>Ga0308165_1006607_pt1 | contig 10134 bp, 10 predicted proteins | sample PhyWR2_FD_201032 | JGI IMG/M metagenome (GOLD analysis project Ga0308165, IMG submission 201032) | Phyllosphere microbial communities from UC Gill Tract Community Farm, Albany, California, United States - DLSLW.R2 | ecosystem: Host-associated > Plants > Phyllosphere > Unclassified | place: USA... | reverse complement strand
GTCGGCAAGGCGGTCATCGCCGACAGCAGCTACTGTATAAGTCGGCAGTTGATGGCCATCAGGTCGGATGAACTACCAACGGCATTTCTATTCGAGGCGCTCCAGATGGTCGTTGAGGAACTGAATACGGAAGCATCTGGCCCCATCCCCGGTATCACCCGAGCGCACATTCTCGTGAAGCCCATTCCGGTAATGGAGCGAAGTGCGCAGGAGAGCCTAGCTGCCACTTTCAGCAGTCTCCGCCACCAACTGCGCCTTGCCAACGAACATCTCGAACTGCTTGGCGTCTGCAAATCTAGCGTAATGGCCGACCTTCTCTCCGGTCGCGTCCGGGTACCTGCATGAGCGAATATCGCCTCGCCGAGAAGCCTGCGATGGAAGTGCTGGCGGCGCTGGGCTACCAGCCGCTCGCGTCCGAGGCGGCGCTGGCGATGCGCGTGGAAGATAACCGCGTCATCCTCAAGCCGGTGTTGATCGCGGCCTTGCAGGCGCTGAACGGCATCGGCGCGGGCGATGCCGAGGCGGTCTATAACGACCTTGCTACCCTGTCCGACAACGAGGACTGGCAACGCAAGCTGCGCGGCGGCTATTCGCGTCGCCTGACCGGCGAAAACCGGGACCGGCCCATTGCCCTGATCGACTTCAAAACACCCGGCAACAACAGCTTTCACGTCGTGCGCCAGATGCGCGTTGCCGCCCAGCGCCCGCGCATCCCCGACATCGTACTGTTCGTGAACGGCATCCCGCTGGTGGTGATCGAGGCCAAGAGCCCGCTCAAGACTACCGCCAAGGCTGAGGAAGCCTTCGAGCAGATCAAGCAGTATGAGCGCGACATCCCGCGTCTGTTTGCGTCCAACGCCTTCAACATCGTCACCGACGGCATGGGTACCTTGTACGGCGCGACTGGAGCGCCGTGGCAGTTCTATGCCCCGTGGCCGGATTCGTGGCCGCGTACCCACGCCGACTTTCCCGACGACGTTGCGAAAGACCTGTGGTGCCTTTGCGAGCCTTCCCGGTTCCTCGACCTGCTGGCCCATTTCATCGTGTTCGAGATCGACCCGGAAACGGGCCGGAAGATCAAGAAGGTCTGCCGCTACCAGCAGTTCCGCGCGGTCAACAAGGCCGTGGAGCGGGTTGCTGCGGGCGAGTACAGAAAGGGCCTGATCTGGCACACGCAGGGCTCGGGCAAGAGCCTGACCATGGTATTCCTTGCCCTTAAACTGAAAACCCACTTGACACTCGATGTGCCGACCCTCGCCAATCCCAACATCCTCGTGCTGACGGATCGGATCGACCTCGACAATCAGATCAGCGGCACCTTCGTCGCTTGCGGATTGCCCAATCCCAAGCAGTGCGGATCGGTGGCGGACTTGCGCGATGCCGTGGGGCACGGCGGCAACGGCCAAATCCTGCTCTCCACCATCTTCAAGTTTGCTGGATCGTGCGATCCCATCCCGGCGTCGGATAACTGGATCGTACTGGTCGATGAGTGCCACCGTACGCAGGAAAAAGACCTCGGTGCCTATTTGCAGGCGACCCTTCCCGACGCCCACTTCTACGGCTTCACCGGCACCCCCATCAAATCGACTGATAAGGACACCTACGCCCGGTTCAGCATCGAAGGCGAAGGCTATCTCGACAAGTATGGCATCGACGACGCCGTGCGCGACGGCGCAACCGTGCCGATCCTGTACGAAGGCCGCAAGGCCGACTGGGCTATCAACGAGGCCGAGATCGACATCCTATTCGACCGCTGGTTCGTCGATCTGCCGGACGACAAGCGGGAGGAGTTGAAGCGCAAGGGCCTGACGCTAGCCACCCTTGCCAAGCACCCGGAGCGTATCCGCCTGATCGCCTTGGACATCTGGGAGCACTTCAAGCAGGTGTGCCAGCCGGACGACTTCAAGGCGCAGATCGTCGCCGTAGATCGCGAGGCCGTGATCCTCTACCGCGCCGCTCTGTCGGCAGCCATCACCGCCGATCTGGAGCGAGATGGTTTGGACGCCGCCGCCGCGCAGACGCACGCCGATAGCATGATCGCTTGCGTCTATTCCAAGAGCCAAGAGGACAACAAGCCTTCCGAGAACGCTGACGTGCGGGTGCTGCGCGCCGGGCTAGAGGCCTTCTACCTCGATGCCGAGGCCGAGCGAGAAGCCAAACGGCAGTTTAAATTCTTCGGACAGCAGCCGAGCTTCCTGATCGTATGCGACAAGCTGCTGACCGGGTTCGACGCGCCCATCGAGCACGTCATGTATCTCGACAAGCCGCTCAAAGAACATGGGCTGTTGCAGGCCATCGCCCGGACCAATCGCACCTGTTCGCTGAAACTGCCTGATGGCGGTGAGATCACCAAGCCCAATGGCCGCATCGTCGATTACATCGGCGTCACGGGCCACCTCGATGAGGCGTTGCAGTCCTATCGTTCGGAGGATGTCGAACATGCGATGCGCGACATCGCCATCCTGCGCAACGACCTCAAGGAAGCTCATTCCCGGTATCGAGTACAGAAGCGCGCTATGGGGCTGGAGGGCATGGACGAGAAAGCAGCGGCTTATGCCGTGGGCAAGTTCGCCAGTACCGATGCGGAAGGCGAGAGCCGCGAGGACGAATGGTTCGACCTCCAGCGGTTCGCGCGGATTTTCATTGAGGTCTATGCCGACCTTTCTCCCGACCCCGCCATACTCGACTACACCGCCGAGGTGAAATGGGCAGCAGCGTTCCTTCGACTGGCAACGCAGGTAATTGCCAAAGACGAGAGCCTCGATCACCGCAGCTACAGCGGTAAGATCAGGGACATGCTGGAGCAGCACGTCCACGTCACCGGCCTGTCCACCACGATCCGGCTGCGCGACATCACCGACCCCAACTTCGCCGACGATTTTGCCACGGAAGAAAAATCTGAACCCGATTTGCAGGAGGCATTCGTACGCAAGTCTGCCGAGCTTCGCCGAGTCACGCGCGAACTGGTAGACAAAAATCCGGCCCAGTACGGGCGCTTCTCCGAGCGCGTTTTGGAAATTATCCGGCGTTTCGAGGCCGGGCAGATCGCCGCCGCCGATGGCTTGGCCGACTTCGAGGACTTGGTAGGAAGCATACATGCCGAACAGGGCGCTCATGCTGAGCTTGGGATGGACGAGAGCGCGTTCGCCATCTTACGCATCATGGAAGCCATCGTACCCGAGGCCAACCGCCCGTCATTGATCGGCATGGCGGTCTCCATCGGTAAGGTCTACGCCGACGCCGCCGCGACGCAGCCCGCCTTTGCGCACATGGAATCCTACTTGCGCTCCTTGCGTCAGCAGGTCCGGCGTATCCTCGCCGAAAACGGTGTGGGCGAAACCAAGGCGATCCGTGAAAAGGTGGAGGATTTTGCGATCCACGCGTTCGGGACTGGGCGCTGATGCCGACGTTTCAGATAGGCCGGAAGGAATTCACGTACGACCTGCGCCGGTCTGCGGCAGCGTCAGAGCGGCGGATCACGATCACGCCCGGTCATATCGAAGTGTTGGCGTTGCAGGAGGACGGCGACAGCGAGGTCGCGGATTTTCTGACGCGTAAGCGGCAGTGGCTATTTGACACTGTCCGAGAAATGGAAAGGGCCACTGCGAGCCGTCACGCCGTGCCCCGGTTCGCCACCGGTTCGAAGATACCCTATCGTGGTAGGCGAATGCCGCTCACAGTGCGCAGGACTGATGCAGATCGGGCGACCGTTTCGTATCGCAACGGCTTCGTCGTCGATCTGCCTCACTGGGTCGAAGGGGACCCGGATCATCTGGTCGCCAGCGAACTCAAGCATTGGCTCAAGCAACGCGCCCGGCTCGATGTGCACGATGTTGTGCACGCGTACCGGCGACGGTTCGGTCTGGAGCCTCGCACTGTAAGGGTGGCTGACCTCGCGCAGGGGTGGGGATCATGCGGCGCGGAGGGGAACATATTGGTGAACTGGCACCTAGTCTTCGCCCCCACGAAAGTGCTGGAATACGTGGTCGTCCACGAACTTGCGCATCTGCGCCACCGCTCACATGCTGCTGAATTTTGGGCTTTCGTACAGACGATGCTGCCGGATTTTAGCACGGCCAAAGGCTGGCTCGATAACCATCAAACCGAATTATCGGCGGATTTTCTCAATCCTTGCAGTGCGAGTTAACCGCACGGTCTATGATCCTTGACACTGGCAAAATATCTTGCGCGACTTTCGAGCAGAGGCCGCTCCATAATGTGTACCGCATCGCGGTACCCGGAGATATAGCCGAAGCCCGAGCCTTCACTCAGAGCAGTTTCGTAAAAGTCAGGGTGAAGTCCTGCGCAAAGTACGCGGCCCCCATTCTCGACGAGTTCATCGTCGATCACCCTCAGGGCCGCAACCACCGACATGGTGGACCGACCGATCCATTCGGCTCCGTCCGTCCCTCTGATCTGGACATAATAGCCCGCAAACCGGGGACGCTCCAGAAACTCGACGTCTCGCTCCACGTCCATTACACCGTACTCGAAACCGGCGACGTCGCCGCCATCCTTAAACGCAACGTGGCACTGGCCCGACCTACGGGGGTGATATCTGATCCGATCCATGCTGTATTTATTAGCGCTGTGGCCGGAGCAGGGCGGGAAGAAGAAGATGTCGTTGCGACCGTTCACCCGCGCTTTCGTTCAATGGTTCGACGGTGCGAACCTCGTGGACATCGTCCGCGCCCATCCTCGCGCAGACCGCGACGCCGTCGATCTGGAGTTCCTCATCGGTGGCGGAGGAATCGTCGGGTACGCCGCACCGCACGGCGTCAACGCGGCGGCAATGCTGGACGGCGAATGCTGGGATCACCTATACGACGAGGATGTCGCCGCCGAGCAGACCTTGGAGGGATGGGCGTGTCGCCTCTGCCCCAAAGATGGGCGCAGATCGTACGGAAGCATTGATGAGCTTTGGTGCGAGCATCTCCTCCAGCCATTCGCCACATGGATTGGCGGGCAGCTTCGCCCGGCTGAAGGGGTGTCGTACTACGCTCGCGGTGCTGCGACGTGGGCCTCACTTGGCCCACCTGACGAGAACGCCGTAGCCCACCGGCGGTTGAGGGCGACGTTGCCGTCTGCTGGAGGTGCGTAGAGGCACTCCAACGGTTGATTCGCGGCCCCCTCGCCAGAAGATTGAGGTTGGACTACACCTTACGGAGGATACCCTGATTGTATGAATATACGGCAGCATTGAACTCAGATTTCGCTCGCTGAATTACGGTGCTCAGGAAGGTTCGCCCCTGTCCGGAGCCTGTCTTCCGGGCTGCCGATGATCGGTCGGAGCGGCGGCATGTCCTGCTCAGATGCATAGATACCGCGCGTCGCGTCACTGTATGCTTGGATGGCGAGCCTACAGAGATAGTCCGCCCATGGCAGAAGCTGCGACAAGTCCCGCATCCAGACTTGGTGGTCGTTCCGTAGATTGATCGCCGATGGCTGTAATCCGGCCTCGCTGGTAAAGCCGTGCACAAGCGTGTGACGTGCCTCGCTGACGCGGGAGAACCCATGTTGAAGGCCGGTCAACTGTCGATCCAAACGGGATCCGTCACAAGCTACTAAGTCTCGTAAATTCCTCAGTTTGATAGTCATCGGCGTGCGCTGCACCTTCTCTGTGGTGAGCGTGACGCCCACCGCAAATGATTGATGCCACCATAGCTTGGCGGTCACGCTTTCCGCCGACGCAATCGTAGTTATGAAGCGTCCGATATCTGCATAGTCATCGTCGCGAAGCATGTCGGACTTTTCCTCAGCAAAGCTGTTCAGCACTTTTGGCGATCAGCCGCCTTTCGACATGATCGCAACCACCGCGACAATCAACGAGAGTATGGATACCGCAAGCGCCCACCGAGCCGTACCGTTTTCCCTGCGGCGAAGCTCGGCGGCGATCACGGTACGGAGCACGCTGTCATCGGTACGAACTTGCGGGATAAGATGTAGGTCGTAATCGCTGAGCCGACGAGCAAGTGCCGGAGTAAGCTCATGTAATCCGGTAATGTTCTGAATGAGGATCGTACCGCGCCTGTCCCAAGGCCACCACCATGGGCCAAACCTCCGCACCTTGATAGTTCGCCCCGCCCCCGCGAGCTTTATCTTCACTGTAAACACTGTGTGACCTTTTTTGACGCAATCGTAAGGCGAGCGCAGGCCGCGAGAGCGCGGCTAGGAAGGGTAGCTGCTGAATTACAATGGGGAAACCCTTGGTAGGAGGGTTGCCTGTTCCGACAATTTACGGTTTTGAGCCCGGCTCCGCCGCAACAAATGTGACACTTTCCTGCCCGTGAATTTGCTTGAAAACCTTGCCGCTGCCCGACGTGCAAAAGGGTTGACCCAAGAAGCGCTGGCGGCGCTCACTGCGACAGATCGCCAAGGCATCCACAGACTGGAGAATGGCGTTGGGTCGGTTGCCCTGCTCGTACGCGTGATGCAAACGCTGGAGTATCACATCGTGGGTCTGGCCCGAGGCGCAACTCTGCCGGAGCAACTCGGGCATCGTCGCCGTACGCTCGCCCGATCCAAACAGAATGTTTCAGCGCAGGCCCGAATTACGCCCGCGACATTGGCGCGGATGGAAACGGGCGGCGGCTCAATCGCCACGGTGCTCAAGGTTCTCGACGTTCTAGGGACCAAAAAAATGGCCCGTCAGAAACCGCAGACAACGATCCTCACACCTCTGTCGGCAGCGGATAAGGACAAGCGCTTTACACCCTTGGTGTTGCTCGAAAAGATTGAGGCGGTGTGGGGCGCGATTGACCTCGATCCTTGCGGCCACATTGAATCTCCAGTGCGCGCAACGCGGCGCATCCTATTATCGGAAGGCGGGGACGGCCTGCTTGACGACTGGAATGGGCGGCTGGTCTTCCTCAACCCACCCTTTTCCGCCGCGACATCGTGGCTGAGAAGGGCCAATGAGATGCATGCGGCGGGTAAGGTCGAGGTCATTGTAGGGCTCGTACCTGCGAAAACCGACAGCACCTATTTCCAAGACCATGTCGTACCACAGTGTGACGTTGGCTTCCTACGGGGCCGTGTGCAGTTTGGCCGAGAAGCGGGGGCCGAGGCCGATAAGCGCAACCGCGCACCTTTTGCCACCATGCTTATCATTTGGGGGGCTACGCGAGCGGAAATAGAACATTTCCGCTCATTGCAGGCTAGTGTTTGGATGATGCGGCAGCGCGAGGGTGAGCAAAATGTTCAACCAGAGGTACTCGCGATCCCCGAGTTTGCCTGACTTTCCAAAAAAATCGGCATCCTGACGAATCAATTCGACTTCACCTACCGTACTTCTCCATCATGCCCTTCAGACGGCAAACAGATGGATACAACAGCAAGCTCCAACACTTCGGACTGACGCCCGCTTATGTGGATGGCTCGCGCAGCGACGATAATGTCCGGCAGTTCTTCGGCATCTCCGCTGATGTGGACATCGGCCCTGCCGACGCCCGGTACCGGACGTTTGATAGCATGGTCGCTTGGCTTTGCGGCTCAGTCGGTGGCGAAGGACATAGCTGATAGGATCAGCGCAGGCATGCCTGCTCGTTCAAAAAGCAACTTACCCGCTGAGAACCCATTCTTCTTCAGCGACTATATTTTTAACTTTGGAAATTCAAGATATGTACTTAAAAACCGACGGAAGTGTTCGTTTATCCGACAACGCCCTCGACCCAGCGCCCGTGTTTTTTAAAAACCCGCGTTCCGAATTCGTCGAAGCGTACGAAATGGTCAAGCGCGTGACGGGCGCATACCCGGATTTGAAAACCCTCTTCGAAGAATTGCTGCGCGACGATGGCTTCAAGCCTGCCAAGCGCCTGTGTTCTCCCATGCCCCATATACCCGAACTGATCGAGGTGAGCATCTGGGACAACTGGATGGGCGACAAGCCCGTCAAGGGACAGCCCCATCGCTTCGGTGTGAACATCAAGGCATGGACCACCACCGACGTCGATTTCCGCAAACTCGATAGCGTGGATTGGAGCGGACGCGTCTCCCTGATGTCGCCTACGGCGCTCCGCAAGGCTTCGGCGAAGGCACAAACGACCAAGGGGCAGACCTACCCGATCTCGCCCGAGTACGCGGCCATGATCGATGACGCCTGCGGCATGATGGAAGACAGGGGGTTGGCAGGCGGAATGATCGTCACCAAGCCATATGGGGAGGGGACGTTGCGGCATGACCGCCAGATGATGATTGTCGATACGGCTGCCATCCTCGCTGGTGACGTAGCCGCGACGGCCGTCATTTGGGTGGACGACGAAACGCCTATCATGCTGCCCGCTTGGTCGACGACGGACGCGGCGGGCAAGCCGCTTCCGGAGTCTGTCGACCCCAAGACCGGCAAGCACTCCACTTGCGTGATGCAGGTCCGCTATGCGCGGGATGCTGATCGCTTCCATGGATGGATCAGTGGACGTGCCTAACGCCCCCTTGTGAATTTTCTATTAGAGAATTGTTAGAGCCATGAATTCAAAGAAGATAGATTATTAATAGAGAATCACTATCCCGAACCACCGGCTTCGCCGCCGTTCCGGGAGAGTTAGGGCTTCGCCCCCTCATGAATAACCGATTTTGTCGTACCGACGTCTAATTCTCATAGAGGAATCCATTACGCCATTCCCTATCAGGTCGTAACGAACCATCCCCCCGTCATAGTCTAAGATTCTATTGATTATGCGGCGAGCGGGGCGAGGCGCTGCAACGGATGCTATTGCCGCAGCGGGCAAGAAACTCCCTTGGTGATAAAACAAGCAGGCACCGTCGGGGTGCCTCAAAAGCTGTCCCGCTGATCGATCCAGCCTTTTGCGGACGACATCCGCAACGTTTCTGGATTGCTACCGCCGCGCGCAGCATATTCGCGCCGGATGTCTCCTGCCCACGCGACTTGTTTGTCCGAGCCCATCAACCGCGAAAAGCGGGGGTCAGATTGTTCATCCGCACGCGCTTCTTCCACACGGCTTTCGACATCCCAGACCCTGTGCCCCTTCGTGGCGCGTCCGCGCCGCTCAACCAATTCCTCGGCGAACTGGGGGAACGCGGCGACGAAGGCATCGGCATCGACGGGTAGGCGGAACCAAATGGAATCAGGGGTTTGCCCTGCGCCACGGCTGTGTACGTGGAGGCGCATCGTCTCGACGCGCTCAAGCGGATAGACATCCGACGATCCGCTCTCCACGGTGTCCGCCCACGCGACAATGCTATCCGCATCGACGGGGTCAAAAGTTAGATGCTCCGCGAAATTGTTGTGCAACTCTCGCGAGTTCGGCGCACGTCGGACGACACGGTCACGTGCGCCAAGGGTAATGGCGGTCCGCCCCATCGAGACGGCGGCGGCATAGCTACTGTACCCGCTATCTTTTGAAACCAATTTCGGGCGGCATGGGCGGACAGAAATTCGCAACGTTACAACCTTTCAGCTTACTGCTTCGTACGAGCAGTCATATGCGTATACCGCAGAGCATCGTCAATGATGTAATCACGAATACATTTAAACGTGACTGATAGAAATGTCGCTTTGGCCATACGGTTATTTTAAAACAGCTACTACTTTTTATGAGCCGTACGGGATTGAGACACTACTACTTTTTACGAGCAAACCTCCTGCCAATAAACGTGGGATTTTGGCATTGTGGAGGTCCGCAGAGCGGCTCACGCGGCTGAACACCACCACCCTCCCTACGCTGGAAGAAACGGGCCAGCTTAGTCGCCACGTTGGGCCAGCGTCTCGGGCTCGATCCCATAGCTCGCTAGCACATCGACGCCACCGCAGCCGTGCTTATCGGACCTGCAACATCTGTCGCCGGGGCGTACCAGATATCTTGTCCCGCTGTTGAGGTACGGTGATCTCGTGGGACCGGCGCTCATGCGCGTACGCTGCGCCGACAGGCCCGACAGCATTTTAAACACGAGGGCTCTATGCCGTGCGTGCACGGTCGATCACATCCGCCGTAGCGGCGGGACGGGAAGGCCAGATGGGCGTTCCACAAACCCCTCGGATTCTGGACTTAAAAACCCGAGCACTTCCGCCATCTCGTACCCGGTCGTTTCGCCCATTCCAGAACCGGTTGATTGAGGAATGGCCTGTTGTGCGCAGGGTGAGCTTCGCGTTTATGCACCTGACCGAGGGGGGACGAT
>Ga0308165_1006606_pt1 | contig 10134 bp, 11 predicted proteins | sample PhyWR2_FD_201032 | JGI IMG/M metagenome (GOLD analysis project Ga0308165, IMG submission 201032) | Phyllosphere microbial communities from UC Gill Tract Community Farm, Albany, California, United States - DLSLW.R2 | ecosystem: Host-associated > Plants > Phyllosphere > Unclassified | place: USA... | reverse complement strand
GGATTTGTAGCTGGTGAAGGTGCAGGAACCATTATTTTAGAAGAACTTGAACATGCAAAGGCAAGAGGTGCAAAAATTTATGCAGAGCTTGTTGGCGGTGGAATGAGTGCCGATGCAAATCACATCACCGCACCACATCCTGAAGGTTTGGGCGCTAGAATGGTAATGACCAATGCACTAAAAGATGCTGGTTTAACAACTGCGGATATAGATTATATCAATGTGCACGGTACTTCTACACCACTGGGTGATATTAGTGAAACCAAAGCCATTGGTACATTATTTGGGGAAGATGCTTACCGCTTAAACATCAGTTCTACCAAATCGATGACTGGCCACCTTTTGGGTGCGGCAGGGGCTATTGAAGCTATTGCAGCAATTCTTTCTGTTAAAAATGATATTGTTCCTCCAACAATTAATCACTTTACAGATGATCCTGCATTTGACCCTAAATTGAATTTTACTTTTAATAAAGCACAAAAACGTACTGTTAGAGCTGCTTTAAGTAATACATTCGGTTTTGGCGGCCATAACGCTTCTGTTATTTTTAAGAAATACGAAGATTAATTTAAAACAGCCCTGCTATATAATTTTGTATGCTAATTAAAAATAGATAACTTAGTTCAATATGCTAATTAGCCGTTAATTGTGTTATTTATTTAATGCCGATATTAAAATTATATAAACTTTATCTCTCTCCTCAAAAGGAGTTTGTTAAAAAGCTGAAAAACATTTTAGGTTTTGTTCCGGGCAATGTTACGCTTTATCAAATGGCGTTCAGGCACCGCTCTGTGGCAAAAGTGCTAAAAAATGGTAGCAGGAGCAGTAACGAACGCTTAGAATTTCTGGGCGACGCTGTTTTAGGTTCGGTAATAGCAGAACTGCTTTTTAAACATTATCCTTACAAAGAAGAAGGCTTTTTAACCGAAATGCGTTCGAAGATTGTGAACCGGGCAAATTTGAACCAGTTGGCAAAGAAAATTGGGTTCGATAAGCTTATTCAGTTCGACCAGCGTTCGGTAAGCATACAAACCAAACACAATTCGATGTTGGGCGATGCTTTTGAAGCCATTGTGGGTGCCATTTATATGGATAAGGGCTACAATTTTACCAAAGAGTTTTTGTTGCGCAGAATTGTGAAACCACATATCGATATTCATACCTTAGAACTTACAGAAACCAATTTCAAGAGTAAACTTATTGAATGGTGCCAACGTCATGGCAAAGATGTGATGTTCGAACTGGCTGAAAACGGAGAAGGAGAAAGCGCCAAACTATTTACCATCAGTGCCGTAGTAGAAGGCGAAAAAGTGGGTACCGGAAGAGATTACAACAAGAAAAATGCCGAGAAATTAGCTGCTGAGAAAGCATGTGAAGCTTTGAGTATTTAACTTGTTCACTGGCCATAGGTTCATCAGGTTATCTAATCGCGCTTGATTGAGCTGCACGGTGAAACAACATATCATGCGCAAAAAATACCAATCTATTCCTGTAAATCATTTTGGGGGCGAATACGACAACGGTATTTCTATCGAAAAAATATCTTTCGAAAATTTCCCCTATTTCCAAGGAGAGGATCAGTCTGAAAGGCACGACAGACATTCCTTTCATTTACTTGAAAAAGGTAATATTACGATGGAAATTGACTTTCAGAAGCATGAAATCCAGTCGCCAGCAGTGGTTTATATGCATCCGAATCAAATACATCGCATTCTGAAATTCGAAAATGTAAGCGTAAGCACTTGGGCAATCAATAATGTAAATCTAAATCCCGAATACCTGCCCTTATTGGAAGACATTCTACCAGCCAAACCCCTATCGCTGAATAAGGAAACGTTTTCGGTTATTTCCGAAGCATTCTCACTTACCATAAAATATGCTGAACGGAAAACTGACAAACTCTATCATTCATTGCTGAAAGACAGTTGTAATGCAATGATCGCATTTGTTGTATCGCTATATTTAACCCAATCTAAATCATCAGACAAGCTTTTGCGCTTTGAAGTCCTAACAAAAACCTTCAAAAGGATATTGGAAAAGAATTATACAATTGTAAAAAATCCGACAGGCTATGCACAACAATTAAATATCACAACGGCCTATTTAAATGAATGTGTAAAAAATACTACTGGATTTTCTGTTTCTTACCATATACAGCAGCGTGTAATTTTAGAAGCAAAACGTTTACTTTATCATTCAGATAAATCGGTAAAAGAGATTGCTTCATTTCTGGGCTATGACGATCATACCTATTTTTCCCGCCTCTTCGCTAAAGTTACGGGAACAACTGCACAGGCATTTCGTAACAAAAACCACGAATAGTCCAACGCTTACCCTTTTGCACCATTGTGCATCCTGAATAAGCGATGCAACTTTGTACCATAAAATCGAATAGAAATGGAGCAAAGTAAAAACGTACTGGTTTCGGGGGCAAGTTTTGCCGGACTCTCAACTGCTTACTGGATGAACAAAATGGGCTACAAAGTAACTGTGATTGAAGTTGGAAGTCATCTTAAAAAGGGTGGTTCGCCAGTGAACATAGAGGGGAATACTGTTGATATTGTTAAGCGCATGGGCATTTTTGAACAGATCAAAGCCAACCGGTTAAACATGGAGGTCTGGGAATTTAAAAATACAGCCGATATTACCGAAAGTATCCACATCTTAAAACAACCAGAAGAAAAACCCTCAGATGATGAATTAGAAATTGAAAGGGACCTGCTACTCCAAATCTTATTTGATACCGTAAAAAATGATGTTGAATTTATTTTCAGCGAAAGCATCATAGCGTTAAATGAAACCGAAGAGGAAATACAGGTTAGCTTTAAAAATAGTCAAGATCGTGTGTTCGATCTCGTATTTGGCTGCGATGGGATACATTCGGTTGTGCGAAAACTTTGGTTCGGGCACGAAACGGATTATTTACATTTCCTTGGTGCTTATTTTTCGATTACTATCGTTAACAAATTATTGATCAGGCAAAACACCATGCAAATGTATAGTGTCCCAAATAAGCTGATGATGCTCAATGCATATAACAATAAAACAGACATTGTTCTTTCCTTCCGCTCTGAAACCGATATTCCTTACCACTATCGTGATGAGGAACAGCAAAGAAAAATTATTTTAAAGCAGTTTGTGGATCAGGGCTGGAGGATTGAAGAATTACTTGAGGAAGTACAAGCTTCGAAAACTTTTTACTTTGATAAATTCTGCCAGATTAAAATGCCTTCATGGACAAAAGGCAGAGTTGCATTAGTAGGCGATGCAGGCTATAGTGCCTCACCTGCAGCGGGAAAAGGTGGATCGCTGGCGATAGATGGGGCCGCCGCATTAGCCGATGCATTTCAACATCAAAAAGGGGATTTTGAACTGGCGTTCCGCGATTACAATAAAGATTTCCGCCCTTATATAACCGAAGTTCAGGCAGACGCTGCAAGAATGCTTGAATCTCTTATTCTACGCACTGAGCAGGCCATTAGCAAAAGGAATACCGAAGGTTTTAAATTCTAATACTGTTGACTCAAGACTGCCGCCTGAGGACTCAAGATTATTTCCCCTTGCCTAGTGTATCGGTAAATTTCTTTGAGGATTCTTTAATGTATTTGATATAATCGTAGCTATTCCAATACTGGGCCTTATCAAATTCAGGACGGCAGTTTAGCATGTATTTTTCTAAGGTATCACCTCTTAGTTCGGTATTGTTTTTAATAATACTCTGGTTAAAATATACATCAATCTGCGATTGTTTAATTTCGTTATCGGCATATCGGCCAAACCTACGGGCATTTTTTGGGTCGCTACCAAATAAATTATATAATGCATTTAAAGGACTGAATATTGCAGACAAAACTGTCGTTTTCCCGCCATTATATACACCTTTATTTTTAAATTCCCGCTTAATTTCATCAAGATCCTGTTGTTTGGTATTTCCTCTGATGGTTACATCATCTAATGTGGTGCTTCCACGAACCAGATAAATTACCAGATCTTTTTCACTATTCACCACAACACGCTGATCGATCAAATCTCTTTTGATCACCATCAGTGTATCCCCGATCTTAGCTTTTAACTGGAACATACCGATATCATTACTACCCACACCGATTCCGGTACGCAGGTTGGTAATTTCTGATAAGGCAATCCTGATATTTGAACCTTTTTCGATCACCACACCTTTCACAATGAAATCCTGTGCCCTTATAATAAAGCTGGTTAAGGTAAGAATGAAGAGTATAGCGGCAAATTTTAAATTTTTCATTGTGTGTTATTTGTGTTTCTCAAGGTATCGGTATATTTCTTTGCCGATTCTTTGATGTATTTGACAGCATCATAATTGCTCCAATTAATGGTCGTGCTGCGTGTTGGGTAATAATCGAGCAAAAACTTATCGAGGTCTTTCCCTGTTAATGCTGTATTTTTCGAAACGAGGCTTTTATTAAAAAACTTATCCACTTCGATTAAACTTAATTCCTTTTTGTAATAGCGGTTAAAGTTACGGGCTCTGGCTGGTGTTTTGCCAAAAAGCTCGTAAAAAAAAGTCAGGGGGCTACCACCAAAAGGACTGAGCAATACCAACGGTGGTTTACCTTCAAAAAACGAACCATTCCGTTTAAAGTCTCTCTTTATTCCTTCCATTTCCTGTTTTTTGGTCTGGCCTTTAACCGTAACCTCTTCCAGCATTGTACTTCCCCTAATTAAATAAATGACCAAATCGTCATCTGTTTTAACCACTACTTTTTGATCGGTCAGATTTCTTTTTTGGATCAGCAGGGTATCGCCAATTCGCGCATTTAACTGAAACATTCCAATATCGTTACTTGCGGCACCCATTTTACTTCGGATATTGGTAATCCCAGCCAAGGCGATCCGCACATTCGATCCTTTTTCGATCACCACACCTTTTAATACAAAATCCTGGGCCTTGATTTTTAAGCTGTGGATTAAGATCATGAATAATAGAGAGAGTTTCAAATGCTTCATGGTGTACTTAAAGTATCTAAATATTGTTTCGCTGATTTTTTAATGTATCCAGCGGCATCGTAAGTATTCCAATCTTTAATCTTTTTATATTTAGGCCTGTAATCCAACATAAATTTATCCATTTGCTCCGCCGTTAACGTCGTATTGCTTTTAACAATTCTAACGTTAAAAAACCGGTCTACCTCCAATTCTTCGGTTTCTTTATCATAATAGTGATCAAACCGCCTGGCATTTTTCCGTTCTGCACTAAACAGCTCCATTATGGCCGCCAGAGGATAACGAACATAATAAAGTGGATTTCTTTTCTTGCCATAAAAATAAGTTTTCTTACGGTGTTCTAACCTAACAGCAGATAAGTTTTGTTGTTTGTTTTCTGCCTTAATTGTTACATCTTCTAACAACATATCTGCACGAACAAGTTTGATAACCAAGTCCTGATCATTGATGAGCACGACAGTAAAATTATCGAAATGCCTTTTAGTGATGACCAAAGTATCGCCAATTTTGGCCTTGATCTGAAAGAAACCCATATCATTACTACCAACCGATTGGTTGTTGCTAATATTGGTCACCACTGCCAATGCAATGCGGATCTGTGTCCCCTTTTCTAAAATAACACCTTTGGCCGAAGTAATTTGAGCGAGCGTTTTTTTGGGCAAAAAGAACAATAGTAATGAAAGTGATAGCGTGATTAAAAATGCTTTCATATCTATAAGATATTTTTTGTAAAATTAACATTTGTTAACCTTGCAAACTGTTAAAGAAACGTTAATAACCATGAGAAAGCTATTGGGCGGATTTTATTTAGGCTATTCGGCAATCGTATTTTTCATACTCATGGTAATCGTTTGTCCCTTTATTATCATCAGTACAAGTATTTTTAGGGAGAAAACCGGGCGGAAAACCGCATTTTATTTTTTAAAATTCTGGGCGTGGGGATTTAGCCTGTTTACCTTTTTGTGGTTCTCGAAAAAAGGGGCAGAAATAGATACATCAAGGGCTTATATCTACGTAGGTAACCACAGTTCGTTTTTAGATGCCGTGGCCATTGTAATCTGCATCCCACAAGCCTTTAGTCCACTGGGTAAGATAGAAATGCTTAAAATCCCTGTATTTGGCTGGATTTACAAAAGATTGGTGGTGATGATCGACCGCAGCAGTAGAGAAAGCCGTGACCATTCTGTAGCCGAACTGAAAAAAGACCTGGCTGATGGCCAATCGATATTGATTTTCCCCGAAGGAACGATGAATAAATCCGATCAGCCTTTAAATCCATTTTATGATGGCGCATTCCGCCTGGCGATAGAAACCCAAACCCCGATTTTACCTTTTGCTATTTTAAACAGCAAAACCCATTTACCAAGAACAAATCCTATATTACTCAATCCAGGGTGGATTCATACAACATTTGGAAGAGCAATTGAGGTTAAGGGATTGGTTACAGCAGACATGGGGGAATTGAAGCAAAAAACGTTTAACGCTATTCAGGCAATGCTGGCAGAGAAGCTATAGATTTTTTCAGAAGTGAAAGCTTCGTCATTCTTGGTTTGATCACACCTGCTCCCTTTTATCCCCGTATGATTTAGGTCATATTCTTGGGCAGATAGAATCAATGGCAGAGTAGCTAATATCAGCAGTATTGATTTTTCATTTATTTACTCATTGCATCACTGGTAAAAGGATAACCTACGCCTGTAGAATAAACATTTGAATCATCAAATAATGTTTGCGTAGCTTTTACCTTTCCATCGATATCAATAACATTGAAAGATACAAATACCGAGGGGGTTTTAGCTATTGATAGTGGCGTGATCGTTCCGATAAACGGCACAAAATCAGTGTAAGCTCCAGTAACCGAACCAGATCCCTGTATCTTTTTAGTTATCGTCTTCGATGAATTAGTCCCCATTATTTTTAGTTCACAATTTTCACAAAGAACAACGATCTTTATTTGGTCAGTGTTTTCGTTTACTTTTTCTTTTTTGCATGAACCTGCTAAAATGATAAATGGCAATAAGAGTGTTATTTTTTTCATTATATTTTTTTGTTAACGGCTTGCACTACACTGAGTATTTGTTTGATAAAGATCGTGGAATATAAATAAAACAGATAGTGAAGCACGAGGTTGAAAATGATGTACAAAAATAAGTATTAAAATTTCATATCTGTTTGGTTTAGAATTTTATCTTCTTGTACGCCTATTTTTAGTTAAAGGCTGTCTATTGATTGCAGAAATGGGTTTCCTTTCTTTGTTCCAACCAAACAGCCCCATTTAGGAAATCGAATAAAGACATAACAACGTAGAGCCCTGTGGAAGTATCCTTAACGAAATTGTAAAACACTTTCATTTTAGTTTATCTAAGACTTTTTAGCATAAACTTCAAAGATAACGTTATCTGAAATTTCGGAAATATAGGTTTCATGGATTGCTAATGAAGGGTGACCGACTAGATCCTTTGTAATGATAGTATCTTGAATAGTTGACCTTGCAAGAACAGAGAAACTATGCCGAGCAGTGTATGAGGTGATATCTTATCTATGCAAGCCTGGCAATAACTTTTCTTACGGCCTTACCATCTTTATTACCGGTAAAATAATAGGATGGGATCCCCGGAATAAGTCTTATGCTTAGACAGAATTATCTTTGGTATCAGCATGGTGTAAGTAGGGTGTACGATGGTTTAACAAATGCAGCTAAAATATGAATGCTAAAAAGTTTGTGACTAACGTTGTCTTATTGTCCCTTGCGTTTTTGCGTTATCCCTTTATTATAACTATTTTTGCGCATGATAAAATCCATGACAGGATACGGCTTGGCAACAGCCGATTATGCAAATGCAAAGTATAGTGTCGAAATCAAATCGCTCAACAGTAAATTCCTGGAGCTGAATTTAAAATATCCTAAGGCTTTTTCTGATAAAGAATTAATTCTGCGCAACATCTGCAGCAAGGATATTGAGAGAGGAAAAGTAAGTTTAAGTATCAATGTAGAACGCACCAATGGTGAGGTTACCGGGGCTACGATCAATACCGCATTATTAAGCCATTATTACAAACAACTTCTTGCTGTTAACGACGAATTGGGTGCCGGAAGCAGTAATTTATTGCAAACAGCTTTAACTTTTCCTGATGTGATCAGTTACAAGGAAGAAAGCGTTAGCGAAGATGAGTGGAACCATTTATTCAAGATTTTCACTTCGGCTTTGGCCAATTTTAATAAATTCAGAGAAGATGAAGGTTCGGTTTTAAAGGCAGATTTAGAGCTGAGGATCAAAAATATTCTTTCGTACTTTAAATCTGTTGAAGAATTAGAACCTAAAAGAATTAGTGCCATCCGTGATAAATTTACCCAGTTTTTAGACGATGCCGTAGGTAAGGTAAATATCGATCAGAACCGTTTTGAACAGGAACTGATCTATTACATTGATAAAATTGATATCACTGAAGAAAAAACACGTTTAAAAAGTCATTGCGATTATTTTCTGCAAACTTTAGCAAGCAAAGAAGCAAACGGAAAGAAAATGGGCTTTATTTCGCAGGAAATAGGGAGAGAGATTAATACCATGGGTGCTAAAGCAAACGACGCCCAGATGCAACAGTTTGTTGTAGGTATGAAAGAAGAATTAGAAAAGATAAAAGAACAGTTATTAAACGTATTATAAGGAGAAAGACTAAAGACTAAAGCATAAAGCAGCTTTGGTCTTTCAGCTTTTTGCTTTCAGCTTACAAAATGAAACAAGGCAAATTAATCATATTTTCAGCACCATCAGGGGCAGGTAAAACTACAATAGTACATCATTTATTAACGAAATTTCCTGAGCTGAGCTTTTCTATTTCTGCAACAACCCGCGAATTGAGAGGCGCTGAAACACATGAAAACGATTACTATTTTATTAGTAAAGAAGAATTTTTACACAAAGTTGCCCGCCAGGAATTTGTGGAGTTTGAAGAAGTTTATAACGGAACTTTTTATGGCACTTTACGTTCAGAGATCGAACGCATTTGGGACGATGGTAAACATGTTATTTTTGATATCGATGTGGAAGGCGGTATCCGTTTGAAAAGAAAATATGAAGAAGATGCTTTGGCTATTTTTGTTCAGCCGCCATCATTAGATGTACTAAAAGAACGTTTAAGCAGTCGCGGAACAGATAGTCAGGAGAAATTACAGGAGCGTTTTATCAAAGCTGAAAAAGAACTGCTTTATGCAGATAAGTTTGATGTGATTTTAAAAAATTACGATCTCGCGACAGCCTGTGCGGAAGCAGAGCAGTTGGTGGGAGATTTCTTGAAGAAATAGTTTTCTTCAAGAAAGTAGGCTTTTTTTTCAAAACAAATCCCTCATTGCGAACCGAAGCGACGGGAAAGTGCATAAGGGTGAAGCAATCTTTTGCTAATTAGATTGCTTCGGCTCCCTCAATCCGGCCTCGCAATGACGGATCATAAATACTCAAAACCGCAAACATGAAAACTGGTCTTTTCTTCGGTTCATATAACCCCATCCATACCGGGCATTTAATTATTGCCAATTACATGGCTAACCATACCGAGCTTGATGAAGTATGGCTAGTGGTTTCCCCACATAATCCTTTAAAAGATAAAAGTGGTTTAACAAATATGTACGACCGCTTGGAAATGGCCAAATTGGCTACAGAAAATGCAGAACACATCCGTGTGAGCGATATTGAGTTTGCATTGCCTCAACCTTCATATACTATCGATACCTTAACCTATCTACATGAGAAATATCCCGAAAAGGAATTTGTGCTGATTATGGGTGCCGATAACCTGGTATCATTTAAAAAATGGAAGAATTACGAAGTCCTATTAAAAAGTTATCAGATTTACGTATATCCCCGACCAGGAGCAAATGTTAGCGAGTGGGAAAATCATCCGTCCATTACGTTTACCCAAACTCCTTTAATGGAAATTTCTTCAACCTTTATCCGCAAATCCGTTAAAGAAAAAAAGAACGTACAGTTTTTCCTGCCTGATAAGGTTATCGACTTTATCGAAGGTAAAGGAATGTACAGATAATAAAGCACCAAAAATTTATCGTTAATCTATTATCCCTTACAACATATTGTATTAAATCAATTACTTGGATTGGTTTTTGTTTAATTCGGCTTTAGATGATTAATTTAGCAGCTG
>Ga0308165_1006604_pt1 | contig 10135 bp, 7 predicted proteins | sample PhyWR2_FD_201032 | JGI IMG/M metagenome (GOLD analysis project Ga0308165, IMG submission 201032) | Phyllosphere microbial communities from UC Gill Tract Community Farm, Albany, California, United States - DLSLW.R2 | ecosystem: Host-associated > Plants > Phyllosphere > Unclassified | place: USA... | reverse complement strand
CCCGTCGGGCGATAGAGCATCACCAGTACCAGCGCCAGGCCGTAGAACAATTGCCGCAGGACTTCGGGATCAATCAGGACGCTACCAAACAGCGTCTGCTGGAGAGGTGCGGCCTGGCTGCGCAGTAATTCCGGGAGTGCGGTCAGTAAAATGGCGCCGAGAATCACCCCGGAGATATGCCCCATACCACCCAGAACCACCATCGCCAGAACGGCAATCGATTCTTGTAAAGTGAACGACTCCGGGGAGACAAAGCCCTGGAACGCGGCGAATAATGCCCCGGCTACACCGCCAAAGGTGGCGCCGATGGCGAACGCCAGTAGCTTGTAGTTACGAACATTGATGCCCATCGCGCGGGCAACGTCTTCATCTTCCCGAATGGCGTGCCAGGCCCGACCAATACGGGAGTTTTGCAGGCGTAGACAGATAAAAATAATCAATACAATCAACAGTACCAGCAGGTAATACCACAGCCACAGTGACGGAATTTTGAAACCAAACCAGTGCTGTACGCCGCTGAATTTGACGCCGAACAGCGATAGCGTATCAATGCCTGAAATGCCTTTGGCTCCGTTAGTGATATTGACCGGGCGGTCGAGGTTACGCAGTAAAATACGGATAATCTCGCCAAACCCCAACGTCACAATCGCCAGATAGTCGCCGCGTAACTTCAGCGTGGGGGCGCCGAGTAAAATCCCGCATATCGCGGCCAGGACTGCTGCAACGGGGACGATTATCCAGTACGAAGTATGTAGCCCCTCAGGCAGCAACGCTTGCAAGGTGGGGAAGGCATCCAGTAAATGGGGGGAGGCCAGTAAAGCGGCGACATAGGCGCCTACCGCATAAAAGGCCACAAACCCCATATCCAGCAGACCGGCATAACCGACGACGATATTTAATCCCAGGGCGAGCATGATATAGAGCAGAGCGAAGTCGATGACTCTCACCCAATAATTGCCGCCTAACTGCCCGGCAACCATGGGCGCAACCGCCACGGCAAGAATAAACAGAACCAGCCCGACGTTGAGACGACGCCAGAAAGGAACCACAGATTGGAGAGGTAGTGCTGTCATATCAAATCCTATGCCCGATGCGCGATGCGCTCACCCAGAATGCCCGCAGGGCGGAAGACCAGTACCAGAATCAAGACGATAAACGCGAAGACGTCCTGATAGTTACTGCCGAAGACACCATTGCTCAGCTCGCCGAGATAACCTGCCCCTAAGGCTTCGATAATGCCCAGTAAAATACCGCCAATCATCGCGCCACGGATATTACCGATCCCACCAAGTACCGCGGCAGTAAAGGCTTTTATGCCAGGCAAAAAGCCCATAGAGAAGTTAGCGCTACCGTAATTACTGGCCATCATCACGCCCGCCAGCGCGGCGAAAATACCGCCAATGGCAAAGGTCAGGCTGATAATACGATTGGGGCTAACGCCCATCAGGCTGGCCACTCGGGGATTTTCGGCTACTGCACGCATGCCGCGCCCAAGGCGGGTGTATTCCACCAGAATCCAGAGTCCCAGCATCACCAGGATGGCCAGTGCAATGGTGACTAACCCGGTGATAGTGATAATGGCCGGAGGATGTCCTTCACTCCCGGCGGTGATAGCAATAGGGTCCATAGGCAGAACCTGGGGGAACATCAGCGGATTACGTGACCAGATAATCATGGCCAGCGTTTGCAGCAGAACCGAGACGCCAATACCGGAAATGAGCGGTGCCAGACGCGGGGCATTACGCAGCCGACGATAGGCAAAACGTTCTACCGCCATGGCCAGCACAGCACAGACCAGCATGGCAATGGGCAGCGCCAGCATCAGGCGTACTAGCGGTGACAGGGCAGGGAAATCGCTTTCCAGCATATGCATCGCCGAAAGTGTGGTCAGCGCCCCGACCATTAAGATATCGCCATGAGCAAAGTTAATGATGCGCAGAATGCCGTACACCATGGTGTAGCCCAGGGCTATCAGCGCATAAATGCTGCCCAGCATGATGCCATTGATGAGTTGTTGTATTAACGTATCCAAAATCGACTCACAGGATTGCTCTATTTTCGGCTACCATCCGATAATTGAATTAAATTGTGAAATACAGATATCTTCTTTCTTATTATCTTTTGTAAGGTTATTAATTGTTTGATTTTAAATGTATTTTCAAATAACGGTACAACTCGTTAACGCTAATGAAGTCATCATATGAAAAAAACAGAACAATCAGCTGCGCTCGCTTTACGCCAGACAGGACAACTGGCGAACGATCCTCCGCTGAGAGCCGTGCGTACTTTTGAAGCCATTGCGCGTACCGGCAGTATCACTCTGGCCGCTCAGGAGCTGGATATATCACCTTCAGCAGTCAGTCATCAGCTGCGCATACTGGAAGATTTTTTGCAGTTGCCTTTGACCGAACGCCATGGGCGAGGGTTGGTGCTGAGTGTTCAGGGCCGGGAGTATTATCGTTCTATCCGTACTGCCTTTAGCGTGCTACGGCAGGCAACAGAGCATCTGGTCGAGCAGGTTCAGACCCGACAAGTGACTATCAGCCTGATTCCGCTATTTGGGATGGGGTGGTTTATTCCACGCTTGCCTGCATTTATGCGCGCCAACCCGCAGATTGAAATTAACGTTGTCTATGCTAATCATCGTAACTACCTGAGCGATGCGTCTGATATGTCGATTCGGTTTGGTAGCGGACAGTGGACCGGGTATCAGGCGGAACCACTGATCTCCGGCAGGATGGTTCCGGTTGCCAGCCGGGAGTTTATTCGTGTGCACGGTCATATTGATACCCCGGAACAATTACTACAAATGCCCCTACTTCATGACGAAGAGCGTACTAGCTGGAATCAGTGGTTTCTTCAACAAAACGTTCGTCGCCCGGTTCGCCGCAGCGGACCGATGTTTGAAGATGGCTTGCTGACACTGGCCGCGGTACAGGCGGGGCTAGGGTGTGCGTTGATGCGGGAACCACTGATTACTCCTTATCTGGAAAGCGGTGAGTTGATTAAGCTCTGGGATTTACCTTTGGATGACGGGCGTCATTACCATCTCTGCATTCGCTCGGGCAGCGAAATGACCCAGGATGGTCAGCTGCTCTACAATTGGTTACGGGCGGAAAGTGCCAGACAAGTGGTGATGTAACCGCCATCACAAAATAAGCCCTTTTCCCTCGCGCTAACCTTCTGTCAGAGAAAAGGGCCAAATAGAGTAAAAGTATCAATTTCAGTGAGTTAAAAAATTAGTCCGAAAATGAATGGTGATGCAAAGCACAGTGCCTGGTATTAAATCCATATTTATAAAACGCTGTATTGATAAATATGAAATGCAATTTTATCATTTTTCCGATCTTGTATTATTTTGCTACTTACGGAAAACAGGAATGACATGATGAAATTAAAAACCAAAGCTCTTGGAATCGCCGTAGCCTTATCTATTTCCCCTGCAACCCTTGCTGAAGAATTGAGTGTCTGGATCCGGGCGAGTAACGACTCAAAAGTTATTTACCAGCAACTCGCCGATAAATTTAAACAGAACACCGGAATTACCATTAATTACTTTAATGCCGTTACTGATTTCGATCAGCGACTGGCACGTGCTGCCACCGGTAATGCCTTACCTGACATCGTGTTTAATGATGCGATTGTTGTCGGACAATTAGTTCAGCTGGGTATTGTTGATGAAATTAAACCGACTGAGTTAAAGGGAGGCGAAGATGTTTATCAGGTTGCCTGGAAATCAACTCAGTTACCGGATGGAAAATATTATGGTGTGCCGACCTCAGCACATACCTATGCGCTTTTCATTCGTACTGACTGGCTGGATAAATTAGGACTGGCAGCGCCAAAAACCTGGGATGAGATTAAAAAAGTTGCCCACGCTTTTACTTTTGATGATCCGGACGGTAATGGCAAAAATGATACATATGGTTTTACCATGCCGCTATCAACAACCCGGGGTTATGCCAGTTCGTTCTCTTCCTCTTATATCTGGCAGGCGGGAGGAAATTATTTAGTGGAAACGCAGACCGGCAAATTTAAGGGGGCGCTGGACAGTAAAGAGGCGGCTGAAGCGATGGCATTTTTACGTGGCATGGTTTGCGACGGGACCGCCCAGCCTGGCGCGATTAATCATACTACCGCGGATGCGAACGTCTCATTCCGTTCCGGTCAGTCGGGCATGTACTCCTCCGGACCTTACCATATTGCTTTATTTGATAAAGATCCGGGCAAAGGAAAATATCAGGTAATAGCGCCTCCGGCGGGACCGGGGGGAAGTATTTCAATGGCCGAAGGGACGACGGCCTTTTTAATGAAAACCAGTAAAAACAAAGCGGCTGCCAATAAATTCCTCGAATTTATTATTTCACCGGAAGGGCAGGAGATAGGCATGGCGGCAGGCAGCACTTCGATGCCTATTGTCAGGCTGCCAGTGAATAAAAAACTGAATATTAAAGACTACCGGGAAGATCCCGGCTGGGAGGTTTTTGCCGAAACCTATGCCAGAGAAGGGCGTTATATGCCACAAATTCCAAACTGGATCCCGGTCAGACAAATTACCGCCGATGGTTTTAATAAAATTATCGCGAATTGCCACGGTGATATTGCGGCGGACTTAGTCGAGATTAATTACAAAGTGAATGAAGAGCTGAAACGGCAAAATGTTTTAGCGGATTAATTCTGCCGCAGCCATCAAACGGGTAACGGTCAGAAAAACAAGTAGGGGCGTTTCCAGGAAGTCAGAGAGTGCGGGTATTCATCGCGCTCTCTGACTTGAACTCGCCTGCTTTAGTCTATTTCATCCATCGCCGTTTTTCCGGCAATGCGGCCAAAGGTAAAGATATCGGCGAGCGCGTTACCACCCAGACGATTACCGGCATGAATACCCCCGGCGACTTCACCTGCGGCATACAGATGTTTGATGGGCTGGTTATGCTCATCCAGAACCCGCGTGGCGGTATCAATCTTAAGTCCGCCCATCGTGTGGTGGACGGCGGGTTGTCTCGGCGTGGCGTAGAAGGGTGCCTTTTCTACTTTTAAGCTGAAGGTATCTTTGTGGAATTCAGGATCTGCTCCAGCCTCTACGTAACGGTTGTATTTATTGACGGTATCTATCAGCACTTCTGGAACCATTCCAACTTTAAGCGCTAATTCTGCAAGCGTATCGGCTCTAAACAGCGTCCCGGCTTCTACCTGACGGTCAATTTTCTCCTGACTGGTATTGGCCGCGGTTTTTTTGATTTCATCATCCGCAATCAGATAAAAGAGGCCACCTTCTGCGAGTGCCGCTTTGGTTAATACGTCTCGTCCGGCGAATTCATTGATGAAACGTTTGCCTTGTTTATTCACGATAACGAAGTTCTCCGGCGGCACTTGAAGACCGCTGAAGAGCTCTCCGGTATTCGGATCGGCTACGGGCATCATCTGCGTGAAGCCCATACCCGTTAAGCCCGCCCCGACAGACTGGCCAAGAAGAATACCGTCTCCGGTCATGGCACTCGAATTGGTTGTTTTAATGTCATCGGCAATATGGCTCCAGTAGGTGTTGTACTGTTTGAGCATTTGGGTATTTGCACCAAAGCCTCCGGAAGCCAGGACAACCGCTCTGGCATGAACCGTTATTTTTTGTCCGTTAGCGCCAGTGGCAATCACGCCTTTGATCTCGCCATTCTCGATAAGGAGCTCTTTAACCGGGCTGTCGGTGATAACCGTTCCTGACATCGCTTCTACCTGTTTGCTTAATGCCAGGATAAAGGCGGTACCATACTTTTTGACCGGTTTATGTCCGCGACGCCATAAGGCACCCACGGGGGCAAAGACGACATTTTTATCATATTCAACGCCGATATTCTCAAGCCATTTAACACTTTCCAACGCGTGGTCGGTTAATACTTTAACCAGGTCGTACTGACCGTAAATACTGTTTCCTTCAAGATCGGTTCGTTTGCCACCGAAATAGGTCTGCATTCTGTGAAGCAGGGGGGAATCAAACAGATACCCCTTGTTACTGCCAAACTGTTGCTGGTAGAGAGCAAACTCATCTTTCAGAGCCCGGAAGTCGGTCAGATACTCCGGATGGATCTCGCTTTCATTGATGTTAACCAGGGCCTCTATAGTGTGTCTTTCACCCGGATTTTCGTCGAAAGCGCGCTGCCACTCAGGATCGGCGGCATTGACAGGCCCTCCGGTACGGATAGTGTTACCTCCCACCGCGGGATATTTTTCCAGTACGATGGCTTTCTTACCGGCTTGTAACACGGTTACTGCGGCACTTAACCCTGCGCCACCGCCGCCAACGACCACAACATCACAGGTATACACTTCATCGTCCCGATTAAGACTGCTGGCGGGTTTCGGCCGTTTTTTTAAGATATCAGGGTTCACGCCGGCCAGTTTAACCGCTCTGGCAACGCCATCAATTACGGCATTACTGGTTTCAGAGGCACCCGACAACGCATCCACGTTAAGCGTCTGTCCCTCGATTATCTTGTCCGGGATCCTGATAAACACCACGTCGGCCAGACCTTCTGTCTCACCTGCGGTATCGATATCAATGCTTTCGATTTTCTTTTCGCTGAAAGAGACTTTCATTGGCAGTGCGCCACCATGACCCTGGGCATGGACTTCATAGGTGCCGGGGGCAAAAGAGAACGCTTCTTCTTCATTCAGCTGGTTCGAGATACTGGCAAAACGCATAAAACGTAAGAAACAGGTCTCTAAAAAGTCGATGGTGCCAGGATTGTTCAGCTGACCGTTGTCATCAAAGGCCTTGTGAGCCTGACCCAGTAAAAATTCGTATCCTGGCATCACATTCGCATTGACTCCCGGCGCATCTAAAATCTGCCGCAGATGCAACTGAGCGCGAGAGGAACCTTGGGAATCAATAGAAGCCCCTAAAATCATCACTGGTTTGCCATCCAGGGGATGCAGCTCATAGCTTAACCATTCAAGTAAGCTCTTTAAGCTTGAAGGAATAGAATGGTTGTACTCTGGCGTGGCAATAATGACCCCGTCACTGGCGATGATTTTTTTATTAATGTTTAACAGCGCGGGACTGTTTGATGGATTATCCTGATTAAACATTGGAACATCGTTAATTTCTAACAGTTCAATGTCTGCTTTATCTTTAAAAAATTCCTGCATGAACTGAAGCAGTGCCCGGTTATAAGACTTTGGTGAGGTCGTTCCAACGAGTGCGGTAAATTTCATTTTTCTCAGTCCTCCTGCGTTTGCCAGGCATATTTTTTATCTTTTTTCAGCGCAACTTTTTCCGATAAGAGTTTTGTTATCAGTTGCGTAAACAGGACAAATTCTCTAAAAATCTCATCGAGTTCAACCCGCTTGTCTTCATCGATTAAACGGCCACTTGAATTAAAGGCGAGCTGTGATTTTCCTAACAGGAATTCGCTGCTGGGCATAATACGTGCCGCAAGTTCAGGAGAGTCGAGGATTTGCCGAAGATGAGCCTGCGCGCGGGAGGAGCCCAGAGCACCATGAGAAGCGCCGACTACCAGGACCGGTTTATCAGTAAGCGCCTGGCTGGTATAACTGATCCATTCCAGCGCACTTTTTAACACCGCGGGGATCGCGTGGTCATATTCTGGGGTGGCAATAATCACACCATCAGCCTGACTGATTTTTGCGGAGAGTTCGGTGACAGCAGGGGGAATCTGGTTATCTTTTACTTCGTAAAAAGCCGGTAGATCTTTGATTTCAAATAGTTCAATCTGAGCGTCTTCTTTAAAGTGCTCTTTCATAAATTGAAGTAGTATACGGTTTGTTGACACCCTGGAATTGGTGCCAACAATGGCTAAGAAGTTCATATTTAGGATTTCCTATACTGTAAGAATTATATTCACTTTCTGAGTATGGTTTTAGCACAGTATGAAAAAGCTATCTAATAGCTATATTTTAATACTTAATAAGTAATTTGTTATGATGCATAAATGAGGTGGGAGACGGGGATAAAATGTCAAAATATCACAATCAGCATGCGTTATATTATATTAATGCTTTGTTAAAATTTAGTCATTACGGCAAGGCTGCTGAATCACTCTATATTTCCCAACCCTATTTAACGCAAGTCATTAAACGCATTGAAAACGAATTAAATTGTCAGATAATCAACCGCAATGAACTCCCTTACCGTTTAACCGAACAGGGCAAGATTTATCATGATTATCTTGGTTCCCTGGAGACCGTTCATGCCAGTATGCGACGGCAGATTGCTGCAATCACTGATTTGCATAAAAAAACCATAAAAATTGGGATATTAGCCAGTATTGGTACCTATCTTATTCCGCTTTTCCTGCCAAAATTTTTACTCCATCATCCCGAATGCCAAATAGAGTTGATAGAAGATATCCAGGAAAATAATGAGCAAAGGCTGTTGAAGGGGGAGATAGATTTTTTGATTGGGCAAAACTCAAGCAATATCGCTGAAAACCTGCTTGTGGTTGCCTGGGGAACGCATGGATATGCTGCGGTTATCCCAAATTCCTGTGAGCTGTATCAAGAAAATACCGCCGTCATTGCCCCCCGAAGTATTGCACTGGAAGACTTATTACAGCAGAAGCTGGTATTAACGTCGAAAGGTTCTTCAATCAGGGCGCAAGTGGATCACTTATTAAATATCTATAAAATAAAACCCAATATTATTTTAGAAAGTGGGGAAATCGCCACGGTAAAACATCTTGCCATGGCGGGTGTCGGGCTGACCTTTGTGCCAGAAAGTCTGGCGGTTGAACCCTGCCCTGAGAAATACAATATCTATGTACTGCCGATTGAACAGTTGAACCTGGACTATTTTATCGCCTATCGCAGCAGCAGAGAACTTACCGTCATGGAGCAAGAACTCCTGAACGCATTTCTTCGCTACCAGGATATCGCGGAGTATTCGTGGTATGGAAAGGATCATTAATGACTGAAAGTTCTCAAGTAATCGACTTGATGGGAACCAAAATTCGCCTTTATTTTAAGGGAGAACAGGCTGACAGATGGTTAACCGAGGCAACTGCCATGTTAAGGCGTTACGAACAGGTATTTAGCGCCAACTCAAGTCAGTCTCAATTATCGGCTTTAAAAACAACCGCAACTATTGAACCGGTGGTTGTTGATGGTGAATTATATGAATTAATCAAAACAGGAAGGGAGCATAGCCTCGACCCCGAGAGTTTTTTAAATATTGCGATTGGCCCTTTGATTAAGCTTTGGCGTATTGGCTTTCAAGAGGCCAGGGTTCCCGACAAGGACGAAATCAGTCAGGTACTGGGCAAATTAGATCCCGCGGATATTTTGCTGGATGATGATTGTCAGTCGGTATTTTTTGCTAAAAACGGTATTGAAATTGACCTGGGTGCTATTGCTAAAGGTTATTTCAGCGACAAGGTGATGAATTTTTTCAAAGAAAAAGAGCCTGTTTCTGCGATGATTGATATTGGCGGCAACCTGCTGGTTTATGGCGACTCACCGAAACAAAACCTCGAATGGGATGTCGGCATACAAAATCCGTTTCTGCCGAGAGGGCAGTGCATCGCCAGTATCAAGATAAGAAACCAGTCAGTCGTGACGTCTGGCATCTATGAACGACGTTTTGAGCATAATGGTCGCCAGTATCATCACATCTTTGATAGATATAGCGGTTACCCCGTCGACAACAATGTTGCCTCCTTAACCATTGTTGCCGATAAATCATTGGACTGTGATATCTACACCACCAAACTCTTTGGTCTGTCACCCCGGCGTATTGTCGAGACGGTGAATCATCTGGAAGGAATGGACGCTATTGTCATGACCCTTGACGGGCAATTTGCCGCCACGACGGGCATAAGAAACAAAATAACGATGGCTTAATCAAGTTAAGGTTACGGAGCAGGAAAGTTGTCAGTAAATGAGTTAAGTTCTCAATATTTTCTGATATTAGCTAAAGTTTCATAAGTATATTTAATGCCATGAGGAAAAATCATTTAAGAACAAAAGGCTGCATCGTTTGAAGGGCGTCTGGACGCTCAGTAATTTACCGTTTTACTGCCGTTTATCTCCAGGGTTTAATTCCGAGAACGTTTTTTTTCTCACTCACACCCTCCGCCTGTTTTTCTTCTTTTTAGCCAATATCACTGCTCTTTCTGACAAAAACCAG
>Ga0308165_1006602_pt1 | contig 10137 bp, 5 predicted proteins | sample PhyWR2_FD_201032 | JGI IMG/M metagenome (GOLD analysis project Ga0308165, IMG submission 201032) | Phyllosphere microbial communities from UC Gill Tract Community Farm, Albany, California, United States - DLSLW.R2 | ecosystem: Host-associated > Plants > Phyllosphere > Unclassified | place: USA... | reverse complement strand
CAGGACAGCGGAAATCCAAAATGGACCGGCCAGGAACGATGCATACATTGCCTTGCGTACCCATGCATGCTTGTCACGGGCGACTTCTGCATTTCGATGTACTTGATGCAACCAATCCGCAAGAACGTGCTGCGACGTCTTGTTCGCCGCCTTTTCCACAAAATCTTGAGCAGTCATGCTGGCGATGGACCCAAAAAAAAGGATCGATTGATGCGGCGCCTTCAGCCGCGGCAGCAAGCACATGGCCGCGAAAAACAGACCGAAAATTAGTCCAGCAACAGCGAAAGCAGACAGCACAATCGACCAATGTGAATGCACCTTGGTTGCCCAGTGCGCGGCAGCCAGACCGCCGAGCATGCCGACGTTGAGCGTGAGTAACGCGCCTATCTTGACTTCTGCTTGAGAAATCCATTGAAGTTGCCGCTCAAGCATCCATTGCGCCGTTTCAATTTTCTGTTCTACCGTCGTTTGCATACCAACCACTTTCGAGTGAGACATGAGTGAAATGAAAGCGTTCAAACTTCAACTTGTAGACGACAGCCTTGCATGCGGCCGCAACAATTTCTGTGCTTGACTGCCGCCCAAAACTTTTCGTCGGCCTGCGCCCATTTCCAAAGCGATAGAGCAAGTCCAGCAGCCGCATTCGCATGTCCAAAACATGACCGCAAGCGCCGATGACGCTTGACATCACCATCTACGCAAACACACTTCTGGCGGGTATTGAGCACACGCGCCTGTCTTTCAGAGACCGTGTAAATGAACTTGTCATGGCGGTACACCCGAAGAAGGCGCCCATGGATCGGCGCTAAACGGTTCCATGCCTCCACCCGAATTTTCTCATCCTCAAGATCTTGGACGAAGTCGGTTCCCAAGAGAACCGCATGTCTTTCAGCATCGTATTGGTGGCGCGCGGCGTCGCCGTGCGCCCACTCTTTACCAGGCCACCTGCGCAGGCGCTTTGCCCGGTGCTGCAGGCGCAAGTAACCGAGCAAACGGGACCACCATTCCTCTGCAGACTCTTCATTGGTCACGTTAAGGTCAGCCACTTCGCTCCAACCCGTACAGAAGGTACTGTCAGGGTTGATGTGCAACGGGGGACAAAAGCTGGGCAGCTTGTCGGGCAACGCTTCCCGGGCATAAACGGAATCACCTCGTGCGACCAGAGCGAGTCGGTACGTCACCCGCCGGCTGTCAGCCATCGTGACGACGACTTCAACCATCGTTTCAGCATTCAAGATCAGCGAAGGAGATTTGACGACGGTCGCGTCGAATTCGCAGCACAACAACAAAACTCTATCGAGTGCGTCTGACTTCATGGCATGACGTATGGACGTATTTCGGCTGTCGAAGATCTCACGATCGCGGGTGAGAGCGGGGCAAACGTGTCAGCTTTGGCTGCTCGTGCCGTCGGGTCTGCCCCCGCCGCCAGCGCTTCCACAACCTCGTTGTAGTCAAGATTTTCCGCGACGCGCTTGGTGCCGATGAAGAGCTTCTTGACTGCATCCGTAGCGCTTTTGTAAGCCACCTCGCCGATGGACGATTGGGTCCCAGAACAGATGAGTTGTTTGGCTTCGGACTGCCGCACGGCGCGACTCAGGGAACAACGAGTCCGAGCGCCCTTCATTCCAAGGCGGGTCGTGCTTGTCGGGCCGTACTCAAAACCAATTGCCAACCCCAGGTTTCCCGTTTCAACACCTTCCTTCTGCAATTTTTCCAATGCCAACTCAAAGCTGCTGCGCAAGGCGCCAATGCAGAGAGCTGCATCACTGATTGACGTCTCCGTGTCGGTTGTTTGAGCGGTGCCTTCGCACATCAGGCCATGGACGCAATCACCGATAAAGCGGACGCGACGCCCCTTGAAGTCGCTCATCAAGACGTGGTCCAGCTCTTCGCGGGTGACTGCCAATGTCCTCACCACATCCTCAGGGTTCTCGTCGACATGCTGGGCGACATAGTTGGTGAAACCGTCGATGTCCGCGTAGATCGACAGAAGTTCCTGGCGCTTAGAATTTGCAGGACTTAGAGCCGAAATGTCCATATCTGCAAGAGGCGGCGTATGGCCGCTAAACAAGAAAGAACCGATTGGTTTCTCCTCGAGATCCTTCTTCCATTGACGAACGATGTAATCTTTCGAAACACCAATGTCAGCCGCGTCTTGGCAGATCTTGATTTCCTCAGCTGTGAGGTTTGTGCCTTTTTCGTTCTCGGCTTTTTTTAGGCCGATTGCCAAACGCGCGTTGTTGGTCAAGTAAATGCCGCGTTGGTCGCCTGCCGACATTTTTGCTGCCAAGTTCGCTGGCTGCCCAAGGAACAGTGGCTCACGGTTGCTGCGCCGTCCGTTGTTGACCGCAAGTGCCTTGCCACTGTCGATCCCGATTCTCACTTCCGCGTTTGCGATCAGTTCGTCGGTGTCGCCGGTTTCGGCCAAAACTTCGATGATGAGTTGGCCGATCGCCACGGCCTTACGGATGCGCTTCGCTTCGGCGTTGGTCTCGCTGTTGTAAGGCTTGGCGACGAACATGTGAAGACGCTGATTGTGGAAGTCAACCTTGCGCGCGTCGGTGGCCGCCAGGATTCGATGCACAGCGCGAAAGTGCAAATCCAAGAAACGGAGCGCGCGCTTGTGACAAAGCTCGCCCTCGAACGCCGTCGACTCGAGCAAATCATCGAGGTTCAAGATGTCAGCGTACATGTGCACCGCATCGATGCGGTAGGCCTTGTTCTTAGGAATGTTCTCGAGAGTGGTTTCTTTAACGTAGTCGACCACGGTCACGTCTTTTACGCTCTCGATGCTCTTGCTGATCCGCGCTTCAGCCGTTTGGTGTTTCCAGGTGTGCGATGTCATTTGATCCTCTTCGATGTTGATACGTTATCTACGACTCATTGTGAGATATGAGCAGTGTCGATTCATGCCGGTGCGTTAGCCCTGGCTTTCTCATAAACTTCCGGCAGAAAAAGATCAGCGATCTCTTTAAACACCTTGGGATTTTGCAATGCTTGGTCTGACATCGAATGATGACTCTCAAGTGCACGAATGATGGCTTGCGAAAGTACCGCTCTGTAGTCGCCGTTGGCGAACTGACCTGCCGTTGAATTAGCCTTGGCCTGTTCTGCAAGCGCTGCATTCACACTCGCATTGCCGATTACCGCGGTCGCCCAACCTTCGGTCTCACTGTTGCTGTGCTTACCCGCGAAAATCTCATTCATCTTCATGATGATGGTGGACAAACGAAGTTTGGGATCGTCCCATGCAAGCCCGCCACCAGCCGCCATGGGATCCAGGGCCTTCGCTTCTCCGCCAGCAAGGCTCAGGTCGTGCTCGGTCTTGTTTTTGAGCTTGTAGCCCGCCAGGCGAGCAGCCCCCTCAATCGAGATCGGATCGTCTTCCTGTCCGCGAAGCCGAGGCTGCAGCATCTTCAGGAACGCATGCAGCTTTTCCAGATCGGCGTCGTCGTAGTCGACGATCTGCGACAGAAAATCGTAGGCTGTGACAAAGGTGCCAGCATCACGCCTGAAAAGCTCCTGCTCTTCTTTCCTGAGATCCACGTAGCGCTCATGAGCCTGCTTTAGATGGGCCTGGAATGCTTGGTCATTACGCGTGCTGAAGTAGAGCTTGGAGAATGCTTCGACCTCTTCCCAAAGATACACGCCAGCACCATCCAGCTTCTCACGCATGTGGTGCGGAAGGTTGCGATCGGTAAGGCTCGAGAGCGCAGCCGTGCGGTAAAACGGCATGAAGGCTTTCAGCACGTCTTCGGCTTTGTTGCGAAAGTCCAGAACGAAGGTGGATTCTTTGCCAGGGAACATGCGGTTCAAGCGCGAGAGCGTTTGCACAGCCATCACGTCATCGAGCCTCTTGTCCACGTACATCGCGCAAAGGAGCGGCTGGTCAAAGCCCGTTTGGAATTTGTTGGCAACCAAAAGCACCCGGTATTCGTCGGTGTTGAATTTCTCTTTGATCAAGTCTTCCTTGATTTTTGGCTTTCCACCGTTCACATCGCCTTCATCGGCATCGACCACTCCGTATTCGTCGTCTGTGATCGTGCCAGAATAAGCCACCAAGGCTTTAAAGTCGTGGTACCCAGCCTTGACCATGTACTTGTCAAATTCTTTCTTGTAGCGCACAGCAGCCTTGCGGCTGTCGGTGACCACCATAGCTTTTGCCTGACCGTTCAGCAGCCCCATCACGTGGTCACGGAAATGCTCAATGATGACGCCTACTTTTTGCGCCACGCTGGTGGGATGCAATGCCACGTATTGAAAAAGCTTTTTGCGGGCTTTGCCAGACTTCATCTCCTGGTCTTGGCCCTGCTGCTCCAGCTTGAACGCGGCGTCGTAAGTCACGTAACCTTTGAGCACGTCCAGGATAAATTTTTCCTCGATCGCCTGGCGCATCGAGTAGACGTGAAAAGGCTCAGGCAAGCCATTGGCGCCCTTGCGTCCAAACAGTTCAAGCGTCTTGGCTTTGGGCGTGGCGGTGAAAGCGTAGTAGCTGATGTTGGTAGGCCGCTTGCGCGCGCTCATCAGCCGTGCCACCAAGTCTTCGCTGGTGACTTCCTTGTCATCGTCAGCATCCTTGCCCAGCTCTGCCGCTTCTGCGGCAAAACCTTCTTTGCTGAGAGCTTCGCGCAGTTGCACAGCTGTCTTGCCACTTTGCGACGAATGGGCCTCGTCGATGATCACGGCAAAGCGCCGGCCTTTCATCGATCCCGTCTTTTTGATAACATGCGGAAACTTCTGCAGCGTGGTCACGATGATCTTGGCCTCGCCGTCCAAGGCCTTCGCCAGTTGGCTGGAATCTTCATCAATCCGCACCACAACGCCAGGCGTGGACTCGAACTGCTTGATAGTGTCCTGCAGTTGCTGGTCAAGCACATTCCGGTCAGTGATTACGATCACGGATGTGAACACCTTGTTGTTGTCGGCGTCGAAAAGCGATGACAGGCGGTGCGCCACCCATCCGATCGTGTTCGATTTCCCTGAGCCTGCCGAGTGCTGCACCAAGTAGGTTTTGCCAACGCCTTCCTTTAGCGTGGCTTTGAGTAAAGCGTTGACGGCATCGTGCTGGTGGTATCGTGGGAACAGCAGTGACGGCGACAGTGTTTTTTTGCCTGTCTTGACATGGATCGATTCCTTCACTTCGACAGTGATGAACTTACCAAGGATGTCGAGAAAAGCTTCACGCTTGAAAACGTCGTGCCAAAGGTAAGACGTGGCGTGGCCCCGCTTGTGGTCAGCAGGGTTGCCAGAGCTGGCGCCACCCATCTTGTCGGTAATGCCACGATTGAAGGGCAAGAATCGGGTCTTTGCGCCGTCGAGCTTTGTGGTCATTCGCACTTCGTCGCTGCTCACTGCGAAGTGAACCAGCGCGCGAGCGCCAAAGGTCAGCAGTGGCTCGGGCTTGTTTGAAGAAAGGTCTTTCGGCAGTCGGTTTTGACGGTACTGCCTGACGGCGGCCTCGATCGACTGCGTGGTTTCAACTTTCAATTCGATGGTCGCCACCGGGATGCCATTGACAAACAGTACCAAGTCAATGTTGTTGCCGTTGTGCTGCGAGTAATGAACTTGGCGAACGACGCGCAAGATGTTGCCATTGAACTCGCTCCACAGCTTAGGATTCAAGCTGTTGGCCGGCGCGAACTGCGCCATTTTGAAAGGTGACCCGATGTGTTTGAAGCCTTTGCGCAGCACATGGAGCGAACCCCACATCTGCGGATCGTCTTTTTTAATCGTTTTGCGATCGTAGTCAAGCTCTTTGGCGAGAATCGTCACGAACTCGCGTTCCGCGTCGGCATTGGTGCTGTGATCGGCAGAGAATTTCGTCCACGTTTCAGGCTGCGTTGACTTGACCCACGCAATCGCGTCCGCTGGGTACAGCGCCAGGCGCTTGTCGTAGCCCGCATCGTAGGCGTGGCCCTTGATGAATGGCAACGGACCGTCAAAGAGCCACCCATTGGCTTTGAGGTGCATGCAAATCTCGTCTTCGAAAACGACTTCTTGGTGGATTGCGACGCTCATGCAATGGCTCCCTCTACGGACTGGTTTTTATTCTTCTTCCGCACGTCAATGTGCCCAAGGACGGCGTCGGTGATTGTGACCGAGCGAAGCTCACGCAACAAATCAAGCTCAGCACGAACATGCTTCAGAAGTTCGTTGATGCGATTGCGCTCAATCTGAAGATGCGCAACAATTTTCACTTGCATATCCAGTGGAGGAATGGGCAATGCTTCATTCATGAACCGCTCTGTACGCAGCGCCATGGTTCCGTGCCCAGATTGATCGGTCAACGACAAAAAGAGTGGCGCGACACCCCGCAAAAGCCATGGCAAATACGTTGAATCAATCGTCTCATCAGCAACTAAAGCTTTCATGTCTTGATTCAATGTCCCACGGACCTGAGACACACAGACTGGAAAGGTGTGAGCGAGAATCATGCCGCGCACAACAATCATGGTTGTTTGTGGCTCCATGACGTTCAACCCTGACTCTGAAACCGCCAATTCGGTCACATGATCAATGCTGTCTGCCAACTCATCTAATTTCATGTCCTTTGGCGAAAACCATGGCACAGAACCATCCCAGTAAGCTGGATTTGTTGTAGAGGGGGTATGCCCACCGGTTAATCTCACGCACCGCTTGAGCGATGCAGTTTTCCACCCTACAGGAATTTTTTTCGCCCATGAAAGGCCACTGGGTACGAAATCAGAAGTTCGATCGACTCCAAGCGTCACAGCTTCAGAGACGACGCTCTTTTTCATCTCCAGCAACGTCTCTACAAGCAGTTTTTTTTGTTCAATCAACGCATCGATTCGCGCCGTTTCGACGTCGAGGTAGGAAGCGATGGTTACCTGTTCAGCGATTGGAGGCAGTACCAAGGGGATGTTCTGCACAATTTGTGCGTTCAGGTTGTCCTGCGTGTTGCTTGCGGCCTCTTGCAATACATGGGGTCGAAGCGCATTCAAGAATGCGCGGAGGTATCTTGCGTCTAACTCTGCGGGGAGTTCCAGCCCCAAGATCGCCTGATTCGTCACCGCAGGCATCGCAAGAATGGCGGCATACCCAACACTCGCATACATTGAGTAGAGAACCGTTCCTGTTGGTAAGGCAGTGAGCCGGCGGTCCTTTAATCCTTCAGCCGTGAGGCTCTTTGCCGTGCCTGAAACGTAGTCGCGATTGGACATGTCGCTGATTGCAACCCAGGGCGTTCCATCTCCGGGGGCAGCCCAGAAATGATCTTCGCCAGTGCTCGGGGTTCCACCCGCAACAAATCGCTTGATTACATGTTTGAGAAGGCAGACTCGCCAGTGCGCCGGGATAAACCCAATCCACGGTATGCCGCTGTCTTGATGATACAAATCAGGCTTCAAACCGAAACTCCCTTCAGCATCTCCATGAACCGCTTCTCCATGGCTTCGATCTCGTGGCGAATTGCATCCCGACTGCGGGGGGGCTCGTACACGTAGAACTCGCGGTTGAAGTTCATTTCGCAGCCGACGACACCAACGTGTCCATCGGCTGAATCACGCACGCTTTCGTTAACCCACGCGTCTGGCCAATGCGGTTTCACTTCGCGTTCGAAGTAAGCAGTGATGTCGGCCTCGATGTCGTTGCCCAGCACCGAAAAAGGGATGTACTCGGCATCGCGAAGGTCGGCGTCGGGAACAATCTCACCTTTTTCATCGGTCGTTATTTCAGCATTCTTGTCGCGTACACCGAAGAATTTTCGAGCAACCTCATAGTCTTTCGCTTTGAATTTCGGCATCCTGAAGGCAGGACCGCGTGGGTGATTGACGTCGGCCTTCTGCAAATCTTCGTCCGTTTTGCGAATGACCTCTCGAAAAGCATCCGCACTCATGAAAATCTCTCCACGTTCAATCAGCGGCACCAACGTCCCAAGAAGTCGGCCGCCATCTGCATTAATTTTCTTGTAGGCAACACTGGCATGAAATGCATGCAATTTCTCTGATGTGACTTCATATTGCATGCGTTGCGGCCGTTCAATCGTGACCTTACGGTAGAAAAAATGCGTGTTGTCCAACACCTTTGCCTTCAAGGCGCGTCGTCGGCCTGAGATGGCTTCCTGATCCTTCCATTCCACGCTTTCGAAGTCATGAAACGCCTGGGCGATACGTGTCTGGCAATCATCGGACAACTCAAGACGCTTCTTGCCCAGGTTCTTTTTCATGAGAACGCCCATCTGTGATGCATCGATCAACAGCACTTTTCCCTTGCGTTCTGGTGCTTTGCGGTTGCTCATGAACCAGAGGTAAGTGGCGATGTTCGTGTTGTAAAACATGTCTGTGGGCATCGCCACGATTGCCTCAAGATAGTCATGCTCAAGAATGTGGCGGCGGATTTCTGACTCGCCGCTCCCCGCATCGCCCGTGAAGAGCGGCGAGCCGTTGTGGACCAAGCCGATCTTTCCGCCGCCCTCGCCATCGATAAAGGGGCGCATCTTGGATAAGCTGTTGAGTTGGAACAGCATCTGCCCATCGCTGATGCGGGGAAGGCCTGGACCGAACCGGCCTGCAGCACCTTTGGCGTGTTCGCTCTCAACAGCTTCTTGCGCAGGCTTCCACTCGACGCCATACGGCGGGTTGGAAAGTTGGTAGTCGAAGCGCTCGTCAGGGTGCTTGTCTTCGGCCAGCGTATCGCCCACCGCGATGTCGGCGGGGTCCTGGTCGCGGATCAGCATGTCGGCCATGCAAATGGCGTAGGTTTCGTCTTCAAGCTCCTGTCCAAAAAGGCGCAAGCGTGCGTTGCTGTTGAAACTACGAAATTTCTCTTCGCCTTCGGACAGCATCCCGCCAGTACCCGCAGTTTGGTCGTACATCGTCCGGATCACGCCAGGCACGCTCAAGGCTTCGTCGTCGCCGTCAAAGAGAATGCTGGTCATTAAGTGAATGACGTCGCGCGGCGTGTACTGCTCCCCGGCCGGCGACGTTTCGTTGAAGCGGCGCAGCAGTTCTTCGAAGGCCTTGCCCATGTCGTGCGCCGTCACTGAATACGTGTCCATCGGCATGCGTGCGAACGCCTGAACGATGTGAAACAGCCGACCTTTTTCTTGCAGCTTGTCGACTGTGGCCATGAACGAGAATTTCTCGAAAATCTTGCGGACGTTCGGCGAGAAGCCATTCACCATGGCGTCAAGGTTGTCTCGCAAGCTGTCTGGCGCGTCCGTCAGGCCCTTCAGCGTGAACGGCGAATGGTTCCAGAACGGATACCCCGTGATCGGCGCCAGGAACATGCGCAGGTCGTAGTTTTTGGTCGAGATCTCGCCATGCTTGGCGACGACTGCGCTCTTCGTGGGCTGCAACACGCAGTCCAGACGGCGAAGGACTGTGAAGGGCAGGATCACACGCCGGTATTCGGGCTCGCGAAAAGCACCGCGAAGCAACTCGGCGCTGCGCCAAATCAGGTCGGCGACATTGGGGCGCGGCAGCGCCAGAGCCTCCCGCAGCCGTGGCAAACGATCTTTCACATATCGCCCGAGGTTATGTCTCTGGGCAGCGCCCCACCCATCCTGGGCCTGTGGAAAATGCGCGATCAATCCGATGTGTTCTGCGGCGGCCGGGTGCGACGTCTGCAAGTCGCTTGCCAGTTCTTGCAGCCTGGCCACGGCAGCATCGTCTTCAACTTTCGTCGATGGATGAGTCAATGCTTCGATTTGCACGACGACTTCATCGAAGACGTGCTGAATGCTGACGGACTTGCTCATGTGGATTTTTTCTCCTTATGGGTTGTTTTGGAAGGCGTTGGCAGCCGTCCACTCTTCATCGCAGCGGATCGATTGGGTTGCGCTGCCCGTATGCGTCCTGGCACGTAATCAGTGGCATCTACCGCAAAACATGGGTATCCAATTTTTTGCAAAACCACGGCAATGGTGTTGATGGAGCCGAACAAACGAGGCTCGCCCCGGCTGCTGCTTAAAACTGCACTACGTTCGCCCAACCGAATCTCCAAGGTAAAACCACCATTTCCGCCTTTTGCCACGATCTCAGTGATTGCGCCGGCAACGATGAGCTCACGCAATGCTCCCTCCCGAAGAAAGGCAAGAACTTGGGCAGATGGACCTTCTAGGGCTCCAGAATCATTTTTCATGGCTTCAGTTGCCGCCAACACACATTTTAAAAAGTA
>Ga0308165_1006601_pt1 | contig 10138 bp, 8 predicted proteins | sample PhyWR2_FD_201032 | JGI IMG/M metagenome (GOLD analysis project Ga0308165, IMG submission 201032) | Phyllosphere microbial communities from UC Gill Tract Community Farm, Albany, California, United States - DLSLW.R2 | ecosystem: Host-associated > Plants > Phyllosphere > Unclassified | place: USA... | reverse complement strand
TAATTTATTTTAGGCTGCGAAAAAAATAATTTATGTGATGTAGATCCGTAATTTAGAACTGTTGTTGCATAATATTTTCGCAGCGTGAAATAAGTCCAATTAATCGCCGTTTTTAGGTAAAGAAAGCGAAATTTTTGCCAAACCCTATTCGGCTTTGGTATTGTTAGCATTCGTTTAATTGTAAGGAGTAAGGGGCTTCAGCCCACCCTATGGACCGTCACCGACGTCTTTTCATTTCCGGGACTTCATTGTTTCCCTTCCATATCGGCGCCTCAAGCCCGAAAAATCATTCCACTTTCCATGCTGTTCTTGCTTATTTCCAGGCAAGATCTTGTGCTGTCTGCGACAGGAGTAAAACATGGAACTGTTAATGGACCCGCAAATATGGATAGGGTTATTTACGCTGATAGTGCTGGAAGTTGTACTGGGTATTGATAACCTGGTCTTCATTGCCATTCTTGCTGATAAATTACCGCCAAAACAAAGAGATAAAGCGCGTCTTATCGGCCTGTCTTTGGCCCTGGTAATGCGACTAGGCTTACTCTCAGTTATTTCGTGGATGGTCACGCTTACCAAACCCATTTTTTCCGTCGGCGATTTCACCTTCTCCGGTCGCGAGCTGATAATGCTGTTAGGGGGGCTGTTTTTGCTGTTCAAGGCAACAACAGAGCTACACGAACGGCTAGAGAACAAGCAGCATGATGGAAGTCACGGGAAAGGTTATGCCAGTTTCTGGGTGGTCGTTGCGCAGATAGTCGTGCTTGATGCCGTATTCTCGCTGGATGCAGTTATTACTGCAGTCGGTATGGTGAACCATCTTCCGGTGATGATGGCCGCAGTGACGATTGCGATGATTGTCATGCTACTCGCATCGAAGCCATTGACGACATTTGTCAACAAGCATCCTACCGTTGTGGTGCTGTGTCTGAGTTTCCTGCTGATGATTGGTCTGAGCCTGGTTGCTGAAGGCTTTGGTTTCCATATTCCTAAAGGTTACCTGTATGCCGCGATTGGTTTCTCAATTGTCATTGAGTTTTTCAACCAGATTGCGCTGCGTAACTTTATTCGTCACCAGTCACGACAGCCCCTGCGTGCCCGTACTGCTGATGCTATCTTGAGTATGATAGGCAATAAGCGTAAAGAGAGCGATTCCAGCCGGGAAGGCAACAATACGATAAAACCAATTGAAGCCGAAACCTTTGCTGAAGAAGAGCGTTACATGATTAATGGCGTCCTGACGCTTGCTTCACGCTCGCTGCGCAGCATTATGACACCTCGGGGAGACATCTCCTGGGTCGATGCACTGAAGAGCGAAGAAGAAATTCGTGAGCAACTGCTGGCATCACCGCACAGTTTATTCCCTGTCTGTCGGGGTGAGCTGGATGAAGTTATCGGTGTCGTACGCGCCAAAGAGCTGCTGGTCGCGCTGGATAAAGGTGACAATGTGGCCGCGATTGCCGCTCAGTCCCCGGTGATTGTGGTTCCTGAAACACTGGATCCGATTAATCTGTTAGGTGTTTTACGCCGTGCCCGTGGTAGCTTCGTCATCGTCAATGATGAATTTGGTATGGTACAAGGTCTGGTGACACCGCTGGATGTTCTGGAAGCGATTGCAGGTGAGTTCCCTGATGCTGATGAAACACCTGAAATTGTTCGTGATGGTGACGGCTGGCTGGTAAAAGGGACGACCGATTTGCATGCTTTGCAGCAGCGTCTTGATATTAACACTCTGGTTAATGTTGATGAAGATATTGCCTCTATTGCAGGATTAGTGATTGCAGTAAATGGTCAGATCCCAAAAACCGGCGATGTACTGGAAGTGGCCCCGTTACAAATCCAAATCGTTGAAGCCAATAACTATCGTGTTGATTTAGTTCGTGTTGTGAAAGAGTCCCCGCCGCACGAGGACGACGAACTTTAAGTCAGGAGGCGTTGCCGGGACGTTTTTTCTGGCTGGAGATATCCCTGTTATGGCTCTCCAGCCAGTACGGAAACTGCGTCAGTGGCATCGGTTTAGCATAGAGATAACCCTGTAACAGACAGACACCTTGCTGACGTAAAAAATCAGCCTGTTCCGGGGTTTCCACTCCCTCAGCAATTAACTCAATGTTTAATCGATGACCGAGCGCAATAATCATATCGGTCACTTTTGAATTCACCGCATCAGTACTGATCGCCGCAGTAAAACTCTTATCTATTTTTAAAATATCCGGGCTCAATGTTTCCAGGTATGCCAGAGAACTGTGTCCGGTACCAAAATCATCAATGGCCAGTCTGACCCCTAAATGGTGTAAATCCCTGACCACTTGATGGCTGACTTCAGGAAGGGCATCACGTTCGGTGAGCTCAAGGATCAGACTCTGTTGAGGATGAGCGGGAAACCAGTAACGCCGGAGATCTTCAATAATAGCGCCATTTTTAAAATGACCGGCTGCAACATTGATACTGATATGAAACTCATTTCTTTTTGGCAGCTGATTGAGATATTTAACGGTTTCTTGTAATACAAAACAGGTCAGCGGAATAATTAAATTGAGTTGTTCTGCCAGAGGAATAAAACCGTCCGGTGAAATATTGCCCTGACGTGGATTATGCCAGCGCAGAAGGAGTTCAATACCCGCACATTCCCGGCTTCTGGCATTAATCAGTGGCTGGCAGTAAACTTCAAATTCACGTGCAGCCAGACCCATATGAATTTCATGAAAGAAACTCATGCGCTTCGCCGTCATAAACCATGCGCACATGCCTGCCAGCAGACTCAGTACAATGGCCAGCGGTAGCTGTGAGGGTAAATGATTAAGTGCCAGAATACTGGGAGAAGGTCCCACGGTAGTAATTGAGAACGGATAGTTTACTGAAGCAATATCATGGCGTACCTGACCGGGTGAAACCTCGATAGTAGTGATGATGCCATGAGCGTATTCAAAATGTGACCCAGAGATATTAAGAATCGTTTTATCCACCCACGGGCCATCGGTGTACTGAATAAATCCTGCCAGCATCCCCAGGTTAATTACCTGCATCACCCCGTCATCGCTATGTGCATGAACAGGACGCCATGAGAGTAAAATAGGTGAGCCTTTATTAATTAAATTATCAATGCTTAACAGCAGCAGAGGGGTCGTCGCGGGGAGTCGGGGATGCATTGACCGGATATTAAAATCAGTGGGGCCAAATACACTGGAGCAATAAATGATACCGTTCTTCACCAGGGAAATAGAACGCACCGTGGGTACTCTCGCCGTATGTTCCCGCAATGTTCGCTGAACATTTTCACAGGGCAAAATCATTAGCGGCAGAGCATCCTGGAACAGCATATCAAATGGGGCGAGCAAGGCTTCAACGGTAGAAACCGCGCGTTCACTGAAATGTAAAACACGCTGTTCATTTAACTGACGCTCAGTAATGAATTTTATTGTCAGTGTCAGCACAAATACCAAGGTCGTGAATAAAATACAGACAATCAGCCTTCTGCGCCGATAGTCAGAAATAACCCGTTGTGCTGTTTGCATTCCAAACCACCTTGGTTGGCCTTCGCATACCCTAAATGCGCTTTGCTAACATTGTAGTGGGCGATTATTATAGAGACGAGTAAATAACGGTAATATATATAAAAAAACTGAAATTGTGACAGCCAATAGCGCTAAAACTGGCAATCTGTTTCGCGGGGAGTGATTCTGATGGTAAACACTCAGATAACAGCACGAGTGCCTGATGCTGGTTAAGATAAGTGAGTGTATTGCCATCATATTTCACGTTGTCTGGAGTAAGCGTGACCAGACAACGTGAAGTTTTTTAATACTGTTAGTTACACTGAACTTTAATCGCCAGTCCTCCCTGCGACGTTTCACGGTATTTGGCGTTCATATCTTTACCTGTTTCGTACATGGTTTCGATAACCTTATCCAGCGACACGCGTGGTGCGCTGGTGCGACGCATCGCCATACGGGTAGCATTGATGGCTTTTACCGAGGCAATCGCATTACGCTCGATACATGGCACCTGAACCTGTCCGGCAACCGGATCGCAGGTCAGGCCGAGGTTATGTTCCATGCCGATTTCTGCTGCGATACAGACTTGCTCAGGGCTGGCCCCAAGAATTTCTGCAAGCCCGGCGGCTGCCATAGAACAGGCCACACCCACTTCACCCTGACAGCCGACTTCAGCACCGGAAATAGAGGCATTCATTTTATACAATGCGCCAACGGCACCAGACGCGAGGAAATAACGAATATAGGTTTCTGGTGTGACAGGCTCAATAAAGTGATCATAATAAGCCAGAACAGCAGGCACAATGCCACACGCACCGTTAGTTGGCGCCGTGACGACTCGACCACCTGCCGCATTCTCTTCGTTCACGGCGAGGGCAAACATATTCACCCAGTCCACGACGTTCATCGGATCGCTGGACAGTTTATCATTGGAAACCAGAATACGGCGCAGAGCGGAAGCACGACGTGGAACTCGCAGTGGGCCAGGCAGGACACCTTCAGTATTCATTCCCTTGTCAATACAGGCACGCATGGTGCTCCAGATATTGGCAAAGTACTGCTCAACTTCTTCCTTGCTGTGCAACGCCAGTTCATTTTCCATCACCAGACCGGAAATAGAGTGTCCGGTTTGCTGACAGAATTGCAGCAGTTCTTCCGCAGATTTGAAGGCATAAGGCACGGCAAGCTCAGTCGCATCTGTTTTGCCATAATGCTCAGCATCGACAATAAAACCGCCGCCGATGGAGTAGTAGGTTTTACTGTAGATCTCTTTTTCACCATTGTAAGCATGAATGGACATCCCATTTTCATGCAAAGGGAGATTGGTGCTATGGAAACGAATCCCATTGTCAGCCGGGAAATCGACTTCGTGAGCGCCACTGGCTAACGGCAGACGGCCACGAGACTCGACATCCTTAATAAAACCAGGAATGGAATCGATCACCACGTTGTCAGGACGATTACCTGCCAGACCCATAATAATCGCGATATCGGTATGGTGACCTTTACCGGTTAATGAGAGGGAGCCATAAATATCGACGGCTATGCGCGTTGTACTGTCCAGTAATCCACGGTCGACCAGATCATCGACGAACTGTTTACCGGCTTTCATTGGGCCAACGGTATGCGAGCTGGAAGGGCCAATACCGACTTTGAACATGTCGAATATACTAATCACAGTAAAACTCCTCTTAAGGCGTCCGTCACCGAACATGATGCTTTGAAATTGCTAAGTGATAGTTTAAAAATTTATTGGTTCCACAGGTAAACTATTCACATGAATTAAACTAATCCATTAGAACAAATCACCTAATATCAACATAAAGCGATCAAAGCATTTACCTAATATAGTCCAGTTCAGCGCCTGAAAGTGTTATCTGTATTGCAGTTTACCTGTAAGGCCAGAGCGCGGATGATGCTGGCTGTCATGCCCCAGACAAAATAACTCTCGTACCAGGAAAGCCAGACACGATGCGGTATTTTCCTGCGGTGGATATCCAGCGGATGATAACGTCCGGTCATCAGCGCCTCTTCAAGGGGCATTTCAAAAATAGCGGCGACTTCATCGGCACTGGCTTGCAGCGGGACATCAGGCGAAATAATGCCCAATATAGGTGTGACTCTGAATCCCGTGACGCTATCAATGCTGGGCAGGCGCCCAATCACTTCCACGGCCTGTGGGGGGATAGCGATTTCTTCATAGGTTTCACGTAACGCAGTGGCAATTAACGATTCATCGGTCTTATCGACCGATCCCCCCGGAAAGGCTACCTCACCGGGATGTTTACGTAAGGTCAGCGAGCGCTGAGTCAGTAGCAGCCCAGGTTTCGTGCGACGCACGATAGGCACCAGGACCGCGGCTTCACGTTGATGACTGACAGAAGGGCGAAAATCCGGCTGTAGCAGCTGAAAACGGGCAAGAAAATTATCCAGCGTCATTAATTAGCTCTCCAGCAACGGTAGAATGCGATTCACTTTGTCAAATGTCTCCTGGTACTCTGCGCTTTCATTACTGTCAGCCACGATACCTCCTCCGGCAGAACAATAGAGTTTCCCTTGCTCCGCTGTCAGGGTCCGAATGGTGATGCTGCTGTCCATGTTGCCGCAAAAACTGATATAGGCGATGGATCCGCACCAGGCGTTACGTCGCTGCGGTTCAAGTTCTTCAATAATTTCCATCGCCCGTACTTTCGGGGCTCCGGTAATCGATCCACCAGGGAAGGTCGCCCGGAGTAAATCACAGGCATTCAGGTTATCAGGCAGCACGGCGGTAATGGTGCTGACTAAGTGATGCACTGCGGCAAAGGGTTCGACCACAAATAATTCCGGTACTTTGACACTGCCCGGTTGTGCTACTCTGCCAATATCATTGCGTAGCAGATCAACAATCATCAGATTTTCAGCTCTGTCTTTCGGTGATGATGCCAGCCTCGAAGCCTGTTCAAGATCTGCCTGTGGGTCTGCCAGTCGGGGTAAAGTGCCTTTTATGGGGCGGGTCTGGATCTGTCTGTCTTGCAGGCGTACAAATCGCTCTGGAGACAGGCTTAAGATAGCACTGTCAGGTAATCGTAAAAAAGCACTGAAGGGGGCACGGTTCGCCTGATTGAGTTTTTCAAAGGCTTGCCACTCATCACCCTGGTAACTGGCACTAAAACGCTGAGCCAGGTTTACCTGATAACAGTCACCGCTGTGCAGATATTCCTGAATTTTATTGAATTTTACCCCATACTCTTCACGACTCATATTCGACTGCCAGTCACTGGTCAGATGAAACGGCGTGCGTGATGGCGGCTTGAGGGAATCAAGATAAGCCAGACGTTGACTGATATCACCCCGGCTGACCAGGGTCAGACGCTGGAGCTGGTTGTCCGCTATCAAAGCCCAGTCATATATTCCGACGGCCATATCCGGCGTGTGCAGACTTTTTTCTGCTCGCTCGGGAAGGGTTTCAAACCGGCGGCCTAAATCATAACCGAACAACCCCAGAGCACCGCCGCAAAAAGGGAGGTCTGTTGCTGGAGCACAGGTGAGTCCGTAGCTATCGAGGGTACTTTGTAGCAACGTCAGTGGGCACTTTTCGGAAACCTCAACGATACCGTCCCTTGTTATGTGCGTAGTTTGTTCGCGAGTGACCAGGGTGGCGAGAGGTTCTGCCACCATAATATCGAAGCGACTATACGGATTATCGGATAAACCAGAGTGCAACATCATCGCCCACGGGCGGTCAGACAGCGCGTTAAAGTAGTGCTGTACGGCATCTGTTTGCCAGGGGAGAATATGAATAACAGGGGACTGGATAGCTTTCATCTATGGGAACCGATTACCATTACAACATTAAATCTTGTCGAAGGAGTTTAACATGATTTCAGGATTACCTGCGCTTAGTCATGAGCAGCAACAACAAGCAGTCGAACGTATTCAAGAGTTAATGAGCGGTGGAATGAGCAGCGGCGAAGCCATCACGCTGGTGGCGAGTGAAATTCGGGCTACTCATACTGGAGACCATATTGTCGCCATGTTTGAGGACGACGAAGACGAAGAGGAATAATCACCCTCCCGCTGTATGGCTTATAACGCCGCAATAATTTTTATTTCGACCTTATACTGTGGATTCATCAATCCCGCCTGTACGGTGCATCGTACTGGCGCATGACCGGCAACAACCCATTCATCCCAGGCCCGGTTCATGGCAGCAAAATCCTCACCGTTCGGTAGAAAAATGGTGGCATCCAGAATGCGCGTTTTATCGCTTTTCAATGATGCCAGCAGTGTATCGATTTGTGCCAGAGTATTCGCGGTTTGCTGGTACGCATCGGCATCCAGATTTTCCGGAACGCCAGTGTAATAGACGGTCTGATTGTGGATAACAGCATCGGACCATCTGTCTTCGGGTTTTATTCGCGTAATGCTCATGGTTTCTCCTTGATAGTAAACAAATCTCGGCACACAGACTGCCATAACCTTTGTCCTGGTTCTACAGGGTAGCTGGATTAAACTTGCTATGGCTGACATAATCACTGGCAATTTAACCAGGGGGTAATGTGACGGACGATTTTGCGCAAGATGGTCAGCTGGCGAATGTTATTCCGGGGTTCAAGCCACGCGAAGCGCAACGGCAGATGGCCCAGGCGGTAACGAAAACCATTGCAGAAGGCGGTACGCTGGTGGTGGAAGCGGGTACGGGTACGGGTAAAACTTACGCTTATCTTGCCCCGGCATTACGCTCCGGAAAAAAAGTCATTATCTCAACGGGTTCTAAAGCGCTACAAGATCAACTTTACTCACGTGATTTACCGACAATTGCCAGCGCACTCTCTTTTACCGGCCGTATTGCACTCCTGAAAGGGCGGGCGAACTATCTCTGTCTTGAACGCCTCGAACAGCAAATGCTGGCTGGAGGCGGTCTGGCGCAGGAACTACTGAGTGATATCGCCCACTTGCGCCACTGGGCCAGCGTCACGGAAGAGGGGGATGTCAGCAGTTGTCACGCGGTGGCTGAAGACTCAACGGTCTGGCCGTTAGTTACCAGTACCAACGATAACTGCCTCGGCCAGGACTGTCCGGTCTATAAAGACTGCTTTGTGGTTAAAGCACGTAAAAAAGCGATGGATGCGGATTTAGTGGTGGTCAATCATCACCTGTTTATGGCCGATATGGTGGTGAAAGAGAGCGGTTTTGCAGAACTGATCCCGGCAGTGGATGTCACTATTTTCGATGAAGCCCACCAAATTCCTGATATTGCCAGTCAGTATTTCGGTCAGTCGCTGACCAGCCGTCAGTTACTCGATCTCGCCAAAGATATTTCTATTGCGTACCGTACCGAAGTGCGTGACGTACAGCAGTTACAAAAAAGCGCTGACAGCCTGGCCATGCGGGCGCAGGACTTTCGTTTGCAACTGGGGGAGCCGGGCTACCGGGGGAATCTACGTACCGCACTGGCAGAGCCGGCGGTACAGCGCTCGCTACTGTTACTGGATGATGCGCTGGAGCTTTGCCATGATGTAGCCAAACTCTCACTCGGGCGTTCCGCTCTGCTGGATGCGGCTTTTGAACGCGCAGTTATCTATCGTGGGCGAATCAAACGGTTGAAAGAAGTCAACCAGCCCGGATACAGCTACTGGTATGAGTGCAACGCTCGCCATTTTACGCTGGCGTTAACGCCGCTGTCGGTGGCTGATAAGTTTAAAGAGGTGATCAGCGAAAAATCTGCCAGCTGGGTATTTACCTCTGCCACCTTATCCGTGAACGATAAGCTCAGCCATTTCACGGAACGACTGGGTATTGAACAGGCAGAAAGCTTGTTGCTGGCGAGTCCATTCGACTATGAAAAACAGGCATTACTCTGTGTTCCTCGTGGTTTACCTGAACCTAATCGTCCTCATGGGGCAAAGCAGCTGGCTAATTTATTACGCCCGTTGATTGAGGCGAATAACGGACGCTGTTTTATGCTTTGCACCTCACATGCCATGATGCGGGACCTGGCAGAACAGTTCCGCGCCACCATGACACTGCCGGTACTCCTTCAGGGAGAGACCAGTAAAGGGCAGTTACTCGAACAGTTTGTTCAGGCCGGTAATGCACTGCTGGTGGCCACCAGCAGCTTCTGGGAAGGGGTGGATGTTCGTGGTGATGCTTTGTCACTGGTTATCATTGATAAACTGCCCTTTACCTCGCCTGATGATCCATTGCTGAAAGCACGTATGGAAGACTGCCAGTTGCGGGGGGGCGATCCCTTCGCTGATATTCAGCTTCCGGATGCGGTTATTCAGTTAAAACAAGGCGTGGGGCGATTGATTCGTGACGTTGAGGATAGCGGGGTGATTGTTATCTGTGATAACCGACTGGTGATGCGGCCTTATGGCGGCGTCTTTCTTAACAGCTTGCCGCCTGCTCCGCGAACGCGGGATATTAATCGCGCGGTCGCATTCCTTAACACTCTCCCAGAGCGGTAATGATCAGCAACCTGTGATATCCTACGCGCCGTTTTTTGAACTTATCTTTGCCAGAGGCTCGCTCGTCTATGCGAATTTTAGCCATCGATACCGCAACTGAAGCTTGCTCTGTTGCGTTGCAAGACCCTGAGGCGTGTTACGCCCAGTTTGAACTGTGCCCGCGTGAACATACGCAACGCATCCTGCCAATGGTGC
>Ga0308165_1006599_pt1 | contig 10141 bp, 13 predicted proteins | sample PhyWR2_FD_201032 | JGI IMG/M metagenome (GOLD analysis project Ga0308165, IMG submission 201032) | Phyllosphere microbial communities from UC Gill Tract Community Farm, Albany, California, United States - DLSLW.R2 | ecosystem: Host-associated > Plants > Phyllosphere > Unclassified | place: USA... | reverse complement strand
CGCCAGCGCCTGAGTGAGTTTTTACCCGAAGTACGCAGCCGACTTTTACTTCTGCTTTCACGTCAGGATGCCAATATGCTGGCAACCGAAGACGGGAAACTGAAGTTAATTGAGGCGATAAAATCTACGCTGGCTACCCCGCTGGTTGCCGGAAAAAACCCACAGGTAGTCAGCGACGTGCTGTATACCGCCTTCATTTTGCGGTAACTTTATGGGCGATAGTATTCTTTCCCAGGCCGAAATAGATGCGCTGTTGAATGGTGACAGCGATAGCGCCGCTATGCCGTTAGAAAATCCTGCCAGCGGCTCTGACATTCGGCCTTATGATCCTAACACGCAGCGCCGTGTTATTCGTGAACGTCTGCAAGCTCTGGAAATTATTAATGAGCGTTTTGCTCGTCAGTTTCGTATGGGCTTGTTCAACCTGTTGCGCCGTAGCCCGGATATTACTGTGGGTGCGATTCGTATTCAGCCGTACCTGGAGTTTGCCCGTAACCTTCCGGTGCCCACTAACCTGAATTTAATACACCTGAAACCACTGCGTGGTACCGGGTTATTTGTCTTTTCTCCGAGCCTGGTTTTTATTGCCGTCGATAACCTGTTTGGTGGCGATGGTCGTTTTCCTACCAAAGTTGAAGGGCGTGAATTCACCCATACCGAACAACGCGTTATCAATCGAATGCTAAAACTGGCGCTGGAATCCTACAGCGATGCCTGGAAAGCCATTTATCCACTTGATATCGAGTATGTGCGTTCAGAAATGCAAGTGAAGTTTACCAATATTACTACTTCACCTAATGACATTGTGGTCAATACCCCCTTCCATGTGGAAATAGGCAATCTGACCGGTGAATTTAATATTTGTTTGCCCTTTAGCATGATTGAGCCGTTACGTGAGCTCTTAGTCAATCCGCCACTGGAAAACTCTCGTCAGGAAGACCAAAGCTGGCGCGATACGTTAGTACGCCAGGTGCAACATTCTGAGCTGGAACTTATCGCAAATTTTGCTGACATCCCGCTGCGTTTATCGCAAATACTCAAGCTGAAGCCTGGCGACGTACTGCCTGTAGATAAGCCAGAACGGATAATAGCGCATGTGGATGGCGTGCCAGTACTCACAAGCCAGTATGGCACGATGAATAGTCAGTATGCCCTGCGTGTTGAACATTTGATCAACCCGATATTGAATTCGCTGAACGAGGAACAGCTCAAATGAGTGATATAAATCAACCGTCTAATGACAATTCTGACTCAGTTGACGATTTGTGGGCTGATGCGCTAAATGAACAAAAAGTTGCCAGTAAAAGCACTGCCGACAATGTTTTCCGCGCGCTGGAAGACAATAGCATTGCGGGAAATCTGCAAGATATTGACTTGATAATGGATATTCCGGTCAAACTCACCGTCGAGTTAGGTCGTACCCGCATGACTATCAAAGAACTGCTGCGTCTGACGCAAGGCTCTGTTGTCGCGCTGGATGGACTTGCCGGAGAGCCGCTGGATATTCTGATTAACGGTTATTTAATTGCTCAGGGTGAAGTGGTCGTAGTGGCTGATAAATACGGTGTACGTATTACCGATATCATCACACCTTCTGAGCGAATGCGTCGTTTGAGTCGCTAAATGAAGACTCAGTCTATTGCTCCCTCAGCCCCCGTGCATACTGACTCACCGTTAATATCGGTGAGTGCTGCGCTTGGGGGAATTATTATCCTGATTCTACTGGTTGCCTGGATTGCCCGGCGTTTTGGATTTGCAGGTACCAGTATGATCGGAAAAAAAACACTACAGATCCGTGCCAGCGCAAGTCTTGGCCCGCGGGAGCGTGTGGTGGTGGTAGATATCGAGGATGTCCGACTGGTACTGGGTGTAACGGCCTCACAAATCACCCATTTACATACCCTGCCGGCGACGGTGGAAAGTGAGCAACCTTTATCACAGGATAATTCTGCTGATTTTCAGAACATAATGAAAAAATTGTTAAAGCGTAGCGGGAAGGCGTAATGAAATCAGGGCTAATGCGCATACTCATCCTGTTACTCTTGATTATACCTGGCGCGACCTTTGCTCAGTTACCCGGTCTGATTAGTCAGCCCCTGGCAAATGGCGGACAAAGCTGGTCATTGCCGGTACAAACGCTGGTATTTATTACCTCGTTAACCTTTATCCCTGCGATTTTACTGATGATGACCAGTTTTACGCGGATAATTATCGTCTTTGGCTTGCTACGTAATGCATTAGGAACGCCATCAGCACCACCGAACCAAGTATTGATTGGTCTCTCACTTTTTCTGACCTTTTTTATCATGTCTCCTGTGTTTGATAAGATCTATAGCGACGCCTATAAACCCTTTAGTGAAAATAAAATCAGTCTGGAAACCGCTCTTGAGACCGGTGCCGAACCACTTCGGGAATTTATGCTGCGCCAGACTCGCGAAGCAGATTTGGCCTTATTTGCCCGTCTGGCAAATACACCTCCCCTGCCAGGACCAGAAGCGGTATCAATGCGTATTCTGCTACCTGCCTATGTCACCAGTGAATTAAAAACGGCTTTCCAGATTGGTTTTACCGTCTTTATTCCCTTTTTAATTATCGACCTGGTTATCGCCAGCATACTGATGTCTCTGGGTATGATGATGGTTCCACCAGCAACAATCGCATTGCCTTTTAAACTGATGCTGTTTGTCCTGGTAGATGGCTGGCAGTTACTGGTCGGTTCTTTAGCACAAAGTTTCTACAGTTAGGGAAAATGACATGACGCCAGAATCTGTAATGATGATGGGGACAGAGGCCATGAAGGTCGCTCTGGCGCTGGCAGCACCGCTACTCTTAGTCGCCTTGCTCAGTGGTCTGATCATCAGCTTGCTGCAAGCGGCAACACAAATAAATGAAATGACGCTGTCATTTATTCCCAAAATCCTCGCGGTGTGTATCACCATCGTTATTGCCGGGCCCTGGATGCTTAATCTGTTACTGGATTACATGCGCACGCTATTAACCAATTTGCCCTATATCATTGGATGATACAGATTGACAGCAATCAGTGGCTTGAATGGTTAAATCACTATTTCTGGCCACTGCTACGGGTGTTAGCGCTGATAATGACGGCGCCTGTGCTGAGCGAACGCAGTATTCCTAAACGCATCAAAATAGCGTTAGGTATTATGATTACGGTTATCATCGCACCGTCCTTGCCAGTGACGCATATTACTATTTTCTCCGCTGATGGTTTCTGGGTTGCTATGCAGCAATTATTAATTGGTATCGCTCTGGGATTCACTATGCAGTTCGCTTTTGCGGCTGTACGTACTGCCGGAGAGATTGTTGGTTTACAAATGGGACTCTCATTTGCGACCTTTTTTGATCCTGGAAGCCGTCTTAATATGCCGGTTCTTGCTCGGTTTCTGGATATACTGGCAATACTGTTATTTTTAACCTTCAATGGTCATTTATGGCTTATTTCCATGCTGGTTGATACTTTTCATACCCTGCCTGTGGGTGGTATGGCGATTAATAGTCAAGTATTTATGACATTAACACGTTCTGCCGGGCTTATTTTTATTAATGGTTTAATGCTTGCCTTACCTCTTATTACTCTGCTACTCACCCTGAATATTGCCCTTGGCATGCTGAACAGAATGTCACCACAGCTTTCTGTCTTTGTTATAGGCTTTCCCGTCACTTTATCGATTGGCATGCTAGTTTTTGCAGCAATGATGCCTTTAGTTGCTCCGTTTACCGAGCATTTATTCAGTACAATATTTGATCTTCTCGCTAATATTATCAACGAACTACCTGCTTCTCAATTTTAATCATTGAGATAAAAAAGCTTCGATTGAATATTCAGTAATAGTCAAAAAGCACTAATAAATCCCATCTCATTCAAATTAAATAGAATTATTATCCTCTTTTTTTTTACGTGTTTGCTGCGAAAATTCCTGAAAAAAAATAATCTACTTTACAGAATAGTGTTTTCACTTTTTACTAATCATGCGTATTGGCAAAAGAACCGCTTATTGAAAGGCATATATTATATAGTGAAAAATTGAATAACTATTATTTTTTTCAAAAACCCAGGCACCGTACGTAAAATTAGAGTAGTAATAAGATATTCAGAATTGGGGTTATTATGTCGACAGTCATCATGGACTCGTGTAGTTATACTAAGCAAGGACTTATCTCTTACCTGACGAGTAGAGGAATAAATAGTCAGAATATTTCTGGTGTAGAGACAATAGCTGAACTGGCAGATGCCTGCAAAAATTTATCTCCACGTGTAGTATTTATTAATGAGGACTGTTTCATTCACAATGCAGAGTACAGTTACCAGATAAAGAAAACCATTAATCTACATGCAAAAACCCTTTTCCTGGTTTTTATGGCCATTGCTAATGCAAGCTTTGATGCATTCCTGCGGGTAAAAAATAATCTATTGATCAGTTCAAAATCAATTAAGCCTGAATTTTTAGATGAGATCCTGGAAGGTTACTTACAAAGAAACGGACAATGCATTGCAAGTATTAACATTCCAGTATTAGCACTGAGTAGAACTGAAAACTGCATTTTAAAACTCTGGATGGAAGGTCAGGACACAAATAAAATATCAGAAAAAATGAAAGTAAAACCTAAAACCGTTTCATCACACAAAGGAAATATCAAACGGAAGATAAAAACGCATAATAAAAAAGTTATTTTCCATGTGGCACGACTAACAGAAAATATGACTAACGGTATTGTCGTTAAGCTCTGAGTCACCTTTTTGCAAGACCTGCGTTTTCTTTATGAAACTCATAATTAATTACGCAGGTCACAGCGAGACTTGTTCTAAAAAATGGCATCTGAAAAATCAATCCACTTCATCAGCGTTGACGAAAAGGAGTAAACATGTCACATATTTATCATTATGGATGTTTTTTATAACACCGGACTGTTCTTTAATGGTTTAATAATGCCCGTCATATTAACCACGACCATTCAGTAATTAATTAAAGCTGTCAATGAATAGTCAAATAAAAGTACTGAATTATATCTGTGCCCTGCGTGATGACGGGCAAAGAATATAAAAAATCATAATAGTGTAAAATATTTCGTTATCACTACGCTGTTACAACAGTCATTACCCCAGGTATCAGCAAATGATCATTCCCTCTCCCTGAGCATGGGAGTTCAGAGCATGTTACCCATCTTTTTCAACAAAAATACCATCCGGATGGCCTTCCTCATTAAAGAACCAAACTCCCAAAGGGTAATCTTCAAGGGAGACCAGATACATCGTCCCTTCACTGAAAGATTCAACAGCCATCACCACGCCAGAACGTCTTGGGCCACCATCCGTCTTCACCGTGACGCGATCATTGATTTTCATGAGCTTCTCTCCCGTTTTTCTCTGCTATCTTATTTAACAGAATACTGCACATTCCCGGCATGGTATCAGGTAGTTTGTTTGCCAGGCCAGTTTTCTCAATCAGTTAAGTAAAAATCATTATCAATATCATCAATGATTTTTTCAACAGAAGCCGGGAAATGTAGCTCCGGTAAACCTTCTGAAAACCATCGAAGATCCCGGATTTATCGAAAATCAGAAAAAAACCGACTCGTGAGTCGGTTAAAGGTAAAGCAATTGAAATCATTACACCGGGAAAACTGATTCGGGTTCACCTTAACGTCTTTTTTGGGGAATACAAGGATATATTCAAGGGCAAACGAGTAAACTGCATTGCGCAAGTTATGCTTACTTTGTCAATGAAAATTAACATTTCAACAACAACTAAAATGCTCGCTATCTGTATTTGTTTAGCGTTAACTTACTGGCTTTATTGAAATATCACGAGGATGTATGCAACTGCGTTCAGCTCGATTGCTTCCATTGATAGCAGCACTTTTCTCTTTGTATATCATTTGGGGGTCCACCTATTTTGCCATTGCTATCGGTGTACAAAGCTGGCCACCGTTGTTGATGGCTGGCGTCCGTTTTATCGGTGCCGGTGTATTTCTGATGGCAGTGTTGCTGTTAAAGGGGCACAAACTGCCACCATTACGTCCACTGTTGAATGCAGCGCTGATCGGTATTTTACTGCTTGCTATCGGTAATGGTCTGGTCACTGTAGCCGAGCATCAACAGGTTCCCTCGGGTATTGCCGCGGTTATGGTTGCTACTGTGCCGCTATTTACCCTCTGCTTCAGTCGTTTTTTCGGCATTAAAACCCGTAAACTGGAATGGCTTGGTATCGCGATAGGTTTAGTCGGAATAGTTTTATTGAACAGTGGCGGAAACCTGAGCGGCAACCCTTGGGGAGCGTTGTTAATTTTACTGGGTTCAGTGAGCTGGGCATTTGGTTCTGTTTACGGCTCACGTATTGAATTACCGAAAGGGATGATGGCGGGTGCAATTGAGATGCTCACCGCAGGTATTGTCCTGCTGGTAGCTTCGATACTTGCGGGTGAACGACTCACCGCTATGCCAGATACCGCCGGTTTACTGGCTGTAGCTTACCTGTCTATTTTTGGTTCTATCATTGCCATCAGTGCTTATATGTACCTGATCCGCAATGTCACCCCCGCCGTGGCTACCAGTTATGCCTATGTAAACCCCGTAGTGGCTGTTCTGTTAGGAACGGGTTTTGGCGGCGAAAGTTTATCTCTTGTTGAATGGCTGGCACTGGGAGTGATTATTTTTGCCGTTGTTCTGGTGACACTAGGCAAATATCTATTTCCAGAAAAAGCGACAGCTTCTCCTTCAAAGATAATCAAATAATCTTTAGCTAATTGATTATAAATCCAGTTGGTGTATGCCTTGTGTGTCTATCTCTGCATGGCATACCCCAGAATATATCCACTCCTCCAGTCGCTCCGTCATAGCCTGTGGTGTCAATTTTTTCTTCCATCTTAAAGAGCATTCCCACACCACCAGAACTCTCCAGCCCAGCGCGACTAAAGAAGCGATATTGCGCCGATCCCGGGCGACATTACTCTCCAGTTTATTCAGCCAGAACTCATGGCGAGTTGCTGGCATTTTAAACAAATAGCAGTGATGACAATGCCAGAAACAGCCGTGGGTAAAAATAATGCAACGGTGGCTATCAAGAACAAAATCAGGTTTTCCCGCAAGTGAGGCATCCTGCATGCGAAATGGGATACCACAATCAGTGAGTAATCCAGCAAGCTGTTTTTCAATAGCCGTTTGCTGGGTTGAGATAGCTCGCATATTCTTACTACGGATTTCTTTGCTATGAACATCAGCCATACGCGTTCCTGAATGATATTATGCTGCCGTGTGAGTTTATGAGAAACGCCGTACCACTGTTTCATCAATTTGCAGATAATCGCCGTTTAGCTCAGCACAAAGTTTAGCCATATACTGAATCAGGAAATCTGCATTATGCCTGGCAAGCATTTTCCCTGTCTCCGTTTGCATAGTATCAGGTAACTTAAGAAGCTTATTCTGGAAGTGATCCAAAGCAAAGTAGCTGTCATCAAGTGGCCGGTGAAGCGCCAGAGGATCGTCACTATCAAACAGTGGCCGACCAAGCGCACCAGAGACATAAAATACCCTCGCCAATCCAATTGCGCCTAATGATTCCAGCCGGTCAGCATCCTGTACAATTTTTGCTTCTATGGATTCTGGAGTAATAGCCGCGCTGAAACTATGCGCCTGTACAGCATGAGCAACTGCGTCATAATATTCAACAGGGAAGTCTGGAAAATGAGCCTGTAAAATTCTTATCGTCTCCAGGGCGGCTAACCGGGAAGCTTGCTGACGTTGAGGGCTGTTCTTCGGTAAATTGACAATGTCATGAAAATAACAGGCGGTGAGTACGACCAAATCACAAGCGGTTGTTTCTTCAGCCATAATATGTTGTGCCGTTTTCCAGACACGCTGCAAATGAGCAATATCATGGGCTTTATCATTATGACACCAGTTTTCACGTAAATAGTGTTCAAATTGTTGCTGCCATTTCAGCAGTGACATATCAATACCTCTTATTCGTTGCTTACTTGAGTACCCATTATACAGTAAAGTATATAATTCTTTCATGAATCAGGAAAATCCTGTCACAGGATATTTCTATATTCATCATTTTAGAAGAATAAAAAAAGCCAGTATTTACTGGCCTTATGTTCGAAAGTAATCGCATTAATCAACACGCTGATGATTGAAACAGACATTCAGCCTGTCATGCATTTCAGCTTTGAATTTATTAAACTCACTTTCTCGAGTAGATGTAGACGATAAATCATCTGCACTCCCCATTGCCGTATTGTCAACTATGACTGAGGGCGTCGTTCTCAGGAATACAGAATCCTTCCCATCATTGTTCATTTTTTCATTTCCAGTTGAAAAAGAAAATGTTTTTTTCAATGATGTAAATGAATTAGAGATTGAATTTAACAGAGAAACAAAACCACTCTTTATTTTACTCGTGGTCTGAGTCGCTAGTTTCTGACTTTCAGCAATGACTTCATTACTGAGCTTGGTCAAATTATGATAATTATTGACATATACTGAAAATAAAATACTCATGTTAACATCCTTATTTTATGAATATAGGTTTGCGACATATTTACATCGCAAAGAAACAGGAAATACTATTGTTTTAAAAACATATTTGCGATTTGTATAACGGTTAAAGCATTTGATAATTGAGATTCTTTGATGATTACACCAAACTCTTCGAGGCGAATAATAAAATCAATTAGCTCAACCGAATCCATCGCCAAGTCGGTGATCAGGCTAGCATTAGGTTTAATATGACTAACTGGTGTGCCATTTACCTCATAGATAATATTTCTCACAATTGATAGAGCTTCTTCTGGAATCACCTTCTCTTTCATAGGCTATTCACCATATCACTACTGAGGTCCGGATTGTCTGGCTCTTCTTCAGGCTTCTGGTTAAAAGAGTTAGCCAGATGCTTTACATCTACGGAATGCCGACTAAAAGGATCAATAGTTCTGTTAGTGGTATAAAGCGGTGTCTGGTTAACACTCACATTAAATTTATCGGGCGTTCGCTTATGCGACCGGAGTTCTGTTTTGTTAGCATTTTCTGCCCGCGATAGCGAGGTCGCATTTATCCTGTCAGTCAGCCCCAGAGACATTCTATGGGCTACGCCCTCATTACGTGCCAGATAGTGATTATTCAGAGTTTCGAATTTTCTCACCAATTGCTGTACCGCGTTATTGGTACGTTCGACACCATTTGTCAGGTTAGATTTTCCCGTCACTGTTGGCTGTAATCCTTGTTCAGGCTCAGAAGATACTAAGGTTGTTACTCCTGATAATCGATTCTGAGGTGAATGTTGCGAGTTCACGGAAGTATCTGTCTCTGTAAGAAGAGCAGATAATGCTTGTGCTACTTGTGTGGCGGCATGCTGTAAATTTCTACCTGAATCAACTGGAACCAAAGGGACTGACTGTTCGGCAGGTAGCAGTTTTGTATTTTCCTCAAGCTGTGCCATTTTTTGTGCAACCGCGATGGTTTCAACTTCTCCCATGACTGGCTGAGGCAAGCTGTCAATAACACTGGAAAATTGCGGAGCAGGCATTGAAACAAGCTCCTCAGCAGCATGGAATATCTGCGGGGAAGACAGTGTTTCTGTGAGAGAGGTTTGGGGAGGGTTGCTTTGCACAACGCTATCGACATGATCGCTAAATTTATCCTGCCCGCCATTCTGAGCACGCCCCCAGTATAAATCCATGAATTTCTCAACCAGACGTGCTTTCTCATTACCCAGTTGCTCATCCGGCGTATTCAATAAAGCAATACCGAAATCGATATCCGATGCAGGGGTACGTTCAGGAACATTTCCGTTAACTGTTGAGGTTCCATTACCTCCATTCGCCGTATTATTAATGGTTATAGGCCCATGTCCATTTCCGGCAGGGATGGTAATCCCAGGATGGCTCACATCAGGCTGCTGTAAGCCAGGCGGCAACGAAGAATGATTCTGCGGTATATTTCTCAAAGGAGATTCATCCGGGGACTGATTCACCTGGGCCGCATCATGATGTTTCAGTACTTTTGATAACGCCGAGCAAGTATCTTTAAAATAGGTTCCACCGCATATGATAGTTGCCCACGTTTGATCCGGTTTGCTGAGCTCTTTAATTTGAGTATTAAGGATCTCGTAACAAGCCATAA
>Ga0308165_1006598_pt1 | contig 10142 bp, 10 predicted proteins | sample PhyWR2_FD_201032 | JGI IMG/M metagenome (GOLD analysis project Ga0308165, IMG submission 201032) | Phyllosphere microbial communities from UC Gill Tract Community Farm, Albany, California, United States - DLSLW.R2 | ecosystem: Host-associated > Plants > Phyllosphere > Unclassified | place: USA... | reverse complement strand
TCCTGATACAGGTCGTTGATCGACGCGCAGAGGTACTGCAACTTTTGGCTCAACTGCCCCAGTTGCACATGCTTTTGCCGCTCTTGAAGGGCCATCTCCCGACGCTGGACCCCTTCGAGCATTTCCGCCAGGTTGATCGGCTTCTGGTAGTAGTCGGCAATTCCGACCCGCAGGGCCTTGATCACATCATGCTTTTCCGCACGCCCCGTCAGCATGATTGCCTCGAATGCCCGATGCTTGCCGGATAACCGTTGCAGCTCCCGGACCAACTCGATGCCATCCAGGCCGGGCATGTGCAAATCACAAAGCACCAGACCGACTTCCGTGTCTCCAGTGAAGCGCTCGACAGCCTCCTGGCTCGACTCACAAGGCACACAGCGATAGCCGCTGTCCTCCAGAAACTCGCAAACCATCTCGACAATCATCGGTTGATCATCGACTACGAGGATTTTCACGGGCGACACAGACTTGTTCAATGGCAACTCCCTTCCAGGCCAGGGCTGACCACTTCTGTACAATCCTTCATTGGCTGTACAACTACTGTTTTGAAAGTAGACGCACTTGTGTCCTCTGTCATACACCGCCCGGCGATTGGATCCACAGGGATCAATCGACGTGCGCGCCTGCCCGCTTCGCGTGAGCGACCGCTTGCTTGACGCTTTCGTCCAGACAGCCCGAACACGCCCGTAAGCCTTTGACTTGTCACAAGCCAGACTTTTGGCGCGAGTGATGGCCAATCTGCATCAGCCAGATCTGACACTCGGGATACGCATCAACCGCAGCAGCACCGTCCGTCGCGTGCGCAAGGCTGTCATTATCCTCAGATCGCCCAGAACAATGAAAAACCCGTAGGAGCGTGCGCCGCGTTAACGAGGCGGGTAATTGGCGAGGATGTTTTTGACCGTGTCGTGTATCGCCGTACTGCGATCCGACGGGTTCGGTGTGCGGCTGAGGATCTGTTCATCACTGCCGCGCCACACCAGTTTGCCGTCCTTGCCGTCGAGCATATCGATCTGGATGGTCGCCACTTTGTAGGTGATGTTGCGCGTCTCGTTGTACATCGGTCCCCCCCAATAGCCGTTCCATGGGTTGCCCCAGGTACCGCCATAGTTGGTGGTCACCTGTTGCTGGCGATCTTCGACGATGAGGTAGGTTTGCACCTGCACATCGCCCTTGCTGCCAGCCGCCGCCGGGCGCAAACCGCGCTGATCCAGTTGGTCGGTCACTGCCTCACGGATGCGCTGCTCGGTCAGGTCGCTCTTGATTCTTGGATCGTCAGGGCGATATTGCAGGACGGGATCTTTCCAGCTCCAACTGCGATAGGCCGCGAAATCGCGGCTGGCGTCGAAGTCATGGTTGACCTGATTGGCGGCGCACGCACTGAGGAGTGCGGCCACGGCCAGAACAGCGAGACGGCGGAACATGATGATTCTCCGGTTGAAGACATGAACCTGCGGAACGCTTCTTATTATTGCAGAAGCTAACTGGGAGGATACGCCGACATGGCTTTTTCCACAGCTTCGCGGATGGCGTCGGCCTGCGCGCTCTGACTGCTCTTGCTACTGGTTTCAGCGCTGGAACTCCAGACTGGCTGACCGCTTTGCGCATCGAACAGATCGACCTGCACCACCACAACCTGCTCGGAATAGGTGCGTACGATTGGCACCGTGTTGTACATGCCGTAGCCGCTGCCATAGCGGTTGTAGCTACCATACCCGCCGCCGTAGTAGCCGTAATCGTCACGATACTGACGCAAGCGGGTTTCCAGGTGCAGATTAGCGCTGACGAACAGGTCCGCCGCACGATTGTCATGCAACGGGCGCAAGCCACGTTGATCCAGGGCATTGCTCACGGCTTCGGCCACCTGTGCGGAGTCCGCCCACGCCGTGCCTGGCGGCAACGTCCCGTTGAGCCAGGCCCAACTGCGGTAACGTCCATAATCGCGCGGCGCTGCCGGATACGCACTGCGGTCGAACGTCGTGGCTGCCTGCGGTGGTGCCGGTGGCAGGGGCCTGGAACTGGCCACATACGGATTGGTGCCCTGGCAGGCAGCCAGGCCCAGGCACATCACCAGCAATCCCAAGCGACTTATCATATTGTGCTCCGATCAAATCGGCCGGCAAATCCAGTGCAGGTAACGCCCAAGCCCGGCGAAGCTCGGGTGACGTCGGTGGGCCAACTCCATTTCCAGCAAGTCCACCAGTTCGGCACGGGCCTGGAATTCCACAGGCATATAGTCGTGGAAAACCCGCACCCCGCTCTGTGTTTCGACCTGCCAGAGGCCTTCAAGTTGCGCCGCCAATTCCCGCGGATCAAGAGGTTGCTGCGGGGTCAGGCTTTGCTTTTCTCCGGCCATGTCGTTCTTGCGCATTTTGCGGAAATGCCCCTTGAGCAGGTTACGGTAGATCAGCGCATCACGGTTGTAGAAGGCCAGGGACAACCAGCCGTCCGTGCGGGTTAACTGATGCAGCACCGGCAAAATCGCATGAGGCTCGGCCAGCCATTCCAGCACGGCGTGACACAGCACCAGGTCGTAGGGTTCAGTGAGCTGGCCGAGCAACTCCTGCCACGGCGCCTGAATGAACGCTGCGCTCTGCCCTGCCTCGGCAAACCGTTGGCGGGCACCTTCAAGCATGGGCTCGGCGGGTTCCGCCAGTGTGACGTCGTGCCCGCGCTGGGCCAGCCACAAGGACATGTGCCCCAGTCCGGCACCGATGTCCAGCACCCGCAACGGCCGGTCGGGCAAGGTTTCGGCCAAGTCGGCCTGCAGCACCGCCAGACGAATTGCGCCCTTGGCCCCGCCGTAGATTTTTTCGGCAAAGCGGGTCGCCAGTTGATCGAAATGACGATCGCTCATCAGCTGAACCTCCGCTCACTGTCGGCCAGCTTGCTGCGCACCACTTCGTTCATGTCCAGCCCCAGCTCGCTGCACAGCAGCAGAAGATACAACACGATATCCCCGACCTCCTGCCCGGCATGGGCGAGTTTGTCCACGGGCAACTGGCGTGACTGGTCTTCGCTCAGCCACTGGAAGATTTCCACCAGCTCGGCCATTTCCACGCTCGCCGCCATGGCCAGGTTTTTCGGGCTGTGAAATTGCCGCCAATCGTTGCGGTCACGGATGGCATGCAGGCGTTCGGTCAGTTCAACAAGGTTCATCGGGCTCTCCTGAGGACGTATAGCTTCGGGGGGATAACCCATGAAGGCAAGTTTCTTGCGCCATACTCAAAACGATCCGGCTACGGAACTCGCCGCAGTACTCCGTGGCCCAAGGCTCAACCACTGACATCAGGACGTTCACGACATGCAGGTAGAAAGCTTTTTCGAATGGCTGGGCCAGGCGCTCGGTTCGGTCATCCGCTTTATCGTTGACGCCCTCAGCGGTCTGTTCAATCTGTTGAGCAATGCCGGCGGCAATTTCGTCGAGGGTTTGTCCCGCACCCTGGGCATGGACACCTCGATCGTCAGCATCATTGCCCTGATCGTGGGCTTGATGCTCCTGTGGTCGGCGATCCGTGCGTTCATGAACGCGTCGATCATCATGGGGATCATCTGGTTGCTGTTGGGGTTGTGGCTGTTGAGCTGGATCATCCACTAGCCACGATCAGCCCGAACTGTCGTTACAATGCAGGCTCCCCCAAGGAGCCTGCATGTCCAACCTGACCGCCGACTGGCGCGACCGTCCCACCCATCGTAGGGTCTGGGCGCTCGCCGCCCCCATGATTCTCTCGAACATTTCCGTGCCCCTGGTGGCACTGGTCGACAGCACGGTCATCGGCCACCTGCCCCACGCCCACCAACTGGGTGCAGTCGCGGTCGGCGCCAGCCTGTACAGTTTTCTGGCCTGGGCCATGAGCTTCCTGCGCATGGGCTCCACCGGCTTTGCCGCCCAGGCCGCCGGCCGGGCAGATGGCGCGGCGCTGCGGCAGATTCTGTTGCAGGGCCTGTTGCTGGCCATGGGTCTGGCCCTGGCATTGGGTGCGCTGGGTGTGCCATTGAGTGGTATCGCGCTGCATTACATGCAGCCGACAGCGGAACTGGACCAGATGACCCGGGAGTTTTTCCACACCCGCCTGTTCGGTCTGCCGGCGGCACTCGCCAGTTATGCACTGGTCGGCTGGTTTCTCGGCACCCAGAACGCCCGTGCGCCGCTGGCAATCCTGCTGAGCACCAACCTGGTCAACATTGCGCTGAATCTGTGGTTTGTCCTCGGACTGGATTGGGGCGTGGCCGGTTCCGCCCGGGCCTCGGTGATTGCCGAGTGGACCGGTGCGCTGATCGGCCTGCTGCTGACCCGCAAGGCCCTGCGTGCCTACCCGGGCCAGATCGCCTGGGCCGCCCTGGCGCTATGGCAGAGTTGGCGGCCGTTGCTGACGGTCAACCGTGACATCTTTATCCGCAGCCTGCTGCTGCAATCGGTGTTCATTCTGATCACCGTGCAAGGCACGCGACTGGGTGACTCCACCGTGGCCGCCAACGCCCTGCTGCTCAATGGCCTGCTGCTGACCGCACACGCGCTCGATGGCCTGGCCCATGCCGTGGAAGCGTTATGCGGACACGCCATCGGCGCCCGCGACCGCGATGCCTTGCGCCGTTCGCTGGTCGTCGCCTGCGGCTGGTCGTTGCTGGCAAGCGTGGGATTTGCCACGTTGTTTGTCGTCGCCGGGCACCTGTTCATCGAGATGCAGACCGATATCCAGAGTGTGCGAGACACCGCCTTCATCTACCTGCCCTATCTGGCCGCCCTGCCGTTGATAGCCGTCTGGAGCTACATCCTCGACGGCCTGTTCATCGGCGCCACCCGTGCCCGGGAAATGCGCAACGGCATGGTTCTGGCGGTGTTGCTGACCCTGCCTTTGGCCTGGGGACTTCGCGACCTGGGCAACCACGGCCTGTGGATATCGTTCCTGCTGTTCATGGTGCTGCGCAGCCTGACCCTGGGCGCTATTGCCTGGTCGTTGCGCCAGCAGGATCGCTGGTTTGCCGAGCGAACTCATTGAGCCTGATCGTTCTGCCAATACTGGCTCAAGCTGTCCAGGCGCTCCTGTTGCGTGCGCCCCGACAAGGGCAGCACCGGCGAAGCCTCGGGGTATTGCAGGCGCAGCCATAACCAGCCGTCGAGCACCGGCCGATCGCTGAAACCCAGGGTCAGGCCTTCCTGCAGATAGGCCCACAAGCGCGGGTAATCGGTCCCGGTGGATTGACTCCAGTGCCAGGCGTGTTGTTCCAGCAGGCAGGTCTGCAGCTTTTCGCGCTGAAGGGGGCTAAGGCTTTCTTCAACGGCCAGAGGGCGTACGGCAAGTGCAGGATTGAGCAGTCGCTGCCACCCCTGGCAGCCCACTGCGCGGTCGGCCCAGGTGCCGCCGAACCAGTGCAACTGGTTGATGGGACCCAACCAACGGCTCAGCTCACCGGCATCACAGGCATCGAAAAAATAGCTGGCTGTGTTTGGGTTGTAATAACTCAACAGGGCACGGTGCACGCCCAGGGTGACCGTGAGCATGCGACGCAGATGTTCCAGCAGCCGAGACGCTGGCGCCTCACTGGCAATCAGCAAGCCTCGACAAACTTGTGCCTGGCTGTAGCAGGCCTGTGCCAGGGCCGGGCACTCTCGAAGGTCGATCAACGCCGGCCCGTCTTCGCGCAGTGCATGCCAGTGCGTGTCTTCGAACAACCAGAACCACTGGGCCCGGGGAAACGGCTTTTGCAGCAATGCCCGTGTTCGCGGGACACTCGGGACATCCAGCAGCAGCCATTGCGCAGTCACGCCGATCATGCCGCACCGCTCTGACCAGAGCGCAGCAATGCCCGACAGGTGCACAACGCCTCGGCGCAATGGCTGAAACTTCCACCACCCGGCAAAAGACATAGCAACACCAGAGGCTCGCCCGAGCGCAGCAAGTCCAGCATCCCCGCCCCGGCCTGGCCCTCGACCGGCACAGCGGACACCTGGAGTGCTTCAACCGTCTCCGGTGGCGGAAGAAAACCACAGATCATCGGCTGATCCGGATCGCCCTCAATGAAGCTCACCACCACCTCAGTACCCTCACTCAACGTCTGCGCACCTTGCAGTTCGCCGGCCAGCGGAAGCCAGCAATGACTGGGGCTCGCACCTTCGCCCTGATAGAGCCAGTCAAACTGGACGGCCACCGGCCGGGAAGGGTCGGGCCGCAGTTCATCGACATCGACCACCCAGGCCCGTTGCAGGCTGTGCATGCGCGGTTGGGCAGGCCCCTGAGACGCCATGACGGGCGCTTGCCAGGGAATGGCGCGGATCTTGTTGGTGTAGGGTTCATAAGGATCCTGACTGCCGTGATGTTCGACATGCGTGAGCAGCCAGGGCTGATTCCACTCAGCGACCGGATGGCCGACCAGCGGCATCGAGTATCCGCTGCGCAAATCCGGCAGGTCGGTACGACCTTCGGCTCCCGACGCCCTGTGCTGGCCGGCCTGGAGCTGGAATTGCCGCACGCCTGGTTGCTCGCCCCCGACCTGGAATGACGCCTGGGTGCAAGAGCGGAAATGCCCGAAGCCGTCGCCGAACACCAGGCAGTGGCCGTGCGGCTGATGTTCAAAGTGGTAATGCACCCCCTCCTGGGCACACAGGCGCTGTAGAAACTGCAAATCCGACTCTCGATATTGCGTGCAGAAATCCCGAGGCAGGTGATCGCCTTGCAACTCAAAGCGGCGATCCTTGCCGACGATGCCATGCTCCCTGAGTACCCGGTCCAGGATGTCAGGCACCGACAGCCCATTGAAGATCCGTTGGCTGAAACGCTGGGCCAGACACGTGAGCTTCGGCCCCAGGCGTATCTGACAAAGCCTGGCGCTCTGGCCATGGTCGCGCTGGACCAGTTCATGCAACTGGCCATGCAGCGCACTGCCCGGGGAACCGAAGTGCAGGACGGCTGTTCGGTAGAGCAAGCTGGCCAAGTCGAGCGTCGGATCTTCGATCAGCAGGTCAACGTCAAACGCAAAGGGTTCGCTGATCGCTTCTCTACCGATAAAGGCCAGGACTTCAAAAGGCGCAGGCAGACCGGCTACATCCAGACGAAATGACTGTTCGTTGACTGGATCGAACATCGGCGATTCTCTACAGGAAGGGAAGCCGGGAATTCTCGCCGAGAGACATGGCCGAGTAGAGAGCTGAAGTACAACTTAGGAAATGGCCTACGAGAAAAGAAGACCAGATAACTTTGAGAGCCGGAAGCGGGAACCACTTTGGCTAAAAACCAGGAAACGCCGCACCCAGGTCATCTGAAATTCCCGCATTGCGCAGTTAGTTTTCAGACAACCCGGTGGGGGCAGCGGCTGACGTCAGGAAGACAGATAAGACGAACGGGTCAGGCCCAGACGCAGGGCGTCGAGGAACTGGGTACGCTCGGCGGCCGAGATGCGAGCACTGGCGCATTTGTCGCGGTAGTGAGTCATCAACTCTTCCGGCGACAAGTGCACGTAACGCAGCATGTCTTCGATGGTGTCGTGGGTTTCGATACCCGCGTGATACACACTGCCGTCGGCGTTCTGATAGATGTTCACCGAATCGGTGTCACCGAACAGGTTGTGCATGTCACCAAGGATTTCCTGGTAGGCACCGACCAGGAAGATCCCCAGCAGGTAGTCTTCACCATCCTTCAGCGCATGCACCGGCAAGCTGGTTTCGATGCTCTGCTCGTCGACGTACTGCTTGATCTTGCCGTCCGAGTCACACGTCAGGTCCTGCAACACCGCGCGGCGCAACGGCTCTTCGTCCAGGCGATGCAGCGGCAGGATCGGCAGGACCTGTCCGATGGCCCAGGTATCCGGCAGGCTCTGGAAAACCGAGAAGTTGCAGATGTACTTGTCGGCGAGCTTGTCGTTGAGTTCGTCCAGCACCTGACGGTGGGAGCGCTGGCGCGCCTTCAGGGAGTTGTGCAAGCGACGGCACACGGCGAAGTAGCATTGCTCGGCCAGGGCCTTTTCCGCCAGCGTCATTTTGCCGTCCGCGTACTGGGAAGCCACATCGCTCATGTAGTGCGTGGCGCGCCAGTAGGTTTCGGTGACCATTTCGATGTCGGTCGGGCCGAGCAGATCGACCAGCCACTGCACGGTTTCCGGCAGTGCTTCCTTGTTCTCGATCTGCGGCACGTCGTCGTTGTGTTTCTCGACGTCGGTGACCTGCACCACCAGCATGGCGTGGTGCGCGGTCAGGGAACGGCCGCTCTCGGAGAAAATATTAGGGTGCGGCAGGCTCTGCGCATCGCAAAATTCCTTGAGCATGCCGACCACGACACCGGCGTAATCGTCCATGTCGTAGTTGATCGAGCTGGCGTTGCGCGAATGGGTGCCGTCGTAGTCAACGCCAAGACCGCCGCCGACGTCGATGTGATCCACCGGAAGGCCGAGGTTGCGCAGTTCTCCGTAGTAGCGAATCGCTTCCTTGAAGCCGTGCTGGTAGTCCGCCAGGTTGGCGATCTGCGACCCCATGTGGAAGTGCAGCAGGCGAATGCCCTGATCCAGGCCCGCCGCGCGGAAACGCTCGACCACCGACAGCAGTTGCGCCGCCGACAGGCCAAACTTGGATTTTTCGCCACCGGTGTCGGCCCACTTCGACGAAGCCAGGGACGACAGGCGCACGCGCAGACCAACCTGTGGCTTGACCTTCAGCAAGGCAGCCTCTTCGATCACCAGCCCCACCTCGGACTCTTTCTCGATCACGATGAACACGTTGTGGCCAAGCTTCTGGCCCATCAGCGCGAGGCGAATGAACTCGCGGTCCTTGTAGCCGTTGCAGACGATGGTGCCACCTTTGGGCGCCAGGGCCAGTACGGCCAGCAGCTCTGGCTTGGAGCCGGCTTCGAGGCCGATCGACACGTTTTGCGTGGCGATGATGTTCTCGATCACTGCTTCCTGCTGGTTGACCTTGATCGGGTACAGCGCGGTGTACTTGCTCTGATATTCCAGGCGCGCGATGTTGGCGTCGAATGCGCCGGTCAGCTGACGTACGCGGTCTTGCAGGATATCGGGAAAACGCACCAGCAACGGCAAGGACAGGCCGCTCTGGCGCAGCTGATCGACTTGCTCGAACAGGTCGATAGGCGAACTTTGTGGGCCGTTCGGACGAACCTCGACGCGACCGGCATCATTGATCGCGAAATATCCGGCCCCCCAATGGCGAATCCCGTAAACACTGCGGCTGTCCGCAACTGTCCATTGGCTGCCATCGTCTTTGCGTGTGCGTCGTACGGACATTGAAGTCCCCTATAAAGAAGTCATGGAGCGTCACCTGGATTCAGGCCGGCGCAGTCTAAAGAATGAAAATGACGGTTCGTCAACGAAGGGGTAGACCTCGTCGACCGCAACGAGTTTAGAAGCCAGTCAGGAACAGGCTCTGTGAAAAGCATGGTGGCGACACCGGGTCCGCAGGTTTCAGGACGGGGTCAAGCCACCGATGATCTTCACAGAGGCTGCTAGCCGCCGGACTTCTTCGCTTTGAAACCGAGCTTGATCAGTTCACCCAGCAGCAGCTCGACATGATCGCCCTGGATTTCAATGATGCCGTCTTTCAAAGCCCCGCCGGTGCCACAACGTTTTTTCAACGTGGTCGCCAGTTCCTTGAGCGCATCTTCGGCCAACGGCACGCCGGTGATGGTCGTCACCGTCTTGCCACCACGGCCCTTGCTCTCGCGACGCACGCGCGCGATGCCGTCGCCGGCCGGGATAACGGTTTGTTTGCAGATGCAGGCGTCCACCGGTTTACTGCATTCCGGGCAATGACGACCTGCGTCGGTGGAAAATACCAAGCCACCAAGGGCGGCGAAGGATGCGGCTTTTTTGGCCACCGGCAATCCTCTATGGGAGGACAAAGACTGGTCGCAGCCTGGGGCAGGCTATCGACCGCGAAGCCCCACTCAGGCAGGGGCAGCGCTACTGCAACGTTTGACTCCCTGTAGGAGCGAGTTTACTCGCGATAATCGTCAACGATAACGCTGACAACCTGACACCCCACGGCGCCTGGTCCACCATCGCGAGCATGCTCGCTCCTACAGAGACAACACCGTACCTGTAGGAGCAAGTTTACTCGCGATAATCGTCAACGATAACGCTGACAACCTGACACCCCACGGCGCCTGGTCCACCATCGCGAGCATGCTCGCTCCTAC
>Ga0308165_1006596_pt1 | contig 10148 bp, 10 predicted proteins | sample PhyWR2_FD_201032 | JGI IMG/M metagenome (GOLD analysis project Ga0308165, IMG submission 201032) | Phyllosphere microbial communities from UC Gill Tract Community Farm, Albany, California, United States - DLSLW.R2 | ecosystem: Host-associated > Plants > Phyllosphere > Unclassified | place: USA... | reverse complement strand
ATGGTGCCCAGCACGAGCGGGAGCCCGACGAGCGTGAAGGAGAAGAACCCGAAGGGCTCCTCACCAGCACCGACTGCGAGCTCGGAGACGAGCACGTTGACGGGGGTCCCGGTGAGCACGAGCAGCGACCCGGCGTGCGCGCCGAAGGCGAGCGGGACGAGGAACTGCGACGGCGAGAGCCCCAGGCGCACGGCTGTGACGACGACCATCGGCAGCAGCGCCGCGACAGCCCCGTTGACGCTGATGAGCGCTGTCACGAGGGCGACGAGGGACATGAGCAGCACGACGAGGCGACGCCGGCTGCCACGCGCTCTGTCGACGAGCTGCTGCCCGGCCCACGCCGTGACACCTGAGGCCTCGAGCCCGTCGCTCACCACGAAGAGCGCCGCGATGAAGATGATGACAGGGTCGCCGAAGCCTCCGAAGGCCTGCTCGAGCGACACGACCCCGGTGGCCCAGAGCGAGAGCGCGACCCCGATCGCGACGAGGCCGACAGGGACCCTGTTCCAGACGAAGACCAGCACTGCGACCACGAGGATCACGATCGTCACTGACATGTCGTCCACACGCGTGACAGTACCGCCCGGGTACCTCTGGCGGACCAGTCTCGGGGGACGAGGTCAGGAGGGCCGGTCGCCCGGCCCTCCTGACCTCGTCGTCCAGTCCAGCGTGGGTGTCAGCCCCGGCGGGCGCGAGAGGCTGCGGCGAGCTCGTGCAGCAGCTCCGCGGTGGTGTCCCAGTCGATGCACGCGTCGGTCACTGACTGCCCGTAGACGAGGCCGCTCGGCGCAGGCTTCTGAGCACCGGCGACGAGGAAGCTCTCCATCATGATCCCGGAGATCCCGCGGTTCCCGGCGGCGACCGAGCCGGCGATCTCACGGACGACCTCGGCCTGACGAACGTGCGACTTGCCGGAGTTGCCGTGGCTCGCGTCGATGACCAGACGCCGGCCGAGACCCGAGGCCCCGACGACGTCGAGTGCGTCGGCGACCGAGGCGTCGTCGAAGTTCGGGCCCGAGCGTCCGCCGCGCAGGATCACGTGGCAGTCGGGGTTGCCCGTCGTCGCGACAGCCGCGGCTCGGCCCTCGGAGTCGATCCCGAAGAACGTGTGCTCGGCGGCCGCCGTCACGCAGCCGTCGACAGCCGCCTGGACGTCACCGTCGGTGGCGTTCTTGAAGCCGATGGGCATCGAGAGGCCCGAGGCGAGCTGGCGGTGCACCTGGCTCTCCGGGTTCCGGGCGCCGATCGCACCCCACGAGACGGCGTCGGCGATGTACTGCGGGCTCGTCGGCTCGAGGAACTCGCAGGCCGCCGGGACACCCTCGTCGAGGACGCCGAGCAGGACCTCGCGAGCGAGGCGGAGGCCACGGTTCACGTCGAAGGACTCGTCCATGCCGGGGTCGTTGATGAGGCCCTTCCACCCGACAGTGGTGCGGGGCTTCTCGAAGTACACCCGCATGACGACGACGAGGTCGTCGGAGAGCTGATGCGCGAGGGGCGCGAGGCGGCGCGCGTAGTCGAGGGCCGCGGCTGGGTCGTGGACCGAGCAGGGACCGACGACGACGAGCAGGCGCTCGTCCGTGCCGTGCACGACGTCGCGGACGTCGCCGCGGCTGCGCTCGACGAGCTCCGCGCTGCGCTCCGAGAGAGGCAGCTCGGCGAGCATCGTCGCCGGGGCGGGCAGCGGGTCGAGGGCGCGGATGCGCAGGTCGTTGGTGCTGTGAGCGTCGATGAGAGCGTCCAGTGACGAGTGGGCGGACATGGGGGCGGGTCTCCGTTCGGGGGTCTGACGAGGGCTGCGGCTGAGAGGGGGTGGTCTCAGACGGAGCCGTGCAGGCCACGAAGATCCGGGGTGCGGAGTCGGCCCGTCTGAAAAGACGAAGGACCCCGACGCGCGTCTGCGTCAAGGTCCTGTGCTGGCTCCGGTGGTCGGTTGGTCAGGCGTACGCCCGCTCGGCCCCACCAGGAGCCAGCGTAAAGCGCAGATACCAACGATTTCCGGTCACGAGTGCGAGGCTAGCACGCGGAGTCTGAGTATCGTCCGCCAGTCTCACGATGCGCCCGTCCTCCGGGCCGCAGAGGGCCGTGCGGCCGCACGTCCGGGCAGCCGGGTGGCCGGGTGGCCTGCCTGCGACTGCGGCACGCCACGCACGGTCAGCCGTCGCGCGGCCCGTCGACACGGCAGACGACATACTGTGCACGCGCTGCCTCCGCCCGCGAGCACAGGTCTTCGCGGACGTGGTCTGCGTCATCTACGTGCCGGGTGCGGACAGACAGCTCGAAGAGCGCCCCGGAGTCGACAGGGTCGGGGGCCAGAGACAGGACCACCTCGCCGACAGCAGGGTCCCTCTGGACGTCTTCGACGATTTCCAGGGCGAGATCGAGGTTCTCCCCGGCGGTGTCAGAGATGGCGAGCTCGAGGTCGTCGAGCTGGAGGGTGATGTCGAGGCGGACTCCGAGGTGCGCCGCAGCCGACGACTCCGCAAAGGCGCGAGCAGCCAGATCTCGGACGTCTCCGTCCGACGGGTCGACGACCACGGTGAAGTCGGCGAGCTGTCGATCCATCCTGGCAAAGTTCCCGTCGACCCCCTGCACGTCCGGCCACCCCACCCGCACCACACCCGGCCACGCGGCCGCGTCACGAGCGAGATCTGCCGCTAGGAGCCGATTCTGGTAACCCTCACCCCAGTCGGCGAGGTCGCCCAGTCCCTGCACTCGCGCCCAGACCACGTCGTAGAAGGTCCCTGGACGCTGGCGCTCGCTCACCGTGATCGTCACGACGAGCGCGGTCAGGACGAGAAGGACGATCCACCGAGCCTTGATACGACGCCGCCCGACCGGCCTCGACCGGTTCTCGCTGTCCCACCCGTCCCCTGAGATCGTCACGTCCGGAGCGTATCGAGGTCAGGAGGAGACCGGAGGAAGGATGTGGGGCGGGCATGTGGACACGTGGGCGCCCGTCCTCAGCGTGACCAGCCCTGCTCGGTCCGGCTCCGTCCCGCTCGGTCCTGTCGTGCCTCAGACCGTCACACCGCGCATCTGCGTGCGATAGACCACCACGTACCCCGCCGCGACCACCAGAGCCACGAGCATCCGCACGGGGTTCGGGTCGAGGACCTCGGGCAGCCACCCGCCGCCGTCCTCGGAGAGGATGTCCACGGCGAGGAAGATCGGCGGGATGGCCGGCAGGAGCACGACGGTCCCCCACACCCCGCCGAGCCGCTGGTACGCCATCCCGACGACGAGCCCGGCGCAGGCCCCCACGAGGAAGACGAGCAGGTACACGACGAACAGGCCCGGCAGGTCAGACACGCTGTCGTACATCATCTGGCTGACACGGCGGACCTCCCACCCTGCTGCGCGGGCGACCAGCGACTCGACCCAGAGCAGCAGCACCATGACGAGGGCGTAGACGACGGCCATCAACGAGGAGACCGCGACGTTCGCCCTGAAGAAGGACCGCCGTGTCATGCCGGCGGCGACGTGCGCCTCGAGCTGTCGCAGGCTGAGGGCGATCGCCATCGCAAAGCTGAACCACATCCCGGCCTGCACGCCGAAGGCGATGGTGCTCGTGCCGGACTGGTCGAACCTGTCGTTGCTCAGCAGCGCCGAGGTGCCCACGGCGAGGACGAGCACGACGCCCCAGAACCACGCCGCCATGTACAGGTGGGACCACAGCAGCCACTCGCCGGCGCGGCGGGTCTGGCTCTTCCGCGCGGGTGCGCGGCGCGGTGCCTCGACTGTGCTCATCGGTCGACCTCCTCGGCGTGGTGGTGCTCGGGACTGCCTGCGGGCTCTGCGGGGGCCACCGACCTGTCGGTGAGGTGGACGAACAGGTCTTGCAGCGGCACCGGGCCAAGCTCGAGGCCCGCGCTGCGGACCCGGGCGTGCGCGTCCTGACCGAGCATCCCGACGAAGGTCACCTGGGCGGTCCCGCCGAGCACGGTCCGGGCCAGCACGTCGATGCCGAGCTGGGTGACCACCTCGTCGACCGCAGCCGCAGCCCCTGTGAGGGTCGAGCCCCGCGCCTGGAGCGACTCGGCGCTGTCGGTCAGCAGGACCCGACCCCTGTGCAGGATCGTCACGTGCTCGAGGACCCTGTCGAGCTCACCGATGAGGTGGCTGGACAGCACGATCGTGCGCGGGTGCTCCACGTAGTCGACGAGCAGCGACTGGTAGAACCTGTAGCGCGACGGCGCGTCCATGCCGAGGTACACCTCGTCGAGGATGGTCAGCGGTGCCCGAGCGGCGAGCCCCAGGCTTGCACCGACCGCGGAACGCTGGCCGCGCGAGAGGGACTCGACCTTGGTGCGCATCGGGACCTCGAGCTGGTCGAGCATCTCCTCGGCGTAGGCGCGGTCGAAGGCCGGGCGCATGCTCTCGACGAAGTCGAGGTTGATCTTGACGTTCTCGTCGCCGAGCACGTCACCGCTCTCCCGGACGAAGCACGTGCCCTCGAGGACCCGCTCGTTCTCGAAGGGGTCTTCGCCGTCGACGAGCACCTTCCCGTGAGTCGGACGGCGGAAGGCCGCGAGGAGGGAGAGCAGGGTGGTCTTGCCCGAGCCGTTGCGGCCGAGCAGGCCGTGGACGACACCGGGGGCGAGCGTGAGGTCGACCCCGCTGAGGGCGGGACGGTCGAAGTCGACCCCCACGCCGCGCAGCTCGACGCTGAAACCTGTCATGACGGAGCCTCCTGGCTGAGGTTCTGGACGGTCTGGGGTGCCGTGGTGGCGGTGCCGGCGATGTAGCGCTGGATCTCGTCGGTGGTGATCCCGAGGAGCGCGGCCCGCTCGAGGACCGGGGCGAGCTCGTCGGCGAAGAAGTCTGCCCGGCTGGCGGCGCGGAGCCGCTCGGCGGCTCCGTCGGCGACGAACATGCCGACGCCGCGCTGCTTGTAGAGGACCCCGTCGTCGACGAGGAGGGCGAAGGCCTTCGCGGCGGTCGCCGGGTTGATGCGGAAGGTCGTCGCGTACTGGGTCGTCGACATGACCTGCGTCCCCTCCGGGAGGGAGCCGGCGAGGACGTCTCGCCGGATCTGGTCGGCGATCTGGAGATAGATCGGGTCTCGTCCGTCGAACACGCTGCACCTCCCTCATCCTCGGACGGGTCTCATCCGCCTCACTGGTTCATTACTCCACCAATGAACCACAGGACCGACCCGCACGCAACTTCCGTCAGAGCGCGCCCGAGCCTGCTGAGAGCCGGTGGTCCGCAGCGGGACGTCAGCCGGATGCCACCGCATCGAGCGCACAGGACCTCTCAGCACGTCAGCCTGAACCTGCTGGGCCAGCCGACACTGCGACTTGGGTACTCTCAGGACTCACTGCGAGGGGACAGGGACTACACGATGAGGATGATGCAGGGCACCGTGCTGGTGATGGCGGTCTGCGCAGGGCTGGCCCTGTCGGGCTGCGGGGCGCCCGACGGCCCTGAGGGGTCAGCAGCGAGCCAGCCTCCGAGCCGTGAAGTCGCCGCGGCAGAGGACGCCGAGGTCTGCTCGGCGCTGAGCGACGTCATGACCATCGTCGACAACGCGGACCTCGGCCTCGCCGACGGACGCATGGCGGAGCAGGAGAAGGAGGGGTGGTACCAGCTCGCGACCCGCGTCCTCGACCGCATCCCTGCGAGCGACGACGCTGTCCTGAGCCAGGGGCTCGCGGACCTGCGCGCGACGACGCCACCCGTCACAGCAGGCGCGAAGGGCCCGTCTGAGGGGATCGGCTCGCCCGCATGGCACGACGCGCTCGCGTCGGTCGCCGAGACCTGTGCGGCAGCCGACGCCGAGCTGGCCGTCCAGTCCTTCACCGGCGGCTGACCGCCCGAGGGGCACGTCCATCGTTCCCCGCACCGTCACCACGCCACGGGGACAGACGCACGACACCCCTGCAGCTGCCGAGGCAGGTGCAGGGGTGTCGAGACGCGCGTCCGCCCGTCACCGCCGGGAGACGGCATCGCGAGAAGGTGTCCTCAGCGCGCGGCGAGACGCTCCGCGACGAGCTCGGCGACCTGGACGGCGTTGAGCGCCGCGCCCTTGCGCAGGTTGTCGTTGCTCACGAAGAGCACGAGCCCACGACCGCCCGGGACCGACTGGTCCTGGCGGATGCGACCGACAAAGCTCGGGTCGGAACCTGCCGCAGCCAGCGGGTTGGGCACGTCCGCGAGCTCGACACCCGGCGCGGCGGCGAGCAGCGTGCGCGCCTCCTCGGAGGTGATCGCACGTCCGAACTCGGCGTTGATCGAGAGCGAGTGCCCTGTGAACACGGGTACGCGCACGCAGGTGCCTGCGACGGCGAGGTCGGGCAGCCCGAGGATCTTGCGGGACTCGTTGCGGAGCTTCTGCTCTTCGTCGGTCTCCTCCGAGCCGTCGTCGACGAGCGACCCGGCGAGCGGGATGACGTTGAAGGCGATGTTCTTCACGTACTTCACGGGGTCCGGGAAGGTCACCGAGGAGCCGTCGCGCACGAGGCCGACGGTGTCCTGCTCGACGGCGGCCCGGACCTGCGAGTCGAGCTCGGTCGCCCCGGCGAGACCGGAGCCCGAGACCGCCTGGTAGGTCGAGACGATGAGGCGCTCGAGGCCCGCGGCGTCTGCGAGCGGCTTGAGCACGGGCATCGCGGCCATCGTGGTGCAGTTGGGGTTCGCGATGATCCCCTTGGGTGCGTCGGCGATCGCCTCGGGGTTCACCTCCGCGACGACGAGCGGGACCTCGGGGTCGAGGCGCCAGGCGGAGGAGTTGTCGATGACGACCGCACCGGCAGCCGCGAAGCGCGGGGCCTGGGCGGTCGACGTCGACCCGCCTGCCGAGAACAGGGCGATGTCGATCCCGCTGAGGTCGGCGGTAGCGGTGTCTTCGACGACGACGTCCTGGCCCTTCCACGGGAGGGTCGTGCCGGCGGACCGCGCCGACGCGAAGTAGCGGATGGAGGCGATCGGGAAGTCGCGCTCCTCGAGCAGCTGGCGCATCACGGCGCCCACCTGCCCGGTGGCTCCGACGACGGCGACGTGCAGACCGGGGTGGCTCATGGGTTCAGACCTCTCGTCTGTGCCGCGGGCTCTAGGCCCGGGCGGGTTCTACGAAGCGTATGGGTGTCAGGCGCGCCCTCCGGCGAGGGCCGGTGCGGTCAGACAGGGCAGGTCCCGACCGACCGGCATCTCGCAGGTCGTCCAGGCCGGTACGAGCAGTGCGCGACTCAGCGGCCGGTGCCGCCGTAGACGACGGCCTCGGCCTCGGTGTCGAGCTCGAAGGCCGTGTGCACGGCGCGGACGGCCGCGTCGAGGTTGTCCTCGCGCGTGACGACCGAGATGCGGATCTCCGAGGTCGAGATCATCTCGATGTTGACGCCCGCGTCGCGCAGCGCACCGAAGAGCTTGGCCGAGACCCCGGGGTGGGACTTCATGCCCGCGCCGATGAGCGAGAGCTTGCCGATCTGGTCGTCGAGCTGGATCGACTCGAAGCCGATGGCCTCGCGGACGGCGTTGAGCGCCGTGGTCGCGATCGGGCCGTCCTCCTCGGGGAGGGTGAAGGAGATGTCCGTCCGCCCGGTCGAGGCGACCGAGATGTTCTGGACGATCATGTCGATGTTCGCGCCAGCACCCGCGACGACCTCGAAGATGCGTGCCGCGGTGCCCGGGACGTCGGGCACGCCGACGACGGTGATCTTGGCCTCGCTGCGGTCGTGGGCGACCCCGGAGATGATCGGTGCTTCCATGACGACCTCTTCCTCGTTCGGTGCTGCGGCGTCGACGACGGCGACGGGAGTGTTGGTGACCAGGGTCCCCGGGGCCCCGGAGAAGGACGACCTGACGTGGACCGGGACCTCGTAGCGACGGGCGTACTCGACGCAGCGCAGGGCGAGGATCTTCGCGCCGCTGGCCGCCATCTCGAGCATCTCCTCGTAGGTGATGCGGTCGATCTTGCGGGCGCTCGGGACGATGCGCGGGTCGGCCGTGAAGACGCCGTCCACGTCGGTGTAGATCTCGCAGACGTCGGCGCCGAGGCCGGCGGCTAGGGCCACGGCCGTGGTGTCCGAGCCTCCGCGTCCGAGGGTGGTGACGTCGTTCGTGCTCTGCGTGACGCCCTGGAACCCGGCGACGATCGCGACGGAGCCCTTCTCGATCGTCTCGCGGATGCGCCCGGGGACGACGTCGACGATGCGCGCCTTGCCGTGCACGGCGTCGGTGATGACACCGGCCTGCTGCCCCGTGAAGGACTTGGCCTTGACGCCGAGGTTGTTGATCGCCATCGCGAGGAGCGACATCGAGATGCGCTCGCCCGCGGTGAGGAGGATGTCCATCTCGCGCGAGGGCGGGATCGGGGTGATCTGCCGGGCGAGGTCGATGAGCTCGTCGGTCGTGTCCCCCATGGCCGAGACCACGACGACCACGTCGTGCCCTGCCTTGCGGGCCTCGCTGATGCGCTTGGCCACGCGCTTGATGCTCTCTGCGTCGGCGACCGACGATCCGCCGTACTTCTGCACGATGAGTGCCACTGTGCTGCTCCGTTACGTAGCTGGTCCCGTCGATCTAAACGTCCACCAGGTGCTGTCCGAACGGTTCGAGTGTACGACGCGGGGCGACGGCGTCCAGCCGCGGTCCACGACAGCCGTCCGCACCCCGGACGACTGCGAGACGACCGGGCACCGTGGGCCGCACCGCGCCACCCGGGAGGCACGGGCGGGCCGGAGACTGACCGGTCCGGGGGCCGCTCACCAGCCCGACCCGAGCCGGCGCCGGGGTCAGTCCTCGAGCGCCTCGAGCTCCGCCTGGACGACAGGGTCGTCGAGGACGTCGGTCCGCAGGTGCCCGAGGATGAGCGCGAGGACGCGGACCGCGCTCGCGCCACGGTCTCCCCACGACGTGAGGTAGGAGAACTGCCACCACCAGAGCGCCTCGACCACGTGGCCGGCCTCGTAGTGCTGGAGCCCCTGGCCGAGGGCGGCGGCGACGGTCGCGAGGTCGGCCGAGAGCTCGGCATCGCCCGTCGCGTCGCTCAGCACGGGGTCGACGACCTCGGTGTACCCGTCGATGCCCTCGAGCACGAGCGCGAGGCCGATCCGCAGCGGGTCGACGTCGGTCTCCTCGCCGTCGTCAGGCTCGGACCGCGTCGGCGGCACGACGTCGACCATCGCACCGAGCCGCGCGCCGGCGCCGAGCACGTCGGAGGTCGCGAGCAGCAGGAGCGGGATGGCGGCCTCGGGTGCGACGCCTGTCGCGACGTCGACGCAGGTCTGCAGGAACCGCTCGGCCTGCGGCGCGAAGGCGGCGGCGACCTCGCGGACGTCCGTGCCGGGCGTCGAGCCGGCGAGGGGTGCTGCTGAGGGCTGGGTCTGGTCAGGCACCGACGACCCTCCGTCCTTCGAAGGCACGTCCGAGGGTCACCTCGTCGGCGTACTCGAGGTCACCTCCGACGGGCAGGCCCGAGGCCAGGCGCGTGACGCGCAGGCCCATCGGGCCGAGCATCCGGGCGAGGTAGGTGGCTGTCGCCTCGCCCTCGACGTTGGGGTCCATCGCGAGGATGACCTCTTGCACGGCGCCGTCGGCGAGCCGGGTGAGCAGCTCTTTGATGCGCAGGTCGTCGGGGCCGACGTTGTCGATGGGGTTGATGGCCCCGCCGAGCACGTGATACTTGCCGCGGAACTCGCGGGTCCGCTCGATGGCCACGACGTCCTTGGCCTCTTCGACGACGCAGATCACGGCGACAGACCGACGAGGGTCCTGGCAGATGCGGCACTGCTCGGACTCGGCCACGTTGCCGCAGATCTCGCAGAAGCGGACCTTGAGCTTGACCTCGGTCAGGGCCTCGGCGAGCCGGCGCGCGTCTTCGGCGTCGGCTGCGAGGAGGTGGAACGCGATCCGCTGCGCGCTCTTGGGCCCGATGCCGGGAAGCCGGCCGAGCTCGTCGATCAGGTCTTGGACTGCGCCTTCATACACACCCCTAGCCTACGTGCGCGCGGGCCCGGCGCGGACCTGCGTGGCGCGACGGCTCAGACCTGGCCGTCGACGATCTCGTCGACGATGGTCCCGCCGAGGATCTGCGTGACGAGCGGGACACCGACCAGCCCGGACGACACGAGGTCTTCGTCGTCGGGCTGCGGGTCGTCGACCACCTGCGCGCGGGCCTGCTCAGCAGCACGGCTCTCGGCGACCCG
>Ga0308165_1006593_pt1 | contig 10154 bp, 5 predicted proteins | sample PhyWR2_FD_201032 | JGI IMG/M metagenome (GOLD analysis project Ga0308165, IMG submission 201032) | Phyllosphere microbial communities from UC Gill Tract Community Farm, Albany, California, United States - DLSLW.R2 | ecosystem: Host-associated > Plants > Phyllosphere > Unclassified | place: USA... | reverse complement strand
TTCTTGATCTGGGACATAGATTCGAGGCCATAGGTAAAATCGGGCTTGACAGGGAATCTCTGATCCAGAACGAAAAAAATACAGGCAAAACTGATGGTATACACCCTACCGCAAATGGCTACCGTTTTATTGCACTTACAGTTTACGATTATATCATCGACCATAGGCTTCCACAAAGCGGCATTGTTTGTTTTGGAGACAGCATTACCAAAGGTGACGGCTCTATCGACCGCGACAGTTATCCTGGCTATTTAAAAAAACTATTATCCTGACCATATGCTAAACTATAGATCATCCATTAAAATTATATCTCTGGCAATGCTCTTAGCCCCCTTATTTGGCGCTGCGCAGGCCAAAGAGAAAATCCGGCAGGCCGATGTAATCATTTACGGAGGTACCTCAGCCGCCATTACCGCCTCGGTACAGGTTTCCAGGATGGGGAAATCGGTAATTGTGGTCTCTCCCGATAAACATCTTGGCGGCCTTTCTTCCTCGGGGCTGGGATTTACAGATACGGGTAATAAAGGGGTTATCGGAGGCCTCGCCAGAGAATTTTATCACCGGGTTTATCTCTATTATCAACAGGAGAATGCCTGGAACTGGCAGAAAAAAAATGAATATGGCAATAAAGGACAGGGTACCCCCGCCATGGATGGGACGGAAAGAACCATGTGGATTTTTGAACCGCATGTTGCCGAAAAAATAATGGAAGATTTTGTACGGGAGAATCATATCCGCGTGTTCCGCGACAGTTGGCTGAACAGGTCATCTGGCGTGAAAATAAATGCAGGCAGGATCTCGCAGATTGAAACCCTTAACGGTGAAAAATTTACCGGCAAGGTATTCATTGATGCAACCTATGAGGGTGACCTGATGGCGGCAGCCGGCGTATCCTATCATGTGGGGCGTGAGGCCAATAGCCTTTACGGGGAATCGTGGAATGGCGTGCAAGCTATGGTTTTTCAGCACGGGCATCATTTTGCCCAGGGAATTGATCCATACAGAATTCCTGGTAACCCTGAAAGTGGGCTGCTTGCGGGGATCAGTACTGGCATTCCGGGTGTAAACGGTTCAGCAGACCATAAACTGCAGGCTTACTGTTACCGGATGTGCCTGACCGATAAACCCGAAAACAGGGTTGCTTTTCCTAAACCCGACCGCTATAACCCACAAGACTATGAACTGCTGATACGCGTGTTCAATAGTGGATGGAAAGAACTTTTCAATAAATACGATCCGCTTCCCAACCACAAGACCGATACCAATAACCATGGCCCTTTCAGTACAGATTTTATCGGTATGAACTATGAATATCCAGAAGCCGGTTACGAAAAAAGGAAAGAGATCGTAAAGGCACATGAAGATTATCAGAAAGGACTGATGTATTTTATGTGCACCGATCCCAGGGTCCCAAAGGACCTGCAGCAAAAACTCAATAAGTGGGGGCTTGCAAAGGATGAATTTAAGGATAACGGAAACTGGTCATACCAGATTTATGTAAGGGAGGCAAGGCGCATGGTATCTGATTACGTAATGAGCGAAAATGAAGTGCTTGGCAAAAAGGCTGTGCCTTCTCCAATTGCAATGGGTTCTTATGCGCTCGATTCGCACAATACACAGCGGTATGTAACCCCAGAAGGTTTTGTTCAGAATGAGGGCGATATCGGGGTGAAGGCCCCTTTGCCCTATGGGATATCGTACGGTGCAATTGTACCCAAAAGCACGCAATGTGGAAACCTGCTGGTTCCGGTATGTCTTTCTTCATCGCACATTGCCTATGGCTCGGTAAGGATGGAACCTGTTTTTATGATCCTTGGTGAATCTGCCGCTACAGCGGCAGTCCTGGCCATCGAAAAAAACACAACGGTTCAAGGAGTTGATTATAACCGCTTACGAGCACTGCTTGTAAAACAAAAACAGTTTCTGGAGCTGGAAATGGCAGAGCCGTTAAAAAAAGGAAACTAAATGGAGAAAAACAAAAATAGAATAGGGGCGGCGATTGTTGTTGCTGCCCTGGGTTATTTTGTGGATATCTATGACCTGCTTCTCTTTAGCATTGTGCGTGTGCCAAGCCTTCAATCACTTGGGCTGAATGCACGTGAGGTAACAGAAAACGGCGTATTTCTGCTCAATATACAGATGATCGGACTTTTACTGGGCGGAATCCTATGGGGCGTTATCGGTGATAAAAAAGGCCGACTTACCGTTCTTTTCGGTTCAATTTTAATCTATTCGGCCGCGAATATCGCCAATGGTCTGGTAACCACGGTAAACGCCTACGCGTTCTGGAGGTTTATCGCCGGATTTGGCCTCGCCGGAGAACTTGGTGCCGGTATCACGCTGGTGGCCGAAATCATGCCGCGCGAAAAAAGGGGCTATGCCACTACCATTGTTGCCGCAGTTGGGGTAAGCGGTGCGGTCGCTGCATTTTTTATCGCCAGGTATTTCGACTGGAGGACCACTTTTTTTATCGGTGGCGGGCTTGGGCTTTCACTCCTGTTGCTGCGTATCGGCGTTGCCGAATCGGGTATGTTCGGTAAAAGCAAGTCTGAAAGCAGTAACCGTGGAGACTTCTTTTTTCTCTTTACCAGCTGGAACAGATTTGTCAGATACCTTAGGTGCATAGTAATCGGTGTACCCCTTTGGTTTGTTGTGGGCATATTGATCACCCTTTCACCTGAATTCGGTGTTGCCCTGGGGATAAAAGGCGAGGTGAATGCCGGCATTGCTGTGGCCTGCTGCTATGGCGGACTGGTACTTGGCGATATCGCCAGTGGCCTTTTTAGCCAATACCTTAAAAGCAGGGTGAAAGTAGTATATATCTACCTGTTTCTCTCCATTATTTCAATCAGCTGCTTTCTGCTTATACAGGGGGGCGAACTTTTTACCTTTTATGGCATTTGTCTTTTTATGGGCTTTTCGGTAGGCTACTGGGTAATCTTTATGACCATTGCCACCGAACAGTTTGGTACCAATATCAGGGCTACGGTAACTACAACAGCGCCTAATTTTGTAAGGGGCGCGGTAGTTCCGCTTTCATTTTTGTTACAGTATCTAAAAGGAGTTTTTAACGGAAGTATCATTCCGGCAGCAGCGGTGGTAGGGGTCTTTTGTCTGCTCCTTGCCCTGATCGCTTTGGGCGGAATTAAAGATTCTTTTTCCAAAGACCTGGATTATATAGAAGAATAGTCAAGCCTGTGGGCTATCTAAACGAGCAAAATCAATTGCATAAAAATCAGCTAATGAACCTAAAATACTTAATATTCTCCTTACTGTGTCTCCCTATTTTTGTGGGGGGACAACAGCCCGTACTCAGTGAGCATAGTTCAGGGCAATCTGTTTTCCTTAGGTCCTCCAAAAACTTTGGCGGACTAAATTCCTGGGCAATAAAAAAAGTTTCCACGCTAAAAGAATCCGGAGGTACCATCTCTTCTCCGTCTTACCGTGCGGTGGACTGGCTGCCTGCAATCGTTCCCGGAACAGTACTCAATACCTTGGTGGCCAATCATCTTTATCCAGAACCCTATTATGGTGATCAGAACCGAAAAGAAAAAGGATTGATCCCGGATATCAATGAGGCTGGTGCTGAGTTTTACCATTATTGGTTCAGGACCGAATTTACTGTTCCCAAGGGTTTTCTACTGGTGGGAAAAAATATTTTTCTGAAATTTCACGGTATCAATTACCGCTCTGAAATCTGGGTGAACGGAAAAAAGATTGGCCAGATGGCCGGAATGTTCAACGCTGAGCAATTTGACGTCACCAAGGTAATCAGCATGAAAGGTAAAAATGTACTTGCCGTTAAGGTATTTCCGGTTGATGTGCCCGGATCCAGTAACCGTAAAAAGGCGCAGCGCCCTGGCGCCACAGGCGAAAATGCCAATGGTGGCGATGGGGAGATCGGTAAAAACGTAACAATGTTGATGAGTGTAGGCTGGGATTTTACGGTTCCCGATGGAATCCGGGACCGGAATACTGGCATTTGGAAAGATGTTGAACTGTTCTCAACCGGGCCTGTACTTATCGAAAATCCTTTTGTAAAGACTAAAATGCCGCTCCCTGATACCACGTCGGCCAGGTTAAGCCTTACCTCCGAACTAAATAACGTAACTAATAAGGTCCAGTCTGGTGTCCTGAAAGCTGTTTTTCCGGAATTGGGGATTACACTGATTAAAAAAGTAATGCTTAGACCGGGGGAAACCCGACAGGTGGAACTCTCACCAGAAGAATATAAGGAGCTCAATATCCAGCAGCCCAGGATATGGTGGCCGCTGAACAAAGGAAAGCAAAATCTTTATACCCTCAAACTTAGCTTTGTGGTCGGGAAGGCTGTGAGCGGTAAAACCGATACCCGCTTTGGCATCCGCGAGATCAGCTCTGACCAGAATACCCCTGATAGGTCGCGCAGGTTTCTTGTAAATGGATATCCGGTTTTTATCCGTGGTTCGAATTGGGTGCCCGAAGCGATGCTCCGTAATTCGGAAGAACGCACTTATGCAGAACTCCGTTATACCAGGCAGGCTGGAATCAATTTTTTGCGCTTATGGGGTGGTGGGATTGCAGAATCAGATTATTTTTACCGTTTGTGTGATGAAATGGGGATTATGGTTTGGAGCGAATTCTGGATTACCGGCGATACCCGTTTCCCAACAGATACTGCGCTGTATTTTAAAAATATGGAGCATACCGTTAAACGGATCCGTAACCATGCCTCTTCAGCTTATTATGTTTCGGCGAACGAATCTACCGAACTCAAAGGTGCCGCTGAACTTATCTCCGCACTTGATCCCACTAAAGGATATCAGCCACAATCCGAATGCTGCGGTATACATGACGGTAGTCCTTATAAATATGAAAATCCGATGCAGTATTTCGAAAATACCGCATCAAAACGTGGAAGCAGGGTGGACGGTTTTAACCCCGAATATGGAACGCCGATATTGCCTGTGCTTTCTTCGCTGAAAAAACTGATGCCCGAAAAAGACCTTTGGCCGATCAATAAGCAGGTATGGGACTATCTGGACGGTGGTGGTTTCCACCAAATGACAACCAAATACAATGAAGCGGTAGAGCAGTTCGGTAAACCTGATAACCTTGCAGATTTTGCAAAGAAAGCACAGTTTGTGGGTGCGATGAACTTTCGCTCGGTCTGGGAGGTATGGAATTACAATAAATTCGGCTTTGGCGACCGTTTTGCTTCTGGTCTGCTTTTCTGGTACCACAATTGCCCGGTCCCCCAGGTAAGCGCACGCTTTTACGATTGGTGGTTAGAGCCAACAGCCGGACTATATTATTCGCAGAACGGCCTTGCACCACTGCACCCACAGTTTGATTATATCAAAAATACCATCTCGGTGTATAACGACTTCAGAAGACCTTTTCCGGGGTATCACCTTAAGGCCAAGGTTTACGGTATGAACAGTAAGGAGGTACTCCGCCTGGACAAAATAGTAGATATACCTGCTGATGGATTGGTTAAAGATGCATTAACGCTCGATTTTCCAAAAGATATTTCCAATGTGCATTTTATCAAACTGCTATTGGAAGATGAAAAAGGAAAGGCAGTCGCTGATGCTTTTTACTGGCGCTCAAAGGATGAATACAAAGGGGCATGGACGATGACCGGCCCTGCAACGGGAGGTTTTCAGGAGATCAACAAGCTTACAAAAACAACCCTTTCTGTAATTTCGACAGAGCAGAGATCTGGTAAGGTTGTGCTTTTGAAAGTAAATGTTAAAAATACTGGCAATTCACTTAGTTTTTTCACCCAGCTCCGGCTTGCCGATCAACGGGGCATGAGCGTCAGCCCGGCTTTTTACAGCGATAATTTTTTTAATCTGTTGCCGGGAGAAGAAAAGGCTGTAAAAATCGAAATTCCTTCGCATCTGCTCAATGGAAGAAAACTGGCCCTTTTTGCTGATAGTTTTAACGCAAAAGAAGAAAAATCAGTGAAGGGCAAATAATCTGCCAAGTGTTTTTTAACAGCAGCCCCAGTGGGGATTAAAACACAATAGATGCTGTTTTAGATGGCCTTCTCCAAAGCTCTGATATGGCGGGGGAAGGCATCTTTTTGATATTTAAACTGCACACAGATAAAATCGTCTTTTTTGGCCTGGGCTTCTTCGATCGGAAGCTTTCAATATAGGAAATTCGGCTCTTTGCCATCATCTAGTGTACCGGTGATTTTTTTGGCGCCCTCAGATCATCCATCAGGGACGGTTGATGATAAAATACAGCAGCGGCTTTGGCCATTTGCCTGGAACAGGATCTGGTTGCAATACGTTGGTCCTTGTTTTAAAGGCGTTTATGGGGTGAAATAGAAGTTTCAAAAGCGGAATCTTTAAGTTATTATAATTATATTAGTCAGATCAAACCAAATATAATGCGCTACCGTTCATTTTCAGATGCAGATCTGTTTGCATTGCTTGGCAATGGAGATCACCTGGCCTTTACCGAGATATACGAACGGTACAGCGGTAAGCTTTATGTGCATGTTTACAAAAGGATCCGCAACCGGGAAGAGGCAAGAGATGTGATCCATGAACTGTTTACCGTACTCTGGAAGAAAAGGGAGCAGATTGTTCTGCGTACCGAATTGTCAGCTTATCTTTATATTGCATCTAGGAACCGCCTTATTGACCTGGTCAACCGTAAAAAGATCCACACTGATTACACCAGCAATTTAAGTTCTTTTATGGTCAGTAAGACCAATATTACCGACCACCAGGTAAGGGAGAAAGAACTCGAAAAACTGATTGAAAAAGAAATCAGCGCATTGCCCGAAAAGATGCGGGAAGTATTTAATCTGAGCCGAAAGGAGCACATGAGCCACCGTGAAATTGCCGGTGCACTACAGATTTCTGAATTTACCGTACGCAAGCAGATCAATAATGCCCTTAAGGTGCTGCGTCCAAAATTAGGTAAACTCATGAGTTTTATCTTTTTATAGTCGTCAGGTAAAACGTTTATCCAATCCAGGAAAACACATTTTTATTTTTTTTATTTTTTATCTACTCCCTGGCAGCATGGTGTCCGTCATGGTATGATTAAAAGGCAATAGTCTTTTGTGTATATGCAAAAACCAGATATAAAAGATCTTTTAGACCGGTATCATGCAGGAAACTGCAGCGATGAGGAACGTACCTGGATAGAAAACTGGTACCTGAACTGGGATGCAATGCCCTTCGATCTCTCCCGGGAGGAACTTATGGCCGACCTGCAGCTTATCGCCAAGGATCTTCCCAGGGTTAAAAAACGTCGGGCTATCTTCCTCCGTTTAACTGCGGCAGCCGCAATGCTGCTGTTTATCGGTGCCGGAACTTATTTTTTCCTGCAGGGAGAAAAGGAGAAAGCCGCCCAGGCAGATGTTGCCACCAAAGTAGTGCCCGCGCGCAACCATGCGACACTGGTGCTTGCTGATGGTAAGACCATTGTATTGGATGATAAGGCCGGTATGGCCGCCATAAAACAGGATGGATTAAAGATTACCCGTGATGCCAAAGGGATATTGGTGTTTACCGCTGTAGAAACCAAGGCCTATTCGCAGGGTTACAATTCCGTCAATACACCTAAGGGGGGACGTTATGATGTGGTACTTCCCGACGGTACAAGGGTGAGCCTGAACGCTGCGTCCAGCCTCAGGTTTCCGTTAACATTTCCTGCCGGCGAGCGTAGAGTTACCCTCGATGGTGAGGGTTATTTTGAAGTGGCGAAAGATGCGAAACGTCCTTTTAAGGTATATTCCGCGAATCAGGTGGTTCGGGTTCTGGGTACCCACTTTAACATCAGCAGTTATGCCGACGAACCATTGGTTAAAACTACCCTTTTAGAAGGAAGTGTTATGGTCAGCGGAAAAAACCGTGTCGTGCTGCGTCCCGGAGAACAGGCGCAGGGAAACCGCACAGCCGATAGTTTTAAGGTTTTGCAGGTAGATACCGAAAATGAGCTTGCCTGGAAAAATGATATGTTCTTTTTCGAGAATGAGCCGATCAGTGAGATCATGAAAGAAATATCCAGATGGTACGATGTAGAGATCGTATATCAGGACGCACCCGGCGATAAGAAAATATGGGGATCTATAAACAGGTTCAGCGACCTGTCGAAAGTACTCGCCATTATCGAACTGACCGGTAACGTCCATTTTAAAACTGAAGGAAGGAGGATAACTGTTATGCGATAAGTCTATGCCTATGCCATATAAAAGTGCCAGGAGTGCGTCAACACCCCCGGCAAAAAAGCGGCCTACCTTCTTTACGAATGCTGTTACATCCAAGAAATAAACCAAATAACCAAATGTATGAATTTTTACCGAATTCCTGGGCAGGGCTATGCAGTACCCTTGCCTAAATACCAGATCCTGCGCATCATCAAACTCACCTTTTTTCTTACCGTATTCTTTTGTTTTAAAATAAGCGCAACCAGCTTTGCCCAAAAACTGACCTACAGCGGCAAAAATGTCTCTGTGCGTTCGGTCTTCAAAGAATTTACTAAACAGAGCGGATATCAGTTCGTATGTGATGGAGACCTGCTTTCCGGTGCACCGCTGCTGGATGTCAACTTTAGGGAATCCAGGCCTGGAGAAATAATCGAACTTTTTTTTAAGGGCAAAAACCTGAGCTTCGAAATTAAAGACAATGTAATTATTATCGTTAAAGCACCTTTGGCCCTACAGCCACAGGTCCCCATAGTCCCAATAGCAAAAAAGGATGTCGAGGTTTCCGGAATTGTAAGGGATACCTCAGGTGGGATTTTGCCGGGGGTGTCTGTCAGCGTGAAAAGCAAACCCAGCATCGGGACATCCACCGATCTTAACGGAAGGTATATCTTAAGTGTACCTGAGGGGTCCACCCTGGTGTTTTCTATGGTGAGCTTTAAAAAACAGGAAATTGTGGTGGGGAACAGAAAAGTAATCAATGTTACCCTATCAGATGCCCAAGATGCACTCGACGATGTGGTAGTGACCGCCTTTGGAAACGTGCAGAAAAAAAGTGACCTGATCGGGGCGGTAAGCAGTATCTCGCCAAAGGATCTCAAGATTCCCTCGAGCAACCTCACCGCGGCCCTTCAGGGGCGGATCGGGGGAATGGTTTCCTATCAGCGGAGCGGCGAACCGGGACTGGACAATGCGGATTTTTTTATCAGGGGCGTAGGTTCGTTCGGGGTGAACAAAAAGCCACTGATACTGATCGATAATATGGAAGTGACTACCGACGAACTTGCCCGTATCCCCCCGGACGATATCGCCAGTTTTTCGATTTTAAAGGATGCGACCTCTTCGGCTGTTTACGGTTCGCGTGGTGCCAATGGGGTTATTGTGGTTACCACTAAAATGGGTGTATCGGGGCCTGCTAAACTGAGCTTCAGGGCCGAACAGCGCATATCTGTGGCTACGCAGGACCTTCAGATCGCAGATCCTGTAACTTTTATGCGGATGAGCAACGAGGCCATTATGACCCGTCAGCCCGATGTGCCTTTTTATTCTGATGAAAAGATCGCAAAAACAGCTGCCGGCAATGATCCGCTGCTTTATCCTGCAGTTGATTGGCTCAGCATGCTTACCAAGGACTATACCACCACCCAGAATTACTCTTTGAGCATCAGCGGAGGAGGCGGTCTGGCCACCTACGCGGTAAGTGGGAGCCTCACCCAGGATAATGGCCTGCTGAAGGTTAATCCGATCAATAATTTCAATTCCAATGTTGATTTTAAAACCTATAACCTCAGGAGTAATATCAATTTCAATCTTACTAAGTCTACCCAGCTGATGGTCAGGACAATCGGTAATTTCCAGACCTATTCAGGTCCCCCGGTAACCGGTAGCGAAGCTTATGCACAGGCATTAACCTCAAACCCGGTGATGTTCCAGCCGGTATATACCGCCGGGCCGCAGCAGAGTTATATCAAGCATCCGCTTTTTGGCAATTACAGCAACGGGACTTTCAGAAACCCTTATGCGAACATTGTAAGGGGCTACCAGGAACGCAATTCCAATAATATGCAGGTCCAGGTAGAACTCCGTCAGGATCTTTCCAAACTGTTAGTCGAGGGGCTTAGCTTCAGGAGTCTTGCCAACCTCACAAGAAAATCGGAATATAAGATCGTCAGACAGTACAATCCGTTTTATTATACCCCAGGATCGGTCGATCCCTCTACCG
>Ga0308165_1006592_pt1 | contig 10154 bp, 11 predicted proteins | sample PhyWR2_FD_201032 | JGI IMG/M metagenome (GOLD analysis project Ga0308165, IMG submission 201032) | Phyllosphere microbial communities from UC Gill Tract Community Farm, Albany, California, United States - DLSLW.R2 | ecosystem: Host-associated > Plants > Phyllosphere > Unclassified | place: USA... | reverse complement strand
CCCAGACCCGGGTAAAAGTGCCGGAAGGCACGCAGAATGCCAAGCAGTTCCGCCTCAAGGGTAAGGGCATGCCGGTTCTGCGCCAGCAGGCGATGGGTGATCTTTATATCCAGATCGATATTGAGACACCGCAGAACTTGTCCAAGCGTCAGCGTGAGTTGCTTGAGGAATTTGAACAACTCTCGTCCAAAGAGAACAGTCCCAAATCGGCTGGTTTCTTCGCCCGGATGAAAGAGTTTTTTGAAGGTATTGGTGAGTGATGAAAAGGGAGCCGTTCGGCTCCCCTTTTTTTATTCATCTCCCTATTCCTGCCTTGCTTAAGTCATCTGATGCGGCATAAACTTGTCTGATAACGACAATGGGAGCAATTGAGAATGGCAGGACAACTCGGCAGGAAACTGGCCGCTAAGTTCGATGAGGAAATCCGTTTTTTCAAAGGCTGGATAGACGGACCGAAAGCGGTTGGCGCGATATTGCCGACAAGTTCGATTACAGCACGACGCATGGCGAGTGTAATCGATAGAAAATCAGGGCTGCCCGTTCTGGAGCTCGGACCGGGTACTGGCGTTATCACCAAAGCCATTCTTGCGCATGGTGTGAAGCCATCCGATCTCTATTCGATCGAATATTCTCCCGCTTTTGTCGAACATCTCGAAAAGGCCTACCCGGATGTGAATATCATTGAGGGCGATGTCTTTGATCTTGATACGGCGCTTGGTGCCATGAGAGATCAGCAGTTCGACAGCATTATTTCAGCTGTCCCAATGCTGAATTTTCCAATGCCAAGCCGTATTCAGCTGATGGAAGATCTTCTGTCACGCATTCCGCATGGTCGTCCGCTAATTCAGATAACCTATGGTCCGCGCCCGCCGGTTCCGGCTGGCAAAGGCAATTATACGGTGCAGCATTATGATTTTGTTGTGCGCAATGTCCCGCCCGCACAGCTCTGGGTCTATCGTCGCCCGATCATCTGATAGCCCATCATCACATCGTTGGAGAAACCATGAGCGCACGTATTCTTGTTTTTGCGGGTTCTGTCCGCACAGGTGCATTTTCGGCCCATATGGCGGACGCAGCTGAAAAGGAACTCACGCAACAGGGTGCGGAAGTCACGCGCATAACGCTTGCCGATTATCCACTGCCCATCATGAATGAGGATCTGGAAGCCGAAGAAGGCATTCCAGAAAACGCTATCAAGCTTGGTCGTCTGATGGCTGGCCAAGACGGGTTGATGATCTGTTCGCCGGAATATAATGCATCAATCCCGCCGCTTCTGAAAAACACGATTGACTGGGTCAGCCGCATTTCAAACGACGGCGATAAGCCATTCAAACCTTATGTGGGTTTGACGGTCGGGCTTTGTTCAACTTCCAACGGTGCCTTTGCCGGTATGCGCGGACTTTATCACTTGCGTGCCGTGTTGATGGCAGTTGGCACACAGGTTATTACCGAGCAATGCTCTGTGAGCGGTGCTGCCGATGCGTTTAATGATGACGGCACACTTAAAAACGAACGTCAGGCAAAAATGCTGAGCGGTGTTTGCAAAAGTCTGATTGCGCATTCGGCTAAATAGACACGCGATAGTCAATAGTTTGCATATTTCAGGGCGCGGTATCTTTCGTACCGCGCCCTGTTGTGCGAATAAACTAGAAATTACAGCGGAGATTTCCATGACGATGAAAGATTTGCGCGATCAGTTGATCGTGGGCCTCGATGTGCCAACCGTTAAAGAAGCGGAAAAAGTAGTCGAAGAGCTCGGCGATGCAGCCACTTTCTACAAGATCGGCTATCAGCTTGTGTTTGCTGGTGGTCTTGATTTCGCAAAGAGTCTGATTGCGGCAAAGAAAAAAGTCTTTCTCGATATGAAGCTCCTCGACATTGACAACACCATCGCCAAGGGCGTGGAAAATGTCGCGAAGATGGGCGTTTCGATGCTCACGCTGCACGCTTATCCAAAGGCGATGCGCTCGGCTGTTCAGGCCGCGCACGGCTCCGATCTCTGCCTGCTTGGCGTGACAGTTCTGACATCTATGGATGGAGCTGATCTAAAAGAAGCAGGCTATTGCGATACGCCGGAAGCGCTGGTGCTTAAACGTGCGCAACAGGCGCGCGATGCGGGCATGGGCGGCATTGTGGCATCGGCTGCAGAAGCTTTCGCCATTCGTCAAGCCATTGGCCCCGATATGGCGGTCGTTACCCCTGGCATTCGTCCGGCTGGAGCCGAGAAGGGCGACCAGAAGCGTGTGATGACACCCGCCGATGCGCTGAAAGCCGGTGCAAGCCATCTCGTTGTTGCGCGACCAATTGTCGGAGCACCCGATCGCAGGGCTTCGGCGCTTGCCATTCTGGAAGAAATGCGCTCGGTTCAATAGTCTTAGAGGAGGACACTATGACCAAAGCCTATTGGATTGCCCGCGTGGATGCTCGTGATACGGAGCGCTACAAGGATTATGTCTCAACCGCCAAGCCAGCTTTCGAACGCTATGGGGCAAAGTTCATCGCACGTGGTGGTAAAGCTGAAGCCGTCGAAGGTCCGGGCCGCGCCCGCAATGTCATCATCGAATTTGAAACGATGCAACACGCGCTCGATTGCTACAATTCGCCAGAATATCAAGCTGCGAAAGCCATCCGCCAGACAGTAGCGGAAGGCGAAATCGTTATCGTCGAAGGCGTTTAACCTTTAAAGCCTGACCGGCGGATCGTGACGCCCGCTGACCGAAAGATCAAGCAATATGACTTTGCCCGCATGCGGATCAGCATTGCGGGCATTTTCATTCATACCTTCATGGGCGCTGGTGACAATCAGAACAGATGCATCCGCGCCGATGAAGGCAGGACAAGTCGGTTGTGTCACTGGAAGCTTGATTGAGCGGAGCAAACGCCCTTGTGGTGAATAGGCATTGAGCGCACTGCCGCCCCAACAGGCGTTCCACAGTGTTCCCTCTGCATCCACCACAGAACCATCGACACCACCATCCTCGACACGATGATGAAACACGCTTTTTTCAGATGTTGGAAGGCCTGTTTCGGGATCGGTATCGACGCGCCAGATGATGTTGCGGTCAGTATCCGCAAAATAGGCGATTTTTCCATCCGGCGAAAAGCAGATCGAGTTGGTGATGGTGATGCCGGAGAAAAGCTTTTTCAACTGACCTTCGCAATACCACCAGATTGAGCCCGCATCCTTTTCGGCTTTCTTGCCCATGGTCCCGATCCAGAAGGAACCCGACGGATGCACACGCGCATCATTTGAACGGGTCACGTCATTATTGGCTTCGAGCGGATGGTGCAGCGTTAACCGGCCATTGGCGCGCTCCCGCACAAACAGCCCATGTTCGCTGACAATCAGTTGCCGCTCGCGATCAATCACGGCAAGCGCACTGGCTTTCATGCCAAGATCATGGGCAATGATTTCACCGCTATGATCTCGTTCAATCAGCCGTTGGCCGAGAATATCGAACCACCAGCACTTGCCGGTCAGCGGGTCATAACCCGGACCTTCTCCAAGTTCTGCGATATGCTCAGAAAATATGGTTGTGTTGACTGCGCTCACCTGTTCCTCCCGGGCTTTGCCGTTTCAACATAATGAAGGGCAGGTTTGCAATCTAGCTACAAATATTTGTGTAAGCAGAAAGGACTATATTGCCTGCAAAATCCGTTTTAAGTTCCGGCAACGAAGAATCGCGAGGAAATCATGTCGCTAAAAGTTGCGGTCCAGATGGACCATATCAGCACGGTCGGTATCAAAGGTGACACCACTTTTGCTCTGTCGCTTGAAGCGCAGAAGCGCGGCCACGAGCTTTATCACTACACGCCCGACCGCCTATCGATGCGCGATGGCGTTGTTTCGGCGCGTCTTGAAAAGCTGGAAGTCCGCGACATCAAGGGTGATCATTTCACACTTGGCGAGCCTGAGCGTCGCAACATGCTGGACATGGATGTGGTGCTGCTGCGTCAGGACCCGCCGTTTGACATGAATTACATCACCAACACACATCTGCTGGAGCGTATTCATCCAAAGACACTGGTGGTTAATGATCCGGCATGGGTGCGCAATAGCCCGGAAAAGATTTTCGTCACTGAGTTTCCCGATCTTATGCCGGAAACGCTGATCACCAAAGACCCGCAGGAAGTGCTCGAATTCCGTCGCGCGTTTGGCGACATTATCCTAAAGCCACTTTATGGCAACGGCGGCGCAGGCGTGTTCCATCTGGCCGATGGCGACCGCAATCTGACTTCGCTTCTGGAAATGTTCGGACAGCTTTTCAAAGAGCCATTTATCGCGCAGCGTTATCTCAAAGATGTGCGCTCGGGCGATAAGCGCATCATTCTTATTGATGGTGAGCCGGTTGGCGCGATCAACCGGGTGCCTTCAGAAACCGATGCGCGTTCCAATATGCATGTCGGTGGCCGTGCGGAGCAAAGCAAGCTGACGCCGCGTGAGCAGGAAATCTGCGCCCGCATCGGACCCTCGCTGAAGGAGCGTGGTTTCATTCTCGTCGGCATCGACGTGATCGGCGATTACATGACCGAGATCAACGTGACTTCGCCAACCGGCATCCGTGAAATCGAACGTTTCGACGGCACCAATATCGCCGCCCTGTTCTGGGATGCGGTGGAAGCCAAGCGCAAGTAACGTACAATCACCGAGAAAACTTATAGGGCAGGTTTGACGCAATCAGATCAGCCCTTTCTCTTGATTGCATCAATCGAAAATGCTTAAATCCTCTGGTTGTACTTAAGCATTTTCTCACGTTCGAGATGTGCTGCGTTTTATGCGGGGGCATATGGTAGCGCGGGTGGGAACGGTTGCCTTTCAGGGCATAGAGGCGGTGCCTGTTGATGTGCAGGTAATGGTGGCGCCGGGCAAGATGGGCATGTCGATTGTCGGTTTACCCGATAAGGCCGTGGCCGAAAGTCGCGAGCGGGTGCAGGCAGCGCTGCATGCTTCTGGTCTTTCCATGCCGACCAAGCGGGTGACAGTCAATTTGGCGCCTGCTGATCTGCCCAAGGAAGGCTCACATTACGATTTGCCGATTGCCGTGGGACTGATGGCCGCTATTGGTGCCATTCCGGCGGATGCCATTCAATCCTATCTGGTGCTTGGTGAATTATCGCTCGATGGCACAATCACCGCCGTTGCAGGCGTATTGCCTGCCGCAATCAGTGCCAATCGCGAGGACAAGGGGCTGATCTGCCCTCATGCTTGCGGCTCGGAAGCTGCATGGGCAGGTGCCGATATTGATATTCTAGCGCCGCGCAGCCTGATCGCACTGGCAAACCATTTTAAGGGCACACAGGTGCTAACCCCGCCCGAACCCTCTATGCGTGTCTCAAGCGAGGTCCAGCCTGATCTGGCTGACATCAAAGGGCAGGAGACAGCCAAACGCGCACTGGAGATTGCAGCGGCTGGCAATCATAATCTGTTGCTGGTTGGCCCTCCCGGATCAGGCAAGTCGATGCTGGCGCAGCGCCTGCCTTCGATCCTGCCGAAACTCAGTCCGCGCGAGTTGCTTGATGTTTCGATGATCGCTTCTATTGCGGGCGAACTTTCAGGCGGAAAACTGTCAGATCGCAGACCATTTCGTGCGCCACATCATTCGGCATCTATGGCGGCAATGGTGGGTGGAGGACTGCGTGCAAGACCGGGAGAGGTATCGCTTGCGCATAATGGCGTGTTGTTTCTCGATGAGTTTCCAGAGTTTACGCCGCAGGTGCTCGATTCGCTCCGCCAGCCGCTGGAAACCGGTGAATGCATGATTGCCCGCGTCAATCATCGCACGAGCTATCCGGCGCGTTTTCAGTTGATTGCCGCTATGAATCCCTGTCGCTGCGGTATGGCAGGAGAGCCGGGACATACATGCGCACGCGGACCGCGCTGCCAGAGTGATTATCAGGCCCGTATTTCCGGCCCCTTGCTGGATCGCATTGATCTACGGGTGGATATGCCTGCGGTATCCGCGCTTGATCTGATTCAGCCATCACAATCTGAAAGAAGCGAGAGTGTCGCCAAACGAGTGGCGCGAGCGCGGGCTATCCAGAGCGCACGTTATGCAGCACTTGGGCTTGATGCATCGTTGACCAATGCACATTGCTCGGCAAATCTAATTGAGGAGGTGGCAAAGCCGGATGCCGCAGGTATAAAGCTATTACGCGATGCCAGTGAGCAGATGCGATTTTCTGCGCGTGCATATCATCGTATTTTGAAAGTGGCCCGCACTCTGGCTGATCTTGATGGCGTTGATCAGGTCAGCAGGATACACCTTGCCAGTGCTATTACCTATCGAATGGGGGCGGAGAGACTGGCTATGTCAGCCTGAAATTATTTGACTGCGCCGACCAGCATGTTGTCCGGGCTTTCAATCGTGACCCAGCGACCGGTGTGATTGGCGGCTTGACGCTTCAAATAAGTGTATTCTGTTTCATCCCAGCGCAGAACTTCATCGGTCAGATTGTCGAGAACGAAATCGCCGCGATCTGTGCGAACGGTGAGAACTGCATGGCCTTCGCCGTCAGGCTTACGCACAACGGTGATCAGCAGGTCTGTCATCGGAACGCCAGCGTTTGCCAATTCACGCTGCTTGAGCAGAACATAGTCTTCGCAATCGCCAACGGTGGTTGGATAGGCCCAATATTCCTCAACGCCGTAGATTTCCATGTCGGTCATTGGTTTGATGCGCTCATTGGCCGAAAGATTGACGGTCTGGATAAGCTGCCAGTTGTTGTTGTTGAGCGAGAGGGCGCGTGTATCGCGGCTGACGATGTTGCATTCAGCAGTTTCGCGCTTACAGAATTCGTAATGGCCGATCGGCTGTGAGGTCAGTTTGCCGGTCTGCATATAAGCGCCGGTTCCAGCCTGTGCACTAAAGCTCATAACGAGAGCAGTAATGCCGATGCTGACAGCAGCGATAAACTTCAAACCTGAGCGAACTACACACAACATACTCAACGCCCTTTTCACAGCCCGCATTGGGCATTTATTAACGAAAAGTTAAAGTATGAAACATGGTCTGAGTCAATTCGAAGTGCCGCGTGTTCGCCCTACTTCTTAATTAATGGTTAACACGGGTACTGTTCGGTTAATGCATCTTTTGCGTGCATGTACGCGTGCAAAAAAACCGCCATGGGAGCCCATAGCGGTTTCAAAACATGCAATTAGTTATTGAGTCAGAGCGGCGTGAAGCACACATTTGTGTGGCCGGCATTGATAAAGCCGAGGCGCTGCGCAGCACCCTTGGATAGATCAAGCACACGTCCCTTAATAAACGGTCCGCGATCATTGATGCGGACGACAAGAGACTTGCCATTGCGCTGGTTGGTGACTTTGACCTTGCTGCCGAGAGGCAGTGTCTTATGGGCGGCTGTTAAGCCCGCAGGGTTCATGCGTTCGCCCGATGCCGTGCGGGACGTGAGTGCATACCAAGAAGCACCACCACAGCGCGCGGCCTGAGCTTCCATTGCGGTGATCGAGAACAGACCGGTTGTCGCAACGGCGAGCATAGCCATACGGATTTTGAAGTTCATCGTGATTCCAATAGTCGTTTCGAAGAGCCTTCTCAGTCATGGCTGGTAAAGGCGGGTGCCACTTGGAATCTAAATGTGGCGACGACGTGATGTTATTGGGAGTATAATGAGATGATTGAATCGCATATATAAGCGGAATATCATCCTATACTCAGCGTTATTTATTTAAATTATCAAGAAAAACTCAGGAATATTTTTAATTGAATCACGTTGTTTCTATGAATCTATATAAGATTCACAGGGATTCAACGCAGGACCGCGCCGATCCATGTTTTTAAGCGCGATTCTCAAGAAAATTTGCTTACGGCCAAGCGATTGCTTAGCCGAGACAATACAATCTTTATTTGTATCGCTAGTGTTCGTTCTGGTTTCACAAGATGACTAAATCCGGCCTTTTTTGGTTGAAATACAACTTATTCGTGTTCCTTGATCGGTAAAGTTTGGAGTCTTGTCTGTAACTTTTGTTGAAATCCCTCGTGATGACGCCATTTTGACCACGCGCCCTATGCATGCAAAAGCCAAAATCCTGCTATAAGCGCGCATCTTCAGAATGGATTATGATGCAGGATAACCCGAAAAAGGACGATACAGAGACGCCGCTACCGCCAATCTCAGCGGGCAAGCGCATTCTTTATCTGTGCCTTGGCTTCTTTATGGTGGCGCTAGGGATTATTGGTGCCATTCTGCCGGTCATGCCGACCACGATCTTCATTATTCTCGCTGCATGGTTTTTTGCGCGTTCCTCACCAAAGTTCGAAGCGCGTCTGCTGGCAGATCCACGTTTTGGTCCGATGATTATCAAATGGCGTGAGCGTGGAGCCATTCCGCCAAGAGCCAAACTCTATGCCTGTCTCGGCATGACGTTTGGTTACGGCATGTTCTGGTGGGGCGCACAGCCCGGACCATTGCTCGCTATCAGTGTCACAATTTTTATGCTGGGTTCCGCGATCTATGTTCTTACTCGCCCAAGTCAGTGATTCATAATATTAGGTAAATTGCATCTACAGGCACAAATGCGGCTGCATCCGTGAATGACACGGAGCTGTAACACTACTGTCATATGACTGTTATATAGAGCGCGTAGATGGCTGCTGACGTTTTCACGTCATGTGTTTTTCTACAACAGGGACTGGTGTTCATGAACAAGATGATTTCCTCGACCGCAGCGCTTGCAATAGCAGCAGTATTGTCTGTTTCCGCTGCAAACGCACGCGAACAGATTCAGGTTTCCGGTTCCTCGACCGTTCTGCCTTATGCAAAGATCGTTGCCGAAACTTTCGGCGAAACCTATCCTAACTTCAAGACGCCGGTCATTGAATCGGGCGGCTCTGGCGCAGGTATCAAGGAATTCTGTAAGGGCGTCGGTGAAAACACCATCGATATCGCCAATGCATCGCGCGCTATGAAGAGCACGGAACTTCAGTCCTGCATCGACGCTGGCGTTAAGGACGTTCAGGAAGTTCGTTTCGGTTATGACGGCATCGTTTTTGCGACTGACGCAAACGGCCCAGATTGGAAGCTCGCTCCAGTTGATCTTTACAAGGCACTCGCTGCCAAGGTTATTGTCGATGGCAAGCTCGTAGACAATCCAAATACCAAGTGGAATCAGGTCAATGCAGACCTGCCAGATTGGGACATTGCTGCTTATATCCCTGGCGAAAAGCACGGCACCCGTGAAGTTTTCGAAGAAAAGCTTATGGCTGATGGCTGTAAGGAATCGGGCGCTCTTGAAGAAATCAAGAAGACCGGCCTTGATGACAAGGCTGCCGCTTCTGCCTGTATCGCTGTTCGTAAAGACGGCAAGGCTGTCGACATTGATGGCGATTACAGCGAAACGCTGGCGCGCATCGACTCCAACAAGCAGGGCGTTGGTGTTTTCGGCCTCTATTTCTTTGAAAACAATGCAGACAAGCTCAAGGTTGCAACTGTTAATGGCGTAACGCCATCGGCAGAATCCGTTGCTTCGGGCGAATATCCTGTATCGCGCCCACTGTTCTTCTACGTGAAGAAGGCTCACCTCGGCGTTATTCCAGGCCTGAAAGAATATGTTGACTTCTTCCTGTCGGAACAGATGGTCGGCCCAGATGCACCACTTGCTGAATATGGCCTGGTTCCAGCACCGGATGCAGAACGTGAAGCACAGCGCGCTTCGTTTACTGAAGGCAAGGTTCTTGCAGTCAAGTAAGCTTTGATCTGTGGAATGCGGGGAGTTTTAGCAATAAAGCTCTCCGTGTTCTTTCTCTTTGGCGCAAGTTGGATAAGACAGGCGCATTCGCGTGGAAATGGTTCACTACAAATATTGTATGAAAGACTGTTTCTGCATTTTTAGGGGCAACCGGGGAAATTGAATGTCCTTCTTTCTGGTTCTCGTCAGTGTCGTTGCAATCGGACTGATCGGATTCTTCATAGGTCGACAGCGTGCCGTTGCAATTGACAAGGCGCATCCTGTCGTCAGTTCAGGTTCTTCCGCAGAGAAAATGCATTCCCGTCCGCTGTATCATGGCTGGTGGGTTTTCCTCGTTTCCGCATTGCCCGCAATTCTATTTCTCGCGGTCTGGGCGGTCGGCACATCGGTTTACCTTGATCATACAGCGACCGCGCGTATGCCTGCGGCCGTTGAAGATGGCACT
>Ga0308165_1006587_pt1 | contig 10158 bp, 11 predicted proteins | sample PhyWR2_FD_201032 | JGI IMG/M metagenome (GOLD analysis project Ga0308165, IMG submission 201032) | Phyllosphere microbial communities from UC Gill Tract Community Farm, Albany, California, United States - DLSLW.R2 | ecosystem: Host-associated > Plants > Phyllosphere > Unclassified | place: USA... | reverse complement strand
GAGCATATCCAGCGCTTTGCCGAGGACAATGCCCAGCACAAAGCGCCTTTCTGGTATTACCTGCCGGTTCTGCTGCTGGGAACGCTGCCGTGGCTGGCGCTGTTACCGGGCGCATTGATGACCGGCTGGCGCGAGCGTCAGCAGCATCCCGGCGCGCTCTATCTGCTGAGCTGGACGGTGATGCCGCTGCTGTTTTTCAGCCTGGCAAAAGGCAAGCTGCCAACCTATATCCTCCCCTGTTTTGTGCCGCTGTCGCTGCTGATGGCGCACTATGGCCTGAACGCCGCACAGCGGGCAGGGCGCGCATTAACAGTCAATGGCTGGCTCAACCTGATTTTCGGCATCATTACCCTGGCAACGGTCGTGCTGGTGCTCGCTCCCTGGAGTGTGACGCATCATCCGCTGTTCGCCACGCACGAGATGCTGAAGCTTGCGCTGGGGGCACTGGCATTTCTCATCTGGGGGCTGGTGGGCGCATATAGCTGCCGCTCTGCACAACGCCGCTGGCTGGCGGCCGCGCTTTGCCCGCTGGGCGTCGCCCTGTTTATTGGTACGGCAATCCCGGATAAAATCCGCGACGCCAAACAGCCGCAGCGTTTTGTCTCGACGATCAGCCAGCGTCTGGCCTCCAGTCACTTTATCCTGGCGGACAATCCCGGCGTGGCATCTGCCGCAGCCTGGCATCTGCAACGTAGCGATATCGGCTTCTATGACACCAAAGGCGAGCTGGAATATGGGCTGAGCTACCCGGATGCGCAATCCCGCTTTGTCTCTCAGGCGGACTTCGGCGGCTGGCTTGCCGATCATCGCCGTACGGGAAGCGTATCACTGCTGTTGCTGGTTGATTCAGTACACAGTGATATCGGCGAGGATGTTCCGGTGCCGGACGCCGTCTATCGCCAGGGCAGGCTGGTCTGCCTCTATTACAGTCAGATGAAGTGATGCTGCTGCTGATTGTACTGGTCAGTCTGCTCAGTTGCAGCGCGCAACTGTGCCAGAAACAGGCGACTCACGCGGCATCGCGCCGGGTCCGCTTAAGCTGGATTGGGGTGAGCGTGCTGTTGCTGGGTGTCGCGATGCTTCTCTGGCTGCTGGTGCTGCAGCGGGTGCCTGTCAGCCAGGCCTATCCGATGCTGAGCCTTAACTTCATTTTCGTTGCGCTGGCAGGACGCATCCTCTGGCGCGAGCGCCTGACGCTGCGCCAGATCGCTGGCACGCTACTGGTGGTGACGGGTGTGGCGCTGATGGCGAGCCAGCTATGAAAGGGTATGGATGGGTCGCATGCAGCGTGCTGCTGGTCTCAGCGGCACAGTTGATGTTGCGCTGGGCGATGCCGCGTCTGCCCGATGTCAGCAGCATAACGTCGCTGCCCGCTGTTGCCTTGCTGCCCGCCTTGCTGCTGCTGGCTGGGCTGGGTGCTTATGGTGTCTCCATGCTCTGCTGGATTCGGGCGCTGCGCTATTTTCCGCTAAACCGCGTCTATCCGCTGCTCAGCCTCAGTTATGTGCTGGTGTGGCTGGTAGCGGTCTGTCTGCCGGTATTCCATGAGGCATTCAGCTGGCACAGCCTGGCGGGCGTAGTGATTATCGTTATCGGGCTGCTGTGCATTGTGGTTAAGCCCTGATTTAAGAATGACGTTAGCGTTTGCGCATCAACTACGCTTTTTATTAGCGTTTTTGGGCAGCGAGTAACTCTCGCGGCATTAAAGTATTTGCGGTAAACGGCGGGTCAGCAAAGCGGTTTTATCTTTGCAGCCAGCTCGCCAATATCGCTGACCATCAGATCGGGTGCAGGTGCCAGCGGGTAGAGTGCCTGCCCTTTGCGGGTAACAAATGCAGTTTTCATGCCTGCACGTTTTGCTCCACCCACATCCCAGCCATGCGCTGCTACCATCATGCACTCTGCGACGGGCTTGCCGAGCTCTTTCATCGCCCACTGATAGACTCTCAAATCCGGCTTATAAACCTGCACCTGTTCCACGCTGAGAATGCGAGTGAACAGCGGCGCCAGCCCGGCTGAACTGAGCTGCTTTTCAGCCAGTGCTGCAGAAGAGTTTGTCAGGGCAACCAGGGTAAAACCCTGCTGCTGTAAGGCACTCAACCCTGCAGCAACATCCGGATGGGCGGGCATGGCCGCAATAATCTCAGCTATCGGTGTCGCGTTTTTCGGTAATGTGACGCCGTAACGCGCGGCGGTCATTTCCAGCACCGCTTCGGCGATATCACCAAAGGTATTCCAGTTGCCAGTTACCGACTCGACCAGTGAATGATGCAACAGCGAGGTAAACCAGGCCTCGGCGCGTTCCGGTCTGTCGCCGAGCTGCTGCGCAACAGAGCGGTTCAGTTCAGTGGTGTCCAGCAGGGTTTCATTGACATCGAAAAACAGGGTGCCGCTATCGGGCGCGGGGTTGTGAGGGTTGGTCATCGGAGCTCCGGTTGGTTTGACGGGTGGCAAGGGTAAGGCGTTAAACACGCTGTCTGAAGGTAGAACAGAGAGGAGGATTGCTCAAGATTGGGAGGATACTGGGTTGTGACAGGGGAAAAATTCAGGCTGTTATATTGGCTGGACTTAAGTTTTTGAGAAGGGTGATTTCGCCAGATACGGTATTGTGCAGGCAGCATGATACTGCCTGATATGTGAAGCTAAGTAGTGGCATCCGCTCATGAAAACTTATCAAACCTGTTTTCCGGGTCAGCCTGTTTCATTAGCGAGGCTGAGCCAGGCGCAATTGTCCGGTTTCGGAAGATGAAGGACGGATAACGATCTCAATATCATAGCCAGGACGGTTCAGACGTTCCATCAACTTACGCTCGGAAAGGTTAGTGAAATCGCCTCTCACTTAATTGGACACTTTGGCCTGGCTTATTCCCATCCGTTTACCTGCTTCAGCCTGGGTCAGCCCCAGGCGCCGCAAAGATTTTATGATCTCGTTCGTCGAGGATGACCTGAGGCAGTACTTTAGCGACGTGCTCTTCAGTCTGAAAACCACAGCCGGTGAGGGTTATGTCCACGTGCTCATTGAGCACCAGTCTTCACCCGATAAACACATGGCTTTTCGCCTGATGCGTTATGCGGTGGCTGCCATGCAGCGCCACCTTGAGGCGGGCCATAAGAAGTTGCCACTGGTGATACCCGTGCTGTTCTATACGGGTAAACGCAGCCCGTATCCTTACTCCACCCGGTGGCTGAATGAGTTTGATGATCCGGCGCTGGCAGGCAAACTCTACAGCAGCGCTTTCCCGCTGGTTGACGTTACCGTCATTCCTGATGATGAAATCGCCGGCCATCGCAGCATGGCCGCCCTGACCCTGCTGCAGAAACATATTCATCAGCGGGGCCTGGCAGAACTGACTGACCGGCTGGCGCCCATTCTGCTGGCCGGCTATCTGTCTTCATCACAGGTGATATCGCTGGAACATTATATTGTACAGGCAGGCGAAACAGCCGACGCCGAAGGTTTTGTACGCGAACTGGCACAGCGTGTGCCGCAACACGGAGACGCACTTATGACTGTCGCACAACAGCTCGTACAGAATGGCATCCAGCAGGGTATCCAGCCAGGCAGGCAGGTAGGCCGAAATGAGGGCATGCTGGAAGGTAAGCTGGAAGTTGCCCGTACTATGCTGCGGAACGGTCTTGACCGTAATACTGTCATGAAAATGACCGGACTGACTGAAGACGACCTGGCGCAGATCCGTCACTGACTTAGAATGACGGCGTACGCCTGGCGCAGCCGGTTACGGCCTGATATATGGCACTACCCAACCACTTCCTGCTATGCGATTCGACCTCAAAGCGACGATAACGTTTTTCTAATCCCGAAGCCCCGTTGGCCGTCATTCTCCTCGTTCGTTTCAGGGGGAGTAAGCCGGTGCCGTCAGCGGACGGTCCTCAGTCAGAAATATCACCACCGGATCATGCTTTCTGAACAGGGATGAGCGTGCTCCGGCCTCCTCAGGGACAGTACGCGGTGCGGGGACGTCTGTCGGGCCCAGAAGGCCTTCACTGACCGCTGCAACCTGTGTCATGCCTTCCCTCTTTCGGGGAGGGCCCATCTGCGGTCTGGCATCACGCTGAGTCTCTCCCCCAACGTCCCCGCACGGGGGGGGCGACGTGATCGCTTCTGACAGGAGCCGGCGCGTGCTGGCAGTTAACTGGCCTTCGCCGGGGCTGCCCCATACGGAAACAGGGCCCAACGGTAGCTCACGGCCTGACAGCAGCGGCGGATAAACGGCCCCCTGATACCATAAAATCATTCTGAGATTTTTTAGCGCGCGCACGACAGCAAACGCCGTGCCGGTCTCTGGGCTGAAAACCGATAGCTGACTTCCCGTTGCCTGCTTAGACTCCTTGTTACCCCGGTCTTCAGAGGATCCGGACGGCTACCGTGTGCGCCAGCACACGGGATCAAAAATCGATACGGGCCTCTGCGCCAGACGTTCAGGCCTGCCCCTCCCGCGGAGCGGTTACGGATGACGGGCACCTGAAAGGGCGGGCCAGGTCAGTGCGGGAAACCGGTCCCCGTGGTTCTTGCCAGGAAGGGGGCACTGGACGGTACTGTCAGGGTGTGACGCCGTCAGAGGGTCAAGGCCGTCATGCGCAGGCCCTGAAAAGCGCGCGCTCATTCTTTCTCCTGCGTGCTCGTGAGCTGATGACTGGTCAGCCAGAAATGCAGATCGGTGGTGCGACTGAGATTAAACTTTCGCATGATGCATCTTTTATGACCGATCACGGTTTTCTCATCAATATTCATGATCCTGGTGATATGACGGTGCGACATCCCCTGCGCGACCAGTTTTACCACCTCTTTCTGGCGCCCCGTCAGCAAGATGAAAGGGGAATGAAGCGGGGCGGACAGGATATGTTTCTACATGTCAGACACCCGGATCTGAAGGATGTGATTCTCCAGGGCCAGAATATCGCGCTCGGTGTGGTGACGGTGCAGCACTCATTTAATGCCGAACGGGGTACACACCAAGTTCCGGTACTGGTTTATCAGTATCGATTTGGTCAGATACTCCTGCAGGTGGTGAAGATCGTCGGGTGAGCACTCCGGGAGGGTTTCATGTGACACAAAAAGCAAATCAGCAAAGGGGAACAGTTTAACGTTGTTTAGAAAGAGGACGGTGATCCCCCGTTGATTAAGATACCGCTCCAGCGCGGAACGCAACTCTTTTGCAAAAAACATTCGAATGTGAAATATATATTTTCACCAGACGTGATACATGACCTCCGGGTGAATGGTATTCACTGACGACTGACCGTGAGTGAGTGCAGTAATACAGACGGAGAGGCGATGACGGCATGCTCAATAGCGTATTAAAGGCGCAATGATTAAATAAATAAAATCTTCCACACTGGCGCATGCCAATTATTCAGGCAATCAGTTCCGGTGAAATATACATCCCCGATGTCATCGCGGTTTTTGTCCTGACCAGAAATGCCGTATTGAGACACAGTCCGTACCCCGGCAGGGTAATAATAAAATCCGGCGGAAAATTATTTTCCTTCAGTAATAACCGTGTCTGAAATACAAGCTGGCTGTAGCTGCTTTGTTTTCTTTTTATATCCTGAGCGGGCCAGATATAACCGATGAGTAAACTCTTGTCGTTCACTTTATTCATCAACGCGTAGATAAGCTTCGTCTGGTTCTTGCTCAGCTCCGCAACGCGGTTCTGCCGTTTTAGCGTCAGCACTCGGGACGTCAGTAACATAAGGTCGTTTTCAAAGCTCACATGATTTGGCATGCTGAAGGCCTCCGCTCATCTCAGAAAGTGGTCAGTAGTACCGGAACCGGGAGCTATCTGACAGACCACTCCGGCCACCCTATCCCGCTCCTCCTGCTCTCCTGTCAGGCTCCGGTCCGGTTAATATGAGTAAAAGATTACCAGTACACAGATGTGAAATGGTTATATATATCGCAATTAATAATGATTAGAGTTTTTTATTCTGAAATATGTGTTTTAATAGGTTTATGTTTCATTATGATGCCGCGCCCTGCACCCGGCGCGCGCCACCTTTTCACCCTGCGGCAGTGCAGGGGCCTGTCGAGGAGTGCATCGCAGAAACATGCCGGCCGCAACCGCCTCGGATGCGTGACGCCCGGAGCGCGCTCTTCAGGTTTGGTTTTCATGACGGGCGCCGGCGGATTGACTGAGGCAGGCTGGCGACGAAGGCAGGGCATCAGCGCCCGGGATGACAGACGAGGGGAGAAGGTGAACCGCGTTGTCTGATACCGGATACTGACGTTGCCACAGGGCAGGCGGGAAAGCCGCCGCGCGCACCATCCCCCGGGTACCATGCGGGCAACGGCCAGCGTCTGACGCCAGCGCGTCACATCATCCCGCGGGTCCGTACACCTCACCCCGTGAACGCCCCTGCGTGGTGCAGGCGATGCATACCGGGGCGGACAGGAACACGCAGGGGCTTTGCGGGATACGCCCGGCGTGTCCGTCATGACGACGTTTCCGCGTTCCTTTTTAACCCTCGGGTCAGACATCAGATAACAGGCAGGCCGCACACAGGCACCTTACGTTAGCGCTGTAGGTCACGCGCCGGCCTGTTTTCAGGCGCGGCTCCGGTGCAGCAACAGGGCGTACGGACTGCGCGTATTATTACCCGAATTGACAGACACCCCCCGCAAGCCATAAACACATTTTCGCTACATTTTATTTACAGTACTTTTTTACCCGTCAGGCGCAGGAAACCCGGAGAGGGTATGATCTTTCCGGGGAGTATTATGGCTAAGCCACAGAGAGTTGTATCGGTAAATGACAGGAAGACCTTTTCTGCCTTATTGAAGGCCAATCCGGGAATGTGCTCCCTGGTCACTAAATTCAGCATTATAATCCACGCATGCCTGTTTGGCGGTGTTTAAAGCCGTTACTCTAAAAACATGCAGAACTAATCACTACAAAATTGACTTTATTAAGTATGGTCAACTTTTAGTGTTATATATTCCGGATTGTGCCGGGTAATATATTCAAACATTGCCTGGATCAATATTGTTCCTTTTCACTGCAGGGCTTTTTTTGCAATAATTACGGCCAAGGCGAGATTGCGTAAGCTTCCAATTAAGTCTTTTACTTTCAGTTAATGAAATACTCAGAGGGCATAATGCTTAATAAATCTTTATGGACGCTTTGCAGTGCCGCCACATTATTAATGACGGCCGGTTACGCCACCGCGGAAAATAATAATGCCAGCAATGAAACGGTTATTGAATCCTATTCCGTTGAGCTTGGCGCCACGCGCATTATTTATAATCCGGCAAAAAACGGCGCGACCGTGTCGGTCAGCAATCCGAATGATTATCCGGTTCTGGTGCAGTCGGGTGTGGTCACGGAAGACAAGTTCGGCAAAGCGCCATTCGTGGTGACGCCACCGCTGTTCCGCCTCGATCCGAAGCAGCAGAGCCGTCTGCGCCTGGTCATGACCGGCGAGGGCGCAGCCAAAGACCGTGAGACGCTGTACTGGATGTGTGCCACCGGCATCCCGCCAGAATTGGGCGATGCGTGGGCGGGTGAATCCACAGTGAAGAAGACGGGCTCGGCCTCTCTTGACGTCAAAATCAAACTCAGCCAGTGCATTAAGGTGCTGGTCCGTCCGGACGCGGTGAAGGGAAAGCTGACCGACGCTGCCCCTGCCGTCACCTGGGTGCGTAAAGGGGACAAGCTGGAAGCCAGCAACCCGACGCCGTATTACATCAACATTAAGTCGCTCGACGTCGGCGGCAAAGCGGTCAGCCTGCCGGATTACATTGCGCCGTTCGGCAAGCAGAATTATGCGCTGCCCACCGGTGCCGGCGGTAAGGTGAGCTGGACCTATATCAACGACTTTGGCGGCGTCAGCCGTCCGGTCGAGGCGGCGATCCGGTGAGAAGAGACGTACGCGTAATGCCACACCCTGCCCGCAGACGTTCGCCGGGAGCCACGCTTTCACTGCTGGCTCTGATGGTCGGCTATGCATGTGGCCCGGCCCCGGTCATGGCTGCCACCTACACCTTCAGTCCGGCGATGGTGGACGGTGCCAGCGAGGGTGCTGACATCAGCCTGTTTAATCAGGGCGTGCAGCCTCCGGGCACCTACGCGGTCGATATTGTATTAAACGGCAGTCAGGTCGACAGCCGGGAAGTCACCTTTACGCTGGCCAGGGACGGGCAGGGGGATCCGTACTTATTTCCCTGCCTGAGCGTGGAGGATCTGTCGGGCTACGGTATCAGAACAGAGGACTATCCGGGGCTGATGACGAAGGGCGGCTGTGCGGATATTACCGCCGTGCCCCAGGCCAGCTATGACTTTCAGTTTGCCAGCCAGAAGCTGCTGCTGAACGTCCCGCAGGTCAGCCTGCGCCCGGTGGTGAAGGGCATCGCCCCGCAGCCGCTGTGGGATGACGGCATTACCGCCTTCCGTATGAACTACCGGGCCTCTGCCAGCCGGTCGGAATTTACCTCAGGGTATGCGGGAAAGCAGCGCAACGATTCTTCTTACGTACAGCTTAATCCGGGACTTAACGTCGGGGCCTGGCGGTTTCGTAATCAGACTAACTGGCAAAAAGAAAGCCAGACGGGCGGGAAGTGGCAGACGCTCTACACCTACGCCGAGCGCGGGCTGTATGACCTGAAAAGCCGCCTGACGGTGGGTGACCGCGCAACGCCGGGCGCCGTTTTTGACTCGGTGCCGTTTCGCGGCCTGATGCTTGGCTCTGACGACAGCATGGTGCCCTACAGCCAGCGGGCGTTTGCGCCGGTCATCCGCGGCATCGCCCGGACCCAGGCACGTGTTGAGGTGAAGCAGAACGGATACACCCTGTACAACGCCACCGTGGCGGCCGGACCCTTTGCCCTGACCGATTTGTCCACGTCCGGTACATCCGGGGGGGACTTTGAGGTCATCGTGTGGGAGACCGACGGGAAGCCACAGGTGTTCAGCGTGCCCTTCCAGACACCGGCTATTTCGCTGAAGGAAGGGTATGCCAGCTACAACATGATGACAGGCCACTACCGCTCATCCGACAGCGACGTGAATAAAACGCCGCTGATGCAGGCCACCGTCATGTACGGGCTGCCGTGGAACCTGACGGCCTACTCCGGCGTCCAGACGGCGAAGCACTTTCAGTCCGGTGCGCTGGGTCTGGGCGTCTCGGCAGGCGACCTGGGGGCGATTTCGGTTGACGTGACCGGCTCACAGGGGCAGCGGAAAAATTACGATACCGAAACCGGCGCGGCCTGGCGGGTGAGGTACAGCAAGGACGTGGTGGCCACGAATACCACCCTGACCATGACCAGCTACCAGTACGCGTCAACGGGCTACAACACGCTGTCCGAAGTGCTCGACAGCTGGCGGGAAGAACGCGGCATTGACTGGCGTTACCGCACCCGTGAAAAGATGAAAACGGAAACGGCGATGACCCTGAACCAGTCTCTCGGGGACTGGGGCAGCCTGAGCCTGAGCGGTTCGCGCAGGGACTACCGCACCCGCACGGGCAACGATATCAGCTTTGGTGCCAGCTACGGGGTGGGCATTGGCGGCGGCGCGTCGCTGTCGCTGAACTGGAGTGAGAACCGCCGCACGGACGGTGAGCGGCAGCAGTCGAAGAACCGCATGACCAGTCTGTGGCTGAGTATTCCGCTGGACAGCCTGCCGGGATCAAACACCTGGGCGACCTACCAGATGAGCTCCTCCTCTCAGGGACGGGACACCCATCAGGCGGGATTACGCGGTGCAGGCTTTGACCGCCGGCTGAACTGGAATGTCAGCCAGCGCTACGTGCCGGGCAGCGATAAGGACAGCAACAGCAGCAACGCCAGCGTGAACTGGGACGGCGCTTATGGGCAGGTCGGGGGCAACTACACCTATGCCCCGAACGCCACGCAAACCGGCGTGGATATCTCGGGCGGCGTAGTCGTTCACGGTGACGGTATCACGCTCGGTCAGACGATGGGCGAGACGGTTGCCCTGGTGGCTGCCCCCGGAGCTTCCGGCGTGACAGTGGTCGGCGGCGGCAGCGGTATCAGCACCGACCGGCGCGGCTACGCCACGCAGAGCTGGGTGACGCCGTATCAGGAAAACACTGTCAGCCTCGACCCGCTGGATCTGCCGGGCGACGTGGAAATTAACCAGACCGACGTCAGGGTGGTGCCGACCGAAGGCGCGGTAG
>Ga0308165_1006585_pt1 | contig 10159 bp, 6 predicted proteins | sample PhyWR2_FD_201032 | JGI IMG/M metagenome (GOLD analysis project Ga0308165, IMG submission 201032) | Phyllosphere microbial communities from UC Gill Tract Community Farm, Albany, California, United States - DLSLW.R2 | ecosystem: Host-associated > Plants > Phyllosphere > Unclassified | place: USA... | reverse complement strand
CAACCGCGCGACAAGATCAATGTCGGCCTCGATTGGGACTACGACATCGTCGGCCTCACCGCACGCGCCAACCGGTACGGCAAAGTGCTGGCGCCCGGCGCCGATGCCGCGCGCGATCAGGAACTGGGCCGCCAGTGGATCGCCGACCTGGAACTGCGCGTAAAGCCCGCCCCGCAGCTGGAAATAGCGGTCGGCGCCAACAACATCTTCGACAGCTATCCCGACACGGTTTATGCCGGCCTGCAGAACGGCCAGAACTATGGGCTGAACGGGTACTTCATTCCCTACAGCTCGTTCTCGCCGGCGGGCTTCAACGGACGCTTCCTCTACGGAAGGGTCAGCGTGAACTTCTGATCGGATGATGGACCGGCCAGTGCCCGATGCGCTGGCTGGTCCGATTCCCGGCGTATCACCTCGAAACCCATCTGCCGGCCCTTCAAAGCGCGCGGAAGGTGAAGTTGCGGAAACGGGCGCTGCCCTTGCCGGCGGAATAAAGCCCTGGCCGCAGCATCAGAAAACCGCCGCGTACATTGTGGTGATAACCCGATACTTCCATACCGCGGTCGAAGCGTTTCCACGTCTTGCCGCCATCGCCGCTGGTGTGGAACGATACGATGTGGCGGTCATTGCGCACCCGCATCAGCATCCGGCGCCCGTGCGGATTGGCGGGGCGGCCCCGCTCCATGCCGTATTGGTGAGTGACGAACTTTTCGCCGTCGAAGCCAAGCCCGCAGTAAAGCTGCTGGTCGTAAAACAGCAGCAGGCCCGCCGTGGTGCCGGGGTTGATCTCGATGTCGCATTGGAATTCATAAGCCTGATCTCCGGCGACCAGCAGCAGCGGCGAGGAATCTACGGGCGCCTTGCCGCTGGCGGCCAGATGCAGGCACTTGTCTGCAACCCGCGCCCGGGCGGCCTCGTCGGTTGAGGGTTTGAAGAAGTTCCAGCGCTTGCCCAGCTCTAGCGTCGAAAAATCGTCGGACAGCGCGATACCTTGCGGCCCGGACTTGCTGCCCCCCTTGGGCGCCGCGATCGGCTGCGAGAGGTCGCCGCCTTCCATGCGGAACCAGCCGTCCGCCGTCCAGGTGATCGGGTCCAGCAGGGTCTGTCGCCCCAGCGTCCAGAAATCACGCTCATAACCGTGGTAGACCGACCACCAGTCTCCGCCCGGTCCTTCGAACAAGGTGGCATGGCCGCGCGACCACCACTTTTCGGCGAGGTCGGTGGTACGCACGATCGGGTTGTGCGGGCAGTTTTCCCAAGGTCCGTGGATCGACTTGGAGCGCGCCGCGATTACCATATGCCCGGTCGGCGGACCGGCAGTGCCGCCCACCGCCGTAATGAGGTAATAGTACGCCCCGTGGCGCACGATCTTGGGGCCTTCGGGGGAGAAACCTTCCACATCCCAGTCATCCGGATAGTGCCACGGATCGTAGACATGCTCCACCTTGCCCTCGGTGGAGAGGCCGTCCTCGCTCAAACGGATACGGTCGCCGCCCGACAGGAACAGCCAGCGCGATCCGTCCTCGCCCACGGCATGGCCGGGGTCGATGTGATCCGGCAGGCCCAGATCGATCGGGTCGCTCCATGGGCCTTCGATCCGGTCCGCCCAGATCACGTAATTGGCGTTGGGGCTGGCCTTGGCAGGGAAGTAGATGAAATAACGCCCGCCGTGCCTGCAGATATCCGGCGCCCACACCGCGCCCACATTTTTCGTCAGCGCTGCGGTGATCGGCTGCCAGTTCAGCAGATCGCGCGAATGCCAGACGACCAGCCCCGGATAGGACTCGAAGGTCGAGAAGGTCATATAATAGTCCTTCCCGTCGCGCATGATCGAAGGGTCGGGGTGATCGCCGGCCATCAGCGGGTTCAGGAAACGCCCGTCCCCAAGGTCCGCGATGCGCTGATTGTCGAAGCCCCGGCGATAAGGCGGCGGAGCCTTGCCTGTGCCGCCATTGCCTCCGGCGCCGCTGCCTGACGCAGCCCGCGCTGACGCAGGCATTGCCGCGCCCAGCGCAGTCAGCGATACGGCTCCCAATGCTGCGGACAGCGCCTCGCGGCGATCGATTTTCACGCGTTTCTCTCCCGGTGGCTGTCTATTTTGTGATAACGCTATCATCAATGATACCGGTGTCAATGGTAATTGGTCGGCCCGCCCTTACCGCAAACAATCTCACCGTCCGACTTGATCGCCGCGCCGCAGTCCATAGACAGGGACGATGGACGAAACCCCCGGCAAACCCCGCGCGAACGATCCCACCATCGAGGACGTGGCAGCGGCAGCCGGCGTTTCGATCCGCACCGTGTCGCGCGTGCTTAACAAATCGCCCAAGGTGAATGCCCAGACGCGTGAGCGGATCGAGGATGCCATTGCGCAGCTCAACTTCCGCCCCAGCTTGCGCGCGCGCGCCTTTGCCATGCGGCGCTCGTTCCTGATCGGGCTGGTGCACAACGATCGCAACGCGCTGGTGCTCGATTCCATCCAGCGCGGCATCGTTGCACGGACTTCCGCGCGCGGGTACGAACTGATCGTCCACGCCGCGCCGCTGGAGGCCGGGGCCGCCATTTGTGACGTGGTGGAATTTGCCGAAAGGTCGCGGGTGGATGGGCTGGTGATCCTGCCGCCGATCTCGGGCGTGCCCGGCCTCGCCGCCGCGCTGGAGGACGCGCAGGTTCCCGCCATGGCGCTGTCCTCCGTACCGATCGAGGGGTTCACGGGCGTGATCCTCAGCGAGGAGCGCGCCGCAGGTGCCCAGGTGGCGCGCCATCTGCTGGACCTGGGCCACCGCCGGTTGGCCATCATCAACGGCCCGGCCGACACTGCATCGGCCATGGAACGCCGCGCCGGATTTCTGGCGGAAGCCGAGCGCCATGGCGGGGCCAGCGTCGCCGAAGCGTCGGGCGACTATGGCTTCGCATCCGGGGTAAGCGCCGCCGATCACCTGCTTGGCCTTGGCCAGCGGCCCACCGGGATATTCGCCGCGAACGACATCATGGCAGCGGGCGTCCTCAAGGTCGCCGCCAGCCGGGGCATCGCGGTGCCGGGCGACTTGTCCGTCGTCGGCTTCGACGGCAGCCTGCTGACCAAGATGCTGACGCCTGCGCTGACCTCGGTATTGCGCCCTTTTGCCGAGATGGCAGCAGCAGCGGCGGACCAGCTGATCGCCCGCATCGAGGGACTTGCCGCGCCCCTGCCCTATCAGGCGACATTGCAGATCGTTGCGGCGGAATCGACCGGACCGGCACCGCAGTAACCGGCCCGTCCAACTCCTGCCGTCAGGCTGGCAGCGGCTCCAGCCGGCCAGCCTCCAGCGCGGCAAGCCCTGCCTCAACGGCGCGCAGGAAGCGGGCATCCTCGCCCAGATCACCGAAGATTTCCCGCATACCGACGACACGGCGCCAGTCCCCAGCGCGCTCGAGCAGCGGGCCCGCCAAGGGATCGGTAATGCTGCCGCCGCTACGCGCAGCGCGGTCAAGGAAGCGCAGCCACGCCGCAATCGGCAGCGCCAGGCGGTCCACCGGACGCCCGGCGGCCAGCGCATCGCGCGTGGTATCGAGCAGGCGGTATGGTAGCTTCTGCGACCCGTCCCACGCGATCTGCGACAGCAGGTGCCGGATCGCCGGATTGGCGAACCGCGCCAGCACGTCGGCGATATAGACAGGCAGGTCCAGCCCCGGCGGCGCGCTGACCGAAGGCGCGATGTCCTCGCGCATCAACCGCTCGGCAAAGGCGGCAAGGCCCCGGTCGGCCATCGCCTCGGCCACGGTCTCGAAACCCAGGCCCAGCCCGATGTAGGCCAGCGAGGAATGGGCGCCGTTTAGGAGGCGCAGCTTGGCGGTCTCGAACGGGCGGACCTCTCCCGCGAACGTTACCCCGGCGCATTCCAGCGCGGGGCGCTCTCCGGCGAAGCGGTCCTCGATGACCCACTGCGTAAAGCGTTCGCGCTGGATCGGCCAGGCATCCTCGAGCCCGGTCGCGGCGGCGACGCGGGCGCGCAGGGCGTCATCGGTGGCGGGGGTGATGGAATCGACCATGGCGTTGGGAAAACACACTTCGCCTGCGATCCAGCGGGCGGTTTCCGGATCGATCGCCTCGGCCAGCGCGATGGTTGCGGCCTCCAGCTTGCGGCCGTTATCGGTCAGGTTGTCGCACGAAAGCACAGTGATACCGGGCAGGCCGGCAAGGTGCCGCGCCCGCAGTCCATGGACCAGCCAGCCGGTGAACGAACCGGGCACCCAGTCCGCAGACCTGGCGCCGTCGAGGTCGGCGCGGATCGCCGGATGGGCAAAATCGAGCGCGCCGTCAGCGCCGAGGCAATAGCCCTTCTCGGTCACCGTAGAACTGACGATGCGCGTATCGCCATGCGCCAGCGCGCCAAGGATCGCGCCGGGTTCATCGCGGGTGAGCACCCGGCCAATGCTGCCGATGACGCGAAATTCGGTCTGCTCCTCCAGCAGCGCCAGCGTGTAGAGCCCATCCTGCGGGTTCAGCGCATCGGCAACCCCGCGCGAATTGAGGCTGACGCCGGTGATGCCCCAGCGCGGATCATGGCCCAGCAGGGTATCGAACGCCGCCGCCTGATGCGCCCGGTGAAACGCCCCCGGCCCGAAATGCACCACGCCGCCGCGCACCGCCGCACGGTCGTATTGCGGGCGGGCTACGGCGCCGGGAAGCGCCGCCAGCGTGTCTTGCGAAAGCCGGGTCATGCCGGTTCCACCACGCGCGCGGGGGTTTTGAGACCGTAAGCCTTGCGCACCAGGCCTGTGGTCAGTTCCTGCGCAAGTTCCGCCGCTTCCCAGTCCGCCAGCCGATGTTCGGCCACCAGCCGGGCAAGGAAGCCGCAGTCGATGCGCCGGGCCACATCGTGGCGCGCCGGGATCGACAGGAAGGCGCGGGTATCGTCGTTGAAGCCCACGGTGTTGTAGAAACCGGCGCTTTCCGTGGTCATCTCGCGGAAGCGGCGCATACCTTCGGGGCTATCGTGGAACCACCATGCCGGGCCCAGCTTGAGGCAGGGATAATGCCCGGCCAGCGGCGCCAGTTCGCGCGCATAAGTCGTCTCGTCGAGGGTGAAGAGGATCACCGTGAGGTCCGCCTCATTGCCGAACAGGTCCAGCATCGGGCGCAGCGCCTCGACATATTCGGTGCCGCGCGGGATGTCGGCGCCCTTGTCGCGGCCATGGCTGGCGAACAGGCGGGCGTTGTGGTTGCGCGTGGCGCCCGGGTGGATCTGCATGGTCATGCCGTCTTCCAGGCTCATGCGCGCCATTTCGGTGAGCATCTGCGCGCGGAACAGTTCCGCCTCATCGGCGTCCGCCTTTCCGCCCATGACTTTGCCGAACAGCGCCTCGCATTCCACCTTCGAAAGGTTGGCGGTGCGCGGCGTCAGGAAACCGTGGTCGGTCGCGGTGGCGCCCATCGCACGGAAATCGGCACGGCGCTTGAGGTGCGCAGCGAGGTAGCCGGTCCAGCTTGTCACGTCCTCGCCCGAAAGCTCGGCAAAGCGGGCCATGTCGCGCGTGAAGGAATCGTGCTCGGGGTCGATCACGGAATCGGGGCGATAGGTGGTCACCACCGCCCTTGCCTTGTCCCAGCCCGAAGCGCGGGTCGCCTTGTGATGCTTCAGATCGTCGCCCGCGCCTTCGGTGGTGGCGAGCAGTTCGATGTTGAAACGTTCGAACAGCGCGCGCGGACGGAACGCCGGGGATGCCAGCGCATCGCCGATCACGTCGAAATAGTGATCCGCCGTGCCTTCATCCAGGGTGACGTCTATCCCGAAGACTTCCGAGAAAACATGGTTCAGCCACATGCTGGACGGTGTGCCCCGGAACAGCTTCCAGTTTGCGGCAAACAGGCGCCATGCCTCGCGCGGGTCGGTCTCCGGCATCTGCCCACCGCGCCGGGGAACGCCCAGCGCGTCCAGCGACACGCCCTGCGAGTAGAGCATGCGGAACAGGTAGTGATCCGGCGCCAGCAGCAGTTCGGTCGCGTTCGACCACGCGGCGTCGCTGGCGAACCACTCCGGGTCGGTGTGGCCGTGCGGGCTGATGATCGGCGCGCTGGCCACTTGCGCATAGAGTTCGCGGGCGATGGCGCGCGTCGTTGGATCGGCGGGAAGCAGGCGGTCGGGGTTAAGCGAAAGCTGTGGCATCGACGGGAGACTCCTTGGCGCATGGCCTTTCACGAAGCTCGATTACCGAGTTGTGCCAGCGCTGGCAATGATGTATTCAGCGGCCATGCTAGAAACCGTTGTCGACACCGCCGCACCCACCAGAGACTCCGTCAGAATCGCAGCGGAGGACGATGTCGCCGTCGCCCTGCGCCCGCTCGAATCGGGTGAAGATGTGATGGTGGACGGACAGTCGGTGCGCCTGCGCGATGCGATCGGCGCAGGGCACAAGTTTGCCGTAGCACCCATCGCGAAGGGCGCGCCGGTGCGCCGCTACCGCGCGCCGATCGGCGTCGCCACGCGGGACATCGCGGTGGGCGAGCATGTCCACACACACAACGTCGCCACCGCGCTGGTCGGCGAGCGCGCCTATGCCTTCGCCGGACCGCAAGCCGGGACCGGCACGCAGGCGCCCGCCCCCGCGCGCAGTTTTCGCGGTTATGTCCGGCCTGACGGCACTGTCGGCACCCGCAACGAGCTATGGATCCTGCCTACGGTCGGCTGCGTGGGACGGTTGGGTGAGCGGCTGGCACAGCGCGCGGGCGATGCGCCCGGTGTCGACGGGGTCCACGCCTTCAACCATCCGTTCGGCTGTTCACAGCTCGGCGCCGATCTTGACGGCACGGCGGCGATCATCGCCTCGCTTGCGCTCAATCCCAATGCCGGCGGGGTGCTCCTGCTGGGTCTGGGGTGCGAATCCAACCAGCTCGATGCGCTGCTTGAGCGCATTCCACCTGAACGCCGCACCCGCCTGCGGATACTGCGCGCCCAGTCGGAGGGCGACGAATTTGCTGCCGGGGAAGCCCTGATCGCTGAACTGATGGGCCTGATGGCCACCGACCGGCGCGAGGATGTTCCGCTCTCCAAATTGCGCCTCGGCGTCAAGTGCGGCGGCTCCGACGCGATGAGCGGGCTGACCGCCAACCCCCTGATCGGGCTGATGGCCGATGCCGTGACGCAGGCCGGCGGCGCTGCAATCCTCACCGAAATCCCCGAAGTGTTCGGCGCGGAAACCCTGCTGCTGGAACGAGCGGCCAATCAGGAGGTGTTCGACAAACTCTCCGAACTGGTGAACTCCTTCAAACGCTACTTCCTCGACCACGGCGAGCCGGTTTCGGAAAACCCCAGCCCCGGCAACATCGCCGGCGGCATCACCACGCTGGAGGAAAAGTCGCTGGGCGCGGTGCAGAAAGGCGGACTTGCGCCGATCCACGACGTCATCGGTTATGGCGAGCGGATGTCGCTCAGTCACTCGCCGGGCGGACTGACGGTGCTGGAGGGGCCGGGCAACGACGCCGTTTCCACCACCGCGCTGGCGGCGGCAGGGGCGACCATCACGCTGTTTTCGACCGGGCGCGGGACGCCGCTGGGCAGCCCGGTGCCAACGGTGAAGATCGCCTCGAACCATTCGTTGGCACAGCGCAAGCCCGGCTGGATAGACTTCGACGCGGCGCTGGCGCTGGACATCGGCATGGAAGCCGCGGCTGCTGCGCTGCTGGACCGCATCGTCGCCATCGCCAGCGGCGAACCCGCGCGCAACGAGAGCAACGACGAACGCGCCATCGGCATCTGGAAACGCGGCGTCACGCTTTGAAGCGGGCGGCCGTTACGGTCGGAACACGCCGCCCGCCAGCGCATTCGCATCCACGGTGAACTTGAAGCCCAGCACCCAGGCGTTCGGGATGTCGCTGGTCCGGAACGGGACCGAGGACTGGTCGGGGTGGACGATGTACTGCACGTTAGGCGACAGGCGGATCGCCGGGCCCAACTGCGCGCCGTAAGCCAGTTCCATCATGTACTGATGCCGCGCGATCCCGTCCGTCCCGCCGGCAAAGACGCGCGCGGCGCGCATGCGCTCCATCGCCAGATCGCTGAAACGCTGGTCGTTGATGACGAAGCCCAGCGTATCCTTGTCTCGCCCGCTAAAAGTGCCGGTCTGGACTAGGCCGAGTTCGAGAAAGTGGCTCTCCTCGGCCCGGCCTGACAGATTGGTCATCGCCACGCCGAACAGGCTGAGGCCGCGCTGGGTCATCGGGTCCGGGCGGGTCAGCATCTGGTCGAAACGAAAAAAGATGCCCGAGCGGCCGTGACGGGTCTGCGCGGCCCGGCCTGACACGGCGGCGATACCGCCCCGGTCATCGCTCAAGGGATCTGCGTAGTCGCCCCGGTCGAACCACCCGCCCAGGATGTAATGGCGCGGCAGGCGGTCGTTGGTGAAGTCGGTGCCATAGCCCAGTTCCCACGGCACGATGACGCCGGTGGCGTTCTTCGTGCTGAAGTTGAAACCGTTGTCGGTCGCCCGCTTGCGGTCGGGGTTCACTTCATAGGCGCCGGCATGAAGCCAGACCCTGGGCGTCAGGTTCACTTTGGCATGAGCCATCCAGCTGGAGGCGGGGAAATAGGTGAAGTTGCTGTTCTTGAAGACGAACGTCGGATTTCCGCAGGCCGAATTGCTCTGGAAATTGCAGTAGAGCGGCGAGTTCAGGAAATGGATGTTCGCCTGGCTGCGGCCCACCTCGATATCCACCGCGCCGTTCAGCAGCTTCTGCTGCCACGTCAGGATCGCCAGATGGGTATTCTGGGTGCCATAGATTTCCTGGACCGAGGTGTTGTTGCCGATGGCGATGGCGGCAAGGTTCTGGCCGTGACGGTCGGTGACGGCGGCATGGATCGCAGCGCCCCCGATCCCGGCGATCCTGTCCATGTCGAAGTCGGCACCGACGTAGACCTGCCCGGCATAAGCCGCGTCCTGCCGCACTCCGCCCGAGACGTTGGTCGCCGCCTCGCCGGTGTAGCTGAGCGATACGGTGATGCCCTTATCCGCCAGCGGCTGCCAGCTGCGGGTATCACTCTGCGCCTTTTCGATGGGCGCGGCGGACTGAGTGGTACGTGCCGTTTCGTCGGCGGTGTCCTGCGCCAGAACGGGTGCGGCAAATGCGGTTGCGGCGCCGGCGCAGCACAAGGCGCGCACAAGGATAGTCGGCATGGGCGATCTTCCCGATAGATCTGTATTGCAGGGTTGAAGCGGCGGAACCCCGTCAGGCGGGCAGAGGTTCTGCCACCGCGACCGGACGCTTGAGCAGCCCGACCACCAGCGCCGTCACCACGCTTCCCGCCACGATCGCGGCGCCATAGGCCAGCAGGTGCGTCACCGCCCCGGGGATCGGAAGCACGAACACGCCGCCATGCGGCACGCGCAGTTCCACGCCGCTGCCCATGGAGATCGCGCCAGCCACTGCCGATCCGGCCATCAATGCCGGGATCACGCGGAAGGGATCGCGCGCCGCAAAGGGGATCGCGCCCTCCGTCACGAAGGCTAGGCCCAGCACGGCGGCGGCGCCGCTGGCTTCCAGTTCTTCCGAGGTGAAGCGGTTGCGGAACAGGCGCGTCGCCAGCGCGAGGCCTAGCGGCGGCACCATGCCCGCCGCCATGGTCGCAGCCATCGGCGTATAGACCTCGCTGGCGATCAGCCCGACCGAGAAGGCATAGCCCGCCTTGTTCACCGGCCCGCCCATGTCGAAAGCGGACATCGCGCCCAGGATCAGGCCCAGCACGATGGCGCTCGATCCCTGCATGGAACGAAGCGCCTCGGTCAGGGTCGCAAGCAGCGCGGCTACCGGCGTGCCGACCGCGTAGATCATCAGCAGGCCCGTCAGCAGCGAGCCGAGCAGCGGCAGGATCAGCACGGGTTTCAGGCCCTGCAGGTTCCTGGGCAACTGGATCAGGCGATTGAGCCAGTGGACACCGTACCCTGCGATGAAGCCCGCGACGATGCCGCCAAGGAAGCCCGCGCCGATATTGGCCGCCAGCATGCCGCCGATCATGCCCGGCGCGATGCCCGGCCGGTCGGCGATGGAAAAGGCGATGTAGCCCGCCAAGGCCGGCACGATCAGCGCAAAGCCGCCGTTCGCGCCGATCTGGAACAGTGCGTGGGCCAGCGTGCCCTTGGCCGCATCGTCATTGGCGTGAATACCGCCAAGCGCGAAGGCCAG
>Ga0308165_1006583_pt1 | contig 10165 bp, 9 predicted proteins | sample PhyWR2_FD_201032 | JGI IMG/M metagenome (GOLD analysis project Ga0308165, IMG submission 201032) | Phyllosphere microbial communities from UC Gill Tract Community Farm, Albany, California, United States - DLSLW.R2 | ecosystem: Host-associated > Plants > Phyllosphere > Unclassified | place: USA... | reverse complement strand
GAGGTACTGCTGATAGCGCTCAGGGTGGGGCTGGGCGTATTCGTCGGCCAGCCAGCCGTCCCGTCCAACCAGCCGGCCCAGCAGCTCGCCGCCGCGGTCCAGGATCAGGTCGAGGTCGTCGGTGCCGTCCAGGAGACGCGCGAAGTCGCCCACGAAGCGCCGCAGCGGGGCAGTGTCGATGGCCGGGGCGGTGAGGCGCGGCGCCGGGCCGGAGGTTGCGAAGATGCTGCGCGCGTTCACGGACGCGCTCCCGCTTTATGGCCGGCATGGAGCGCGACGATATCCGCCGGACGCTCCTCCACCACGGTTCCGCCCAGCGCGGACAGCAGGCGCTGGCGCAGCGGCGGCGCGATCCCGGCGCGCTCGGCCCCGCGCGCGGCGGTGATCCGCTCCTGAGCGACGATCCTGCCGCCGTCGAGCAGGATCACCCGGTCGGCCAAGGCGATGGCCTCGTCGACATCGTGGGTCACCATCATCACCGCCGGGCGGTGGCGGCGCCACAGCGAGAGCACGAGTTCATGCATCCGCAGCCGGGTCAGCGCGTCAAGCGCGGCGAAAGGTTCGTCCAGCAGCAGCAAGCCCGGCTCACGCACCAGCGCACGGGCCAGCGCAACGCGCTGCGCCTCGCCGCCCGAAAGCGTCAGCGGCCAGGCTTCGAGCCGGTGGCCCAGGCCCACTTCCTGCAACGCATCCTGCGCCGCGTCCCGCGCGTTCGCGCCCTTCAGGCCAAGCGCGACGTTGCGCCAGACCTTCTTCCACGGCAGCAGGCGGGCATCCTGGAACACCACCGCGCGCGATGACGGCACGGTCACGTCCTGGCCGTCCACCGGGTCAAGCCCGGCCAGCGTGCGCAGCAGCGTGGTCTTGCCCGAGCCGGATCGGCCCAGCAGGACGACGAATTCGCCCGCGCCGATCTCGAGGTCGAGGTTGGAAATGATGGTGTTCTCGCCGAAGCTGCGGGTGAAACCGCGCAGCTTCACGGCGGGTTCGGCGAAAGTAGGCGAACTGGCTACTGTGGTGAACTGGGTCAGTCTGGCGTCCATGGCTGGTCCTTTCCTGAAGTGTGGAGGCGGGCCGTTCAGGCCGTGACGATTTCGGGGCGCCAGGCGAGGGCGCGGCGTTCGATCAGGCGCACCAGTCCGTCGGCGGCGAGGCCGAGGCCCGCGTAGATCATCAGGCACACCAGAATGATGTCCGTGCGCATGAAGTCGCGGGCGTTGTTGATGAGGTAGCCGAGGCCCGCCGAAGCATTGATCTGCTCCGCCACCACCAAGACCAGCACCGAGATGGAAAGCGAATAGCGCAGACCCACCAGTAGCGCGGGCAAGGCGCCGGGCAGAATCACGTGCCACACCTGCGCGGCGCGGCTGAGGCCCAGGCTGCGCGCGCCTTCCAGCAGGCGCAGGTCGGTGCCGCGAATGCCGCTATAGAGGTTGAGGTAGACCGGGAAGATCGAGGCGAAGGCGATCAGCGCGATCTTCGGCGTCTCGCCGATGCCGAACCAGACGATGAACAGCGGGGTCAGCGCCAGCGTGGGGATCGTGCGCTTGATCTGCATCAGCGGATCGACCGCCACCTCACCCTTGCGCGAAAGCCCGGCGACGAGCGCCAGCACCACGCCGGTGGTCACACCGATCACCAGCCCGGCCAGGATTCGCAGGAACGAGACGTAGAGATTGGCCGTCAGTTCGCCCGAGACGGTCATCGTCCACAGCGTGGCCAGGACCTTGGACGGCGCCGCCAGCGTGCGTTCCGGGATCAGCCCGGTGCGCGATCCCGCCTCCAGCACCGCCAACAGCAGCAGCGGCGAAAGCCAGCGCGCGCCGCCGAGGGTCCGGGTCAATTGCTTCAGTACCGACATTCCATGTGCCTCGTGCCTTCGATGACCCGAAGGTGGCACCTGAATCTCTACTAATTCAATTGAGAAGGTCTGGACGAGCTATTTGCAGCGCTTATACTGAAGCCTCGAAACGCTCATACGGCGCCGGGACGTGCGGGATTCGGGGCGGATCCGGCGCATCTTTTCCCGATCAGGCGCGCAAACAGAATTGCTTCTTCCTTCACAATCTCTACTATTTTGATTGAGAAATTGAAATAGGTCATTGCGCTCTCACGCCTGCTTCCTCCGATGAAAGTCCGCCGATGCCCGTCAACCTTCCGACCAATCTCCTGCGCAGCTTCGTGGCGATCGTCGACACCGGCTCGATGCTCCATGCCTCCGAACAGGTGTTCGTCAGCCAGTCGGCGCTGAGCCTTCAGATCAAGCGGCTGGAGGAGCTGCTCCAGCAGTCGCTGTTCCACCGCGAGGGGCGCCGGCTGGCGCTGACCGCACACGGCGACCTCATGCTGGACTATGCGCGCAAGGTGCTGGCCTTGCACGACGAGGCGGTGGCGGCCGTCACCAACGGGCAGTTCGCGGGGCCGGCGCGGATCGGCATGGTGCAGGATTTCGCCGAACTGCTGCTCACCGGCCTGCTCTCGCAATTCGCCGAGCTGCACCCGGAGGCCGAGCTCTACGCGCGGATCGCCGGGACCGCCGAACTGCTGGACCTGCTGGAGCGGCGCCAGCTCGACATCGTGCTGGGCTTTGCCGCCGCGAACGACCGCCATGCCGTGACGACCGCGCCGATGAGCTGGTTCGGCAAGGAGGACCTGGCTTTGCTCGATACGGTTCCGCTGGCGGTGCTGGAGACGCCCTGCCGCTTCCGCGAGGCGGCGATCCGTGCTTTGGAGGACGCCGGGCGCCCCTATCGCATCACGGTGGAGACCCCCAACCTCACTACCCTGCGCGCGGCGGTGGACGCGGGGCTGGGCCTCACCTGCCGCACCGGCATGTTCCTGCACGATGCGCCGCTGACCGGCGCGGGCCTGCCCGACCTGCCGCATGTCTCGTGCATCCTGCACACCGCGCCGGGCCTCGACGGGCCGACCAGCCAGCTGTCTGAACTGGCGCGCGAGGTTGTGGCGGGATTGCCGGCCTGACAGCGGCTTATTCGATAATCTCAAGGGGCGCCAAGGGCTTCTCGTTGGTCGCCCTTGTTCGCTTGGCATAGCGTCCTCGTAGATAACCATGCACGAGGCCCGATATGACTGCACCCCTGAACGACCGTTTCGCCGCGCTCCAGGCAGAGCGCGAGCGGACCTGGAAGCCCGAGCAGCTTGAACGCAACGCCGCCCAGCGCCGCATCCTGACCGAGCGCCACGATCCCGCCGCGCTGCCGGGCGTCGGCGACGAGGTGGGTCCCTTCACTCTCATCGACCAAAAAGGGCGCGAACTCACCCGCGAGGCGATCCTCGCCGATGGTCCTGCGGTGCTGGTGTTCTTCCGCTTCGGCGGCTGCCCGGCCTGCAACATCGCCCTGCCCTATTACAACGAGACGCTGCTGCCCCGCCTGCGCGAGCGCGGTATCCGGTTAGTGGCGGTGAGCGCGCAGGTGCCCGTCGACCCAGACCTGATCGCCCGGCACGGTTTGGACTTCACGGTCGCGGGCGATCCCGGTTATGCGCTGGCCCGCAGCCTGGGCATCACCTTCCTGCCCGAGGACCAGCCCGAGGTGACCCCGGGCCAGAACTGGATCGGCGCCACCCTTGGCACCGATAGCTACGAGATCGACAAGCCGGCGGTGCTCGTTCTGACGCAGGACGCGCGCATCGCCTTCTTCGACGTCAGCCCGGACTGGCTTGAGCGCACCGAAACCGGAGCGATCCTGGCCGCCCTGCCCGAAACCGTCAGCGCTGCGGGCTGAACCGCACGCCGCCTAAAGCCCCTCGCCGCCGACCCAGTGTTCGTCGGCGAGGAAGCGGGCAAGGCCCCATACCTGGCGGCGGATATCGGGCACGGCCACGATCTCCCACGCCTCGCCCTTGGTGATCGGGCCGACTGCCAGCAGATTGTCCTGAACCGCGCCGTCTGCCCCGCGCACCCGGCCCAGGTGATCGACGTCCACCCCCAGCGCATGGGCATCGCCGGTGATCCGCCCCTGTTCCAGCAGGCCCTGCACCAGCGGCAGGTCGACCCGGCTCAGGTCGCAGTCCGGCCCGGCGCAATTGTAGATGCGGTCGACTTCCAGCACCTGGGTGCCGCTTTCGCCGCGCGGGCGGTAGGACACCGCCGCGCGGCCTCCCCGTTCCTCGGCCTGGCCCAGCTTTCCCGCCACGTAGCGCAGCCGCCCGGACGCCTCCAGATCCTCCAGCCGCTGCGCCACTGCGGGCGCGAGGCGGTGGCGGTGGATGTCCCAGTAAGGCCGCAGATGCCGCAGGAAACTGGCCTGCGCCGTTACGGAATGGCGCCGCCAGATGTTCTGCGTATGCGGGCGCAGGCCATCGACCGCTGCCCGCCAACCCAGTTCCGCCGCCCGCCGCCGCACTTCGCGCACCAGCTGCGAGCCGCGCCTGTCGGGGTCCTGCACCGGGGCCACCACGGGCCCGCTTTCAGCGTGGCTGAGCGGCTTGAGGCCGCGCCGCGACAGCACCGTCACCTTGCCCTTGAACCCCGAACTTTCCAGCGACAGCACGACGTCCGCCGCCGTCAGCCCGCTGCCCACGACGAGGACATGATCGAGCCCGTCCAACCCCGTCACCGCCGGAGCGTCCCACGGATCGGGATAATAAAGCCCGTCCGGCAGCCCCTGCAGCACCGGATGCGGCACTGGCGGGAAATTGCCCAGCGCCAGCACCACCGACCGGCATTCCAGCACCTCGCCATCGGCCAGCCGCACCCGCGCCGCGTCCGCGGCGAAATCCACCGAAAGCGCCTCGCCGTTGATGATCTGGGCATTCGGCCCGGCCTTGGCCAGCGCTTCCACCAGCGCCTCGCGCAAGTAGACGCCGTAGGTTAAGCGCGGCACGAAGCGGTTGGCCTCGTCCTTGTCGGAAAATTCCATCCAGCGCAGGAAATGGCCGGCGTCGTCGGGAAAGGCGCTCATGTTGGCGGCGCGTACGTTGAGAAGGTGTTCGGGCCGCCGGGTGCCGAACGCGACACCCTTGGCGAGCTGCGCCGAACTGCGCTCGATCAGGGCCACTTTCACCCCGTAGCGCAGCAGGTTGATGGCCAGGAGCGTTCCGCTGAAACCCCCGCCGACGATCGCGATCGGCAGGTCCTGTGCGGCATTACGGCTGGTCATGAATTAGGGATTCCCGTGAATCTGAGAGCTATGGCTAGCAGGTAACGCAGCGCACAACCTATTGGTTGTCCTCAAGTCATGCGGCTTTTCGCCACAGCGGATAGCGCACCAGTTGCCCCCGCGCGGGCACCAGCGCCTCGATCGCCTCGGCGGGTTGCAAGGCGGAAAGGATCGCCGGGTCGGCCGCGTCCATGCCGCCGGTCAGCGCGCCGAAAGCGGGCAGGATCAGACGATTGCCGCTGTTCACCGCGCAAGGCCGCGCGATTCGCCGCCCGCGTGCATGGACGATCAGGCGGGGGTGGAAGTGGCCCGAAATCTCGGCTTCACAGGTCCCCGGCAGCGCCTGGTGGCGCAGCGCCAGGCCGCCGAGCATGAGTTCCTCCACACGCGTGCCGCCTGCCTCGGCGCCCAGATGCGGATCGTGGTTGCCGGTGATCCACACCCAGTCGAGCGCGCGGGTCAGCGCGGCGAGCATCCCCGCCGCGTGCGGTTCCAGCCGCTGCGGCCCGGCGCTGTCGTGGAAATTGTCACCCAGCGCGAAGACGCGCCGCGCACCCGTCAACCGCACCGCCAGCGCCAGGCGCTCCAGCGTTTCGCGGCTGTCGTAGGGGGGCAGCATCTGGCCGGTGCGGGCAAAGAAGCTGGCCTTTTCGAGATGCAGGTCGGCAACCAGCAGCGCCTGCTCGCGCGGCCAGTACAGCGCGCTCGCCCGCGCCGCGCTGCTGGCGGGCGCGCCGGGAACGCCGGGAACGCCGCAATCGACGAGGCGCATTTCCTCGTCGTAGAACGAAAAGAGAACCATGGCTTTCCCTTGCCGCAGCCGCCGCGATTTGGCAAGCGCCGCGCAAGCAAAGGGCAAGCCTTGCCATGAGGACCTCGGATGACTGACTGGACCCCCTTCACCGCGCGCGCAAGCGACTGGTTCCGATCCCTGCGCGATGCAATCTGCGCGGAATTCGAAGCGATCGAGCGCGAGGCCGGGTCTGACGCCGCGTTCGAATATACCCCGTGGCAACGCGCGGCGCTCGAAGGCGAAGACGCGGAAACCGGCGGGGGCACGCGCGGCCTGATGAAGGGGCGCGTGTTCGAGAAGGTGGGCGTCAACATCTCCGCCGTGTCGGGCGGGCTGGCGAAGGACTTCGCCGCCACCATCAACGGCGCTTCGGCGGAGCAGAACGCCTTTTCGGCCACCGGCATCAGCCTGGTCGCGCACATGGCCAACCCGCACGCCCCCGCCGTGCACATGAACACCCGCTTCCTCACCACCACCAAGGCATGGTTCGGCGGCGGCGCCGACCTCAACCCGCCGCTGCCTTATGACGAGGACACGGCCGAGTTCCACGCCGCCTTCAAGGCTGCCTGCGACGCCCACGGCGAGGGTTATTACGACCGTTACAAGGCCTGGGCGGACGAGTATTTCTACATCCCCCACCGCAAGGTCCACCGCGGCGTCGGCGGGATCTTCTACGACCATCTCGAATGCGCCGACGAAGCCGCATGGGAAGCCAACTTCGCCTTCACCCGCGCGGTGGGCGAGGCGTTTCTGGCCGTGTTCCCCAAGCTGGTACGCCGCCGCATGGGCACGGCCTTCACCCCCGCCGACAAAGCGCAGCAGCTGGAATGGCGGGGGCGCTATGCAGAATTCAACCTCGTCTACGACCGGGGCACCCTGTTCGGCCTGAAGACCGGCGGCAACATCGACGCCATCCTGATGAGCCTGCCGCCCGAGGCGACCTGGAGCTGACACAGTCCCGGGCGTGATCCGGGACTATCGCGAACTCACCCACGGTTGCCCCCGCCCGGCACCGCCGTTACGCTTGCCCGATGACAGCCCCGCGCCATCTCGACCGCCGCTCGCTTGCCCTTGCGGCGCTCTCGACCGTGGTGGAGTGGTACGACTTCACCTTGTTCCTCTACCTCGCCACCGTTCTGTCGCGGGTGTTCTTCGAAGGACACGGCGGCGTGCTGGCGACATTGGCGGGCTTTGCGGTCGCCTATCTCATGCGGCCGGTGGGCGCGATGGTCTTCGGCCATTTCGGCGACCGGCACGGACGGCGGGCAACGCTGCTGGCGTCGATGGCGCTGATGACGGTGGCCATGCTGCTCACCGCCATGCTGCCCACAGCCGCGCAGATCGGGCCTTTTGCGGGGATATTGCTACTGGCGCTGCGCTGCGTGATGGGCTTTGCGGTGGGGGGAGAATACACCGGCGTCGTCGCCTACCTGCTCGAAGGCGCGCCGGTGCGCAGGCGCGGGCTGGTGACTTCGCTGGCGGCAGCAACCAGCGAGATCGGCGCGCTGCTGGCGGCAGGGATCGCGGCGCTGACCGTCACGCTGCTGCCCGCTCCGGCGCTGGACAGCTGGGGCTGGCGTATCCCTTTCCTGTTCGGCGCAGGCCTGGCCGCGACCATCCTCTTCGCCCGCGCCGCCATGCACGAATCGCCGGAATTCGAAGCCAGCCGCGATGCCGGAACACTTGCCGAGCGCCCGCTGGGCCATGCATTGTCCAAACACCGGGCAGGGATATTGCGCGGCTTCGCGATCTCGGCGCTGGGATCGATCACTTATTACGTCGGCATCACTTATGTGCCGGTCTACCTGACGTCGGCGGGCAGTTTGACCGAGGCGCAGGCGCTGCAACTGGCCACCGTGGCCGCGCTGGCGGTGATCGTGGTGACGCCGTTCGTCGGCATCGCTTCCGACCGTTGGGGCCGCCGCCCGGTGCTGATCGTGCTGGCGCTGCTGTGCGCGGGCCTGCCCTATGCGCTGTTCCGCCTGCTTGCGGGCGCATCCTCCGGCGAGGCTCTGCTGGGCGCAGTGGTGCTGGCGATGCTCGCGGGCGGCGTCAGCGCGGTGGGCGCGGTGGCGACTGCCGAGCAGATGCCCGCCGAGGGGCGCCTAAGTGGCCTCGCGCTGGGCGCCACCACTGCAACCGCGCTGTTCGGCGGGTTGACGCCGTGGCTGGCCCAGGTGCTGACCGAGCGCACCGGCTCACCCGTAGCGCCGGGGGTGATGATCGCGGCGGTGGCGCTGGGCGTGCTGCCGGTGCTGCTGACCATGCAAGAGACCCGGCCCGGCAAGGACCCAGGGTAGTGTGTCAGCCTTGATCCCGGCTTCGGGCGATGGGAACGGGCGCTAAACCGCCCGGCTTTTCATCAGCGGCTGGATGCGGGTGCCGAAGTTCTCCACCCCTTCAACGAAGTCATCGAAGGTCAGCAGAACGCCGCCGGTGCCGGGCACCTCGGCCATCTCGTCGAGCATCTTGGCCACTGTCTCGTAGCTGCCGACCAAGGTGCCCATGTTGATGTTCACCGCGCCTTCGGGGGCGGCCAGCTGGCGCACATTGGTGTCGGTGTTGACGGTGTCCTTGGCGCCCTGATCCGCCAGCCACGAGATCGCGTCGATATCGACGCCGTCGTTATAGAGCTGCCATTTCGCCTGCGCCTCGGCGTCGGTTTCGGCGGCGATGATCATGACGAGGACGAAGACCTGCACGTCGCGTCCGGTTTCGGCGGTGAACTTCGCCAGCCGCGCGTTGTTCGAGGCGAAGGCGGTGGGCGTGTTGACGCCCTTGCCCAGGCAGAAGGCATAGTCCGCCCACTTGGCCGAAAAGGCCAGGCCCGCATCGGAAGACCCTGCGCAGATGATCTTCATGTCGCCGCCGGGCGTTGGCCGCACCAGGCAATCGTCCATCGTGTAATGCTCGCCCTTGAAATCAGACCGGCCGGTCTCCCACAATTCGCGCAGGATGCGGGCGTATTCGTCCAGCACCTGATAGCGATTGCGGAAATGCTCCTCGCCCGGCCACAGGCCCATCTGGGTGTACTCGGGCGGCTGCCAGCCGGTGATGAGGTTCAGCCCGAAACGGCCGTGGCTGATACTGTCGATCGTGTTGCACATGCGCGCCGCGAAAGCGGGCGGGATGATGAGCGTGGGGCAGGTGGCGTAGATCTTGATCTTCTCGGTCACGGCGGCAAGGCCGGACATCAGGGTGAAGCTCTCCAGCCCATATTCCCAGAACTCCGACTTGCCGCCGAAACCGCGCAGCTTGATCATCGAGAGCAGGAAATCGAGGCCATACTTCTCGGCGCGCAGGGCGATCTCCTTGTTGAGATCGAAGCTGGGCATATACTGCGGCGAGGTCGTGCTGATCAGCCAGCCGTTGTTGTTGATGGGCACGAAAACGCCGACTTGCATGGATTAACTCCCGAGAAAACCGAGAACGAGGCGGTTGAAACCGGCTGGATCGGTGACGTTGCAGGCGTGTCCGCCCCACTCGAACGTGGCGACATCGGCGCCGGGGATCGGCTCCGCCAGATCGAGCGAGGCGGCATGCGGCACCAGAAAATCGTCGCGCGTGGCAATGACCAGCACGTCCCGCAGCTTCGCCAGCCGCTCCGCCGAAGGGGCATAGGCGCGCACGGCAGCGATGCGCTTTTCCATCGTTTCCGTGCCGGGAAAACCGGCAAGGTGGTGCGCGAACTCGGCCTCAAGCTCGGCATCGTGGCTGGCGATCCAGTCGGGCGGGAATAGGAACAGCGGCTGGGCGCGCAGGAAGGCTTCCACCCCTGCCCCGCGCAGGATCGCCAGCCGCGCCTCGAAGCAGCGGCGCGTATGCGGGCTGAGGGTGCGCCAGCCGTTGACGATCACCAGCCGGTCGATCCGCCCGGACTGCAGCGCCGCCTCGATGCCGATCATGCCGCCCAGTGCGTGGCCGACGAAGTGCGCGCGTTCGATGCCCAGCGCATCCATCAGCGCGGTCACGTCCTGCGCCATCGCCTCGATCGAGGTGGTTTCCGGCAAGGCGCGGTCGCTGCGCCCGGTGCCGCGCTGGTCATACGTGAGAACGCGGTGGTTTTCGGACAGCGCGGCAAGATTGGGCGCCCAGTACCCTCCCGCGCCGCCAAGGCCGCTCGACAGGATCAGTACGGGCGCGCCTTCGGGGCCGTGGGATTCGTAGTGGAGGCCGGTTCCGGTGTCCGTCATGCGGAGGGCTTCGACAAGCTCAGCCTGAGCGGGTTTGAGGGCACATCGCTCCTGGT
>Ga0308165_1006582_pt1 | contig 10167 bp, 8 predicted proteins | sample PhyWR2_FD_201032 | JGI IMG/M metagenome (GOLD analysis project Ga0308165, IMG submission 201032) | Phyllosphere microbial communities from UC Gill Tract Community Farm, Albany, California, United States - DLSLW.R2 | ecosystem: Host-associated > Plants > Phyllosphere > Unclassified | place: USA... | reverse complement strand
AGGAAACCGAAGGCCCGAAATTCGCTTCCGCGCTCGAGCAGCATGTACGTGCCTATGACGTGGACATCATCAACCTGCAGCGTGCCGAATCTCTGGCCCTGAACAAGGGTCTGGTCGAGATCAAGCTTGCCAGCGGCGCAACCCTGCGCAGCCGCAGCGTGGTCTTGTCCACCGGCGCTCGCTGGCGTGAAATCAACGTGCCGGGCGAGCAGAAGTACCGCAACCACGGCGTGGCCTACTGCCCGCATTGCGACGGCCCGCTGTTCAAGGGCAAGCGCACGGCCGTGGTCGGCGGCGGCAACTCCGGTGTCGAAGCAGCCATCGACCTGGCCGGTATCGTGGCCCAGGTCACGCTGATCGAATTCGGCCATGAACTGCGTGCTGATGCCGTACTGCAGAAGAAGCTGCGCAGCCTGCCGAACGTGACCGTGATCACCAATGCCCAGACCACGGAAATCGTGGGCGACGGCAAGAAGGTCAACGGCCTGGTCTATCAAGACCGTGCGACCGGTGCGATTCACTCGATCGACCTGGAAGGCGTGTTCGTCCAGATCGGCCTGGTGCCCAACACCGAGTGGCTGAAGGGCACGCTTGCCTTGTCCAAGCACGGCGAGATCGAAGTCGATGCACGTGGCCAGACCTCGCTGCCGGGCGTGTTCGCCGCTGGCGACGTGACCACGGTACCGTTCAAGCAGATCATCATCGCTGCAGGTGACGGTGCAAAGGCCGCGCTGGGCGCCTTCGATCACCTGATCCGCTCGTCGGTCAGTGAAGAAGTCGACGAAGAAGCCCCGTTCGTGAACGAACCGGCAGACGTTGCCGCAATGCCTTGATCGTGTCTGCCGACACGGTGTCGGTATGCATGGTCAAACGCAGTAAAGCTTCACGTATTTACTGAAGCACGCAGCAAAGAAAAAGCCTGCACGCGCAACGCGTGCAGGCTTTTTTCATGCGCGATCTTCCGGGCTTGTTGCGCCGCTATTCCAGCGCCGCTTCGTTGAAGCAGCGAGCCTTAATAACTGCGCGTATCACCCGGCCGCGGCTGCGCTGGGTCCATGGTCGTGCCGTCCTGCGTCGGTGTGTCTGCAGGTGGGTCGATGCGTCTGTCGGGGACCACGGTGGCGCTGTCGACCGGCTTGCCCGGCGTGCCCTCGGCAGTCACGGCCGCACCGATGGCCGTCCCGACCACCGCACCGCCGGCAGCGCCTGCCACGGCGCCGACTGTACCGCCGACAACTGCGCCCACAGGCCCGGCCACCGCCACGCCGACCGCAGCGCCGGTAGCCGCCCCGGCCATCACCGTGCCGCCGATGTAGGTCGACCTCACCTCACGCTCGGATTCTTCAGATGTCAGCGGCACCTGCGCAGCAGGGTCAGGGTCTTGCGAGGGCACGCCATGACCGGGACGTGCCTGCTTCTCCAGGTCCTCGTCAGGGCCGGTGGGTGCCGGGATGCCATTGGGAAATACATTCATGTGCTTCTCCTCGATGTCCATCTACGGAAACGAAGGAAAAGTCGCAAGCGCTGTGCCCATGAGTGCGCATCCCCGGCACGCAGCGCTGGCATTTCGCGTGGCATCCAGCGCTGACCGCGATCAGCAGTAGCCCTGCCCCATCAGCGCATCAGCGACTTTCACGAAGCCGGCGATGTTGGCGCCATCCACGTAGTTGATGCTGCCGTCCGGGCGCTTGCCGAAGCGCTCGCACGCGGCGTGGATGTCGCGCATCACTTCTTGCAGGCGGGCATCGACTTCCTCGCGCTTCCAGCTCAGGCGGGCCGCGTTCTGCGACATCTCGAAGCCGGAGGTCGCCACCCCGCCTGCGTTGCTGGCCTTGCCGGGGCCGAACAGCACGCCGGCTGCGATGAACGCCTCGGTGGCAGCCAAGGTGGTGGGCATGTTGGCGCCTTCGGCCACGCAGCGCACACCGTGTGCGATCAGTTCGCGCGCGTCGTGCTCGTCCAGTTCGTTTTGCGTGGCGCAGGGCAAGGCCACATCCACCGGAATGCGCCACGGGCGTGCGCCCGGCAGGAATTCCAGGCCACGCTCGCGGGCGTAGTCCGACACGCGACCGCGTCGCTCGTTGCGGATCTCCATCAGCAGCGCAAGCTTCTCGGTATCGAAGCCGTCCGGGTCGACCACCGTACCGTCCGAGTCGGATGCCGTCACCACGCGACCACCCAGGGCGAGCGCCTTTTCGATGGCGTACTGCGCCACATTGCCCGAGCCCGACACCGCAATGCGCTTGCCTTCCAGCGACTCGCCCTGCGCGGCCAGCATATGGGCCACGAAATACACCAGGCCGTAGCCGGTGGATTCCGGGCGGATCAGGCTGCCGCCAAAAGATCGGCCCTTGCCGGTGAAGGTGCATGCCGCATCGTTCTGCAGGCGCTTGTAGGTGCCTGCCATGAAGCCGACTTCACGCCCGCCCACACCGATGTCGCCCGCCGGCACGTCGGTGTCGGGGCCGACGTGACGCGACAGTTCCAGCATCAGCGCCTGGCAGAAGCGACGGACTTCCGCATCCGACTTGCCCTTGGGATCGAAGTCCGCGCCGCCCTTGCCGCCGCCCATGGGCAGCGTCGTCAACGCGTTCTTGAAGGTCTGCTCGAAGGCCAGGAACTTCAGGATCGACAGGTTTACCGAGGGGTGGAAACGCATGCCACCCTTGTAGGGGCCGATGGCTGCGCTGTGCTGAATCCGGTAGGCGCGGTTGACCCGCATCCGGCCTTCGTCGTCTTCCCAATTCACGCGGAAGGAAATCACGCGATCGGGTTCGACCAGGGTCTCGAGCAGACCCGGATCGCGGTAGCGGGGATTGGCGTCAAGAAAGGGCCAGAGACTGTGCACCACCTCGCCCACCGCCTGCAGGAATTCAGGCTGATCGGGATTGCGTTGGGCTACGTAGGCGAGGAATTGGTTGGCAGTGGCGTAGGACAAAGACGGTCTCCGGAAAGCGGACGGCAAAAAGATGGAAGAAAAGACAAAAAAGGCACCACGGAAGTGCATATCGATTTATTGCGCCGTCACCATAATCCGACACGCACTCAAATGGTGCCGATATCGGGTAATCCCCTGGTTCGTGGGGCTACTGCTGACCACCCGCTGAAGCAGCGCTGACCCCTGCCTGAAGCCCGCCCAAATCCTAGGGAAACTCCCAGGAAATACCGACTGTTTTTCATCCATGAAATGGTTTTTCTCATGTGAAAATCAAAGCACTCGCGGCGGACCGTCGCCCACTCGCATGAGGACACATCAATGAGTCAACGCACGCAAGGCAAGCGCATCCTGGTCACGGCTGCCGCAAACGGCATCGGCCGGGCCACGGCACTGATGCTCGCGCAAAATGGCGCCGAGGTCTGGGCCACCGATGTCAACGACGCCGGCCTGGCCGAACTCGCCGCCGATGCCGCTGCGCTGGAACCCGCGGTCACGCTGCACACGGCGCATCTGGACGTGCTGGACACCGACTCGGTCAACGCCTTTGCGCAGAAGCTGGAAGCCGAACACGGTGCGCTCGACGGCCTGTTCAACTGCGCCGGCGTGGTCCACCCCGGCACCATCCTGGAATGCAGCGAGAAAGACTGGGACTTCGCCTTCGACCTGAACGCCAAGGCCATGTACCGCACCATTCGCGCTTTCCTGCCGGGCATGCTGGCCAGCGGCCGCGGCGCATCCATCATCAACATGGCGTCGGCTGCATCCAGCGTCAAAGGCGTGCCCAACCGCTTTGCCTACGGCGCATCGAAAGCTGCCGTGATCGGCCTGACCCGCTCGGTCGCCGCCGACTTCGTGACCCGCGGAATCCGCGTCAATGCGATTGCCCCGGGCACCATCGAATCGCCCTCTTTGCGCGGCCGCATTGCCGAGCAGGCACGCGTGTCCAACAGCAGCGAAGAAGCCGTGCGCGCCGCCTTCGTGGCCCGCCAGCCGGTGGGCCGTATCGGCCGCGCCGAAGAAGTGGCCGCGCTGGTGGTTTATCTTTCGTCCGACGAGTCGGGCTTCACCACCGGCACCGTGCAGATCATCGACGGCGGCTGGTCGAACTGAGCGCCGCGCGCACCGTCCCCTGCCCTCAACCGGCACGCAATCTCTTGAACAGGAATTCCAGATGAAACTCGTACGTGTTGGCGCTGCTGGCGCCGAGAAACCCGCCCTGATCGACGCCGACGGCGTGCTGCGGGATCTGTCTGCCCATGTGAGCGACTTCGATGGCGCGGCCCTGTCCGACGCCAGCCTGGCCAAGATCGCGGCGCTGGACACCGCCAGCCTGCCCAAGCTCGACGCCGGCCTGCGCTACGGCGTGCCGGTGACGCGTATCGGAAAAATCGTCTGCGTCGGCCTGAACTACGCCGACCACGCTGCCGAGTCGGGCATGGACGTGCCGAAGGAACCCGTGCTGTTCCTGAAGGCCACCACCTCGCTGACCGGCCCGAACGACCCGGTGACGATCCCGCGCGGCTCGGTCAAGACCGACTGGGAAGTGGAACTGGGCGTGGTGATCGGCAAGCGCGCATCCTACGTGGAACAAGCAGACGCGATGGACTACGTGGCTGGCTACACCGTGATCAACGACGTGTCGGAACGCGAATACCAGATCGAACGGGGCGGCACCTGGGACAAGGGCAAAGGCTGCGACACCTTCTCGCCGATCGGCCCGTGGCTGGTCACGCGCGACGAGATCACCGACCCGCAAGAGCTCGACCTGTGGCTGGACGTCAACGGCAAGCGCTTCCAGACCGGCAACACCCGCACCATGGTGTTCGGCGTGGCCGAACTGGTCAGCTACATCAGCGAATTCATGACCTTGGAACCGGGTGACGTCATCAGCACCGGCACGCCGCCGGGCGTGGGCCTGGGCCACAAGCCGCCGGTCTACCTGAAAGCGGGCGACACGATGACCTTGGGCATCGCCGGCTTGGGTGAGCAAACCCAGGTGACGCGTGCCTGGGCACGTGACCTGAGCTAAGCATGTCATGCAGTCGCCCCCGGCTTGCCGGGGGCGACTGGCTACCGAAGCAAGCCATCCCTTTCCACAGACCGTTCATACGGCCTCGATTTGATCCAACGCTAAGCACGGCGTCCTGAGCTGCCTGTCTCCAGGCGCGGCCCCGACGCCCACCTGGAGAACGCAATGCCCAGTACCGCCGCTGCCACCCTGGCAGCTCGGGGACCCTTCACGTCCCTGCCTGTCGATGAAGATGCGACCTACCGCAAAGTGGGCTGGCGCATTCTGCCGCTGCTCATCATCTGCTTCATCTTTGCCTACTTCGACCGCGTCAACATCAGCTTCGCCAAGCTGCAGATGCAGGCCGACCTGAACCTGTCCGAGGCCGCCTATGGGCTGGGCGCGGGCATCTTCTTCTTCGGCTATTTCCTGTTCGAAGTGCCCAGCAACATCATGCTGCACAAGATCGGCGCGCGTACCTGGATCGCCCGCATCATGATCACCTGGGGCATCGCGTCCACCTGCATGATGTTCGTGCAGAGCGAGACCTCCTTCTACATCCTGCGCTTCCTGGTTGGCGTGGCCGAAGCCGGTTTCCTGCCCGGCATCATCCTGTACTTCACCTACTGGTTCCCGGCCAAGCGACGCGCGCGCATCAATGCCTGGTTCATGACCTCGATTGCGATTTCGGGCGTGATCGGCGGGCCGCTCGCCGGACTCATCATGACCCAGTTCGCCGGCATGCACGGCCTGGCCGGCTGGCAGTGGCTGTTCCTGCTGGAAGGCGCGCCCACCGTGCTGCTGGGCCTGGCGGTGCTGTTCATCCTGAAGGACAAGATCAAGGATGCGCCCTGGCTCAACGACGGTGAAAAGCAACTGCTGGAAACGCGCATCGCGGCCGAGCAGCAAGACACCGAGCATGACTTCCGTGCGGCCCTGCGCCAGCCCGGCACGCTGCTGCTGACGGTGATCTATCTCTTCATGCTGATGGGCCTGTACGGCCTGACCTTCTGGATGCCGCAACTCATCAAGAACACCGGCGTGACCAGCACGCTGACGGTCGGCCTGCTGTCGGCGATTCCGTATGCGGCCGCCGGCATCGGTATGGTGTTGATCGGCATGAGTTCAGACCGCAGCGGCGAGCGCCGCTGGCACCTGGGCCTGGCCGTAGCAGCCGGCGGTATTGGCTACATCCTCAGCGCCTGGTTCGGCGACAACACCGGGTTTGCGATCGGCGCGCTGGCGCTGGCCGCGGTCGGCGTGATCGGTTGCCTGCCGGTCTTCTGGACCTTGCCGCCGAAGTTCCTGAGCGGCGCGGCCGCCGCCGGCGGCATTGCACTGATCAATTCAGTCGCCAACCTGGGCGGCATCATCAGCCCCTACCTGGTCGGCAAGGTGAAAGACATGACCGGCAGCACCGAGATCGGCCTGTACGTGATTGCCGGCTTCACCCTGATTGCCGCCGCGCTGATTCTGTTCGCACTGCCCGCGCGCATCGTGCAGCGCGACAAGGTGGCCTGACGCGATCGCCGCGCAGCAGGCATGTCGCCGGGCATGCCTGCTGCGCTTGGTATGCTCGCCCCCTCTTTGCCCGGGACTGGACGGAAAGCCGATGACCGACACAAGCACTCGCCCCCGGCGACAGAAAGCCGCCAAGGTGGCAGACAACACCGCAGACCAGCCCGTCGACAAAACCGACGTCGACGCGCCGCAGCGCTACAGCGCCCCCGCGCTGGAAAAGGGCCTGGATATTCTGGAAGTGCTGACCGAGTCCTCGGCCGGCTACACACTGAATGAACTGGCGCAGCGCCTGGATCGTTCGGTGAGCGAGATCTTCCGCATGGCCGTCACCCTGCAACGCCGGGGCTATGTCCAGGTAAGCGAGAACGACCGCTACACGCTGACATTGAAGCTCTTCGAACTGGGCAACCGGCAGGCGCCGATCCAGTCCTTGACCACGCTTGCTCAACCCCTGCTGCGCGACCTCGCCAACCAGGCGCTGCAGTCCTGTCATCTGTCGGTGTATGAAAGCGGCCGGGTCGTCATCATCGCGCAGGTCGACAGCCCGGAACGCTGGTCATTCGGCATGAAAGTAGGCGCGGTGATGGGCCTGACGGACACCTCGTCCGGCCACGTGCTGCTGGCCTTCCGCGACGAAGGCGAACGCGCGCGCATGTTGCAGGCACACAGCCAGGTGGATGGCGAACTGGAGATCGACCTGCCGCAGCTGGATGCCGCGCTGGCCGACATCCACAAGCGCGGCTACGAACGCATGCCCAGCCGCCAGACCCGTGGCGTGACCAACATCGCGTTCCCGGTGCTGGGCAGCAGCGGCTATGCCGTGGGGGCGATCAACGTGCCCTTCATCGAACGCATCGATCGCAAGGTGGCGCCTGATCAGAATGCAGTGCGCGACCTGGTCGGCAAGGCAGCGGCGGAACTGTCGCGGCTGCTGGGGCATATCGGCTGATTCACCCCTGCGCAAGCAATCGACGCGCGCGCAGCACCACGGGCAAGTCGACCATTCGGCCATCGAGTTGCACCGCGCCGCCACCGGCTGCGGCCTCGGCGGCGACCACACGACGCGCCCAAGTCAGTTCTTCGTCACCGGGTGCGAACGCCGCATGCACGCCTGGCACCTGGCGCGGATGGATGCACAGCTTGCCGCCAAAACCAAAACGCCGGGCGCGCAAGGTATCGCTGCGCAAGATTGCATCGTCGTCGAGTTGTACCGTCACCCCGTCAATGGCCGGTGCCCGCCCGGACAAGCGCGTAGCGATTGCCACGGCGAAGCGAAGGGGATCGAGTTCCGCCTGGTCCTCGCCGCAGCCAATGCCCGTATCAGCCATGAAGTCGATGTGGCCGACCACGAGGCGCAGACAACCCGGCGCGGCGGCAATCGCCTTCACCGCGTCATAGCCGGCCGCGCTTTCGATCAGCGGCAGGATCGGCACACCACCCGTGTCGTGATGTGCCTTCCGCACTGCATCGGCCGACTCCGCCTTCGGCAACATCAGCGCGGCCATGCCAGCAAGGGGTTGAAGGCAATCCAAGTCCGCCGCCCACTCCTCACTGCCCCAGGCGTTGCTGCGCACCACCAGCGGCACGCCAAGCGCTTGCAGCTCGGCCCAGCCGGCACGCACGGCGTCTCGCGCCGTCTGCTTGGTCGCCATGGGCACCGCATCTTCCAGGTCGAGCACCACGGCGTCGGCACCGCTGGCGGCCGCCTTGGCAAAGCGTTCCGGGCGATCGCCGGGCACGAACAACAGCGTTCGCGCTTGGCGGATGCTGCGACCGACACCACTGCTGATATCACGGCTGCGGCTGACATTTTGTTGGCTCATACCTCGCCTCCCTCCTCAGCACTGACCAACCCAAGCTCGCGCAGAATCGCCTGGGTGTGCTCCCCCACGGCGGGAATCGGGCCCATCCGATATGCAAAGCGATCATTGATACCCGGCGGCTTCAGCGCCGGCACGGGCCCGGCCGGTGACTCGACTTCCGTCCATCGGCCGCGCGCCGCCAACTGCGGATGCTGCCAGACGTCACGCATGGTGTTCACGTCGCCATTGGCGATCTGGGCGCGGTCCAGCCGCTCGCGCACTTGCGCACCGGTCAGTGCTCCCAGCCGCGCCTCGATCAACGCGCCCAGGGTCGCGCGATCGTCACTGCGACGCGCATTGGTGCAGAAGCGCTCGTCGGTGGCCAGCGCCGCATCGTCCATCACGTGCTCGCAGAACGCCACCCACTCGCGCTCGTTCTGCAGGCCCAGCATCACCACGCGACCATCGCTGGCGGTGAACGGCCCATACGGATAAATCGTCGAGTGCGAGGCGCCCATGCGTGGTGGCGGGGGCGCATCCTCATAGCTGTAGTACAGCGGGTAGCCCATCCATTCGGTCAGCGCCTCCAGCATCGACACATCGATGTGCGAGCCCTTCCCGGTGCGGGCGCGCAGCAGCAGCGCCGACAGGATATTGCTGTACGCGTACATGCCTGCAGCGATGTCGGCCACCGATGCCCCCGCCTTCACCACCTCGTCAGGTGTGCCGGTGACCGACACGAAGCCTGCCTCGCTCTGGATCAACAGGTCATAGGCCTTGCGGTCGCGATACGGGCCGTCATTGCCGTACCCGGAAATGTCGCAGACGATCAGGCGCGGATAGCGTGCCTGCAGTTCACCGGCAGACAGCCCCAGCCGCGCGGCAGCGCCCGGCGCCAGGTTCTGCACAAACACATCGGCGGTGGCCAGCAAGCGGTCCATCACCACCCGCGCGGCCTCGCTCTTCAAGTCCAGCGCCAGGCTTTCCTTGGACCGGTTCACCCACACGAAGTGGGACGACAGGCCGGCCACACGTGTGTCATAGCGTCGCGCAAAATCGCCCTCGGGCCGTTCGACCTTGATGACACGCGCACCCAGGTCGGCCAACTGGCGGGTACAGAACGGCGCGGCAATCGCATGTTCCAGCGAGACCACGGTGATGCCATCGAGCGGGCGGGGAGCATGGTTCATGTCAGTCCACCTTCGCACCGGCCGCTTGCACGATCTTCGCCCAGCGGGCGATGTCCTCGTCGAGCATCACGGCAAATTGTTCCGGCGTGGCGTTCGCCAGTTCCACACCCTGGGCCTCCAGCGCCTTGCGCGTGACGGGGTCGGCCAGCACCTTGACCATGTCCTGCTTGAGCTTGCCTTCCACGTCGGCGGGAATGCCGCGCGGCGCAAACAGGCCCACCCACAACGTGCCGCTGTAGCCAGGCACCTGCTCGGCAATTGCCGACACATCGGGCAAGGCCGGCGAGCGCTGCGGTGAACTCACGCCCAACGCGACGAGCTTGCCGGACTTCAGGTTGCTCAGCACGGACGGCAAGCTGGCAAACGCAATCGGCACGCGTCCGCCCACCACGTCGATCATGGCCGGGGCCACGCCCTTGTAGGGCACATGCGGCATGTCCAGGCCAGCGGCGGTATTCAGCATCGCGCCAAGCAGGTGATTGAGCGTGCCGTTGCCGGCAGACGCATAGTGATGCTGGCCCGGCTCGGCCTTCACCAGCCTGAGGAAATCGGCCAGCTTGCGGGCCGGAAAATCCGGGTTCACGACCAGCACGTTGGGCACCGTACCGATGAGTGCGATGGGCGCGAAATCCTTCACCGGATCGAAACCCGGCGACCGGTACAGCGCGGGGTTGATCGCCTGTGAACTGCTGATGGTCATCAGCAGCG
>Ga0308165_1006580_pt1 | contig 10168 bp, 11 predicted proteins | sample PhyWR2_FD_201032 | JGI IMG/M metagenome (GOLD analysis project Ga0308165, IMG submission 201032) | Phyllosphere microbial communities from UC Gill Tract Community Farm, Albany, California, United States - DLSLW.R2 | ecosystem: Host-associated > Plants > Phyllosphere > Unclassified | place: USA... | reverse complement strand
TCGTAAAATCCGCTATCGGTGAGGAAGTTGATAATGAAACTTTGGGTGGAGCAACTACACATTGCGAAATTTCGGGTGTTACCGATTATAAACATCCCAATGATCAGGCTTGTTTGGATAGTATCAAAAACATCATGAGTATGTTAGGTGCACCACAAAATGCAGGATTTGATCGGATAAAGCCTGCAAAGCCAAAAGAAAATGAGGAAGAACTTTACGGTATCTTACCTGAAAACCGTGATAAACCTTATGAAATCATGGATATCATTAATCGATTGGTTGATGGATCGGAATTTGAAGAATATAAAAAAGGTTACGGACAAAGCATTGTTTGTGGTTTGGGGCGTATTGATGGTTGGGCTGTAGGTATTGTAGCAAATCAACGCAAAGTGGTAAAATCAAAAAAAGGGGAGATGCAGTTTGGTGGCGTAATTTATTCTGATAGTGCAGATAAAGCCAGCCGTTTCATAATGAACTGTAATCAAAAGAAAATTCCATTGGTGTTTTTGCAGGATGTAACCGGTTTTATGGTGGGCAGCCGATCTGAGCAAAGCGGTATTATTAAAGATGGCGCTAAAATGGTTAACGCTGTAGCCAACTCTGTGGTGCCAAAATTCACAATTGTATTGGGAAATTCTTATGGTGCTGGTAATTATGCCATGTGCGGTAAAGCTTACGATCCAAGATTGATATATGCCTGGCCAACTGCAAAAATAGCCGTAATGGGTGGCGCACAGGCCGCTAAAACATTATTGCAAATTCAGGATGCTTCCTTAAAAGCAAAAGGGGAGGTAATAACGCCAGAAAAAGAAGCAGAGTTGTTAAAAGAAATCACTGATAAGTACGATAGCCAAACCACTCCATATTATGCAGCTTCGCGCCTTTGGGTAGATGGCATTATCGATCCACTGGAAACAAGAAAAGTAATTTCAATGGGCATTGAGGCAGCCAACCAATCGCCAGTTAAAAAGAAATTTAATGTGGGTATTATACAAACTTAGGTGTTGTGGGATTTTGCTAGGTGATGCAGAAGACATTTTCGAAAGAAAAAATATTTATTAACTTTGGAACAAGCTTTTAATGAAAAGTATTAAAAATGAATTACAAAATATCATTTTCGGAGATGGATCAACTGGGGCAGCAAGCCAACTTAAAAAAGTGCAAAGTTTCCTTAGCACAAATGAGAAAGCAAGCTTCGGAATTAAAAAACAAAAGTATCTCAAAAGTGAAGAAGCAATCCACTTAATAGAATTTGCTTTAAACGAGAATTTATTCTATTCTAAAGAAATTAATCAAAATAAATTTAGTATTCAATTGAGCTGTAGAGTTTAATTGCTATGGTATCTCAACTGTCGTATAAATTTAATCTCAGCCTAATGGAAACACCTGAAACCACAAATCATACATTTTATTAGGCCTAAAGTTGCTTTATGCCCTGCCTCTTAACCTCAGCTGTTAATAAGTAAACTATGTTGACAATGTAAGTTTGTTAACAATTAATTAAAGCATTAAATTTGCGCTACAATTAATGAATTTCAAACACACAATATAATGTCACAAGAAAACGAGCACGTTCAGTGTTTAATTATAGGCTCAGGCCCTGCAGGTTATACTGCTGCAATTTATGCTGCCAGAGCCGATTTAAAACCAATTATGTATACTGGTATGCAAGCTGGTGGACAGCTTACGCAAACTACTGATGTTGAGAATTTTCCGGGTTACCCACAAGGAATTATGGGGCCAGAAATGATGGAAGATTTCCGTAAACAAGCAGAACGTTTTGGTACCGATATCCGTTTTGGTTATGTAAGCTCAGTTGATTTTTCTTCTACACCACATAAAGTAGTTGTAGATGAAATTAAAACCATTACCGCTGATACTGTAATTATTGCTACCGGTGCAACAGCAAAATGGTTAGGCTTACCAAGCGAGCAACAATATAATGGTTTCGGGGTTTCTGCTTGTGCCGTTTGCGACGGTTTCTTTTTTAAAGGACAGGATGTAGCTATCGTAGGTGCTGGTGATACCGCTGCTGAGGAAGCAACTTATTTAGCTAAACTATGTAAAACTGTTCATTTATTGGTTCGCAGAGACGAATTCAGGGCTTCAAAAGCAATGGTAAGTCGTGTTTTAGCAACCCCAAACATTGTGGTACATTACAACACCGAAACCCAGGAAATTTTAGGTAATGGTAAAAATGTTACTGCTGTTAAAGTTTTAAATAACAAAACAGGTGAAGAATCTGATATCGAAGTAGAAGGTTTCTTTGTGGCCATCGGTCATAAACCAAATACCGATATTTTTAAAGGCCAGTTGGATATGGATGAAACCGGATACTTAGCTACTAAACCAGGTTCTACATTAACCAATATCGAAGGCGTTTTTGCCTGTGGCGATGTTCAGGATATGTATTACAGACAAGCGGTAACTGCAGCGGGTTCTGGTTGTATGGCCGCACTTGATGCTGAAAGGTATTTGGCTGCTAAAGAACACCCTGTAGAAGCATAAACACATTTAAATATTATTTTAGAAAGAGAAATCATTAACGGTTTCTCTTTTTTTGTGATTGATTTTTTTGGAAAGCAATTTCAGCAGCTCTTTTTATTGTTAGTCCTGCTTTCCATTACAAGTCCTCGCTGCGCTCCGGGCTTTGCAATGCAATAAGGTTTATATACGCAGGTTTTTGCTGCTATTGAAAGTTGAATAACACCGTTCATCAATTGTCTTCTGCACATTGCAACCATAACAAGTACCATTGTCTGCGCCACCTAAACCCGATCAAAGCGGGATGCAGATTTTTCAATCGGCAGAAGCGGGAGCGGGACTGTTCCAACCCAAAACGCTACTGCATTTGATTTTCAAAAAAATACTAGGATTTTTATTATAAATGTATTATCAAAAGCATTAGAAAAAACGCATAAGCCTTCGGGTTAAAATTTATCTGCATTGGGCAGTCCAGTCAAACGGTTGATTTAAATTGTAACAAAAATGTGAGGTTCAGGATCTGCCCATAATCTCTATATTGGTTGTAATAATCAAATAAATTTAAAACCAAAAACACAACATGAACAAAGCATTATCGATTTTTATTGGAGTATTAATCAGCACAAGTGCGTTTGCGCAGAGCGATCCCAATTTGGGAATCATACCTGCACCAGTAGCCATTACAAGAGCAAATGGAAATTTTATTTTGGATAAAACCACTGTTTTGGTAAACCAGAGCATCGACGGAGCAAAGATGTCTGATTTATTAAACGCTTTTATCGTTACAAAAGCCGGTTTTGCCTTGAGAGAAAATAAAGTAACTCAACCCAATCAAAAAGCACTTATACTTACTTCTGTTGGCGCAGATAAATTGCCTGCCGAAGGTTACACCATTAAAGTTACACCCAACCAAATCGTTTTAACAGGAAAGGGTGCCGGACTTTTTTATGCCGTACAATCACTGATGCAAATGTTGCCAGATAAAGTTGCAGATAAAATTACATTACCTGCGGTAAACATTAACGATTATCCTCGGTTTGCTTATCGTGGAACCATGTTGGATGTGTGCCGTCATTTTTTCCCAATATCTTTCATCAAAAAATATATCGATCAATTGGCTTATTATAAAATCAACACTTTTCACTGGCATTTAACAGATGATCAAGGTTGGAGGTTAGAGATTAAAAAATATCCAAAGCTAACCGAAATCGGCTCTTCACGCAATGGAAGTATTATTGGGAATTATCCAGGCAATGGCAATTACCTTACACCTGTTAAAGGTTTTTACACACAAGAAGAAGCTAAAGAAGTTGTTCGCTATGCAGCGAGCAAATACATCACCGTAATTCCGGAAATCGAATTGCCTGGTCATGCTTCAGCTGCCATTGCTTCTTACCCTGAGTTAAGCTGTTTCCCTGAGCGTGATACTTTTATCAGTGATAAAACACCATGGGCAGGCAGTAGAAAAGGAAAGCAGGTGCAACAAACCTGGGGTGTTTTTGATGATATTTTTGTACCATCAGCCAATACCTTTACCTTTTTAGAAAATGTTTTGGATGAAGTGATTGCTATTTTTCCTTCTAAATACATTCATATTGGTGGTGATGAAGCTCCTAAAACCTATTGGAAAGAATCGACATTCTGTCAGAATTTAATGAAAGAAAAAGGTTTGAAAGATGAGCATGAATTACAGAGTTATTTTATTCAAACCATAGAGAAACATGTAAATGGAAAAGGACGCTCAATTATTGGCTGGGATGAGATTTTGGAAGGTGGTTTAGCCCCAAATGCAACAGTAATGAGTTGGAGAGGTGAAGATGGTGGAATTGCTGCTGCACAACAAAAACACGACGTAATTATGACTCCAGGTTCGATGGGTTTATATATTGACCATAAACAATCCAATTCTCCTGATGAGCCGGTTACTATTGGTGGATTTGCGCCATACCAAAAGATTTATGCTTACGATCCAATTCCTAAAGTGTTAACTGCCGATGAGCGTAAATACATTAAAGGGGTGCAAGCAAATATGTGGACAGAGTACATTAAAACAACAGCGAAGGCAGAAAATCATGCTTTCCCGCGTTTGTTGGCCTTGGCTGAAATTGCATGGTCGCCGGTGGAGCGGAAAGATATTAAGAATTTTTCTGAGCAACGCCTACCAGTGCATTTGGCGCGTTTAGATAAAATGAACATAAATTTTTGGGTGCCTACACCAATAGGTCAAAGTGATAAACCTTTAACCGGTGGCGATTTTACCATTGATTTGAAAGCACCTGTTACCGGTGCAAAAATTTATTATACTATCGATTTGGCGCGTCCATCCGAAAATGCATTCTTATATACTGCTCCTCTAAAAATTACTGTTCCGCAAGGAGAGAAGAGAGTTCTAAAAACCATAGTTATTGCACCAAGTGGTAGAAGAAGTGTTACTGCAGAGACTGTTTTAAATAATGGTGCGCCAGAAGTAAAGGCAGAGGCCAAGAAATAATGTTGCTTAGGTAAGCTAAAATACTTAATTTGGGGCAACCAAACGTCCCAAATAGAATGAAACTACAGAAATATACAAAACAGCATCTTTTGTTAATAGCAGGGATGCTGTTTTGTTTTGCATGCACAGAAGAAAAACCAAAACCAGTTATAACAGAAGCTACTAAAATTGAAAAGAACCCTTTCCGTTTTTATAAGGATATAGAAGTAAAACCGGGTTTGAATTTTGAGATTTTAAGCTGGGGGAAAGGCGTTGATTCAATTGGCGGGTATCAAATTTTAATGTCTGATTCCGTACGTAACAATTATAAATCTGCTGCGGTAGATCGCAAAGGAATAATAACGGATGCATGGAATATGGACCTGGATAATGATGGTAACCCGGAAATCTATATCCAGTTACTAAGCAAAAAAAACGTTTCCGATCTGAATGTTTTCGAATACGCCGGTGGAGATTTTAATAAGATAGGTTTTCCTTCTTTAAGTGCTAACCAGAAAAAAGGATATGCAGGGAATGATAAATTTTTTATTAAAAATGGCGATCTTTTTCGCTCTTTTCCTGTTAAAGATACTGTAGATAGCACTAAAACAATTAGCAAGACTTATCAATATAAATTAAGTGGTAGCAGTTTTTCTACGAGCGAAGTAAAGCCTGAAGAAGGGAAAGGTAAAAGCTAACTTTTAAGGGTTAAAAATCACATGCTTCGCACATATAAGGCATTATCTTGTTTCAGCATCTTTAATGCCTAGCTAAAATTAAAATAATGAGCAGCCAGAAATTTTCAATTATAGAGCGGGTAAGGAGCTTTAAATATGCTTTTAATGGATTAAGGTTGTTTTTTGTTAATGAACACAATGGGAGGATTCATTTAGTTTCAGCAATTGTTGCGGTTGCGTTATCTTTTTATTTAAAAATTTCTGGCTTAGAATGGATTGCAATATTATCTGTAATTGTTGCAGTTTTTATGGCTGAAATAATAAACACAAGCATTGAGAAACTAGCAGATGTTGTTTCACCAGATTATCATCCAAAAATCAAATTGGTAAAAGATTTGGCTGCGGCGGCTGTTTTGGTTGCAGCATTTTTGGCCGTCGCTGTAGGTTGCATCATATTTGTGCCGAAGCTATTTTTGTAATTCTGCTGTTGCTGCTCTTGATTCTTCAATTTTATCCTGAATAATTTCATCCCATCTGGCCTGCATTTTATGGTTGCTGCCGTGTTCAGTTTCCTCGTCGTAATTGCGTTGCATGGTATCAAAATACTCGCTGATCTGGTTTGCCAGTTCTGAAATTTGTGCTTTGTAGTTGTTTACTGAATAGTTTCTGTTCTTCAGCACCCTTTCGGCTTCTAAAAGTAAAACATATTGAATATCAGCGTGTCCTTGTTCGTGGTGCAACAAACTTGCCCTAATGTCAGGATCTTTAATCTTGTCCCATTTCACCCACGATCTTGTTTTATCAATTGTGGCTTCATTCTTTAAATTGATGGCAACCCGGTTGCGGTAAACAGTGCTTGAGTAGCTGTATTTCCAGGTCATTGCCGTTAAAGCAAAAAAGGGCGATTGCATATCTGGTTTACCTTTAAAATGAGTTTCCCAGTCAAGTTGTACTGGTTGGCTCAAGTCTTGTTTAAACGCAAATGTGCATGGCAGGGCCAGCAAAAAAAGTATGGATAAAATTTGTTTTTTCAACGGTATAATTTTAGTTTCAACTGTAGTGAAGCGATTATGATTTAACAATTTCATTATCTGGCGATAAATCATAATGTTTTCAATGTATCAGTTTTTACAATGAAAAAACCGTGCCTAAAATTATTCCGGGGTAGAAATCTGTTCGCTAATGCGTTCAAATTTTTCAATCAATAAAGCAATGCGTTCTTTTTCTCGGCTTATTACCGCTTTTCTCAGAATTGTTGAGCAAAATACCATCCAAAATGCTGTAAATCCTATTGCCAGTACCTTTTGAATGGTATTAAAACGAGAAAGAATTTCTACGAAATAGAACATAATGCCTAATGAGAGGGCAATTGCATAAAACCAGTATAAAGAATTGTAAAGCTTATAGCGGTTTAACTGATAAGTTTTTAGGTTATTCAGATACTGATGGGGATGAGCCGTAAAATCGGTTTTCGAGATTAAACGGTAATCACGGTAAAGAATCAATGTATATACACCAATTGCAATAATTGTGATGCTGATGCCCACGTGGGTTGTCCACGATTCGAAATGAAAAAATATCCATAGTGCAGCAATAGCAATAAATGATGCCAGCATCCCCAGGATGTTCAAAGCAGATTTAAGCTTTAATCCATTTACTTCTTTCTTCACTTGTTGTAGCATTTCATCTGCAGAAACCTTAACTTCTACTTTGTGATTTTGCCACAGCTCCTGTATTTGATCAAACGCTTGCATACTGACTATATAATTCTGTTAACTTTTGTTTAATTCGGTGAATTTTTACTCTTAAATTGCCTTCACTTATTCCAGAGATATCGGCAATTTCGTGATATGGTAATTCATCTAATACCATTGTTATAATCAAGCGGTCATTTTCTTCGAGTTTGGATATACATTTATAAAGAAGGGCAACCTGTTCGTTTTTCTCCGAAAACTCTTCTATTTTATTTTCAATTATGTTGTCCGTTAATTCGTCTTTTGCCTGTCGTTTCTCTGATCTTAAGTAGGTTAAACAGGTGTTTACGGCAATTCTGTAAATCCATGTAGAAATTAAAGATTTGTTCCTGAATTTATCCAGGTTTTGCCAAACCTTTAAAAAAGTTTCCTGTAAAAGATCATTGGCAGCGTCGGTATCGCCAGTATAACCATAACATAAATGGAAAATCTTTTTGGAGTTTGAATCAAAAATTTCTTTAAATAGCTTGTCTTTTTGTTCCATTTAGGGGTTGAAGGTTGCGTTTTAGATGATGTTGAGCATTTTTTGTTACAACAAAGTGCCAAAAATAATATATTTTTTAATTCCAGCTGTTATCAAAATTTGTTACAAGCCGTAAATATCGTAGTTTTACCAAATTAAGAGTACCACAAACTTTTTATATTCATGAAGAAAAACAAACTCACGCTTTTTATTTTCTTAGCGCTGATTGCGGGTATTGCACTGGGCTATATTTTAAATGTCAATTCAATCGATGTTTACAACCAGAATATACTTAATGCTGATGCAAAAGTTAAAAGTATAGAGGTAAGTATTGCTAAAACAACCGATACCACCAGTATTGTGTATACGCAACTTAAAGCAGAGCGTAAAGCTAACGCCAAAATCAAAAAAGAGAATGAAGATATTAGAGAGAAAAAACTAGAATATTTCACTCTGTTAAGCGATATTTTTCTTCGCCTGATTAAAATGATTGTTGCTCCATTGGTATTTACAACCCTTGTTGTTGGTGTGGCTAAAGTTGGCGATATTAAAGCAGTTGGGAGAATAGGCGGTAAAACATTAGGTTGGTTTTTAGCCATGTCGCTAATGTCGTTAGTACTGGGGATGATTCTTGTCAATTTATTCGAACCTGGAAGACATATGAAATTATCGTTGCCAGATCAATTGGTGAATACCGGAATCCAGAAAGCTGCAATGAGTGTAAAAGATTTCATCGCACACGTTTTTCCTAAGAGTATCGCCGAATCTATGTCAACCAACGAGATTTTACAGATCGTTGTTTTCTCTTTATTTTTTGGTGTAGCCACAGCTGCAATTGGTGATTTGGGGCAGATCGTAATTAAAGCTTTTGATGCCATTGCGCACGTTATTTTAAAGATGACCGGTTATGTGATGAATTTTGCACCATTAGCTGTTTTTGGAGCCATGACAGCCATTGTAGCCAAACAAGGACTGAATGTATTGAATACCTATGCCATTTTTATCGGTGAGTTTTATTTAGGGTTGGGCATACTGTGGATGGTATTGATTTTCTTAGGCTTTTTGGTATTAAAAAAACGCATTTTCCGTTTGGTTAACGATATGAAAGAACCTGCGCTTTTGGCCTTTAGTACCGCAAGTAGCGAGGCAGCTTATCCGAAAACTATGATGCTTCTGGAGCGGTTTGGATGTAAAGATAAAATTGTAAGTTTTGTATTGCCACTTGGATACTCTTTTAACCTCGATGGTTCGATGATGTACATGACGTTTGCTTCCTTATTTATTGCCCAAGCTTATGGAATCCATTTGGGTTTTGAGCAACAAATTTCGATGCTTTTAATTTTAATGCTTACCAGTAAAGGCATTGCAGGGGTACCACGGGCATCGCTGGTGGTAATTGCTGGTACCATTGCCAGCTTCAATATTCCTGAAGCAGGTTTGGCGTTATTAATAGGCATTGATCCATTATTGGATATGGGCCGTTCGGCAACTAATGTTGTTGGAAATAGTATTGCCACTGCAGTGGTGAGTAAATGGGAAGGGGAGTTAAAAGAATCAGCGGTTTAGCATTTTATTTAATCTCAATAGTTCATTCCTTATAATAATTTAAACATTCAATCAATAATTTAATATCAAGTGTCAAGTAAAGGAAAAAAAATATTCTTAGCCCTTAGCATCATCCTTCCGATGATTATTTATTGTTATATTTATTACAAGCCAATCATTCAAAATGCACCGTTCAGGAAAAAGGATTTTGTATCGATGGACTACAAATGGGGGATAAAGGATACATTAGAAAATCATTATAATTCTGCTACTGGCGAATATCAGTATGTAAATAATGTAGATTCTGTTGTTCGGAAAAAGGTGTTTTTAAAAAGCGACGATATTTTGTTTATGCATTCAAAAGCAAATGAAATCGGCCTTTGGAATTTTCCTGATACCATTGGAAAAAAGAGTGCTAAAGCTTTGGCTGTTCCGCGCTACGAGATTCTTTTCAAGTATAAAGAAAAATCTAAACACGTTGTGATTTATGGTGATTTTGATGGTAACCCAAAATTGTTGGATGCTGCTGTACAGATGAGAAAAATTATCGAAGAAACGATAAATCAAGCTGAAAAAAGAAGCGGTAAATAATAAGAAGAACTAAAATTTGTTACGGTTTCATGTCATCGTTAATCTTAAAACAGACTGAAATTAAAGGTTGGCATAAAAATAAAATATATATAGAAAATATTTTCGATATGTATTTGTGTGTTAATTGAATTTGTTCTATATTTGCACCTCGTTAAATAAAAATTAAAAAACTAATATTTAAACA
>Ga0308165_1006579_pt1 | contig 10170 bp, 6 predicted proteins | sample PhyWR2_FD_201032 | JGI IMG/M metagenome (GOLD analysis project Ga0308165, IMG submission 201032) | Phyllosphere microbial communities from UC Gill Tract Community Farm, Albany, California, United States - DLSLW.R2 | ecosystem: Host-associated > Plants > Phyllosphere > Unclassified | place: USA... | reverse complement strand
GGGGGTTCGGATCGTGATAAACCACCCACGAGGAATCCCCGCACAGCACCTTGACCAGGAAAAGGTCCCAAAAACCCAGAACGGGCCAGGTAAGCAGAATCCTCGGAGGGACACTCCGACCGCGTCCGTACCACCCCTCTGAGCCCAGCAGTTTCATGTACTCCAGAAGCCACGTAAGGCGATGCTGGCCGGAAACGGACGGCTCATCCAGGGCTCTGACGCGTGCCGGAATCCCTGCGGCCTCCAAGTGTTGCTGCAATGCATGGCTGTAGTGCGCCAGTGCCCCTCCTAAGGGGTTGACGATCACAACGCCCCCTGGTTCCTTGGCACGGGCGGCCGCAGCGAGCGTTCGGCCGGAGCGGAGCCCAGCCAGCATAGGTCCCAGCGTGGTGACTCGGTGTTCCTTGATGACGTCCCGGGCTACAGACCGTGCGAAAAGGTATGGCGCGGACGCCTGGGCCTGGAATCGCGATCCGTGCTTGGCGTGGAAGACCTGGATATTTCGTGTCATGTAGAACGGCGGGACGCCGTTCGAATGTTGCCAGGCAAAGGCCTGCGGGTTCACTTTCACCGTCCAACCATGGCGCCGGAGGGTCTGGTGGTGGTCTGTTTCCTCCATGTACAGGAAATACGTTTCATCGATGGGATGCCGGGACAGGATGCCGCGGCGGAACATCAGGAACGCGCCGTCAAGCCAAGCAACTGGATGCGGGCCGTCAGTGGTCCGATTTTCAGACCTCACCGCCAGGTGCCCATGGTGGCGCGGCAACCCCAGCACCTTGGTGAGGTAACCGCCCTGCGACCAGAATGTCTTCCCATCATCGCCGGTGACCAGGACAGGTCCAGCCACCGCTGTCCCGGGATCTTCGGCGAGGGTGCTGCGGAGGACGGCGAGGCAATCGCCCTCGGGCGTGGTCTCATGGGTGGCAACAAGCAGGTATCGCCATCCTTGGGTGTTTTCCTCATGCCAGGCCGCTCCGCGGTTGACTGCTGCGCCGTACCCTGCGTTGTCGCAGTAGATGGCCTGCGCGCCCGGAGGCAGGAGCTTCTCCACTTCGGTCCGGCGGCCGGGTTCTTCACTGTTGTCCACCACGAGGAGCCGGTCCGGGGCCACACCACCGGCAACCAGAGCGGCCAGGGTCGCTCCCAGGGTCTGGTAGCTGCGGTGGTGGACCACCACGGCGGCCAGGTCAGCAATGGTCATGTGGCCTTCCCGACTGCCAACGGGATTGTCTTCTTTGACGCCGGCGCCGTCGCCGTCATAAGTGCCTGCTCGTAACGCCCGCAAACATCGTCCCAGTTGTACTGCAAAGCGGCCCGCTGCATGTTTGCGGTCCTCGCCCTTGAACGGAGCTCGTCGTCCGACAGCATGCGTCGAAGGGCTTTTGCGATGTCCGCCGGATGCGGATCCACCAGATGTTCCGAAGTGTCGAGGACTTCGCTGTTGTACGCGGTCCGCCGCGCGACCACTGGTGCTCCGCAGGCCATAGCCTGGACCAAGGCTGGATTTGTACCCCCTACGCTGTGCCCGTGGAAGTAGACGCCGGCGTGCTGCCACAGTGACAGCAGCTTCTTGTCGTCGCTGAGGTGCCCGAGCCAGGTGACGTTCGGATGGCGGTCACTCAACTCTTTTGCGTCCTCGTCCAGGGGACCTCCGTATCCGCTGGATCCCACGATGACCACTGGACGCTCACCGGCGATGTCCTCTACTGCCCTGAAGAACTCCGACACCGTATTTTCGGGGACAAACCGGGCCACCATAAGGACATAGGAGTCGTGTTCCAGGCCCGGGACAACCTCCAAGGGCTCCGGGACTTCGCCCCCGTAGGGGATAAACAAAGAGGAGCGGCCGAAATCCTCTTTCCAGCGCCGCTGTATCTCAAGCGAATCGCTGACCAGGACATCTCCAAACCGGGCGGTTAGGCGCGCCCCAAGCTTAAAGACGAACTTTGCAAAACCATTCCACTTGGCACGTTCCCATTCGATGCCGTCAACGTTGACGACAGTTGGAATGCCGCGCAGTTTTAGCAAGGGCAGCCAGAAACCGTTGGCCACGTTCATAACCAACGCGACGTCTGGACTTTCATGGATGCTGTGAAGGACCGCCGTGAGGCCGAATGACAGGGTACTAAGCGACTTTCGTTCCAAACCCGGGGTCGTGGTGGTCCGGACGCGGGGATCGCGGGTGTCATCGTCATCTTTGGTGGCACCCGGGCGGCAATAAACGTTGACATCCCAACCTTTGCCAGCCAGAAAGGGGGCGATCTTCCTGACGGCGGTTTCAAAACCGCCGTAGTAGCTTGGATAGCCGCGGGTGCCGACAACTGCGACAGTTTTGGGCATCTACTTTCTCCTGTTTCCCGTTCGAAGCACTTCAGACAGTTCCCGGCGGGCTACGACGCTTTCCGGCTTTCCTTGGGAAATCGGTCCCGGGTTTCGGCACCGTCCTCTTCCGTCCTCCGCCGATCACCCTCAACACCCCTGCCGGCACTCCCTGAAGTGGCAGCTTCCGGCGAGGCAGTGTAGGCACCGTAGTACGCGTAGGAATCCACACCTTTGGTCGGAACGCAGTTGAAGATCGCTCCGAGGACCGGGGCCTGGACCTTCTGAAGTGCCCTGAGGGACCTTTCAAATTCATCGCGTGTGGTTTGACCGGCCCTGGCCACCACGATCACCCCATCCGCGGCGCTCGACAGAACTGCAGCGTCTGTGACGGGCAGCAAAGGGGGAGCGTCAATCAGTACGGTGGCTCCGGCTGCAAGGGTGCTCAGCAATTGCTTCATGGCGTTTGTGCCCAGCAGTTCGCTCGGGTTGGGCGGGGTTGGCCCGGAGCCCACGATCGAAAGGTTCGACAGGACTGTCGGGGCTTGGATCACATCGACCAGTTGGGCTTGCCCGCTGAGTACATTGGTCACCCCGACCCCCGGAACGAGGTTGAAGGCACCAGCGATTCGGGGACGACGGAGGTCTCCATCGACGACGACGACAGGCTCACCGGTAGCTGCCATCGTTACTGCCAGGTTGCTGGCCACGGTTGACTTGCCGTCGGAAGTCATCGGACTGGTTACCAGGATGATGCGGGGACGGTGGTCAACATCGAGAAACTTAAGGTTGGTCCTCAGCGCCCGGAGGGCCTCGACAAAGGCACGGTTCCGTTCTCCTGCCTGTGTAAGTTTGTGCCGCTCGGTGCCCAGTACCTTTAGGACTCCGCTGATATCCGGGTCATAGGGAAGAGTCCCGATCACGGGAATGTCGAAGAGGCGCTCGATCTCGGTGGAGCTGCGCAGCCTGCGGTCCAGATGATGGCGGAGGAGTGCTGCGGCGTAGGCCAGGAGAAGGCCACCAACTGCGCCGAACAGGAGAGCGAGTCTGATGTTAGGGGAAATTGGTGCCGTAGGAAGGGCCGCTTTATCGAGGGGAACCAGGCCTACCGGGAGGGCCGGAGGGGTTGGTTGGCCGGCGGTAACGGAGCTTTCGAGCAGCTGCACCCTTTTGGCCAGCTCGGTGACCCATGCATCAGCCACCCGCTGAGCCATGAGCGGGTCCGGAGACGTGGCAGTGATGCGAATTTCTGCCGTATCCACGGGGACGTTGACTGAAACGCTGGGGAGCAGGGCGTCAGCGGTGGTATTCAAGCCCACCGCTGCGATGACCTGATCTGCGATGAGCCGGGATTCCGCGATCGACTCGTAGTTCTTGATTTTGGACTTCGCCAGGGCATCACCGGTTAAGAGCGTGTTGACGCTGTCCGAACCCACGGTGAGCACAAGGGCGCTGGATTCCGCGGCGTAGGTACGCGGCTGAAGGGCCGCCCAAAGGGTTACCAGGGCGGTAACAAGGACGGTCACGACCGCGATGGAGCGCCAGTAGAGCCGAGCCACGCGCACATAGTCGCGCACTCCCATTCCTGCGATGGAGCCATCGCTGTTGATCTCGTGTTTGCCTGTCACGACGTCGTTCCTTCCCTTTCCGTGGAGCACCTCCGCACGGGTGGACCCATCGGCCTTGGAGAAAAATTAGCCCGGCGCTGCTTGTCGTCGGGATGAACCGGTTAGGCCTTTGTGGGCCCTGTCCTGCAACAGTGTGGAAACTGCGGACCTCCGCGGCTGTGGTCAGCCCTTTGGCGCTTTTCGTTTAGGAAAATCTCTTCTTCCATCTGGCGGCAGGCCTGACGAGGGCATGGTGTGTGATGACTGCCAGAACAGCGCTTCCCGGTATGGCGTACCAACCAACGTTGATGAGTTGGTCCGTCCCGGCGGCGAGCATGAAGAGAATTGCCATCGGGTAGTGCCAGATGTACAGCTCGTAGCTGATCTTTCCTACGTAAACGACGGGCGGAACGGAAAGGACGGACTTCAAAGCAGACGCGTTCCCGGAACCGGCCACGATGGAAGCAATCGCTGCGACGGTTCCCGCCGCAGCCGCAATGTAGGCCAGGGAACTGAACGCGGGCCAGAATCCGGCTGTGACCACCCCGAAGGCTATGGTCAATGCGCCGGCATATCCCCACGACGGGGCGAAATGGGCGTCCCTATGCTCCGCGAGCCACAGGGCGAAGCTGCATCCGAGGAACAGGCCGCCGGCGCGGAGGAAGTAGCTCGCGTCCTGCCCGGTGGAGGCGAGCACAATCTGTGCGCCGTCCAGAATGAGCCCAAGGGCCAGGGAGACGATCCATTTTCCGGGGACGCGGCGCGAAAACAGGAGTATCAGCGTGAATGGCCATATCAGGTAGAAAATTTCCTCAATTCCGAGGCTCCAGGTTTGAAGCCAGGTAAGCCCCGACTTGCCGAAGAACTGGCCTGCCACCGGCGTCAGGTACGTTGCGGCGAGGGCGACCTCAAAGAGATGCTTGCTGCCCCGGATGAGCAACCCGAAAGGAAGAATGGCCACGATGGCTATCAGTAGTGCGGGGTACAGGCGGACAGCCCTGCGCCAGTAGAAGAGGCCTAACCGGATGCGGTCATACCGGTTAAGTTCCGCGAGCAATATCGTCGTAATGAGGAACCCGGACAAAGCAAAGAAGATGTCAACGCCCAGGAAACCTGCAAATGGCAGTGGCTGGAGACCGTGGTGCACCAGGACAAGCAGGATGGCGACAGCCCGCAGGCCGTCGAGGGCGGGAACGTACTGCAGTCCCTGCTGGGGTAAGGGCGCCTTTGACGCAATGGTGGAACGCGGCACTGGCGTCTGGACGGAAATGGGGGTCGACAACCACGAAAAAGCTGTGGGCATACGCACCTTGTTCTCCTCTGGTATGCGATTCGTGAAGTCCCACTGACCCCGAAGTCAGTAGGAGCCCAATGAGCTGAGCTCGTAGCCAGTCAAGGCGGCCGCAAAACTGGCCTGGGTTTCTGCCCACGTGTGTTCGCGGTGGGAGGCGGCCCTTGCGGATCGTTCGGCTGTATCCTCAGCCGTGACGACGTCACTGAGGGATTTTGCCAATATTGCTGGGTTGGCTGCAGCCCATACCGCCTCTGGATTGGTGAGGACCGAACGAGATGATTGGTCATCATTGAGGACCGGGATGTTGCCGGCTGCCAGCATTTCCGCTGCTACCAGGGTGATGTTTGTGAAGCTCAGGGCAAGCCCTGAAATGGTCCGGTTATACAGTTCGTTGAGTTCCCGGGGAGAAACTCTTCCGTGCTGCCGGACAGGAACGCCCCATCCCGTGACCCGGGCTCCGTAGACGTGGATCTCCTGTCTCGGGTGCATGCGATGGAATTGCTGCAATGCCAGGCGCCCCATGTCGTACCCTCGGCGTTGAGCCTCGGGCTTGGCGAAAAATACGACACCCGAGCGCCCGCTGGTGTTGGTGAGCCGGTAGGTACCTACATCACTGCCAAAGGGCAGGATCTTTGACCGGACGCCCACCTCCCGTTTCAATACTTCCGCCACCATCGGTCCAAGGGCCATCAGGTTGAAACCGAAGCGGTAACTGTCCTCGGCAAGTGCATATAGCGAACCGCGGGGGTGGAAGTATGGCTCGTAATCCTGGATGAAGTAGTGGGCCGAAGGGCTCCCCCGCCGGGGCATACGGGCGGCTAGCACATGAGCGGTTTCCCATGAACTTGCCACGCACGCGTCAAGGCCGTCCAAACGTGCGGGGACGGGGTGGATATCCGCCATCAGACCGGGCCAGTACTTCCTGATGACCGACCGGTGCCTTTCCATCGCCCCGTCATTCCGGTTGTAGACCAGAATCGTGCACCGGTGGCCCCGCTCTTCCATTCCCCGCACCATGCGGAAGAAGGTCGTATGGCCTCCGGCACCTGGGATGGGTGGCGTTATGAGCCAACCGATATGCATTGGTCCCTTAAAAGTTCGCGGCTCTTGCACGCCTATTCTGGTTGAACTGGATACGTCCCCTGCATCCAGAGGAAAGTTGAGAGACTGGATCCCCATGCGGGCATCCAGTTCGCCGTAAAGGCGGCGTACTACCCGGCGCGAGGTATCCGCCAGACCGCGCGATCCTGTTCTCGATATAACCTCGCCCAGACTCATTCGAGTCAATTCGACCTCCTTGCCAGCGCACTCTTCAACGCCCTCGTCACATGCTGTTGCTGTTGCAGCGAAATATGGGGATACAGCGGGATCGACAGGATCTGTTGTGCTACCGACTCGGCGATTGGGGCGTGCACGGGGGGCAGATCCAACCTCTTCCAGGCACTCGTCTGATGGAGGGGTACCGGGTAATGGACTGCGGTGGAGACCCCGGCGCCATGCAGTTGGTCCGCGACACGGTCCCGATTCGCCAAACGAATGACGAACAGGTGCCAGACGTCTGAATTTCCAGGAGCTGACGTTGGCAGTCGCAGTTCCTCGATGTCCGCCAAGAGTTGCTGGTAGTTCCTGGCCGCCTCGCGGCGCAATTCATTCCACCCGGCCAAGCGCCGCAACTTGCAGGAAAGTACAGCGGCCTGAACAGTATCGAGGCGGGAATTGCGGCCCATGATCTCATGCCGATACTTGTGTTCACTCCCATGGGAACCAAGGAGCCGCACATGCCGGGCTGCTGCATCATCGTCTGTGGTGACAGCCCCAGCATCCCCCGCGGCTCCCAGATTCTTGCCCGGATAGAAGCTGGTGGCCGCCAAGTGCCCGAGCGTACCCGCGGCCTTGTTGAACCTGGTGGCCCCTTGAGCTTGCGCCGCATCTTCGATGATGACAGCGCCGCATTCTTCCGCTATTGGCTCCAGTCGCTCAACCGGGGCTACCTGCCCGAAGAGGTGCACCGGGATGATGGCAGCTGTCTTGTCCGTTATCGACTTCCGCACCGATTCCGGATCCAGCAGCAAGTACTCTTCGTCTACATCAGCCAGCACTGGGCGCGCGCCGGTTCTGAGAACCGCCTCTACGGTTGCTATGAAAGTGTTGGCCGGGACGATAACTTCCTGCCCGGGTTTTACACCGGCCGCGCTTAGCGCCATTTCCAGCGCGTCAGTTCCGTTGGCAGAGCCGATGCAGTGCCTTGCGCCGAGAAAGTCCGCGTACTGCTGCTCGAACAGCTCCACCTCTTTGCCGCCTACGAAGGCAGCCCGCGCCATAATATCCATCAGTTGGGGTTCCAGTTCCTCCCGGATCTCCTCCTGCTGCGCCGGGATATCAACCAGAGGCACACGGATTTGTTCAGGATGGGTCAATTCGAGCTCCTTTAGGTTGTCTGGGAGGTTGTTGTCGTCACGGGTGGGGTGGCCGGATCGATTTCGGCCCTTTCACCCTTTTCCGCGCCTGCGTCGCTCAACTGCTTCAATCGCAGGTACGTTCGCTTGGCGGCGCGGAGGGTCAGCGCCAGGTACAACACAGTGCCAGCGAGGCAACCCGAGGCAAGAGCGAGGAACGGCGGGGTGATCCACTGAGCGGCGAGACAACCGATGGCACCCGTCCCTATGGCCGCAAAAAGCGGAGTGACGGATGGCGCAAGCATTCGCTTGACCGACACTTTGACGATCCGGCCTACGAGGAAGAAGTAGACAGGGAGGACTGCTATCCAAATCACTATGGCGTGGGCTGCACCTGCACCGCTCACGCCCGTATAGGTGACACCCACCAGAAGGGCTGGGAAGAGGCAGGCCAGCCAAAGCATTTGCACCCAGAACAGGCCGGTTGTGCGGCCGCCTCCTACGCATAAATCGGCAAGGATTTCCGATATGATCCTCCCCGCTCCAAATATGCCCAGCCCGACCATGGCAGCTGGAGCGCCTTGCCAGGTGCTGCCGTAGAACACCTCGACGAGCGGACCTGCCAGTCCCACCAGCAAGGCGGATATCGGCATGGCCAGGTATGCGGTCAACCCCAGGACATCCGGTGCCGCCCGATCGAGGAGCCCCGCTTTATGCAGGCGGCCGAAAGTAGGTAATGCGACCGTTCGGATCATTGCGGTAATCAAGCTGCTCGGCAGGTTGGCAAGGCTGAATGCCAGAAGATAGACACCCAGCTGGGCAGGACCCAATTGCCGGCCCACGATGACGTAGTCCAAATTCAAGGTGGCGAAGACAACGAGATTTGCCAGCGCCAAAGGCATCCCGAGGCGGAGGACATAACCTGCGGCAAGCCGATCAAAGCCGGGACGGAACCGGACTGGGGTAATAACCCAATATCCGGCCGTGGTCAGTAATTGCCCGGCTACACGTGACCAAACAAGGGCGTAGGCCCCCAAGCCGTTCTTTGCCATCGGGATCGCCACCGCAAGAGTCAAGACAGCTCCCGCAATTTCCACGAACGCACGTGGCCGCTGGAGGTACTCGCGCCAGACCATGGCCGCTGGCACGCCCGAGCACCCTGACAGGAGAATGGTGATGGAGAGGATTTGAATGACTCCGGAAGCGCCGGGATCACCAAGGACCGCGGCCAAGGTTGGCGCAAAGAAGATGACCGCTCCCGTGATCACCGCACTCGTTGCCACTCCCAATGTCAGGATTGTGGGTGCAATCTCACGTGGATCGCGATCAGCGCGTGCCAGCGCTGCGGTGGCACCCAGTTCCGTCACATTGATCGCAATGGTTTGGATAACCTGCGCGACAGCCAGGGCGCCAAAGTGCTCAGGGGCCAATATCCGGGCCAGGACAAGCATCGTGAGGAACTGCAGTGCCCTGCCGGCCACTACTCCAGCAGCGCCCCAGGCAAGCCCTCCCTTCAATCCCGCCTTGACCGCTTGGACCGGACCCGCTTTCGCCTGCTCCGTGCTCATGAGATGCCTACTTTGCGCCAGGCAACCCAACGTGCGCGGTTTAGTTGGTGCCGGTAGCTTTCCGTGAAGTTCTGGAAGCCTGTGGGCGCTGCTCCGGCCAAGGCCCGCCGGAGTCGGTAGCTGAGGGTGCGGCCGCGTAGGGTCTCGGCTGCGGCAGGGTAGGCGGCAACGGCCACTTCAAGGAACTCGAGGGAAGTGCCGGTTGGTCCCCCGCTGTCCAGGTTCCGCTCAGCCAGAAGGAGAGCTTCCCGGCAGATTCCCCGCTTGGCGAGTTCAAGGAAGCGGTCTCCATTGGGCAGTCGACGGGTGACCTCCGCGGTGGCCAGCACCCGGAATGCGGCAAGCCTGTGCTCCAAGTCGATTTGAAGGGTGCTGTAGGTGGTGATGTGCATGTTCTTCCCATGAACCCGGTAGTACGCCTGGGATGGACCGTTGATTCTGCCGATGTCCCAATCGGCTGCGGCCCGAAGCCAATACTCGAAATCCGCTGAGTGGGGGAGATCGTTGTTGTAGGGGCCCACTTGCCGCATGGCGGAGGTACGCATCACCACTTCCGGCGAAAAAATGAAATTCCGTCCCCGCAGGCAGGACCATAGGAGCCATTCTTTGCCTCGCCAGATGGTCCAGTTGCTGCGCCGTGCGCCATCTTCTTCCCAGGAAGGTTTGGGGTCGCCACGGAATTCGGTTGGCAAGCCATAAACCAGGCCCACGCGGGGATAGGCCCTCATCAGGTCGGTAGCCCTGGACAGGGCTCCAGGAGCGACGATGTCGTCTGCTGACACGAGCGTAACGAATTCGGTCTCCACCCTCGCGAGGCCATCGTTGTAGGTGGCGATGTGGCCCATGTTCTTTGCGTCGGAAACCACACTGATTCTGGAGTCGTCGTCGGCGAGGGCATTTGCCACCTCCACGGACCCATCAGGTGAGGCGTCGTCGACAATGATGACCCTTGGAGCAACGCGTTTCTGCGTCAGTACGCTATG
>Ga0308165_1006578_pt1 | contig 10170 bp, 7 predicted proteins | sample PhyWR2_FD_201032 | JGI IMG/M metagenome (GOLD analysis project Ga0308165, IMG submission 201032) | Phyllosphere microbial communities from UC Gill Tract Community Farm, Albany, California, United States - DLSLW.R2 | ecosystem: Host-associated > Plants > Phyllosphere > Unclassified | place: USA... | reverse complement strand
GGAGCAGACCAGCGGGATCGGGCAGATCAACCAGGCGATCACGCAGATGGACCAGGTGACGCAGCAAAACGCGGCGCTGGTGGAGGAAGCGGCGGCGGCCGCCGCTTCGCTGCAGGAGCAGGCCGGCGCCCTAAACCAGGTGGTCAGCGTCTTTCGGCTGAACCAGGCGACGCAGCCAGCACCGCCACGGCAGCCACCAGCGACCAAGCCCGGCATTTCAGCCCCCCGCCCTTCACGGCAACTGGCCAGCGCTGACGCGGCCAGCGCCCGGGGCTGGCAGGAGTTCTGAAGCGCATCCATTGCGGTGCGCAAACGGTTTTTTCAGCCTCGAAAAGGCTTTTTGCGCAAACGTAGCCTGCGCCTTCAGCTATTGATTCGATAGCAAGAACTGCGCAATGACCTGCGCCGGGATGGGCGGTCAACTCGACTCCGACCCGCGCGGCTTCAGGCGACCGCCGGCTCAGGCCTTGAGGAATTCGGCCTTGCCGCCCAGCCAGCGCAGCACATGCTGCTCTGCCAGATGGGGATATTTGTCCAGCATCAGCGGCGCCACCTCGCGCGCCCAGGCCAGCAAGCCCGCATCGGTCTGCAGATCGGCAAAGCGCAGCATCGCCGCGCCCGACTGGCGCGCACCCAAAAATTCGCCCGGGCCGCGAATCTCCAGGTCGCGCCGGGCAATTTCAAAACCGTCATTCGTCTCGGCCATCGCCCTGAGCCGCGCCCGCGCCACCTCGCCCAGCCGGGGCGCGTCGCCGGTCGAATACAGCAGCACGCAGGCCGAGGCCGCCGCGCCGCGCCCGACGCGCCCGCGCAGCTGGTGCAGCTGCGACAGGCCAAAGCGCTCGGCATGCTCGATCACCATCAGCGAGGCATTCGGCACATCGACGCCGACCTCGATCACCGTGGTGCTGACCAGCACGGCCATCACGCCTTCGGTGAAGAGGCTCATCACCGCCTTTTTCTCGGCCGGCGGCATGCGCGAATGCAGCAGGCCGACCATCACGCCGGGCAGCGCCTCGCTCAGCGCCGCGTGCGTTTGCGTGGCGTTGACCAGGTCGATGGACTCGCTTTCCTCGATCAGCGGGCAGACCCAGTAGATCTGCCGGCCTTCGGCGATCTGCGCCTGGATGCGGGCGATGACCTCGTCGCGCCGCGCATCGCTCACCAGCTTGGTGACGATGGGCGTGCGCCCGGGCGGCAGCTCGTCCAGCGTGGACACGTCCAGGTCGGCGTAGTAGCTCATGGCCAGCGTGCGCGGAATCGGCGTGGCGGTCATCATCAGGAGGTGCGGCTCCTGGCCCTCGTGCGTCATCTTGCCGCGCAGCGCCAGGCGCTGGGCCACGCCGAAGCGGTGCTGCTCGTCGATGATGGCCAGCGCCAGGTTCTTGAACACCACCTTGTCCTGGATCACCGCATGCGTGCCGATGACCAGGCCAGCCGCGCCGCTTTCGATGAGCGCCAGCATCTCGCGGCGCTCCTTGGGTTTTTGGCTGCCGCTGAGCCGGGCGGTGGTGATGCCCAGCGGCTCCAGCCAGCCGATGAGCTTGCCGAAATGCTGCTCGGCCAGGATTTCCGTCGGCGCCATCAGCGCGCACTGCCAGCCCGCGTCGATGCAGCGGGCGGCCGCCAGCGCCGCCACCACCGTCTTGCCTGCGCCCACGTCGCCCTGCAGCAGGCGGTGCATCGGCACATTCCTTTTCAGATCGGCCTTGATCTCCAGGCTGACGCGCTGCTGGGCGCCGGTCAGGCGAAACGGCAGGCGCTGCAGGAGCTGCTCCTGCAGCGTGCAGTGCACGGCGCGCATCAAAGGGCCATTCAGGGCCGGCGCGCGCATGGCGGCGCGCACGCGGCGCGACTGCAACTGCGAAATCTGCTGGGCCAGCAGCTCCTCGGCCTTCAGGCGCTGCCAGGCCGGATGGCTGTGGTTTTCCAGCGTTTCCAAGGCCGTGTCGGGCGTCGGGTGGTGCAAAAACTGTAGCGCCTCGCGCAGGCTGGACAAGCGCTGGGGCAGGTTATGGCTTAAAAACTCGGCCGGGATGGTCTCGCTCAGGTCGGCCCGCGCCAGGCCGCTCAGCACCGCCTTGCGCAGATAGACCTGCGGCAATCCGCCCGAGGTCGGATAGACCGGCGTCAGCGCGGCCGGCAGCTCGCCGCCGGCCAGCCTGAAGTGCGGATGCACCATCTCGCGGCCCAGAAAGCCGCCGCGCAGCTCGCCGCGCACGCGCACCCAGGCGCCCACGCTCAGGGTTTTCTGGTGCGACGGGTAGAAATGGATAAAGCGCAGCACGCAGGTGTCGCTGCCGTCATCGACCGTCACGATCAGCTGGCGCCGCGAGCGCAGGGACACCTCGCTGTGCGTCACCTGGCCTTCGAACTGCACCGTCTCGCCCTCGCGCGCGTCGGCCAGCCGCACGAGGCGGGTTTCGTCCTCGTAGCGCAGCGGCAGGTGCAGCGCCAGGTCGATGTCGCGGCGCAGGCCGAGCTTTTCCATGGCTTTTTGCGCCGGGGACTTGACCGGCGCCTTGGCCGGAGCAGGCTGGCCTGCGGGCGCGCCGGTTTTCGGCGCCGTGTCAGGAGCGGGTGCGGCCGGAAGCATCATGGGACAATTGTGCCTTCCTATGAAGACGACTTTCAGCCTCAGTGATTTTGATTTCACCCTTCCCCCCGAACTGATCGCCCAGCATCCCGCCGCCGAGCGCAGCGCCTCGCGCCTGCTCGACGGCAGGGGCGAGGCGATCGCCGACCGGCGCTTTGCCGACCTGCCTGAACTGCTGGCGCCGGGCGACCTGCTGGTGTTCAACGACACGCAGGTCGTGAAGGCCCGGCTCTTCGGCCAAAAGCCAAGCGGCGGCAAGCTGGAGCTGCTGATCGAGCGCGTGCTCTCGCCGGATGCCAACAGCGGCCACGAGGTCGCCGCGCACATGAAGGTCAGCAAAAAGCCCCTGCCCGGCGCGGTGCTGCAGATGGACGGCGGCTTCACCGCCACGCTGCTGGGCCGCTGGCCGAACGAGGACGGGCCGCTGTACCGCTTTCGGCTCAGCAGCGATCCGTATGCGCTGATGGCCGCGCACGGCCACGTGCCGCTGCCGCCCTACATCACGCACAGCGATTCGGCCGACGACGCGCAGCGCTACCAGACGGTGTTCGCCAAGAACCCCGGCGCGGTCGCCGCGCCGACCGCCGCGCTGCATTTCGACCAGGCCATGCTCGACAAGCTGGCCGCGCGCGGCATCAAACGCGCCAGCGTCACGCTGCATGTCGGCGCGGGCACTTTCCAGCCGGTCAAGGCCGAAAACATTGCCGACCACCACATGCACTTCGAGCGCTTCGAGGTGCCCGAGGCCACGCACGCGGCGATTGCCGCCTGCCGGGCGCGCGGCGGGCGCGTGGTGGCCGTGGGCACGACCACGGTGCGCGCGCTCGAATCCGCCGCCAGGTTCGGCCCGGCTTGCAACGACACCAACATCTTCATCACGCCCGGCTTTGCGTTCCAGGTGGTCGATGTGCTGCTGACGAACTTTCACCTGCCCAAGAGCACCCTGATGATGCTGGTGAGCGCCCTGGCCGGCTACGAGCACATCATGGCGCTGTACCGCCACGCGATCGAGGCGCGCTACCGCTTCTTCAGCTACGGCGACGCCATGCTGCTGACGCGCCAAGTTCCCGCCGCCCCGGCCGCGCGCACCTGAGAACACACCTGAGACAATTCCCCCATGCTTGAATTCGAAGTCCTGAAAACCGACCCGGCCCACGTTGACAGCGAAGGCGCCTACCTGGGCACCTACGCCCGGCGCGGCCAATTGAAACTGAACCACGGCGTGGTGCAGACGCCCATCTTCATGCCCGTGGGCACCTACGGCACCGTCAAGGGCGTCACGCCCCAGTCATTGCACGACATGAACGCCCAGATCATCCTGGGCAACACCTTTCACCTGTGGATGCGCCCGGGGCTGGACATCGTCAAGCAGTTCGGCGGCCTGCACAAGTTCGAGAGCTGGCACAAGCCGATCCTCACCGACAGCGGCGGCTTTCAGGTCTGGTCGCTGGGCGAGATGCGCAAGATTTCGGAAGAAGGCGTGAAGTTCGCCTCGCCCGTCAACGGCGACAAGCTGTTTTTGACGCCCGAGATCTCGATGCAGATCCAGACGCTGCTCAACAGCGACATCGTGATGCAGTTCGACGAATGCACGCCCTACGACACCAAGGGCCACATCACCACCGAAGGCGAAGCGCGCTCGTCGATGGAGCTGAGCCGGCGCTGGGCCAGGCGCTGCGAGGACGAGTTCGCCCGGCTGGAAAACCCGAACGCGCTGTTCGGCATCGTGCAGGGCGGCATGTTCGAGAACCTGCGCCAGGAGTCGCTGGACGCGCTGGTCGAGATGGACTTTCCGGGTTACGCCGTGGGCGGCGTCAGCGTGGGCGAGCCCAAGGAGGAGATGCGGCGCATCATGGCGCACACGCCGCACCGACTGCCCGAGCACAAGCCGCGCTACCTGATGGGCGTGGGCACGCCCGAAGACCTGGTCGAGGGCGTGGCCTCGGGCGTGGACATGTTCGACTGCGTGATGCCCACGCGCAACGCGCGCAACGGCCACATGTTCACCCGATTTGGCGACCTCAAAATCCGCAACGCCCGCTACAAGCGCGAGGAAGCCCCGGTGGACAGCACCTGCAGCTGCTACACCTGCCGCAATTTCTCGCGCGCCTACATGCACCACCTGGACCGCTGCGGCGAGATGCTCGGCCCCATGCTGGCGAGCATCCACAACCTGCACTACTACCTGAACCTGATGCAGGAAGTGCGCGATGCGCTGGACGCCGGGCGCTTCGGCGCGTTTGCCGCGCAGTTCAAGGCTGACCGGCAGCGCGGCGTCTGAACCTGTGAACATCGACCTGCAGCGCTTCATCGACCGCTGGGCCGGCATTCCGCTGTGCGCGGCGGTGTCTGGCGTCGATGCGCTCATGCGGCGCTGGCGGCCGAAGGCCGTCAACGGCAAGCCGCCGCGCGCCATCGTCGTTATCCTGCTGTCCGAGATGGGCAGCCTGGTGCTGGCGCACGACATGTTCGCGCGGCTCAAGGCGCGCTACCCCGATGCGCCGCTGCATGCGCTGCTGTTTCGCAAGAACCGCGAAATCCTCGACCTGATGCAGGTGATGGCGCCAGCCAACGTGCACACCCTTGATGACGCCTCGCTGCCCAGCCTGGCGCGCAGCCTGTGGAGCGCCATCCGGGCGCTGCGCCGCGCGGGCGTCGATGTGGCGATCGACTGCGAGCTGTTCTCGCGCATCAGCAGCCTGCTGTCGTATGCCAGCGGCGCGGCCGTGCGGGTGGGCTTTCACCGCCACACGCAGGAAGGCCTGTACCGGGGCTCGCACATCAACCGGCCGGTGCCCTACAACCCTTATCACCACATCAGCGCGCAGTTCCTGGCGCTGGCGCGGGCCATCGACTCGGCCGCCATGCCCAAGTCCAAGCTGCACATGGCCATGAGCGGCAAGCCGCCGCCGCAGGTGGCGCTGGAGCCTGCGCTGGTGCAGGGCATCCGCAGCCGGCTGGCGCGCGATTTCCCCGGCATTGCCGGCCGGCCGCTGGTGCTGGTCTATCCGGGCGGCGGCATCCTGCCGATCCGCGCCTGGCCGCTGGACGCCTACAGCGCACTGTGCAAAGGGCTGGTGGCCGACGGCTGCGCCATCGCCGTCATCGGCCTGAAGGACGACCAGGCGCTGGCGCGCCAGCTGGTGGCGCAGGTGCAGGCGTCATCGCCCGGCCTGGCGGGCGGCGCGGTGATCGACCTGACGGGCTACACCCGCTCGATTGCCGAGCTGCTGGCGCTGTTCCACGTCGCGCGCCTCCTGGTGACCAACGACGGCGGACCGGGGCAGTTCGCCGCGCTCACGCCGATCTGGACGCTGATGCTGTTCGGCCCGGAGACGCCCTGCCTCTACGCGCCGCTCACGCCGCGCTGCCACGCGTTCTACAGCCAGTGGCCGTGCTCGCCGTGCCTGACCGCCTACAACCACCGCACCTCGTACTGCGACGGCGACAACCAGTGCCTGAAGGTCATCACGCCCGCCGCCGTGCTGGCCAAGGCGCGCGAATGCCTGTCGGCGCCCTGAACAGCCGCGCCCCATGTCCAGACTGCGCACCTTTGCCGAAACGCTGATCCGCCTGCTGCCGCCGCGCTTTCAGCACCTGCTGCGCTGGCGCTTCATCAAGTTCGGCCTGGTGGGCGCCAGCGGCACCGTCATCAACCTGGCCGTGCTCTACCTGGCGCAGGAGCACCTGCTGCGCGGCATCGCCGATTTTCATGAGCGGCTGGACTATTCGATCGCGCTGGCCATCAGCGTGGCCACCGTGAGCAACTTCTACTGGAACCGGCGCCTGACCTGGCGCGACCGCGCGCGCGGCGCGCCGCAGCCAGCGCTCAGGCTGTTCGTGAAGTACGTGATGGCCGCCGCGCTGTCGATTGCCATCCAGTCGCTGCTGACCCAGTGGCTGGCGCTGCACCTGCATTACCTGCTGGCCAACGTGGTCGCCATCGCGATGGCCAGCGTGGCCAATTTCGTGGCCAACGACCGGCTGACGTTTCGCCGGCGCGCCCAGGTGCCGCGCTGAAGCACCATGCGCCCCGGCCGCACCGATCCCATTGACCGCACCGACCGCCCGAGCGGCGCCCACCTGTCCATGACCCGTCCCGAGCCATCGCAACCGCAACCGCAACCGCAACCGCAACCGCAACCGCCAACGCCAGCAGCGCGCTTTCCCACGCACCTGGCCTGGATCGGCCTGGCCGTGGCTGTCGCGCTGGCCTACCTGTTCGGCCTGGGCGGGCAGCACATTCCGCGCAGCGGCGACGAGATGGTCTACGCGCACATCGCCCGGCTGACCGCCGAGACCGGCCACTGGCTGCCGCTGGTGAGTTCCTACGACTTCATGCGCAACACCAAGCCGCCGCTGCTTTTTTGGCAGGCGATGGTCGCTGGCGGCTGGGGCGAGCACTGGACGCTCTTTAACCTGCGCCTGCCCAGCCTGCTCTACACCTGGGGCACGGCGCTGATGGTTGGGCTGCTGGCCTGGAAAATTAGCCGCGACGCGCCCGCCGATGCCGATGCCGGCCTGGCGGCGCAGCCGCAGCCGCAGCCGCAGCCGCAGGTTCGCCGCCGCCGCGCCATGACCACTGGCGCCATCGCCGTGCTGGTGTATCTGTCGTTCTTCACCACCTACCGCTACGGCCGCCCGTTCCTCACCAACGCGCCCGAGACGTTCTGGCTGTTCGGCGTGTTCTTCGCGCTGGCCTGGTCGCCGGCCGCGCGGCTGGCCGAGGGCTGGAAATTCGTGCTGCCCGCCGGCCTGGCCGTCGGCATGGCCTGCCTGTACAAGTCGTTCGTGATGGTGGTGCCGGCCGGCTTTGCGCTGGCGCTGTGCTACCAGGCGGTGGGCGCGCGCGCGCCGCTGTGGCGCCTGGCGCGGCCCGGCATCGTGGCCGACGGCCTGAAGGTGGCGGCAGTGTGCGCGCTGGGGGTGGCGATGTTCGGCCTGTGGTTTGCCCTGGACCCGCAGCCCGGCGAGGTCTGGCGCGAGTTTGTCGTGCAGGAAAACGGCGGCAAGATGAACGGCAAGCGCGGCTATTTCACCATCGCCCTCAGCGGCAGCAGCGGCCTGCTGACCATCCTGACGGGCTACTTTTCCAATGCGCTGTTCCTGCTGCCGATCGCCGTGGGCGCGATGGGGGCGGCTTGGGGCGGCTGGCGCCAGCGCCGGGGCACGGCCCGCGCCATCGGCGAGGCGGAAAAGATCATGTGGCTCTGGCTGCTGGCGCTGGCGCTGGTGTTCATGCTGCCCAGCCAGCGCTCCACGCGCTACCTGATTCCGGCCATGCCGGCGCTGGCGGTGCTGGTGGCGCTGTACTGGCAGCGCATCGCGCGCGCCTGGTTCGGCCTGACGCTGGCGGCCTGCCTGGCCGGCCTCTTGGTGATGGGGCTGATCGGCTACGGCGCGGTGCGCGCGACGCACGACACCGGGATTTATTCGCCGCTCTTTTGGCTGTTCGTGGCCGGCGCGGCGCTGGCCTGCCTGGCCGGCCTGCTGCGCCCGGCCTGGACGCGCCCTGTCAGCGCGCCGGCCGGCTTTGCCGTGCTGCTGGCGCTGGCCTGGGCCCAGCAGCCGTTCAACGGCGAGATCGGCCGCTTTCGGCCCGAGACCGAGGCGCTGCTGCGCGGCCAGGAGGTCGCGGTGCCGACCAGCTTCAACGGCTACTTCGAGCGCTACGCCTTCCTCATGCCGGGCGCCAGGCTCGCGCCCTACTTCACCGCCCAGCCGCTGGACTACGCCGAGGTGCCCGCGCTCCTGCAGGCCAGCCGCTACGCCGTGGTGCAGCGGCGCATCGGCCAGGCGCCCTGCGCGCAGTGCCGCATCGTCGATGCGCGCTGGGACCTGCGCGCCAGCCGGGACGACGGCGGCGTGATGGAGGCGCTGCGCTCGCCCGAGACCTACTGGTACGCGCGGGAATACGTGGTCGAGCGCCTGGCGCCCTGAAGCCGCCGGACAGGCGCCCATGCCGCCGCGCCGCAACCCAGCCAGCCAGCCAGCCAGCCAGCCAGCCAGCATGGCGCTCCTGAAACCATAGCTGCCAGCGCATGCTCCGCCTGCGCTGGCAGGCTTTTTCATGCTCGGGCAGCGGTCGCGCCCTGGCCGGCCCCGCCGCCGGCGCCGCAGGCATGGCAGAACCGGGAAAAGGCGCTCTTGCGCGTGCTGCAGGCCGCGCAGTGGTCAAAGAGGCCGATGCCGCAGTGCGGGCAGAAGTCGATCTCCGGGTTTTTCAGATCGACCGGCCGCTCGCAGCCCGGGCACACGCCCTTGGACAGCCGCGCCAGCGCCGTGTCGTAGCTCAGCTCCTCGCGGCGCTGGGCGTCGGGCAGCTGCTCGGCCAGCCGCTGGCGCTCCAGGTAGCGGTTCAGCGCCAGGATCGCCTGGCGCCCGACCGCCACCGTGACGACGATGCCGACGGCATAGCGCACATAGCCGCCGTAGCTCGGCAGGTAAGGCACCAGCTCGACGAAAAACGCGAACAGCGCAAAGAAGATGAAGCCCCAGACGAACGGCCACCAGGTGCTCTTGCGCTGCTTCATGAACAGCCAGCCAGCCGCCGCCAGCAGCGGCAAGGTCAGCGCCAGCCGGTACAAAAACACCCGCAGCTCGGCGCGCCGACGCTCGGCGGCCAGCTGCTGTTGCGCACCCTGCTCCAGCTCGGCGAGCTTGCGGCGTTCGCGCGCGGCGCCCTGGCGCGCATCGAGCGCGGCCTGCTGCTGCGCCTCGACCGCGCTGCCGGCGGCGCGCTCGCGTGCCTTGAGGCCGTCCAGCGCCCGCGTGCGCGCCAGCAGTTCCGGGTCTTGGTCGGCCAGCTGCGTGGCGTGGCGCGTGGACAGCCAGTTGTTGAAGGTCTCGCGCGCGGCGGCCGAATCGGCCTGCGCCACGCGGCGCTTGAGCTGCGCCTGCTCCAGCGCCGCCTGCGCCTCCTGCTCGGCGCGCTCGGCGGCCTTGATGCCGGCGCGCAGCGCGCTGGCGGTAGTGCGGTCCATGAAGTCGTCCACGCTGAGCGCGTGCTCCACCTTGGGCAGGTCGCCCACCAGCGTACCGCCCAGGCCGATCAGAAAGCTGGCAAACACCAGCGCCACGACCCACAGGCCGCGTTGCATCCATTTTTCGGTCAATCGCATCTTGTTCATGAAAAAACTCCAGGTGGGGCCCAGCGCGCATCGGGCCGTGTCGTTGCAGGAAAAGCCAAGGCCGCATCCCAAGCAGCCCTTTCAGCATCAAAACTGCCTGTTGCGCAGGCGCTGCCTGCGCAGGCAGCTATTGATTCGATAGCAAAAGCAGCGCCTTGCCTCACAGCCCGACCACCGTCGGCGCCCGGCCCAGCGCGCTGAGCTGCGCGCGCTGCAGCCAGGCCAGCACCGAATCGGCCGTGACGGTCTCGATCCGGTCGGCAAAGCGCTTGTCGTTCGGATGGTCGTCAAAGGCGACGTTGGCCGCGCCCAGGCGCCCGCCCATGCGGCTCAAGGGGCCGATGCGCAGCGCCGCCGGCTCGTAGCCCTTGAACTGCAGCCAGGCCTGCGCCTGCGCGCGCGAAGCGATGCCCGGCTCGACGGCAGCGGCCAGCGTCTCGATGG
>Ga0308165_1006577_pt1 | contig 10172 bp, 9 predicted proteins | sample PhyWR2_FD_201032 | JGI IMG/M metagenome (GOLD analysis project Ga0308165, IMG submission 201032) | Phyllosphere microbial communities from UC Gill Tract Community Farm, Albany, California, United States - DLSLW.R2 | ecosystem: Host-associated > Plants > Phyllosphere > Unclassified | place: USA... | reverse complement strand
CGAAAAAAGGAACCAACATCAAGACGCGCTTTTCAGCGAGTTCTTTTCCGGACAGTTTGAGCGCCGTCTCAGGCTGCCCTCTGCAGTTCAAGCGGATAAGGTCCAGGCGCGTTTCAAAGAGGGGATGCTGACGATCACGCTGCCCAAATCTGCCGACGCTCGCACAAAACTCAAGCGCATTAACATAGAGTAAATGCAAGGGCCCGCTTTGGCGGGCTCTATGCCGTGCGCTCCTGATGAATGGTCATTGCAAACAGGTCGACCTGGAGAGTGTTTCGGGAGAAACCGACGGCAACATCTCCCCGATCAAGATCGTCTTAGCGCGATGGCATGCAGTGTGGTCATGGTTGACTACAGCGAATAAAGTCGGTCGGGAGTATGGCGGCTAACTGATCGATTTACTGGGCATAGTGCTTTTAGTCAAAGTTGGTCGGGATGGTCTACGTAGCTCCGGCTAATGACAGACGCCACAAATAAAGTTGGTCGTACATGAAAGTCCGCACTTGGCCGGTTTGGGAAGACTTGAGCACTGCACTCAAAGAGTGGCTGTTCGGTCCAAAATATCGTGAGTGCTCATCACTTACATGGCGTCACTCATAGGTCGTTGCCAGCTTTTCCGGCAGCGGCGCATTCAACCACTTCTTGACGAGAGCACTAAGTTCACCTGACTTCTTGGATTTTGTCAGAATCTCATTGACCTTGGCTTGCAGAAGCGCTTCGCCCTTGTTGAGGCCGATCACACAACGCGATTCCTGAATCGTGTATTTAAAGACAGGTTTGTGGTCAGGATCCTTTTCGCCGAGCGTGATCGCCACAAAGTCACCGGTGCCTATCAGCTTTACCTGGCCAGAAACATAGGCGGAGATTAACGTATTGTTGTCTTCGTAGCGCTTGATCACCGTGCTCGACGGAACAGTCTTGGTCAACTGAATATCTTCAAAAGTACCGCGTGCCACTCCTACGGTCTGGTTAGCCATATCGGCAGGGCCGCTAACCTTGATCTCCGGAGCGCCAAACAGACTATTGTTAAATGGTGCATATGGCTGGGTAAAGTCCAACACTTTGTCACGTTCGGCGTTGCGGCCGAGTGTCGAAATCACTAAATCGACCTTATGCGTTTGCAGATAAGGAATACGGTTAGCGCTAGCAACCGGAACCAAGGCCACCTTGACGCCGAGACCTTTAGCGACGAGTCGCGCAACATCGATATCGAGTCCTTGCAATTGCAAATCAGAATTGACCGAGCCGTATGGTTGGAAATCTTGGGGAACCGCGATGCGGATGGTACCGGACTTCGTGATGTCGGATAGCGCATCGGCACGTACACCGAAAGCAGCCAAAGCTAGTGAAATGGTAGAACAAAGTACTAAAATTTTTGCGAATTTCATTTCTTCCCCCAAATTAATCATGCAGTAAATGCACTTCCAAAATAATGATGCGCACGGTTAGTAACAGCAAGAAAGACAAAGTAATGCCAAAGCAAAACAACCACAAAGATATCAAAAAGAACCGCAACAACCAGGCGACATGATAAGCGCCTGAAATTCGATTTCTCGTTATTGCGGTGGCAAGTCTAGGAGTGCGATAGCGCCATGTAAACTACCGTTTAAGCATAGATTTCATGTTTTTAAAGTATAAGCAAAAATTCCTTGAAACCCTTATAAGTATTACGAACCGGCTCAAATCGTCAGTGCTCCATTTTAGTGATTGGTAATGGCAAATCTGTGCCAAGTTGATGCAGCTGAAATGATCGGGGAAACCATTTCCATCTTTCTCACATACGTAAAAGGATCGGGGGAAATGTGATGCAGATCGCTACGCAACGTTGAGCCGGAGGTCACTCAACGCAGCAATTGCATCAAATATCAAGGAGGAAGAATGAAACGCTTGAGCAACATGAAAATCGGAGATCGTCTCGCCATCGGCTTTGCCATCATTCTGGCGTTATCCATCGTCAGTACCGGCATCGGCATCTGGCGTATGCAGGTAGTGTCAAAGGTCACGCGCGCCATGGTTGACGAATCGGTACGCAAGGAACGATTGATCTCGTCCCTCAACACGAATCTGCGCGGAGGGATTTTGCGTACGATCGCGATTTTGCGCAGCACGGACCAAATGCTCAATGCGTTTTTTCTTAATGAAGATTTGATCGCAAAAAAAGATGCCATCGCCTTGCAAAAGCAGATTGGACCCTTGCTGGTCAGCGACGAAGAAAAACAGCTCTACAAGCAGGTGCTGGAACAGCAGGTCAACTACGCCAAAATCAATTTCCATTTGATGGAGCTAAAATCCAATGGCGACGCCGAGGAAGGAAATCAGATTCTGGTGCAAGAATTTGTACCTGCTTCCAAGCGCTATCAGGCAACATTGCAAAAGCTGCTCGAATGGGAGCAAGCCGAAATCGACAAGACTTCTCTGCAGATTGATGTCATCGCCGCCCAAAGCCGTATTCTGTTGCTGATTGTAGAGGTCGCTGCGCTGCTTTTTGGCGTGTCGTGTGCGTGGCTGCTCACACGGAGCATAGTTTGGCCTCTCAGGCAGGCAGTGGAAATCTCGAGAAAAGTAGCTGATGGAGATTTGACTACGGAGATCCAGATCAAGAGGACGGATGAGGTCGGACAATTACTGATGTCATTGCAGGGCATGAATACCAATCTTCGGAATATCGTCAATAACGTGCGTACCGGCACCGTGACCATCGCGACAGCGTCGCGCGAGATTGCAGCAGGAAACATGGATTTGTCCTCTCGCACCGAATCGCAAGCCAGCGCACTTGAGGAGACAGCATCTGCGATGGAGGAACTGATCTCGACCGTACGTAGCAACGCGGATAACGCTCGCGAAGCCAGTGAGCTTGCCAGTTCCGCTTCAAGCATCGCGATCGAAGGAGGTAATGCCGTCGACAACATGGTGCAGACCATGGGGGAAATCAATGCATCTTCGAAGAAGATCGTTGATATCATCAGCGTGATTGACGGTATCGCTTTCCAAACCAATATCCTTGCCTTGAACGCGGCCGTGGAAGCCGCGCGTGCAGGTGAGCAGGGCAGAGGTTTTGCTGTAGTTGCATCTGAAGTGCGCAGCTTGGCACAGCGTTCGGCAGCCGCCGCCAAAGAAATCAAAGCGCTGATCGATGATTCGGTCAAGCGGGTAAGCAACGGCAGCATGCAAGTGGAACGCGCCGGCGCCACAATGGCCAATGTTGTCTCCAGCGTCAAGCGCGTAACCTCCATCGTGCATGAAATCAGCGAGGCCAGCCAGGAGCAAGCCGAAGGTATAGAACAAGTCAATGATACCGTCACGCAGCTTGATCATGTGACGCAGCAAAATGCTGCGCTGGTGGAGGAAGCTGCATCGGCTGCCGACGCAATGCAACAGCAAGCGGCCAATCTGGCCAAGCTGGTTAGCGTGTTCATCACAGATTCATCAGCGCCGGTTGCCGACAGCAATGTCGCGGCATCGCATATGGCGACAAAAGCATCTCCAGCCTCGCCCGCATTGTCTGCACCGAAGAATGGAGCAAGTCACAGAAGACTATTGCGCGCTTGATACCTGTCGCCAATCCGTTTCAACCTGGCTTCATCTAAAAAAATGCCGGCATCCTCATGAATGCCGGCGTTGAAAAAATGGCCTTTGTTCCGTGTCTATTCAGGAGATCAGACGCTGACCATACCGAGGAATTGTTGGAGCTCAGGGGTCTTTGGTTTGCTGAAAAATTCTTCCGGTGGCCCGATTTCATGCACTCTTCCTTGGTGCATGAATACCACGCGGTCGCACACTTCACGTGCAAAGCGCATTTCATGCGTAACCATGACCAGCGTCATGCCTTCGGTAGCAAGCTTGCGCACTACACCTAATACTTCGTTGACCAGCTCCGGGTCAAGCGCCGAGGTAATTTCGTCGCATAACAAGGCTTTCGGTTGCATGCTCAGTGCTCGCGCAATCGCGACACGCTGCTGCTGGCCGCCAGAGAGCTGATCGGGATAACTGTCGAATTTTTCCGCGAGGCCGACACGTGTCAGATTTTGTTGTGCGATTTCTCGCGCCTGCTGCTCTTTCGCGCCCTTGACGATAATCGGAGAGATCATGACGTTGCGGCCTACGCTCAGATGGGGGAACAAATTGAACTGCTGGAAGATCATGCCCACCCGCAGACGCAATTCGCGCAACTCGCGTTCACTGCGGCCGAGCAGAACATCGCCGACGCTGATCAAACCTTCATCGATGGTTTCCAACCCGTTGATACAGCGTAGTAGTGTGCTTTTTCCGGAGCCGCTTTTGCCAATGATGGCAACGACTTCACCGGGATTGATTTCAAGATCGATGCCTCTGAGGACAGCATTGTTCCCGTAACTCTTTTTGACGTTCTCAATGACGATGAGCGACATTGAACTTCCTTTCCAAGAATTGACTATATTTTGACAGTGGCCAGCACAGCACGAAGTACATAAGACCGACCAAGCCGAAGACGATGAACGGTTGAAACGTGGCGTTGGTGATGATGGTGCCGGCCTTGGATAACTCGACGAATCCGATAATCGAGGTCACCGCTGTTCCCTTGATGATTTGAACGCCAAAGCCCACTGTGGGGGGAATCGCAATACGCAGTGCCTGCGGCAGGACGATATGGCGCATTTGCTGAAAGCGATTCATCGCCAAACAGGCTGAAGCTTCCCATTGGCCACGTGGAATGGCATCGACGCAACCGCGCCAGATTTCTGCGAGAAAGGAGGCGCTCCACAACGTTAGCGCAACGCCGGCGGCGAGCCACGCAGGCACCTCGATACCGAACAGTGCGATACCGAAGAACACCAGGAACAATTGCATCAGCAGCGGCGTACCTTGGAACACTTCGATGTAGACGCGGATGATGTCGCGCAGGATGCGATATCTGGAGTTGCGCATGAACAGCAGCACGATACCTAGTGTGCCGCCCATCAAAAACGACAGCAGCGACAACGCCACTGTCCAACGGAGCGCCAGTAATAAGTTGCGGACAATGTCCCAGATTGTGAAGCCGATCATGCCTGGCCTCCCTTGAGAATGGCAATGGATTTCGGGGCAACGATACTGGGTCGATGAAACACAAAACGTCTTCCTATGTAATGCAAAATCTGTCTCAGCAGAATCGCCATGATCAGGTAGATAAGGGTGGTGACCAGATAGGCTTCGAAGGCGCGGAAGTTGCGGCTCTGGATGAAGTTGGCAGCAAACGACAATTCTTCCACTGAAATTTGTGAACAGATCGATGAGCCGAGCATGACAATGACAATCTGGCTCGACAGTGCCGGCCAGACTTTTTGCAAAGCGGGGCGCAGGATGACATATCGGAATACCTGTAGTCGCGTCATAGACAGACTCAGCGCTGCTTCAATCTGACCGCGGGCGATTGCGGATACGCCGGCTCGGATGATTTCAGTGCTGTATGCGCCGAGGTTGATCACCATGGCGATAATCGCCGCCTGTAATTCGGTGATCGTCACGCCGATACTAGGCAGACCGAAAAAGATAAAAAATAGTTGAACCAGAAAAGGAGTATTGCGGATCAACTCTACATAAGCGCTGATAATCGGCTTGAGCCAGCGTGGCCCTTGAGTGCGCGCCCAGGCACCGAAGATACCAAGTGAGACGCCTGCAACGCCGCCGATGACGATTAATCGTATCGTCATCAACACGCCTTGTTCAAGCACCTTTGCATACTCGAGGATAGAAGAAAAATCGAACTGGTAAATCATCAAACTTCTCGCTAGGTAAATGTTATCCGGCATTTTCAATCTTCAGACGTGTCTATTCCCGAGCGCTCAAGCTTCTCCGCCAACGACGATTGGAGGAGACTTGTAGCCGCATCCATAGGCCGTAACGCCCCCCGGTCATGAACTGGGTTTCATTCAAATGAATGAAGCAAAAAATGTAATGGGAAATGGGAAAAGTCCTGACTCACGGCAAGAGCGGGCAGAGCACGTTTCGATATTTTCTCGTTGATCGGTCTCCTGTGCTGACCGGAAACGATTGAAAAAAGATGAATGCCAGGTAAAGACTCAGGCCCTTTTGCAATCTGCCGATATCGCAATATTTTTCATTGTGATGAGAGGATATGCAGAAGTTGGAGGTTTGAAAATTACTGTTTTTCTATTGCTTCTATGCTTGTTAAGTATAGATGTTTGGCGTCAGCCATAGCCGGTGAGAGTGATGAGAGTGTCATGCTGGTGGCCTCCCGGCCTCCAGTCGGGGCGAGCTGGTAAAGGACATTGCTACCGATGCACTGGACGATCACTTGGTGCGATGCGAGTCGCTCTTGCGATGTTTTAAGACTGGCTATCGGATCCGCCATCATTCATGACTTCCGCGAAGGCGCGCAAAATAGGCGAATCGTTTTCGCTGAGGAAAATGAATTCAACGTCATGGATATCAGGTATGTCGGCGTGCTGATGCAGTACGACGCCGTTAGGGCTATTGTATTTCGATGCTTCCGACACGATGGAGTAGCCCATGCCGGCCGCAACCATACCCAGGGTAGTGCCAACGTCGGTGCCGACAAGAATTTGTTTGGGCGTCAGACCTGCCGCCATGCATTGCTGAATCAGATAGTCGTGATACTCGGGAGCGCGGTCGCGGGGAAACCAAACGCAAGGCTCATCCTTCATTTCGCTGAGTCGATCGGGTGGTTGTTCAGCGTACTTATGATCGCTCGAAACCGCCAGCATCAGCCCCGAACGCAAGACCTTTATCCCGGATAACTGTTTGTCGGCAAGATCGCGAAACGCGATAAAGCCTCCGTCCATACGTTCTTCTTTGACGTCCAGCAATTGTCGTGGCGACAATGCCGGTTCCAGCATTAGTGCAACATCGGGACAGATCTCGCGGAATCGTCGCAGCCGTCTTAATAATTCAGGATGGGCGGTGTGATTGGGGGAGATGCCAATGCGCAGCGAGCCGAGCTTGCCGGAAGCGGCGCGCAGGGCGCGCTTCTTGGCGTCCTCGAGATCGATCAACAACTTGCTGCAATCCTTCATGAATTGCACGCCGGCTACCGTGAGCTGGGTGCCCCTGATGCTGCGTTGGAACAATTGCGTTCCCAATTGCTCTTCCAGATCGTGAATCTGGCGACTGAGCGCCGGCTGGACGATATTCAGTTTGCGCGCCGCTTCGGCCACACTGCCGTGTTCGGCGACGGCTAGGAAGTAGCGAAGATGTCGGATTTCCATGATGAGCGATATACCTTGAAGGTATTTTATCTATACAAAAACAGTAATTTTCAAGTCCAGGCAACGTACCTACAATCGCCCCCAGACTTTCCAATCCCGGCTCTTCCCGTCTTATTTTTCGGCGTTCATTCTTGCCCAGATAGTACTGTTTTTACTTGGTGCGACGGTTATTTTTCAGGTGAATCTGAAACGCATCGACAAGTTTACATGCGTGAAATGTGATGCCGGAATGACCTTGACAGCATGTCAACCATTCAAAATTATACGATGCAAAATATGAATTTAATAAAAGAAATTGAAACTTCGCACGCCGAATTTTCACACATTCGACGCGATTTACACGCTCACCCCGAGTTGGCTTTTCAGGAGGTACGCACCGCCGATGCTATTGTCGCCAGCTTGCAAAATTGGGGGATTCCGGTGCATCGCGGTTTAGGCGGTACAGGGCTGGTCGGCATTATTCGGAACGGCCACAGCACGCGCGCTATCGGTTTGCGCGCTGACATGGATGCGCTGCCGATTCAGGAGTTAAACACGTTCGAACACGCCTCTCAATATCCGGGGAAAATGCATGCTTGCGGTCATGATGGACATACCGCGATGTTACTGGCCGCAGCTTGGCATCTCAATGCGACACGCAATTTTGACGGCACCGTCTATCTTATATTTCAACCTGCGGAAGAGGGAAAAGGTGGTGCTGCGAGCATGATCAAGGACGGTTTGTTCGAGCAATTTGAAATGGAATCGGTCTACGCCATTCACAACTGGCCGGGCATGCCACTTGGTTCTTTCGGCGTTAATTCGGGTGCCATCATGGCATCCAGCAATGAGTTCAAGATCACTTTGCGCGGTAAAGGATCGCATGCCGCGTTGCCACATCATTCCATTGATCCGGTGGCGGCGATGGCGGCGTTGTCGCAGGCATTGCAAACTATCCTGACTCGCAACAAGCGTCCCAATGATGCCGCCGTATTATCAATTACTCAAATGCAGGCAGGTGAAGCCAGCAACGTCATTCCCGATTTCGGCTGGATCGGGGGCACGGTGCGCACGTTTTCGATTGACGTGCTGGATCTGATTGAGTCACGCATGCGCGAAATGTCAGAACATTTGGCACATGGTTTCGGCTGTGACGCAGAAGTCATATTCAATCGCAACTATCCGCCCACTATTAACCACCGCGCAGAAACTGCCATTTGCGTCGAAGTCATGCGCGATGTTGTTGGCGCAGAAAACGTCGATGCTGATATCGAAGCACCTCTCAGTTCCGAGGATTTTTCTTTCATGCTACTCGCCAAGCCGGGCTGCTATGCCCTGATCGGCAACGGCGACGGCGGCCATCGCGATCACGGCCACGGATTGGGGCCATGCATGCTGCACAATACCAGCTACGATTTCAACGACAACCTGTTGCCAATTGGTGCCACGTACTGGGTCAGGCTGACCGAACGTTTATTGGCATTGACGAACCAGGAATAACATCCGGTAACGCCGATGTAAGGCCCATTGATGTCAATAGATTTATGTTTAAGCCAGTAAGAGATCAGATTCAGAGTTCTGCGAAGCGACCGCAGGGCTCGCTTCATCCGACAGCTGGAAAGTGAAGCCTATTACCAGATGCATGATATTCAAGACTGTATTAACCGGGTCGCTATCCAATCCCGGCCGCTCGCAATGCAAGGTCAGTTAGCCGGCTATATACCTGCACTGATGCGTGTAGATCCATCCAAATTTGGTTTTGCCGTGGCTACCCTGGATGGAAATGTCTATACGACAGGCGATGCAGATGAGCCGTTCTCCATTCAAAGCGTTTCAAAGCTCTTCGCTCTGGTGTTGGCTTCGAGTCGTGAGGGAGATTCGTTGTGGATGCGTGTCGGCAGGCTGCCTAGCTCAAACCAGTTCAACTCATTGCTGGAGTTGGAGCTGGAGTCTGGCAAGCCGCGCAATCCATTTTTAAATCCTGGGGCGTTAGTTGTATCGGACTTGCTCTATAGCCGAAATACGCAAATGGAGCGGGCGGTCATTTCACTCATGCGTGAGCTCTCTGGCAATCCAAGTATTAACTATGACATGGAAGTGGCGGCAGGCGAATTCGCTTGTGCTCATCGCAACAAGGCCGCTGCCTACCTGATGAAAAGCTTTAACAACTTCCACAACACAGTCGATGAGGTGGTAAATGCGTATTGTGCCCAGTGCGCGATCGCCGCTAGCTGTCGAGACCTTGCAGTTGCGGCACTCTTCCTGGCGAACGCCGGTATTGATCGTGACGGTAGACAGATTCTTCAATCTCGCCAAGTGCAACAAGTCTGCGCGCTTATGATGAGCAGCGGTACTTACGAAGCTTCAGGCGAAATCGCCTTCAGCATTGGCTTACCGATTAAGAGCGGCGTCGGCGGAGGTGTCCTGGCAGTGATTCCTCGATTTGGTGCAGTATGCGCCTGGTCGCCACCCTTAGATAAGACAGGGACTTCGATTGCGGCTATCAAGGCAGTTGAACTGTTCGCCATCGAAATGCATAAAACGGTATTCGCATAAAGACTGGGCATTATTCGACGCCGGCAACAACCTGGCGCTGACTAAAATGAATAAAGTTGGTCTGTTGAATCCAGCACTGAACAGCTAACAGGACTCTAAGCTTCTACTTATCGAGAATGCGCTTGCATTAATCTGCCGCATGTGTAGTCAATAGTGATTGCCGCCCTTACTCCACCGTCACCGACTTGGCCAGATTCCGCGGCTTGTCCACATCGGTCCCGCGCGCCAGCGCCGTGTGATACGCCAGCAATTGCAGCGGCACCACGTGCAGGATCGGCGAGAGCAAGCCGTAATGTTCCGGCAAGCGGATGACGTGGACGCCTTCGCTGGAGGCGATGCTGGAGCCGGCGTCGGCGAAGACGTATAGCTGGCCGCCGCGTGCGCGCACTTCCTGCATGTTGGACTTCAGTTTTTCGATCAGCGCGTCGTTCG
>Ga0308165_1006574_pt1 | contig 10174 bp, 9 predicted proteins | sample PhyWR2_FD_201032 | JGI IMG/M metagenome (GOLD analysis project Ga0308165, IMG submission 201032) | Phyllosphere microbial communities from UC Gill Tract Community Farm, Albany, California, United States - DLSLW.R2 | ecosystem: Host-associated > Plants > Phyllosphere > Unclassified | place: USA... | reverse complement strand
GAGCGCCTGGAGCTGTCGGTACTCGGGTCCCATCGTCGCGCGGGTCTTGATCCAGTCGGGCTTCCGCTCGATGGGGGTCTGGGCGTTCCGGACCTCGAGTCGCAGGAGCTTCCGTCCGCCGGTGTCCGCCGCGGGAGCGGGTGCCGGTGCGCCGCAGCCGCTCACGCGGCCGCTCCGATCGTGGTCACGGACGCGGCCGTCCAACCGGGCCGGAGCGCTTCGAAGATCTCGGAGACGCGCTCGGCGACGTCGCTCGGCGTGATCCGTCGACCGAGCTCGGCGCTGATCGTGGTGACCCCGGCATCGGCGATACCGCACGCGACGATGTGGCCGAAGGGCTCGAGGGAGTTGTCGCAGTTGAGCGCGAAGCCGTGCAGCGTGACCCCCGCCTGCACCCGGACACCGACGGCGCCGATCTTCGCGGCCGGTCCGCCGGCGACGGGGTCGACCCAGACACCCGACCGTCCGTCGATGCGGCGGCCGATGACGCCGAGCTCGGTGATCGTCTGCAGCATGACCTCCTCGAGCAGGCGGACGTGCGCGACGACGTCGACCGGCTCCGGGAGGCGGACGATCGGATAGCCGGTGAGCTGTCCGGGTCCGTGCCAGGTGATGCGGCCGCCGCGGTCGACCTCGACGACCGGTGTGCCGTCGTCGGGACGCTCATGCGGCCGGGTCAGCTTGCCCGCCGTGTACACGGGCTCGTGTTCGCACAGGATGAGGTGCTCCGGCCCTGCTCCGCTGACGACCGCCTCATGGACCCGACGCTGCAGCGCCCAACCCTCGCGGTACGGGACGAATGCGGGCGCGAGCCCGGCGATGAGGAGCTGTGTCATGGCCGCCACGATAGCATTGTTGGACGCCGTCCAAATACTCATCTTCCAGCCGTGGCGGCGATCGACCGGGTCGCGTCGCGGTCTGCCCTAAACTGGAGGGATCATGGCAACGTTCGGCACACTCTCTGACCGCCTCGCGGATACGTTCAAGAACCTCCGCACCAAGGGCAAGCTCTCCGCGGCCGATGTCGACGGCACCGTCCGCGAGATCCGTCGCGCCCTCCTCGACGCGGACGTCGCACTCGACGTCGTCAAGGACTTCACGGGTCGCGTGCGCGAGCGCGCCCTCGGCGACGAGGTGAGCAAGGCCCTCAACCCGGCGCAGCAGGTCGTCCAGATCGTCAACGACGAGCTCGTCACGATCCTCGGCGGACAGCAGCGCCGTCTCGAGTTCGCGAAGAAGCCGCCGACCGTCATCATGCTCGCCGGGCTCCAGGGCGCCGGAAAGACGACACTCGCGGGCAAGCTCGCCAAGTGGCTCAAGAAGGACGGCCACACGCCGCTCCTCGTCGCGTCCGACCTCCAGCGCCCCAACGCCGTCAACCAGCTCCAGGTCGTCGGAGAGCAGGCGGGCGTCCCCGTCTACGCTCCCGAGCCCGGCAACGGGGTCGGCGACCCGGTCAAGGTCGCCCGCGACGGTGTGCGGTTCGCCGAGCAGAAGCTCTACGACACCGTCATCGTCGACACCGCCGGACGACTCGGCGTCGACGCCGAGCTCATGAAGCAGGCGTCGAACATCCGCAAGGCGGTCGATCCCGACGAGGTCCTCTTCGTCATCGACGCGATGATCGGTCAGGACGCGGTCGCGACGGCCAAGGCCTTCCTCGACGGCGTCGACTTCACCGGCGTGGTGCTCTCCAAGCTCGACGGCGACGCCCGAGGTGGTGCCGCACTCTCCATCGCCTCGGTCACCGGGCGCCCCATCATGTTCGCGTCGACCGGTGAGGGTCTCGACGACTTCGAGCCGTTCCACCCCGACCGCATGGCGAGCCGGATCCTCGACCTCGGTGACATCCTCACCCTCATCGAGCAGGCGCAGCAGAACTTCGACGAGGAGGAGGCGCGCAAGGTTGCCGAGAAGTTCGCGACCGACTCCTTCACGCTCGACGACTTCCTCAAGCAGATGCAGCAGCTGCGCGGCATGGGTTCCATCAAGAAGATGATGGGCATGCTCCCCGGCATGGGGCAGATGAAGGAGCAGCTCCAGAACTTCGACGAGCGCGAGATCGTCCGCACCGAGGCCATCATCCAGTCGATGACCACGGCCGAGCGCACGAACCCGAAGATCCTCAACGGATCCCGGCGCCTGCGCATCGCCAAGGGTTCCGGCATGACCGTCACCGAGGTCAACGCCCTCGTCAACCGCTTCGAGCAGGCGGCCAAGATGATGAAGACCGTCGCCAAGGGTGGCGTGCCGAACATCCCCGGGATGGGTCCGGTCCCCGGTGCGCGGACGAACCGACCGAAGCCGCAGGCCAAGAAGAAGGGTTCCCGCTCAGGCAATCCGGCCAAGCGCGCGGCGGAGAACGCCGGTGCCGTCGAGACGCAGGCTGCCGCTACGGGCGCTGGATTCGGCCTCGGCGGCGGTTCGTCGTCGGGATCGGCAGCCCCGACCGAGGCGGAGCTCGCCGAGCTGCAGAAGTTCCTGGGTCGCTGAGTCGAGCGGAGGTGGTATGCGCGCGCTGAGGACAGCGGCTTCGGTCGTCGCAGTCGTCCTGGCCGCGGGCATGCTCGCCGGGTGCTCCGCTCCGTCTCCGGGCGAACGCGTCCTGGGCACCTGGGGTGAGGGGACCGGCGCGGCCGACCCGCACCTGGTGTTCACCGACGACGGTCGCGTGAGTGGTTCGGACGGCTGCAACAGCCTCTCCGGCTCCTGGCGCGCCGAGGACGACGCGGTCGTCGTCTCCGACGTCGCGAGCACCCTGATGGCGTGTCCGGGCGTCGACACCTGGCTACGGGGGATCGCACAGGCGACGCTCTCGGATGACGGCGGGCGCCTGACCGTGACCGACGACGCCGGCACGCGGATCGGGACGCTCGACCGCGCTGAGTGACGCCGCCTCGTCAGGCGGAGGGCTGGACCCCGTGTCGCAGCTCCTTCGCGAGCGAGCTCACGACCGCCTGAAGGCTGCCGCCGTTCGCGTGGGCGACGGCGAGCTGTCGCTGGTAGCTCGCGCCGTGCTCGATGATCGTGGCGACGCTCGCCAGTTCGTCCGCACAGCCGAGCCGGCGAGCGACCGGCGCGAGGGTGTCGAGCAGGTCGTGCAGGTCGTCGGTCACGAGGCGCTCGTGGCCCGAGGAGTCGAGGATGATCTCGGCGTCCAGGCCGTACCGCGCCGCACGCCACTTGTTCTCGCGGACGTACCACGGCTGCAGGGTCTGCAGGCGCTCTCCGGCGTCGAGGCGGTCGGACAGGTGTTCGGTGAGGCAGTGGATGAGCGAGGCGAGGGCGCCGAACTCCGCGACGGTCGACGCTCCGTCGCACGCGCGCATCTCCACCGTGCCCCACTGCGGCGACGGTCGAACGTCCCAGCGGACCTCGGTGTGGTCCTCGATGATGCCGGTCACCGTCATGTCGTCGACGTAGGCCTCGAACTGCTCCCAGTCCGAGAGCTGGTAGGGGAGGCCCGCCGTCGGGAGCTGCTGGAACATGAGCGCGCGGTTCGACGCGTACCCGGTGTCGACCCCGCCCCAGTAGGGGCTGGACGCCGACAGCGCCTGGAGGTGGGGCAGATAGGTCAGCAGCCCGTTCATGATCGGGAGGACCTTGTCGACCGTTTCGACGCCGACGTGCGCGTGCACGCCCCAGATCATCATGTTGCGACCCCACCACTGGGTGCGGTCGATGAGCTTGTGGTAGCGGGGCTTGTCGGTGACCTGCTGGTCGTACCACTGGCCGAACGGGTGCGAACCGCTGCAGATGAGTTCGACGCCCATCGGATCCGTGATCGCCCGCACCTCGGCCAGCTGGCCTTCGAGGTCCGCGATCGCCTCGGGGACCGTGTGGTGCACACCCGAGACGAGTTCGACGGTGTTGAGCAGCAGCTCGTTGGTGATCTGCGGATGATCGGAACCGTCGCTCGGGCGGAGTTCCGACAGGACGGTGTCCGCTGCGCCGACGAGATCGCCGGTGTCGCGGTCGACGAGGGCGACCTCCCATTCGAGGCCGACGGTCGAACGCTCGGATCTGGCGAACTCGATGGGCATTGGCGTCGACCTCCCGCAGGGCGCGGCCGGATGCCGCGCGCCAGCCCATCTTCACACGGGGTGGAGGGGTCATCCGGTATCGGTGTCGCCGGATTACCCAGATCGCCCGATGTCTGGCAGAATAGAGAGTTGAGTCTGCGCGGAGTTCGACCCTCTATCCGACGCCCGCAGCAACCACAGTTTTCGCGTCGAGCGTGTGGCCCCACCTTTCGGCAGCGAGCACATCAAACATCACATCATTCAGGAGAATCGTGGCTGTCAAAATCCGTCTCAAGCGTCTCGGCAAGATCCGTGCGCCGTACTACCGCATCGTCGTCGCAGACTCGCGCACGAAGCGCGACGGTCGTGTCATCGAGGAGATCGGCAAGTACCACCCCACCGAGGAGCCCTCGTTCATCGAGGTCGACTCCGAGCGTGCGCAGTACTGGCTCAGCGTCGGCGCCCAGCCGACCGAGCAGGTCGCAGCACTCCTCAAGCTCACCGGTGACTGGGGCAAGTTCAAGGGCGACAAGGACGCCGTGAGCACCGTCCGCGTCAAGGAGCCGAAGGCCGCCTTCGTCGCCGACGAGAAGAAGAAGCCCGTCCTCAAGCCGAAGGCTGAGGCCCCCGCGGCCAAGGCTGCTCCGGCCGAGGCCGAGGCGCCCGCTGCCGACGCCGCTGAAGCAGAGCAGGCGTAGTCTTGCTCGCTCCCGCGCTCGAACATCTCGTCAAGGGGATCGTCGATCACCCGGATGACGTTCGCGTCACGGCACAGAACTCCGCCCGTGGCGAGGTCCTCGAGGTTCGTGTGAACCCCGAGGACCTCGGCCGGGTCATCGGTCGTGCCGGCCGGACGGCCAAAGCCCTGCGCACCCTCGTGGCAGCGCTGGCAGACGGTCGGCGGGTCCGAGTCGACGTGGTCGACACGGACGCCTCCGGCGCCAGCGCGTAGGTGGCGGACGAGACGGAGCCGAAGACCCAGTTGCGGGTCGGTCGGCTCACGAAAGCCCATGGCCTGAAGGGCGCCCTGAAGGTCGAGCTCTACACGGATGAGCCGGAGCACCGGTTCACCCCGGGCGCGACGTTCACGCTCCAGGTCCCCGCAGGATCGAAGTGGCGCGGCAAGACGCTCGAGCTCATCGAACTGCGCTGGTACAACAGCCAGCCGGTCGCCTTCTTCGTCGGCATCTCCGATCGCAGTGAGGCGGAGACCCTCGTGAAGGCGATCCTCTGGGTCGAGCAGGACCCCACCGAGCTACCGGTCGACGACGACGCGTGGTACGACCACCAGCTCGTCGGGTTGGCCGTGCACCGCGACGGCGTCGCCGTCGGTACCGTCGCTCGCGTCGACCACTTCCCGGCTCAGGACCTCCTGATCGTGAAGACCGGCGACGGCGAGGTCATGGTCCCGTTCGTGAAGGCGATCGTCCCCACGGTCGACATCGCTGCCGGGATCGTCACGGTCACGCCGCCCACCGGTTTGTTCGAGGAACTCCCGGGGGCCGACGACGCCCCCGAGACGACGACGGCCGGCCCAGTCGAATCCGAGGCCTCCGACGAGGCTCAGGACGACACCGGAGCGTCGCAGCCGGAGCAGTAGATCGCGTTCCGAGTCGGTTCTCCCGGCTCGGAACACCCACGACGGAGGCGTCGGTTGCGTGCAACCGGCGCCTCCGTCGTCGTCTCCGGCAGATCACGCCGGTACCGGCTCGCTCTGACGATCACCGTCCGCGACCCGCTCGAGGACCGCGGCGATCCGGCCGGTGCACCCACCGCAGCCGGTACCGGCGCGGGTTGCCTTGCCAATGCAGGCGACCGTGGTACTGCCCGATTGCGCGGCATCCATGATCCTGCCGACCGTCACGCCGTTGCATGTACAGACGGTCGTCGAGGGGGCGAACGCATCGGCGGAGGCACCACCGATCGCGTCCGGCCCGTCGAGCCGGAGGAGGACCGAGCGATCCGCCGGCAGTTCGCCGCCCCCGTCGTACAGGAGCGTCAGCTCGGCCGCAGTTCGCGGCATACCGATGCAGACGAAGGCGGTCAGGACCCCGGCGCGGGTGATCATCTTGACGTAGCGGCCGTGGTCGGGGTCCGCCCACACCGAGACGCTGCGCGGAGCGGCCGGATGCACGCTGCACCCGTCAGCGGTCGTCGACTCGACGTCCCAGGGCTCGGCCTGGACGTCGCCGACCGCGACGACGTCGACCCGCTCGGCCTTGAGTGCGACGGTGCTCGCCCGCTCGACCGGTGGTGGACCCAGCTCGAGCGGTGGTCCGCCGGCCGCGGCCTCGATCAGGAATCGAGCGGCGAGCCACTCGGCCTGCCGCCATCCTGGGCCGATGAGCCCCGACGGGCCGCCGGGGACGATGCGCTCGCTGCGCAGCTCCGGTGTCGGCGCCAGCACGTGCGCGCAGTCGCCGATGGCGAAGATCCGTTCGTCCGACCAGCTGCTGAGGTCTTCGCCGACGAGCACGCCGGAGCCGACACGGACCCCGGCGAGGATCGCCAGATCGGCGCGTGCGCTCACCCCGCACGACAGGACGAGCAGATCGCCGGTGATCCGTTTCCCGTCAGCGGTGATCAGCGCATCGAAGTGCCTCCCGCCCGCGGGGTCGTCCCGATGACCGATCGCCTCGGCGCGGCTGTGTGCGATGACCTCCACGCCTGCTGCCCGCAGCGCCGCGGCGAGCACGGAGCCGCCGCCGCGGTCGAGGTTCCGCGGCATCGGGGTGGGGCCGTGGTGGACGACGACCACGTCGGCGCCGGCGCGCGCGGCGGAGAGCGCGAGCTCCAGTCCCAGGACACCGGCACCCAGGACGACGATCCGGCCGCCGGATCGGACGACCCCGGCGACGGTGTCGGCGTCCGCGAGGTCACGCAGGGTGCAGACGCCGCGGGGGAGGTCGTGGTCGGACAGCAGCAACGACCGTCCATACTTCTCGAGCGCCGGGAGGTCCCGCTTCCGTCGATCGACGCCGTCGAGTGTCGGAACGTTCGCGCGCGCACCCGTCGCCAAGACGAGGCGGTCGTAGGGGAGCGTCTTCCCGGTGTCGAGTTCGACGGTCCGCGTCTCGCGATCGATCTGCATCGCGGTCGTGCCGCGCAGGACACGGATACCGTCCAAGGCGAGGTCCTCGGCACTGACGAGCGTCATGTCGGCGAGTCCGGTCGAGCCGACCGCGTGATCGGCGACCAGCACCCGGTTGTACGCGTCGACCGGTTCCTGCCCGACCACGGTCACGTCGATCGAGCCGTTCCGCACGCCAGGGGCGACCTCCTCGGCGAATCGCGCACCGACCGGGCCGAATCCGACCACGACGATGCGGAGTGCGCGACCTGGTCGCGGACTCATCGGAGGGCTCCGGTCGCTGTGGCTTCCGGCAGCGGTGTGCCAGCGGCCGGGCGCAGCCGCACCGCCGCGCGCTTGAAGTCCGGCATCCCCGAGATCGGATCGACCGCGTCCTGCGTCAGGAGGTTCGCCGACGCGTCGCCCGGGTAGTGGAACGGCAGGAAGACGGTGTCGTGACGGATGTCGCCGTCGACACTGGCTCGAGCCGTCAGCGTGCCCCGACGGTTCGAGACCTCGACCAGTCCGCCTTCGACGATCCCGAGTCGTGCCGCCGTCGCGGGGTGGACCTGGACGAAGACTTCGGGACGGGCGTCGTCGAGCTCGGGGACGCGGCGGGTCTGGGTGCCCGACTGGTAGTGCTCGAGGAGGCGTCCGGTCGTCAGGGTGAGTTCCTCCCCGGTCTCCGGTGACTCCGAGACCGTCGCGGGGCGGACCGCGATGATGCGGGCGAGACCGTCGTCGTGTGCGAACCGTTCCGTGAACAGCCGGGGCGTGCCGCCGCTGCCGACGGGGAACGGCCAGTACGCGGCGAGCCCGGTGTCGAGGAGGGCGTGGCTCAGTCCCGAGTAGTCGGCGAGGCCTCCGGCGGATGCGGCCGCCAACTCGTCGAACACGATCGACGGGTCCAGCTCGAATCGGCCCGGAGCATCGAGACGACGGGCGAGTTCGTGCATGATCCAGAGCTCGCTGCGGACGCCGACCGGAGCATCGAGCGCCCGCCGGCGGCGGATCACGCGCCCCTCCAGCGAGGTCATGGTGCCCTCCTCCTCCGCCCACTGCGTCGTCGGGAGGACGACGTCTGCGAGCGCGGCGGTCTCAGACAGGAAGAAGTCGCAGACGACGAGCAGCTCGAGGCGGCCGAGTCCGTCCCGGACCGTCTGCACGTTCGGAGCGGATACGACGACGTTCGAGCCGTGGACCAGGAGGGCGTGCACACCGTCTGGTTCACCGAGGCGGTTGAGGAGGGCGACGGCCGGCAGCCCGGGACCCGGGATCGACTCGACCGGTACACCCCATACCTCGGCGACGTGACGGCGGGCTTCCGGATCGGTGATCTTGCGGTACCCGGGCAGTTGGTCGCACTTCTGACCGTGTTCGCGACCGCCCTGGCCGTTGCCCTGGCCGGTGAGCGTGCCGTAGCCCGATCCCGGCCGGCCCGGTAGTCCGAGCACGAGTGCGAGGTTGATGGCGGCGGTGGCCGTGTCGGTGCCGTCGACATGCTGCTCGACGCCGCGACCGGTGAGGATGTAGGTGCCGTCCGAGGCGGCGAGCCGACGAGCCACGTCTCGGAGGACCGGCGCCGGCACGCCGGTCACGGATTGGACGCGTTCCGGCCACCACGCGCTCACGCTGCGGCGCAGGCCGTCCAGCCCGGTCGTGCGCTCGGCCAGGTAGGCCTCGTCTGCGAGCCCTTCGGCGAGGACGATGTGTGTGAGCCCCAGGAGCAGGACCAGATCCGTCCCGGGCGCGGGCTGCACGTGGAGTCCACGACCGGTCTCGGTGAGTCGCGCGGTGGCCGAGCGGCGCGGATCGACCACGATGAGGCCACCGGAGGCCTGAGCACCGACGAGATGACCGATGAACGGGGGCATCGTCTCCGCGACGTTGGATCCGAGGAGGAGGACGGTCGACGCACCGTCGAGGTCCTCCAGTGGGAACGGCAGCCCCCGGTCGATCCCGAACGCACGGTTGCCCGCTGCCGCGGCGGAGGACATGCAGAACCGGCCGTTGTAGTCGATCCGGCTCGTCCCGATCGCGATCCTGGCGAACTTGCCCAGCTGGTAGGCCTTCTCGTTCGTGAGGCCACCGCCTCCGAAGACTCCGATCGCGTCCGCCCCGCGCTCACCACGGATGCGGAGGATGGTCGATGCGACGAGGTCGAGGGCCGCATCCCAGCTCGTCTCGACCAGCTCACCGGTGGCGTCGCGCACCAAGGGGGTCGTGAGGCGATCGCCCCGCGCGAGGAGCTCGGCCGACGTCCACCCCTTCTTGCAGAGGCCGCCCCGGTTCGTCGGGAAGTCCCGCCCGGCGACGTCGACCGGGAGCCTCGGAGCGACCCCGTCCACCGCCGTCGTTCGGGTGAGGGACATCGCGCACTGCAACGCGCAGTACGGGCAGTGGGTGTCGGTCACCGGGGCGGTGGGACGAGGCATGCGTGGTCCTTCGGTCAGGAGCGGGTGGAGCGACGGCTCACAGTCGTTGGCCGGCGAGTGACGCGTTCTTGCGGAAGTAGACGAGGAAGGTGACCGCGAACAGGACGACATACGCGCCGATGAAGCCGATGAACGCGGCCGAGTAGCTACCGGTCGCGCCGTGCGAGAGCCCGAGGATCTGTGGGATGACGAAGCCGCCGTAGGCACCGATCGCGGAGATGAGCCCGAGCGCGGCGGCGGCCTTGCGCTGCGTCCCGACGTCGCCGCTGCGGTGGTGGGCGTCGCGCAGGCCGGATCGCGCCGCGAAGACGCTCGGGATCATGCGGTACGTCGAGCCGTTCCCGACACCGGCGGCGACGAACAGGAGCAGGAAGCAGCCGAGGAACAGCCAGAAGTTCGCCAGCGGCAGGGTCCACAGCACCGCGAGCGCTCCCAGGGCCATGACGGCGAACGCACTCATCGTGACGACGGCCCCACCGAAGCGGTCGGCGAGACGCCCACCGAAGGGTCGTGCCAGCGAGCCGATCAGGGCTCCGAGGAACGCGAGCGAGATCGACGCGGAACCGACGGCGAAGGAGGAGAAGTCGGGGAACTGGTCCGCGATGAGCTTGGGGAACACACTCGCGAAGCCGATGAACGAGCCGAAG
>Ga0308165_1006571_pt1 | contig 10179 bp, 5 predicted proteins | sample PhyWR2_FD_201032 | JGI IMG/M metagenome (GOLD analysis project Ga0308165, IMG submission 201032) | Phyllosphere microbial communities from UC Gill Tract Community Farm, Albany, California, United States - DLSLW.R2 | ecosystem: Host-associated > Plants > Phyllosphere > Unclassified | place: USA... | reverse complement strand
ACCCGCAACGCCTGCATCGGTCGGACCGCTGGCCAGCTTGGTGGCGGTGTTCAGCCGACGAGGGTCCATGTGAAAGCCGAACCCGCCATCGGTCTTGACTGTCCATGGTGCTTCATCGGTGCCGTCGGAGCGGCCGAAGGTGAAGGTACGGTGGCGTGCGTTGGCCAGCAATTGCTTGTCGGCGACGTTGTCGCGATGGATTTTCAGCGGAATCATCACCAGGCCTTCGGCCTTGCCGGGCTTGGCCGGTTCATAGGCCGCCGGGTCCATGGCCAGGTCCTGACCGGTGTAGGCCTTGACGTTGAGTTGCAGCACCTTGCCGACGGCCGGGTCCCCCCTGTCCCACTGCGGTCCCTTGCTGGTTTGCTTGATCACCGCCAGATATTTCTCGGAGAGCAGGTCGGCCAGCGGGATCACGTCTTTGGGACCCTTGCCATCGTCGTGGGCTTGCAGGTTGACGAAGAACAGTTTGTCTCCAGGCTTGATACCGTTTTTCGCGAAGTTGACGATGATGTCAAAGCGCTCGGCGATACCTTGTGTCGGCAGGATCGCGTTGTGATTCTGCTTATCGCCGTCGGCGTCCAGATCCATGCTGCCATCGAACGGGACGGCGTGCTCCATGATGTTGCCGTCGTTGGCAATCATGTGGAACGGCACGCGGGCGTAGGACACACCGGAGTTTTTCGGTCCCTGGAATTCGCCACTGCTACCCTTGATCTCACGCACCAGCGCCAGCTTGAAATAACGTGACACTGAACCATTGAGGATGCGGAACCGATAACTGCGGGCGCGCACATCCAGGGTCGGTTTCCACTGCCAGTTGACCAGCACCTCGTCACCGAGGAACCCGTCGGTGTTGAACGGGTTGAACCACAATTGGCCGCTCTGATCCCACGCCTTGTCGGCGAACAGCAGATTGATGTCGTAGTCGCGATTGCCCCACGGCAAGGCGCTGCCGCTGGGCAGGCGCAGGTTGACACCGTCGTTGACCGATTCGTTGCCACGATCCAGGGCGCTGTAGTAGTTCATCATCGCCGCGTTGCCCTTGTAGACATTCTGCGCGGTGAAATCGAGCATGTGGTCGTGGAACCAGTGGGTGCTCATGGTCTCGCGCCAGTCACCACGGATCTTGATGGTGCCGTGGTCGCAGGTCTTGAGGCTGGGGGTCAGGTCGTTGGTCCACAGGGTTTCACCTGGCGCACAGGGGAACGCCGCGCGGGGGTCTTCGGCCTTGGTGTTGATGCTGTCGTAACCGGCCAGCTGGATCGGCCAGCGATAGTCGTAATACTGGCCCGGAAAAAAGAACGCGTTGGCATACCCGTCGCTTTCCGCGGGGGCGTGGCCGTTGTGTTCATGAGTGCTGATGGTGTGCAGGCCAAAGCCCATGTTGGCCGAGGGGTCGATGGGCAAGCCGTTGTAGTGACGCATCAGCACCGGTTGGCCATAGCGCACCATCAACAGTTTGGGCGGCAAGGTGCCGTCGAAGGTCCACACCGAGTTGTGATTTTGCACCGGCATGTTCGGGTGAATCCGCGCTTCGACACCCTTGGCGGTGCCGTCCGTGGCGGGGATGCCGGCGACGTTGTGATAGAGGCCACCAGGGCCGAACTCCCCCACGGCGTAACCATGCATCTGATGACTGTCACGCCAGCCGGTGTTGGTCCTGATCCCGGTCTGTACGGTCTTGTAGGCTGTTTGCGGGTAGAACTCGTTCCAGCGTTGATGCGACCAGCCCTTTCCTGGTGGACGACCTTCGGCCGAGGAGCCGATGCGGCGGTTGAGGAAGTACTCGATCTGCGCCTGCCACGGGTTGCGATCCACCACATTGGAGAACTGGCTGGGGAATGGTGTCAGCCCCGGTTGGCGCATGAAGGCATCGAGAGCGGCGCTGGGCGGTGCGCTGCGGGCAACGCTGGTAGGGTCCTGTTGCGGCAACGGGCCGATGGCTGCTGCGGGGAATGGCAAGGGCGCCGACGGTGTGGTGGGGTCGAGTTTCTCCGGGCCGAACTCCTCGAACAGCGCCAGTTGCTGAGTGAAAGGCAACGCGCCGAACAACGGGCTGGGCTTCCCGTTGGTGGGATAGTTGAAACTGGTCTGCACCGTCGGCGGCAGGATGTTTTCCTGGCGCGTGGTGTCGCGGCTGCCTTTGACGCCATCGGGCAGATCGAAGGAGTCTTCGTTGGCCTCCGGCATGGTCAGGATGGCGTTTAGAGCCGCGGGCTCGTCGGCCGGTTCGTCGTAGTACGCCGAAGGGTCTGTCGGTTCTGGCTGTCGCTCGTCATCGATCGGGCTGGCGCGCAGCGTCGCCGTGCCCAGCGTCATTGTGAGGACAACGCTCAAAGGCGTCAGGAGCCATTTGAAGGGATAACGGGCTTTCGTGTTCATCACCAGCCGCCTCGAAGTCATGAAGGGGGTACTGGTGGTTTTGCAAGGAATCGGCCAAATTTGTAACAACTTAATACGAAAGTGTTAACACCCCGCAAAACAATGGCTTATCAGCATCAATGTGCCATACCGGTGCCGATCGGGGTGGGGAATGACACCCGCTACCGGGGAAAGTTCATCCCCATTTTCAGGGAAAGCGCTTGAACGACAGACGGACACACGTGCCCTCGCCTTCACGGCTTTCCAATCTGACCGAACCGCCGCAGCGCTCCATGATCCGCTTGACCAGCACCAGCCCAACGCCGAGCCCGCCCTGCTTGGTGGTGAAAAACGGGCGGAAGGCCATTTTGCGCTGCTCCTCGCTCATACCCTTACCGGTGTCGCGAAGGGCGACTTTCACACGGCGGGGATGTCTCGATTCCAGGGTAACCGTTAGCGTCCCGCCCTTGTCCATCGCTTCGAGTGCATTGGCGATCAGGCTGTTGAGGATCTGCGCCAACTGCATCGGCTGGCTCACCACCATTGGCATTTGCTGCGGCTCGAACACCACGTTCACGCAAGCCCTGGCGATCTGCTGCTCGAACGCCTTGAGGCTTTCTTGCAAGACGGCCACCAGGTTCACGGGCTCCGGTTCATCGTGCAAAGGACGCAGGGATTGCAGCAGTTCGCGCACCCATTTCGACATGCGGTCGACCTGGCCAATGATGTCATTGATGTTCTTGTGCGCCGGCCCGCTGTCGAACTCCAGTGCCAGCTCGGCGCTCGAGCGGATGGTCGCCAGGGGATTACGCAAGCTATGGGCCACCGCCGATGACATCTCGCCCAGGGCCACGAAGGTTTCGTTGGTAATCAGTTGCTTTTGTTGTGCCGCCAGTTGCATCGCTGCGCGTCGCACGATCCAGTACAACCCCAAGTAAATCAGCCCGCCCCCCAGGGCTGTCGCCAGCCAGATCAGCACCAGTCCGCGCTGCATGCGTTCGATCAGGTCCTTGGGTTCCTTGTAGATCTCGACCATCGCCGTGACGGTTTTGCCCTCGGCGTCGAACAGTGGAATGTAATTCTCGATGAAGATGTATTCAGGGGGTGAAGTGAACTTCTGCTCCATGCGCGCCTTGTCGACATCGTGGTAACTGGCGGACACCGGTGTCTTGAATTCGAAGGCATGGTCCAGGTCTTCATCGGCTTCGATGGTGGTGCCCATCAGCGCCGGGTTGGTCGACCAGATCACCATACGATCGGGGGCGTAGATGTTGGCCAGGATCACGTCGGGCAAGTGGGCGATATGATCGAGGAATTCCCCCCGGGCATCGGCGCGGGCCAACGGGTCGATTTCAGGAAAGTTGCGATCCTGGCGTGGGTCGAGCAAGTCACCCATGGTGCGCACATGGGGGATCGAGACGTGGCGCACCTCCGCCGAGGCAATCGCCCGGATGAACTGCGAGGTGAGCAACGCATCGCGTTGAATACTCTCGGTAATCACGAACTTGGTGGAGACCGCACCCAGCGCAATCGCCACGGTGCCGATCACCGCCATGCTGATCAGCGAGAACCAGCGCAACAGATTGAATGGCTGCTTACGCGAGCGCAGAAGGACATCACCCTCCTGATTCTGGAGGGTTTGTGTTGGCATGTTCATGGGCACTGCTTCCTGACCACTTCCCCCTTTTGGTTATAGCCCATGGCCACATTTTTGCCCGGTACTGGGGATTGGCATCCCTCGCGCCTACAGAAGGGGCATCCCCATCCTTACCCCAATCCTGGGGAAACTCGCCCGTTCCCTGCTTGGCCGCGTCAGGCCTTCTCACCCCCAATACCCGACTACTACGGGCCTCTCCTGACACTTTCACGTTGTTGGTATGGAAGTTGCCGAAGCCCCCTCAACTGACCCAACCCCCGGGGGCAGGTCTTCGATAGAGGGAAAACTCATGCACCCTTTACTGTCCAAAACCGCGATCGCCGTGATCGTGAGTGCACTGGCCCAAGGCTCTGCCCAGGCCGCGTTGTTTGCTGTCGACCAAGGTCCCTATACGCTTCCCACCGGCAACTTTGCCGCCTGGTATCAGGACACCCACGGTCGTACCCTCGACCTGTGCCTGACCAAGGCTGTCAGTTCCAGGGCCCCTGTCGTGGCGGGCACGCCTGCCTACATGTGCCTGCTGAGTCCCAACCCCGGGATTTTCGACGACACCAAGCCGATGGTATTTCCGGATAACTTCCCTGACGAAGCGTTCTGGTTCACCGGTGACGGCTCCATCGTCGACGCTGCGCGCGGCATCGACCTGACGTACGTCAGCGCCCTGGAAGCTGCCTTCTCCGGCGGCGATCCCAAGGAAGGCGACCAGATCAGCTTCGGCCGTATCCGGATTCGCGTCGACGTGCCCACCCCGGGTATCTACACGATCACTCACCCCTATGGCGTCGACATATTCGACGTGCCTGTCGCCGGCCGCAAAGCAATCAACATGACCCGCGACATCGGTATCGGCTCGCCGAAAACCTATGACGGCGCGCTCAAAAGTGATATCGGCCCATTCCTGCGCAGCACCAACGGCCCTTACACCGAGACCAATCCCGAAACCCAGGCAGTCGAGCAATTTGTCGGCGATCCGAACCTGGAAGAGACCTTCACCGGCAGCCCCTTCAACACCAACTACATTCGCATCGAAGGCCCCAACGGCCTGGACCTGCGCACCACGGTCCTGGCCATATCCGGCAAGTTGTCGACGGTCGCCCGGCCGACCCCGCTGATCACCGAACGCAGCACTTACTCACGCAAGGCTGGCAGCAGTGCCCCGGTGGCTCAGCAGGATGTGTTCGTGCTGGCCCCGCCGCCACCAGCCACCGTGAAGCTGGACAGCAACACGCCGGTGCTCAACCTGACCGAGGCCGACACCACCGGCCATTGGTATGCCCAGTCCGCCACCAACCCGACGCTGCCAACCAGCCTGTCGGTCACGGCGGACAACCACCTGGCCATTCCCACCAGCACAGCGACCACGCGGTCCGCAACGCTGACCGACCTGGTGGTGATCACACAAGCCGAATACAAGCTCAGCAACGGCCAGCTCACCATCGTTGCTTCCAGCAGCGACGAAACTTCGCCACCGGTGTTGACCGCCACCTCCGGCACCGGGGTGGCCATCGGTGCATTGAGTGGTAGCGGTCCTGAGAAAACCCTGTCGACCAACATCACGCCGATTCCACCGGCCAAGGTGCAAGTGACGTCCGCCAATGGCGGCGTCGATATCGAAGACGTGGTCATCGTGCAATGAACGCACTCATGCCCAGATCCGCATCAGGAGGCATCATGAACAAGTGGCCACGCTTCGCACTCAACGCTCTGGGGCTGACAATCTCGCTCTCCGGCACTGCGTTCGCGCAACTCGCCGCCGTCGACCCCGGCCCTTACACCTTCGCCACGGGGAAATTCCCCATGTGGTATCAGGACAATACTGAACTGTCGCTGGAATTGTGCCAGTCACGAGCGACGAGCTCCCGGGCCCCAGGTGCACCCGGCGCACCGGCCTACATGTGCATCCTTAATCCGGAACCGGGGATTTTCGACGACACTCAGCCCATGGTGTTCCCGGACAACTGGCCACCGGAGGCTTTCTGGTTCCTCGCAGAAACCACCATCGCCGATGTCGGCGGTTACGGCGTGGACGCCTACGTGGCGGGGGTCGAAGCAGCCTTCACGGCGGAAAACCCGATCGATGGCGATCAGGCCAGCTTCGCGCGGATTCGCATTCGCGTGAACATTCCCATCGCCGGGACCTATGTGATCACTCACCCCTACGGCAAGGAAACGATCAATGTGCCGACGCCTGGCCGGCGGGTCATCAATGTCACCCGCGACGTCGGCATCGGCGCACCGGGCAACTTCTCCGGTGCGCTCACGGGTGAAGTCGGGCCTTTCCTGCGCGGCGTTGGCGGGCCTTACCCCGAGCTCAACCCGGACACCGGCACCATGGACACGTTCATCGGCGATCCGAACATCTCCGAGGCGGTCACCGGCAGCCCCTTCGGCACCAATTTTCTGCGTATCCAAGGGCCGGCGGGCACCATCGAGACCTCGGCGTTTACCGTCTCCGGCAAAATTCTCGACAGCCGGACACAGACACCGGTGGAAATCGGTCGTGCCACCTATCGACGCAAGTCCACCGGCCCTGGCAGTAGCAGCACCCAGGTGGAAGTCTTTGGCAAATCGCCCAACAGTTCGAGCCTGTGCTTCCGCGAAAGCGTGACACTGATTCCCGGCACGCCTCCATCACCTTGCCTGGTCAACATGATCGGCGACGGACGCGGCCAGTACTTCGCCCAGCACCTCATCAGCAACGGCAACGTGCCGCCAGTGGTGGTGCTCACCGCCAACATCCCGGGCGACGCAACCACCCGGCCAACGGCGGTCTCGAGCAAAGTCACTGACGTCGTGAAAGTCCAGACCGCACGCTACAACTGGAGCAATCACAGCCTGGTCATTGAAGCCACGTCCACCGATGAAGTGAACGTGCCTGACATGGTTGCCCAAGGTTTCGGACGCTTGTCGAAACAAGGCCTATTGCAGAAACTCACCGTCGCCGACCTGACTCAACCACCGGCCACCGTGACGATCAAATCCTCGGCCGGCGGCAGCGACACCGAACCCGTCGTGGTGGTCGGCACTGCGCCGGACAGCGGCGAGAACCAGGCGCCGATCGCCAACGCGGACAGCGGCAGCACCAGCTTCGGCGTGCCGATCACCCTCAACCTGTTGACCAACGACAGCGACCCGGACGGCAACACGCCGCTGGCCATCACCGCGCTGACCCAACCGGAAACCGGGCAAGGTACCGTGACGCTGAGCGGCACCACTGCGGTGGTCTACACCCCACCGGCAGTGGTAAATTCGCCACTGACCACGACCTTCACCTACAAGGCGCAAGACGTCAAAGGCCTGGCTTCCACCACGGCCGCGACCGTGACCATCACCGTGGCACCGAACCAGGCGCCAACGGCCGTGGCTGACAGCATCGCGACCCTGGGTGTGTCCGTGCCGATCAACGTGTTGACCAACGACACCGATCCGGAAGGCAACCTGCCGCTCGGGGTGGCCAGTTTCACTCAACCGGCAGCAGGCCGAGGCACCGTCACCAGCAATGGCACGGTCCTGACCTATAACCCACCGGCGACCGTGACTACCGCCTTCACCACAACCTTCACCTACTTCGCGCGGGACAGCTTCGGCGCCGTGTCGACAGCCCCGGCGACGGTAACCGTGCAAGTCTCGCCACGGCCAGCGGCAGAAACCTTTGCCGTGACGGCGGCCACCGTGACCGCACGGTCCAACAACCGCTTCACCTGGGACCTCAGCGGGACCTCATCGGTGACCACCGGCAACACCATCACCATCCAGGTCACTACCCCGACCGGGCTGCAAACACTGGGCACCACCACGGTGCCGGTGACCGGGCGCTGGCGGCTGACGGTGAACAACACGACAACAGTGGTCCCGTCGGCCAACCCGACCGCCACCATCACCTCGTCCCAAGGCACCGTGCGCACCGTGCAAGTGATCTCCAACTGAGCCCGCGCCCCATCGGCCACCCGGCTGATGGGGCCCTTTCACTCAAAAGGACAAGACCATGAAAACGTCAACCGCCGCCCTGCTCTGCCTGCTTCTGCTTTGCAGCGGCGCAGTCGCGAGCGGCGCCGACGATTTGATGGAAAACGACGATCTGGGCCCCGGTGCCGATCTGGGCGAGTTACCGACGCCCATTGGCCAACAGGCACTGATCAACCAGAACGGCCAGGCCAACGTGGCGTTGGTGCAACAGAACGGCCAGTCGTTGCTCGGCACCATCGTCCAGTCGGGCAGCAATCAGGAAGCGTTCATCCTGCAGCAAGGCAGCGACCTGATGGCGATCATCACCCAGCAAGGTTATGGCAATGCCGCTTCGATCACCCAGACCGGCAGCCAGAACCGCGCGCAGATTTCCCAAAACGGCAATAACAACGACGCCAGCATCGACCAGGCCGGCACGGGGCTTTCCAGCGCCGTGAACCAGTCGGGAAATGGCATGAGCGTTTCGGTCAAACAATACCGCTAAAGCACTGCATCATCCTGGAGGTTTCATCATGTTCAAACTGACGCCCCTTACCGCCGCCATCCTGGTCATGGTCAGTGCCCAGGCCATGGCCGACGACAGCCAGTCCACCCAGAACCAGAACGGTACCGCCAACGTTGCCGACGTCAAGCAGACCAAGGCCTCGTTCAGCTCCGCGACCCAACAGCAACTGGGCCAAGGCAACGACGCCGCTGCCGTGCAGGACACGGCCACCGGCACCATCGAGCAGAACCAGGTCGGCGACTACAACGCCGGTTACGCCGAGCAGTTGTTCGAGGACAACAGCAAGATCACCCAGCAGCAGACCGGCGCCTTCAACACCGCCCATGCCAGCCAGTCGATCGGCGTCGGTGGCGGCGAAGTGCTGCAGCAGCAGGAAGGCACCGGCAACTTCTCGTTCGTCTATCAGGACAGTCAGGAAGGCACCAGTGGCCAGACCTACCAGTTCGGTGACGGCAATGACGCCAACATCGAGCAGATCCAGCTCGGCACCGCCAACAACGCGGTGATCATCCAGTACGGCAGCGGCAACTACGGTACCGCCGAACAGGTCTTCCACAATGGCGGCCAGATCAACATCAACCAGGCGGGCAGCACCAACTACGCCTACGGCGACCAGCGCAACGGCGAAGGCGGCACTCTGACCATCAACCAGTTCGGTGACGGCAACGGCACCGAAGTCTGGCAGGACACCCAGCTCGCCAGCCAGGCCACCGTCAACCAGTCGGGCGTGAGCAACGAAACCGTGGTCGACCAGAGCTTTGGGGAAAACAACGTCGCCCAGGTGTTCCAGGTCGGTGACCTCAACGCCATCTATGCCGACCAGTTCGAGTCCATTGGCTCCAGCCTGGCGCTGTACCAGACCGGCGTGGGCAATGTGCACTTCACCTATCAGAACGGCGACGGTCATTCGCTCACGGCGACCTCGGTGGGTAACGACAACAAGGTCTACGCCAGCAACTGGAAAGGCCCGCAAAAAGGCGGCCAGTTCGGCAGCAACCAGCGCGCCACCGTCAACCAGAACGGCAACGGCAACACCGCCAACTTCACCCAGGACGGCGTCAGCAATATCATGACCACCTTCCAGGCGGGGTCTGGCAACAAGACCACAGTCGTCCAGGCTGACAGCTTCAACGAGCTGTACTTCGAGCAGAACGGCACCGACAACATCCTCGTCGCCGACCAGCGCGGCACTGCCAACCTGGCCATGGGCAACAGCAACGGCATGAACAACACCACCAACTTCACCCAATCGGGCACCGGCAACGAGGCCTACACCAGCCAGAGCGGCGACGACAACATGATCACCGTCAAACAGGCCGATACCATGAACGTGGCGTACGTCACCCAGGGCGGCACCGGCAACACTGCCAACGTCGACCAGAGCGGTACGACGCAGATGGCAACCGTTCAACAGATGGGGATGGATAACCGGGCGACCGTGATGCAGCAGTGAGCGCGAGGCAAGGAAAACCGCGACCCTGGTGAGGGTCGCGGTTTTTTTCGTCTGGGGGCCCTGTAGGAGCGAGCTTGCTCGCGATCGTCGTTAACGATGACGCTGGCTGCCTGGATGCCCGCGGTGCCTTGGCTACCATCGCGAGCAAGCTCGCTCCTACAGGGGGGTGGTTGGTGCGGGCATTATTGGCGTCGATAGTTACCATCATTTGAATGAAGTTCTCATAAAAAATCT
>Ga0308165_1006570_pt1 | contig 10180 bp, 12 predicted proteins | sample PhyWR2_FD_201032 | JGI IMG/M metagenome (GOLD analysis project Ga0308165, IMG submission 201032) | Phyllosphere microbial communities from UC Gill Tract Community Farm, Albany, California, United States - DLSLW.R2 | ecosystem: Host-associated > Plants > Phyllosphere > Unclassified | place: USA... | reverse complement strand
TGGGTGTTTGTATTTACATTCTTCTATTTAGTATAATTATAAGTTTTTAATTTTAGAAAAGCTATGTCACAACATCACGATAATATTGCTCACGATGAGCATGGACACGCAGAAGGAATGGATAAAAAAGGTATCTGGAGAATTTTCTTCGTCCTTTTAGCATTAACTGCTCTAGAGTTCTTAATCGCATTGGGATTTGTTCATCACTGGCAAATCTTAGCAAAAGGTGCTTTGGTTAATACAATCTATATTGTATTAACATTAGTAAAAGCTTATTATATCGTTGCTTACTTCATGCACTTGAAATTTGAGAAATCTAGTTTCATCGTTACTGTAAGTATTGTATTTATTTTTATTATTTATTTTATCATTTTAATGCTTACAGAAGGTAACTTCTTGTTGAATGACTTGCACCCTCACCAATTGTGGGAAAATAAATAACATAAATGAGCAAAAATACTGGAAAAAATAAAGGTATTCAAACGATCATGATCCTGGCAATAATTTTATTATTGCCAGGTTTTTTGTATGTAGTACTAAATAAAAGTGGTATGGCCAATTCGTACGCTACGCTACCTATCTTTGGCGATAAAGTAGTGCCGGGTACGACACATCGTAAGTGGGGAAGGGATATCATGGATACGTTATATCATGAAGTACCAAAAATTTCTTTTAAGAACTACGATGGTAAACCGGTCCACCTTTTTGAAAATGACAGTGCAATATCTATTGTACATCTTTTCTATTCGAAAGATAAGTCATTTTCAACAACTCTTATTAATAGCCTAAATAAAGTTTCTGGTGATTTTAGAAATAATAGAAGAATTAAGTTTTATTCTATTACTGTGGATACACTATATGATACTCCAGAGGTTTTAAAAAATTACATTAAGAATATCGATCCGTCTGATAAAAGTTGGTACTTTGTGACTCATCCTTCTTCGGATATTTTTAAATTTGCTCAAACTGGTTTGTTGCAGGATGCTTTGGCTACGGGTGATCCGAATAAACCTTTTGTAATTGGTTCTTCTTATATCTTAATTGATTCAAAAAGAAGAATAAGGGGATTCTACGATATCACGATGAAGAAGGAAGTGGAACGCCTGAGTGATGAGATTAAATTGTTGGCGGTGGAGGAGATCAGAAATAATCCACCTAAGATTGAAACGAAATAAAATGGGACAGACTGCAGAAGAAAAAAAATATAACAAGTGGATTATCGTTTTATCGGTAGTTATCCCACTTTTGGTGGCCGCTTTGTTTGGTGTTAATTTGCGTAAATTGGGCTATGATGTTGAACCGTTAGGGTTTTTACCTCCAATTTATGCTACTATAAATGGTATTACTGCTATTTTGTTATTTTGGGCTGTGGCTGCGATAAAAAAGGGAAATAAAAAATTGCACGAGCGATTAATCAAAGTTTGTGTTTGTTGCTCTGTAGCTTTTCTAGGCATGTACGTTGCTTATCATATGACTTCTAACTCGACATCTTATGGTGGGGAAGGTATTTTACGTCCTATTTACTTTTTTATTTTAATAACCCATATTGTTTTGTCTGTGATTATTATCCCTTTTGTATTGATTACTTATGTAAGAGGTATTGCTGGATCGTATGAAAGGCATAAAAAAATTGCGCGTATTACCTATCCAATGTGGTTGTATGTAGCGGTAACGGGTGTGATCGTTTATTTGATGATTTCACCTTATTATGTTCACTAATTAATTTTATGAGTATGACTAGTGCATGGGTGTATCAATCTAATCGTTTTTTTACAGATGAAGAAGCGATCTTGATTCAAAAAAGATTGGCTGATTTTGCTGCGGGATGGAAAGTTCATGGCGAACCTTTGTCAGCTCAGGCCGAGGTTAAGTCTAACTTATTTATTGTTCTTTCGGTTGATGAGCAAATTGCTGCCGCTTCTGGTTGTTCGATCGATAGTTCTGTACGTTTTTTAAAAACTTTGGAACAGGATTTTAATATTCAGTTATTTGATCGTATGCGTGTTGCTTACAAAGTCGGTGATCAACTTTATGCTGCTTCTAGAAGTGAATTTGAAGAGTTAGTTAAGATGGGGCACATTAATGATGATACGGTGGTATATGATAATACCATTACTTCTTTGGCTTCTCTTGATGATAAATGGGAAATACCTTTTGGTCAAAGTTGGCATAAGCGTGTATTTGGATAATGAGATAAAAAAAGCGATGAATTGGTCATCGCTTTTTTTATCTCATTATGATCAATTCCTTAGATTAAGTGGCTGTTTGGATTACTCGGGTATTTGATAATGATCCATATACCGAACTATGCTATTTGCTCTACGATTGACATATGTAGATGGATTTCGGGCATCCCATTGTCTTGGATTAGGCAAAATGGCAATGATCAGCGCAGCTTGCTTTTTTGACAATGTTGATCCTGATTTTTTGTAATAGTATTGAGATGCTGCCTCTGCACCATATACTCCCTGTCCCATTTCGATGACATTGAGATAGACTTCCAAAATTCGTTTTTTACTCCAGAATGTTTCGATCAAAACTGTAAAATAGGTTTCTAAACCTTTTCTAAGCCATGATCTTTTTGGCCACAGGAACACATTTTTTGCGACCTGCTGACTGATGGTACTTCCTCCACGGAGGTTTTTTCCATCTTTGTTCTTTTCTATTGCTTTTTGAATGGCATCGGTATCAAATCCCCAATGCGTCATAAAGTGTGCATCTTCTCCAGCTATTGCAGCATGTTTTAAGTTGTCTGAAAGCTTTTCGTAATTTAACCAGTCTTTCTCTAGCTTAAATCCTTTGTCTGCGGCCTGAAGCTCAAAACCTCGTTGAATCATGAGCCACGTGATGGGTGGATTGATAAATTTAAGTGCCAATACCCAAAATATTGTTATTGCAAAGAAACCTCCAATGATACGTAATGACCAAATTTTTAACTTTTTTTTCCAGCTTGTTTGAATCTTTTTTTTCTTAACCTGATTCGTTCTCTTAATTGCCATATCTTTTGAAAAACTATGCAAAGGAACGAAATATTTTGTCTAATTGTTTTGGTAGATCTGGTTTGTACGCTGCTTTTTTTCAATAACATGTTTTTTCGTCTAGGCTTAGGTGTATGGTATGATCGTTTAGTTGAGGATAGTAGCGATGAAAGATGTGTTAGAAATTAAAAAAGTGGATTAAGTTTTCATATTCTCTTTGATCGTTTGTCTAATCAGGTAGATTATGTTATTTTTACGGCTTATTATCATAAACGAAATCCAATTGGCAAAGGCAGAAAAAAAGGTAACTCCATTAATGCAACAATATAATGCAATCAAGGTTAAATATCCTGGTGCTTTGTTGTTGTTCCGTGTAGGTGATTTTTATGAAACATTTGGTGAAGATGCTATTAAGGCCGCCAGTATATTAGGTATTGTACAAACCAAAAGGGGAAATGGAACGGAATCTGAAACTGCATTGGCAGGTTTTCCTCATCATTCTTTGGAAACTTATCTTCCAAAACTTGTTCGTGCGGGTCAACGTGTGGCAATCTGTGATCAATTGGAGGATCCTAAGCAAACTAAAACTATTGTTAAACGTGGCGTAACGGAATTGGTGACACCTGGTGTGTCTTATAATGATAATATTGTTCAGCAGAAATCGAATAATTATCTCGCATCGATTTTTATTGATAAAACGCAAATTGGAATTTCTTTCTTGGATATTTCTACAGGAGAATTTTTGGTGGCGCAAGGTACTCAATCTTATATTGATAAGCTTTTGCAGGGTTTTAAACCTACTGAAGTTATTATGTCACGCAAGCAGTCTAAAGAGTTTTTAGATCTTTTTGGTAACCAATATTATACTTATACACTTGATGAATGGCCATATACTGGTGATTACGCATCGGAGAGTTTATTGAAGCACTTCGAAGTTAATTCGATGAAAGGCTTTGGTATTGATCGGATGCCTGTTGGAATTGTTGCTGCTGGTGTTGCCTTGCATTATCTAAATGAAACTGAACATCGCAACTTACAGCATATTTCAAATATTGCACGTATCGAAGAAGATCGCCATATGTGGTTAGACCGTTTTACGGTGCGAAATTTGGAATTGATCGGGTCTGCTAACGAAAATGCAACGACGTTGTCAGATGTATTGGATCAAACGGCTTCTCCGATGGGTGCTCGTTTATTGAAAAGATGGATTGTGATGCCGTTGAAAGATCGTAAGTCTATTCAGGAAAGGTTGGATGTTGTTGCGTATTTCACGGAGCATAAAGAATTGCGTGATGCTTTGATTCAAGAGATCAAATATGTGGGCGATCTGGAAAGGTTAATTTCTAAAATTGGTCTTCAGAAAGCTTCGCCTAGAGAGATTGTGCAGTTGAAACGTGCTTTGTATGCTATTGAGAAATTAAAGGAGTTGACCAATCAGGAAAATTCGGAGGCATTGCGCGTCATTGCTGAACAGTTGAATGTATGTGGGATCATCCGTGATAAGATCGAGAAAGAAGTTTTTGCTGAACCTCCGGTGGCTCTCAATAAGGGTAATGTCATTGGTGATGGGGTTGATGATGAATTGGATCGTCTGCGTAAAATAGCTTTTGGTGGTAAAGATTATTTAATTGAAATCCAAAAAAGAGAAGCGGAGGCTACTGGTATTCCTTCCCTAAAGATCGCTTTTAATAATGTATTTGGGTATTATTTGGAGGTGACCAATACGCATCGCGATAAGGTGCCTTCTGCATGGATTCGTAAACAGACGCTTGTCAATGCTGAACGTTATATTACGGAGGAGCTTAAGGAATATGAGGATCAAATCTTGGGAGCGGAAGAAAAGATTCAGGTTATCGAAAATCGTCTTTATGCTGAATTGCTGGTCGCTATTGCTGCTTATATCAAACCAATTCAGTTGAATGCCCAACTGCTTGCAAAATTGGATGTACTCTTGAACTTTTCTGTTATTGCAGAAAAGAATTATTATGTTCAACCGGAGATTTCTGAAAGTAAGGTCTTGGATATTAAAGGGGGGCGACACCCAGTTATTGAAAAGAAAATGGCTATTGGTGAGGATTATATCACGAATGATGTCTATTTGGATAACGACACGCAACAGGTCATCATCATTACAGGGCCGAATATGGCGGGTAAGTCTGCGCTTTTACGTCAGACTGCTCTGATTGTGCTGATGGCTCAGATTGGTTCTTTTGTACCTGTAAAGGAAGCTAAAATTGGTCTTGTTGATAAGATTTTTACGCGTGTAGGTGCTTCGGATAATTTGTCTTCTGGTGAATCGACTTTTATGGTTGAGATGAATGAGACTGCGAGTATCATGAACAACCTTTCGGACCGTAGTTTAATTTTACTGGATGAGATCGGTCGTGGTACAAGTACTTATGATGGTATTTCTATTGCTTGGGCTATTGCTGAGTTTTTACATAATCATCCTACTGCTAAAGCTAAAACTTTATTTGCGACTCACTATCATGAATTAAACGAATTGACGAATTCTATGCCGCGTATTAAAAATTATAATGTGACGGTTAAGGAGGTCAATAATAAGGTGATATTCTTGCGTAAGTTAGTTCCTGGCGGGTCAGAGCATAGTTTTGGTATTCATGTTGCTAAATTGGCTGGTATGCCTCCGAAATTGCTTTCTCGGGCCAATGAAATATTGAAACGATTGGAACAGGAGCGAACAGGTGGGGAACAGATCAAGGATAGTATGCGGAAAATTCAAAAGCAGGCTTATCAATTGCAGATGTTCTCAATTGATGATCCAGTGCTTGAGAAAATCCGTGATATGCTGAATAATTTGGATGTAAATACGTTGACTCCTGTCGAGGCTCTTATGAAGTTGGACGAGATCCAACGTCTACTAAAGAATTAAAAGCGAAAAAATAATTCTACGCTTCCGTAGTGATTATAGATGTTGCTCATGAGTTTACTATCCCATTGGTATGGTGTATAGTGATATCCAGCTTCTAATCCAATATAATTTTTTCCTTTTAATTGTCGCATGCCGGCTATACTTAGTCCAAGATGCATGGTATTAACGGTGTACAATTTTTTTGAATTTCCTCCGTATATATAATCCCCAAAAGAATCGTAGTATCCATCGGTATAAATGTCTTCGGATATTCCAGTATCTACCATGTCTATTCCTAAATTAAGTTTCGGGATGACAATAAATTTGGTGTTATCGTAGATTTTATATCCAAGAGCACCTCCGAAAAAAAGACCAAAGTCAGCATTTACAGATTCTGTCGTACCGTAATAATTGTAATCAAAATTTTTATCATTGCTATTGATCCGCACTTTAAATCCTCCTTCAAAAATAAATGATTTGGCTAAAGAACTCATGATGGAAAATCCGAGTGACATGTTTGGACCAAATGTTGTATTTGAACCTCCTAGTGGTCCATATACTCCTATATAAGGTAGAAAACCGATTCTTGACTTGTTGTAGTAATCTGCTATGGCTATTGGGTCTTCTTGTTCTTCTTTGATCGTGTTTTCGGTATGATCTTTTATGATTGTCTGGCTATTGTTTTGCCCAGTATCCTGGATTGCTCCTTGTTGGTTTTTTAATAATTCGTTGTTAGAAAAAAGGTTTAAGATATCGACTTCGGCTTCTGACAGGACATAGGATTGTGATTGCAATAATGCTTTTGACCGTGTTTTGATCAATAGGTCAATGGGGTGCCTTAATGGGAAATAATTATATTGCTGTTTATTGGACTCATATTGGTAAATGTAATCTTCTCTTTCGGCATCCCGAAATCGAATGATTAATTGTTCATCAAAACCATTTTCTATATATTTTTCTATCGAATTGCTACTCTGCTGCTTTGCTATAATTAAATTTATAATTTTGATCCGTTGGCCTAATTCGGTGGGACCACAGCTTTGCTCGATTTGTGCCACTATTGGTGTTAATTGAGCATATTGATTTGTATTTAATAATTTGGTTATTGCCTCAAGAGAATTTTTTATGGTAGATTCACATGTTTCTTGTGCTGCACAGTATGTGAAATTACTGATTAATGAAATGATACTGAAGAGTATGACAAATATATAACGATTCATATGGACTTTAGTTGATCGTATAAAGTAACGAAAATTTATTTAATTTTTATATTGATCTGACCAACACAACGGCTCTAAAACAATTATCTTTGTGGGGATGGCTTCTATATTTCAATTTAAAGAGTTTGCGGTGGATCAGTCGGATTGTGCGATGAAAATTAATACAGATGGTGTATTACTGGCTGCATTGGTTCAGATTGATTCTTCATCCCGTATATTGGATATTGGTACAGGAACCGGGGTAATCGCTTTGATGTTGGCACAGCGCTATGTTAAAAGTGAGGTGGTCGCTGTAGAGATTGATCCAGAGGCCGCTCACCGGGCGGTATTAAATTTTAGAAATTCTATCTTTAGTGATCGTATGGTGGTGCATGCTTGTTCATTTCAAGATTTGGATGATACTAAGCCGTTTGATTTTATTATTTCTAATCCACCTTTTTACACGGATTCTTTGCATAATCCAGATGCAAGAAAGAAATTGGCTAGACATACCAATTTAGAATTTTTTAATGAATTATTGCAATTTTCGGCTCAATCTCTATCTCCAAATGGGTGCTTGGCTTTGATCTTACCTACGTTATTGGCGGATGACTTGAAAGTAATAGCCGAAAAATTGGATTTGAGATTAGAACGGGAGATCTTGATCCGATCTTTTGAAAATGATGTGGTCATTCGAAAAATTGTTATTTATCAGAAGGGTTATTGTGGTGAGGCTGTAGTCTCTGATTTTATTATTTATCAAGCAAAGGGTGTTTATTCGGATATGTATAAAACTGCTTTGAAACCTTATTTTTTAGCTTTTTAGTATGACAAAGATTGGATTGATTTCTGACACGCATTCTTATTTAGATGAAGCTGTATTTAAACATTTCGAGCATTGTGATGAGATATGGCATATTGGTGATTTTGGTAATAGCAATGTTGCTGATCAGCTGGAGGGCTTTAAACCTCTGCGTGGTGTCTACGGTAATATCGACGATCAAGCGTTACGGCTTCGGTTTCCTGAAGATTTGAGATTTTCCTGTGAGGGGGTTGATGTGTGGTTGACGCATATTGGAGGGTACCCTGGTAAATATGCTCAGAGAATTAAGAAAAAGATATCCGAAGATCCGCCTCAATTATTTATTACAGGTCATTCACATATTTTGAAGGTGATGTATGATCAGAAATTAAAATGTCTACATCTGAATCCTGGTGCTGCTGGTAAACAGGGATGGCATAAGGTGAGAACACTGATGCGATTTGAAATTAATGGGAGTAAAATCGAGCATTTAGAAATTATTGAGCTCGCTGGAAGATAAGGCTAAAATTTATAAGCTATCGCGCACTTCCAATAAAAAGCTTTTTAATTTTTCTAAGGAATCAACAACGCGTTGATTTTCTTTTGCTTCTGATTTATTGGTGCGTAGATACTCTCGAGCACCTTGGAGTGTATATCCTTTATCTTTGACTAAGTTGAAAATAATTTTCAAATTAGCAATATCATCTTGTGTAAACAGACGATTTCCTTTTTTATTCTTTTTGGGTTGAATAATATCAAATTCACGCTCATAAAAACGAATTTGGGATGCATTGACATTAAACATTGCTGTCACTTCACCCATCGTATAATACAATTTATTAATTTCGCGCTCTTTGTAAGGCATACTGATTTACTAAGTTTTATATAACAAACTTAGATAAATTTACTTAGATAAGCAATTGTATTGTGTATCTAAGACAAATTTATTCGTTTTCATATCTATTCATATTTTTTATGTCATGCTTTGTTATTTTTATACTCTCTGTTGAACTGTTTGTTGCAGATCTGTCTTAGTGGGGGGCGATATTGATCTATCGCATTTTAGTAAAATTGAATTTTTAAATTTGAAGAGTTATGATTTTGGTTAGTCGTTTTTGGACAAAAATATTTTCATTTGGGAAGGCTGATGCCATTACTATTTATCCTTTTATTTTTCTGAAAAAGCGTATGTTTAAAGAGAATAAACAATTGATCAATCATGAGCGGATTCATATCAGGCAGGCTGCTGAGTTGTTGATTATATTTTTTTATATGAGCTATCTACTTGAATTTTTATTTAGATATGTACAATACCGTGATTTTCATACTGCTTATTTAAATATTTCTTACGAGCGTGAAGCTTATGCTAATGAGGCTAATTTTGATTACTTGTCGCAGCGAAAGTTTTGGGCTTTTGGACAATATTACAAAAAATAAGAGCGCTACCGATAGCGCTCTTATTTTAAAGCTAGCATGTCTGCCAGGTATATTTTTTATTGAATAGATTTGGATTACTTTACCAATCTTAAATAGGTCGATACTTTATCTTTCAATTGTCTTCTATCCACGATAAAATCCAAGAAACCATGTTCTAGAATAAATTCTGATGTTTGGAATCCTTTTGGAAGATCTTTTTTAATCGTTTCTTTGATTACACGAGGTCCTGCGAAGCCAATTAGAGCTCCAGGTTCAGCGATATTAATATCTCCTAACATTGCGTAAGAAGCAGTTACTCCTCCTGTTGTTGGATCTGTAAGTAAACATACATATGGTAAGCCTGCTTTAGCTAACAATGCTAATTTTGCAGCAGTTTTTGCCATCTGCATCAATGAAAATGCAGCTTCCATCATACGTGCACCACCTGATTTTGAGATCAACATAAAAGGAAGTTTATGTTCGATACAATAATCTATGGAGCGTGCAATCTTTTCACCTACTACAGATCCCATTGATCCTCCGATGAAGGTAAAGTCCATACAGGCAATCACTAATTCTTGACCATCAATCTTGCCATGACCAGATCGAATAGCATCTACCAATCCAGTTTTTGCTTGGCTTTCTTTTAAACGTTCTGTGTAGGGCTTTGAATCGAAGAAATTTATTGGATCTCCTGAGCTTAGTGTAGGGAATAATTCAGTAAACTCATTATTATCAAAAATGATTGAAAAATAAGCTGCAGAACCAATTCTAAGGTGGTATCCACAGTATTGACAAACGTAATTGTTTTCGATTTGTTCAAGGTTCAACAACGGTTTTTTACATGAAGGACATTTGTTCCACAATCCGTCTGGCGCCTCTTTTTTATTTTCTGTTGCCGTGTTTATTCCGG
>Ga0308165_1006569_pt1 | contig 10180 bp, 8 predicted proteins | sample PhyWR2_FD_201032 | JGI IMG/M metagenome (GOLD analysis project Ga0308165, IMG submission 201032) | Phyllosphere microbial communities from UC Gill Tract Community Farm, Albany, California, United States - DLSLW.R2 | ecosystem: Host-associated > Plants > Phyllosphere > Unclassified | place: USA... | reverse complement strand
TTCCGCGGCGGCCAGCACCGGAAAACACATCACGATGCCCATGTTGTCGACAGCGGCCTCGATGGCCAACGACGCCTGCGTAAACCGCAGCCCGTGATCCGTGCGGATATGCCCTGCGGCCGCGGCATCCAGCCACAACTGCCACAGCGAACGTTCGCCATAAATGGCGTCGCGATCGCAATGCAGGGGCGTGAAGGCATCGAGCTGGTCCGGCGACGTCAGCGGCGGATGGCGCGCCAGCAAGGCCGGACTGCACAGCGGCGTCACCGCAGCATCCAGCAGCCGCTCGGTCAACAACCCCGGCACGTTGCCCGCGCCGTAAATCAGCGTGATATCGGCCTCGTCACCGCCCGCGTCGGGCAGCCCGGATCGCGCATCACCCGGGCGCAATTCCATGAACAATCTGGCATAGGTATCGACATACACATCGACCCCGGGGTGGCCAACAATAAAGCGGTGCAGCCGCGGCATCAGCCAGCGCATCGAAAACGACGGCGACGTCCGGACGGTAATCACCTCGCTTTGCGGATGCAGCTTCAGTTGCGCCACAAAGTCGCGCACGTTATCCAGGCCGCGCTGCAAAGTCGGCAGACAGGCCCGCGCCGCCGGCGTCAGCTCGACACCATGCGCGTCGCGCACGAACAGCGACATGCCCAGCACATCTTCCAGTTGCGTGACCCGATGGCTAACGGCCGTGGGCGTCACATGCAGTTCCTCCGCCGCCTTCTTGAAGCTCCTGAGGCGGGCAGCGGCTTCGAACACTTTGAGCGCATTGAGCGGCGGCGTGCGAGCGTCCATGGCGGCGGGTTCCTGCGTTGTCTGATCGAAAACGGAACACTGCAAGGACCGCAGTCCAAGGCGCGACACCGGGATCCGGTATCGCGCTGGACCATTCTACGTAGCGGGATGCCATCGACACAGAAAAAAAATGGCCTGGACGTCACGGCGCTCGCATACACGCTCTGTCACACGGCCCACAGCCGTCGTCAGCGCCGACGTTGTCGACGCCGCCGTTGTCTCACTTTGACCAGATTTGCGCGGCGCGGATGACTACGATTCGCATCCCCCTTCGTCGCACCGGTCCCCATGTCCCTAACGTCACATCCGTCAAGCGCCGTGTCGGCGCTCGTCCTTGCCTGCTGCGCCACGTCCGCAGCCACATCCGCCACCGCAGCACAAACCGCCTCCCAGGACGCCACCACCTTGCAAAGCGTGGTGGTCACGGCGTCCGGCTTCGAACAGACCATCGAGGAAGCGCCCGCGTCGATCACCGTCATTTCGGGTGACGAGTTGCGCAAGCGGTCGGTCCAGAACTTGGCCGACGCCGTGCGCGACATCGAAGGCGTTGTGGTAAACGGCGGCGCCAACGAGTCCGATATCCAGTTGCGCGGTATGCCGGGTGATTACACCCTGATCCTGGTCGACGGCAAACGCCAGGGCGGACGCGAGTCGCGCGTCAACGGGAACCGAGGTTACGAACAGAGCTTCGTGCCGCCCGCCGCAGCGATCGAACGCATCGAAGTCGTTCGCGGCCCCATGTCGTCGTTGTACGGGTCCGACGCGATCGGCGGCGTGATCAACATCATTACGCGCAAGACCTCGCCCGCGTGGGGTGGCACGCTGTCCTACGACTATTCGGCGCGCCAGCACAGCGACCAGGGCAATGCCAGCAATACCCAGTTCTACCTGAATGGCCCGTTGGTCTCCAATTTGTTGGGGCTGCAAGTGTGGGGCGGTTACCTGGCGCGCCAGGCCGACGACAACGTGCTGCAGACCAACGGCTTTGCCAAGTCGGACAACAAAACGCTGACTGCCCGTCTGGCCTTCACGCCCACGGTGAATCACGACATTTTGCTGGAAGCCGGCGCGGCACGCCTGAAGAACGGCGAAGGCATCAGCCCGAACTGGGCGACTCGCCAGCAAAAGAACAATCGCGACCATGGGTCTCTCACCCATGAAGGCCGCTGGGGCTGGGCCAACTCGACCTTGTCTTTTGCGCAAGAAACCACCAGCCGCGAAGCCCTGTCCACGCCGAACCAGACGGACGTGTTCGGCCGCAAACCCGAGATCCGCAATCGGGTGCTCGATGGCAAGCTGGTCATGCCGTTTGGCGATCACATCACTACGGCAGGCCTGCAGTGGAACGAAAGCACGCTGACCGACTGGAACCAGGCCAACCGCGGGCGTCCGAACGCGCGCCAGAACCAGACCTATTCCGTCGTGCAGAAGGCCTTGTTTGCCGAGAACGAATGGGCCATTACCCGCAGCGTATCCTTGACGACCGGGTTGCGCATGGATGTGCATGATCAATACGGCACCCACATCAATCCCCGCGTGTACGGGGTGTGGCGGGCAAGCCCGCAATGGACGCTGAAGGGCGGCGTGGCACGAGGCTTCAAGGCACCTGAACTGCGTGCCGTGATCGACGACTATGCCGTGATCCGCCGCAACCGGTTCGTCATGTTCGGCAACCCCGCCCTGAAGCCCGAGACCAGCACGAATTACGAACTGACGGCGATGTGGTCGAACCGCAAGGACCTGTCAGCGGGCGTTACCGGCTTCTACAACGACTTCAAGGACAGGCTGTCGACGGTCACGACCACTGCGTTATGGGATGGCCTGATCGTTCAGGACCGGGTGAACATCGACAAGGCCGTCATCCGCGGAATCGAGCTGAACGGCCGCTGGCAGGCGACGCCGTCACTCGCCATTCGCGGCAACCTCACCTACCTGGATTCGGAACAACAAAGCGGCGCGAACCGGGGCGCCCCGCTTGCGCTGACGCCTGACTACAAGGCCAACCTGCGCGCAGACTGGAAGCTCGATACCAGGACGGCGTTGTGGGCCACCGCAACCTACTACGGCAAGGAATACGGCGCGACGGTCAACGGCACCGTGGCGCCCTCATACACGACCGGTGACCTGGGTGGCAACTACGCGGTCACCAAGGCATTGACCTTGAAGGCCGCCCTGTACAACCTGACCGACAAGCGGTTGACCAGCGACATCTACGGCACCGTCAACTATGGCCGCACGGTCTGGGTGGGCGCGTCGATGGACTTTTGAGCAGGAAGGGACACTGACAACACATCCAAGGTCCCAGCGGCCGCCTGGGGCAACCGTGGTCGCTGCCAGTTGGCTACGTGGACACGTTTGCCGGCAGCACGATCACGGCGCACATGCCTGCCGGCGGTCGATTCTCCAGCGTCAGTTCTCCGCCGTGCGCCCGGATGCACGACCGAGCCAGGGTCAGGCCCAGGCCAAGCCCTTCGCGTTCCGTGCTGCGGGACGGGCGATCGAAGACCTGTTCGAGCAAGTCCGGGTCTATCCCGCTCCCATGATCCAGGATCTCGATGCGTGTCTGGCCATCTGCCTGTCGATGCAACTGCACGACCGCGTCACCGGCATGCCGCAGCGCGTTGTCGATCAGATTCGTCAAGGCCCGCTTGAGCGCCAAGGGGCGGCACTGACAGTGGACGCCGTCAACGATCTGCCAGGTGACCGGCTTGCCCAAGGTGGTGTAGCGGCGCGCCAGGTCCTCCAGTATCCCGCTCAGCGACGTGAGGGCCGACCCTTCCTGCTGGACGTCGTCGCGAATGAAATCCAGCGTCTCCTTCACCATTGCCTGCAGCTCGACCACGCTGTCCCGCAGGTCGTTGCGCAGCGCCACGTCGTCCACCAATTCCAATTGCAGCCGCACTTCGGTGATCGGCGTATTCAGGTCGTGGCTGAGCGCGGCGAACATCCGGGTTCGGCTTTCCACGTGCCGGCCAATACGTTCCTGCATCAGGTTGAACGCCCGAGTCAGGTCACGCGCTTCCTTGGGTCCGGACAACGGTAGCGGCGCAGCCCACACGCCGCGGCTCAGCCGCTCGGTGGCGTCTGCCAACTGTTTGACCGGATGCACGACCCGGCGCACGAAAAACAGCACGACCAACAGCAGCGGGATGGAACTGACGGGCAAGGCATAGGCCAGCAAGTCGCTCCACGCATACGCCACCGTGGGGTACTGCAACACGTTCAGGTAACGGCCGTCGGGCAACGGAATGCTGGTGCGCAAGTGCAGGCGGTTCTGGCGCGTGGGCAGCCACGCCATGGATCGCGCCATGGCGCCGCTGGCCCGTTCCAGTTGCACCCTGGCTGGATGCGGCGGAGGCGGCACCAAACGAGCGGCCAGCGCCACGGAAAGTTGCTGCTCTTCGTGCCGCATGGCGTGCGGCGCAACGTCGGCCTGTGCCGCAAGCCAGGTGCGAACCGGCCCGCCACGCAGAGCTTCCGACGCCTGGGCGCCCACCTCGCCTTGAGCCTGGAGCGCCATCAGATAGGCGTTTGCCACCTGTTCGACAGACAGGCTGCGCGACAGCGGATGGATCAGCGCGCCCGTGCGTTGCAGAACCAGCAGCGCCATGCCGTTGGACACCAGCAAGGCCAGCACCAGCAGGCAGGCCAGCTGGTTGGCCAGGCGGCGGGGCCACAGCGCCTGGATCCGGTGGATCACTCCCCTACCCTGTCGACGTCGGCGGCCAGACGATAGCCGTCTCCCCACACGGTGTTGAGCAGGGATGCGTCTTGCGTCAGCGTCGACAGTTTATGCCGCAGCCGACTCACTTGCCGATCGATTGCGCGCGAAAACGGGTCGCTGCCGGGCCGGGCGCACAGATCGATCAGGCGATCCCGGCTCAGCACCACATGCGGATGCGTCACAAAGGCGACCAACAAGCGACTTTCGACCGACGTCAGCTGGACCGCCGTCCGCGTGTCCGCCACGACGCGTCCGTCACTGGGCGTGAACAGCAGACGGGCAAAACGGTAGGTGTGGCGGGTCGATTCGGCTTGAGAGGTCGGCATCCTTGACGCGGCGGGAGGCGCGACCCGCGACCGGCGACGCAGCACGGTCCGGATCCGCGCGACGAGTTCGGAGGGCTCGAACGGCTTGACCACGTAATCGTCCGCGCCAAGCTGCAGGCCCCGCACCCGCTCGTCCACCGCACTGCAAGCCGTCAGCATGATGATGGCCGCGTCATCCGACTGCGACAACTGCTGGCACATCGAAAATCCGTCGCCATCAGGAAGCATGGCGTCGAGCAGCACCACGTCGAAACGACGATGTTTCATCATGGCGCGCATGGCCGACGCGTCCGCTGCCGTCAGGACGTCGAAGTCATGTCTGCGAAGGATCGTGGCCAGTGTCTCGCGGATCTTGCGATGGTCGTCCACCACCAGCACGGTCGCGGGCGGCGTGTGGACAGGAGACAGCGTCATTCTTGAAGACCGGGTGCGGAAAGACCCCGAGAATAGAATGATTCTTATTATTGATAAAGGGGCGGGCCATACGGAGTTGCCGATGGCCCGACATGAAAGCGAAGCGCCGAAGCCGCCCCGCGATCAGCGGTAGAACGCTTCGACCTTGCCCTTCAGCTTGATCAGCAGCGGCTGGCCCCGACGGTCCTTGGCTTTGGGCGATCGCACGCGGATCCAGCGTTCGCTGATGCAGTACTCCTCGACGTCGGTACGTTCCACGTCGTTGAAACGGATGCCGATGTCGCGTTCGAACGCGGCGGCCACGTGATGCGGGCTGCGCGGGTCGATCGAAAGGTGATCGGGCAACGGGGGCAGCGTGTCGGTGTTGGGGGCGGCGTTGGGGGTGGTGTCGGTGTTGTCGGTCATGTCACTCATGTCGATGCGAAGAAAGAAGCGAGCGCCAGTTTACCGGCTGGCGGCGCAAGGCGTGACCAACGAGGCCGGATCGGCACGTTCGGTACGCCACGACTGGCCCCATTCCACGGCCTCACTCATCCGCGCGGATGCCCAGCCGGGTGATCAATTCGCCCCATTTGACCGTTTCGGCGGCAATGAACGTGCCGAAGTCTGCGGGTCCCAGATAGCCCACCGTGGCGCTTGCGGCGTCCATCTGCGCGCGCATATCGGGACTTGCCATGATCTCGCCGATCGTCTTGCTCAAGGTGTTGACGATGGCCGGTGGCGTGCCAGCCGGCGCCAGGATGCCCCACCACAGATCGCCATCGAAACCTGTCAGCCCGGCCTCGTCAAACGTCGGCACATCGGGCAAGGCCTTCTGCCGCGCGGCGCCGCCCACGGCAAGCGGGCGCAACAAGTTGCCCTTCACATACGGCACTCCCTGCAGCACGGTGCCCATCGCCATCTGCGCGTGTCCGGCGGCGACATCGGTCATGGCAGCCCCACCCCCTTTGTACGGGACGTGCGTCATGGTGATGCCCGCGCGGCTCTGGAACAGCTCGCTCGCCAGATGCTGCGCGCTGCCCACACCCGAGGACACGTAGTTGAGCTTGCCGGGATTGGCCTTGCCGTAGGCAATCAAATCCGCCAGTTTCTTGACCGGCAGCCCCGGATAGATCGTGACCAGCTGCGGCGCGGCCGCGAGCTTCGCGACCGGTGAAAAATCCTTGGCCGGGTCGTAGGGCAGCTTGCGGTACATCTTGGTGTTGGACGCGTACGGCGTCGACGCCAGCAGCAAGGTGTAGCCGTCGGGGCGAGCCTTGGCGACCAGTGCGGTGCCGATGGTGCTGCCCGCGCCGCCACGGTTTTCGACCACGAAGGGCTGACCCAGGCGCTTGGCAAGTTCTTCGCCGATCAGGCGGCCGACGATGTCGTTGCTGCCGCCTGGGGCGAAGGGAATGATCAGGCGCACAGGGTGATCGGGGTAGGTCTGGGCTTGGGGCTGAGTCTGCGGTTGCGTTGGGGCCGGCGCCTGTGCCTGTGCCTGGGCCGAGCTACCCACCAGCGCGCAAGTGATCGCCAACGGCGCGGCAGCCAGGCGGATCATCAGATTTGAGAGTTCAAGGTTCATGTCGCCTCCCGTCTCAAGCCGGCTTGCGGGGGTCAACGATCGGCGGGCCCACCTTGATGTTGAGCCGGCGCACGTCTTCCGGGCTGAAGTCCTCATCCGTCTTGAACCCCGCGGCGCGAATGCCCGCCAGCGCGCAGATATCGTCGACCTCGTTCACGTCGCCCGTTACCCCGATGCAGGCAATGATCTCCCCGGCGTCATCACGCACCAGCTGCGCACCCGCCTCAAGAAAGATCGGCCCCGGCGCCAGGTCGCGCAAAGTATCCATGAACAGCGGCTTGTCTTTCGCCTTCTGCAGCACCATGCGCGACGAGCGATTCATCGCCAACGCCGCCCACGCCTTCCCGCGCGAAATCTCGAACCGCATGATCGACGCGCCGTCCTCTTTCAGGAACGCTTTGACGTGCCCGCCCGCGTCCAGAACGATCGCGCCCAGCCCGTGCGCCTGCTGACGCCGGGCTTCCTTGAAGGTTTCCTGGAGGATAGCCAGGGCTTCATCCATCGTGATGCTGCGCATTGTCTCGACTCGTTATCGTTGTGATGGGGCGAGCGTAGCGGCGGCGTTGCAATGAGAGAAATGAATTATTGTGCTCGAGTCATTCAAACCATTCATTACTGGAACGGACGATGAAGATCGATCTTCCTGGACTCGAAGCGTTCGTCACGGTAGCCCAGTTCGGCAACTTCACCCGCGCCGGGCAACACCTGAATGTGTCGCAAACTGCCATCACCCACCGCATCACCAAGCTGGAGCGGAACCTGGGCGTCAAACTGCTGCACCGGTCCACGCGCGACGTCATGCTGACCCGGGCGGGATCAGGCTTGCTGCCTCGTTTGAAAACGATATTGGGTGACCTGAGTGGCGAACTGCTGCGCGTCCGCGTCGAAGCCGCACGCACCGACGTGCCGCAGCTCACGATCGCCTGCCTGCCCACCATCGCCATGGACGTGCTGCCGTCGGCCCTCGCCGTCTTCCAGCAGCAACACCCGACGGCCCGGGTACGCACCTTCGACACGTCCGCCGCCGAAATCCCGCCACTCATCACCCAGGGCACCGCCGAGATCGGCCTGACCATCATGGCCGCCGGCAACGAAGACCTCATCACCGAACCCCTGTTCACCGAAGACTATCTGCTGGTGTGCCCGGTCGGCCATCGCCTCGGCAAACGCAAGGAAGCCGACTGGTCCGACCTGAGCCACGAAAAACTGATCCGCGTCAGCCCGCACACGGCCAACCGCTACATCGTTGACCAGGCGCTGGGCGAAAAAAGCGAGCATATGAACTGGGTCCATGAAGTGCAGCACACGCTGACGGCGGTGCGGATGGTGCAGGCGGGGCTGGGCCTGACGGTGATCCCGCGCAGCGCAGTCGAAGGGCTGCGGGCTGAAGGCATTTCTTTCACGCCGCTGGTGGGGCCGAAGGTGACGCGGACGATTTGTATCCTGTCACGGCGGGGGGCGGTGTTGTCGGTGCTTGCGCAGGGGTTTCGGGCGGCGATGGTGGGCAACAGCGGTAGAAACTCAGTGGAGAAATCGCTACATGAGGCGTGACATGAACCTTGTCTGCGCCGGGTTTGCGCTGACAGCGCTGACCTATGGCCTTGGCCGGTTTGCCTATGGCTTGCTGCTGCCCGACATACGTTCCGACCTGGCATTAACGGGATCCAGCGCAGGCTGGATCGGCGGCAGCTCCTTTGCGGCGTATTGCGTCGGGGTGGTGATCGCTTTCATGACGCTGACGCGGCTGGGAGAGCGAGGTGTCGCTGCGTTGGCGGGCGTCACGGCGACAGTGGGGATGCTTCTGGTTTGCGTCGCATCGACGGCGTGGATGCTTGCCCTGGGCATCGCCCTTGCGGGGCTCGGTACAGGGTTAACGTCGCCGCCCCTTGCCGCGGCCGTCTCGCGCCACATCCAGGCGCCAGCACAGTCCCGATCCAATGGCTTCATCAACGCAGGCACTGCAGGCGGCATTGCCCTGTCTGGCGCGCTTGTTGTCCTATTCGACGGCAATTGGCGCACGCTCTATCTGATATTCGCCTGCATCGGCGTTGCCGTGACTGCCTGGACATTCTTTGCTATCCCGCCTTCGCGACCGGGTGGAACGGCCAATGCGATGACAGTCGCGTTCCTCAGACGTCCAGGCCTGGCGGCCCTGTGTGCCAGCGCGTTTCTGATGGGCGCAGCGAGCACGTCCGTGTGGACGTTTGGCGCGGACCTATTGCAGCGAAGCTTTCAATTTGCCGACCAACACGTGGCCTATGCCTGGGTCGTGCTCGGTGCTGCAGCCACGCTTGGCGCAATCACGGGGGTGTTGACCGACCGCTTTGGCGTCGCTTTTGTCCACCGCATCGCGCTTCTTGCGATGGCCCTGACCTTGTGCGCGTTGACGCAGGCCGGACTTCCCCATGCACTGGCGTATGGCGCCATGGGTTTGTTCGGCGCTGCCTATATCGTTTCGACAGGCGCGTTTCTGCTGTGGGGCATCTCGCTGTTTCCAGACCGACCCGACATCGGGCTGGGCATCCCCTTCCTTGTCATGGCGCTTGGACAGGCAATGGGCGCACCGGCGTATGGTGTGTTGTGGGACCAAGTTGGGGTCACGGCGGCACTGTTCAGCGCGGCTGTTGTGATGGCCGTTGGCGCCTATTGGCGGCCGACTGGGAAGACGGGCGCTTGAGGCCTCTTGTCATGGCAGACCAGCGGCGCGCGCTGCGGATTTCGTCAGCCAATGAGCGCCGGCGGGATAAGGTGAATTAGTCACGACGCTGGCCCAAGACCCAATGCAAAAAGGCCAGTTCCGAAGAACTGGCCTTTCGCTTGATATTCTTGGTGGCCTGGGGCGGAATCGAACCACCGACACGCGGATTTTCAATCCGCTGCTCTACCGACTGAGCTACCAGGCCGTACTTCTACTTCTGTCCTGCTTTTCCTGTCAGAACGCTGCTTTTTCGCCGCGCCCTGAACAGCACGAAATAATACACGAATTTTCGGCGGCGTCAAAACGCTGACCCGACTTTTGCAGAAGTCAGCGCCAACAATGATCGACCTAGATCACCCCCAACGCATCCATCGCCTCCGCCACCCGCACGAACCCGGCAATGTTCGCCCCCAGCACATAGTCGCCAGGCGCCCCATACTCGTCCGCCGTCTCGGCGCACCGATCATGGATGTCCCGCATGATCTCGGCCAACCGTGTCTCGGTCTTTTCAAACGTCCAGCTATCCCGCGACGCGTTCTGCTGCATCTCCAAGGCCGACGTGGCCACGCCACCGGCGTTGGCCGCCTTGCCCGGCGCGAACAGCACGCCAGCGTCCTGGAACAGCTTGACGGCATCGGGGGTGGACGGCATGT
>Ga0308165_1006566_pt1 | contig 10181 bp, 9 predicted proteins | sample PhyWR2_FD_201032 | JGI IMG/M metagenome (GOLD analysis project Ga0308165, IMG submission 201032) | Phyllosphere microbial communities from UC Gill Tract Community Farm, Albany, California, United States - DLSLW.R2 | ecosystem: Host-associated > Plants > Phyllosphere > Unclassified | place: USA... | reverse complement strand
ATCTCTGGATCATGCTCGCATGTTGCGCAATCTACTCGCCCGCCCCTGTAGATATTCCTTATACTTAGCTCCACGACCGCTTCGCTGTCGAAGAATTTTCGGATTTTATTCAGATCAACGGGTACGGAAGCAACATCATGAAAATGCGTGCAATAGTGCTGGCCTTGGGTACAACGTTCCTGCTGAGCGGCTGCCAAAATATGGATTCAAACGGTCTGATGAGTTCGGGAGCCGAGGCTTTTCAGGCCTATTCCCTGAGCGATGCGCAGGTGATAGCGTTGAGCGATCAGGCGTGTAAAGAGATGGATGGCAAAGCGACCATTGCGCCCGCCAACAGCACCTATGCGCAGCGTCTGAACAAGATTGCTTCCGCGCTGGGTGACAACATCAACGGCCAACCGGTGAACTACAAGGTTTACATGGCGAAAGACGTCAATGCGTTTGCCATGGCTAACGGTTGTATCCGTGTATATAGCGGTCTGATGGACATGATGACGGATAATGAAGTCGAAGCGGTGATCGGCCATGAAATGGGCCACGTCGCATTAGGTCATGTGAAGAAAGGCATGCAGGTGGCGTTAGGCACCAACGCGGTTCGTGCAGCAGCGGCATCTGCGGGTGGGATTGTCGGCAGCTTATCGCAGTCTCAGCTTGGCGACGTGGGCGAAAAACTGGTTAACTCTCAGTTCTCCCAGCGTCAGGAATCCGAAGCAGATGATTATTCCTACGATCTGTTGCGCAAACGCGGCATCAATCCTCTGGGCTTAGCGACCAGCTTCGAGAAACTGGCGAAGCTAGAAGAAGGCCGTCAAAGCTCAATGTTTGACGATCACCCAGCGTCCGTTGAACGTGCCCAGCACATTCGCGATCGAATGAAAGCTGACGGAATTAAGTAATGCTTTGGCCGGGTTGCATCACGCTTCCCGGCCCATTAACGCTTTTACTCGCCTTTCTTCGCCGCCTGGATATACAGCATTTCCAGCGCTAACGTTGCGGCGGCCAGCGCAGTGATTTCTGACTGGTCGTAAGCCGGAGCCACTTCGACTACATCCATTCCCACGATATTCAGATCCTTCAGACCGCGAACCAGTTTGATCGCACGATCGGACGTCAGGCCACCGATAACCGGCGTACCCGTACCCGGCGCAAATGCCGGATCCAGACAGTCGATGTCGAAAGTCAGATACACCGGCATGTCACCCACGATCTGCTTCACCTGAGCAATGATATCGTCCACGCTACGGTCATTCACCTGACCCGCATCCAGAACGGTAAAACCGTTGTCTTTATCAAACTCGGTGCGGATACCGATCTGAACAGAATGGTTGGGATCGATCAGGCCTTCGTTCGGCGCAGTGTAGAACATAGTGCCATGGTCAAATTCGCAGCCGTTCGCATAGGTGTCGGTATGCGCATCGAAATGTACCAGCGCCATTTTACCAAAGTGCTTGGCGTGTGCGCGCAGCAGCGGCAGAGTCACAAAGTGATCGCCACCGAAAGAGAGCATACGCTTACCCGCAGCCAGCAGCTTTTCGGCGTGCGCCTGCAGTTTTTCGCTCATCTCACGCGCATCACCGAAGGCGTAAACCAAATCGCCGCAGTCCACCACGTTCAGACGCTCGCGCATGTCGAAATTCCACGGGAAGCGGTTATGCTCCCAGGCCAGGTTAGTCGACACCTGACGAATCGCCGCCGGACCATGACGGCCACCGGCACGACCTGAAGTCGCCATATCAAACGGAACGCCGGTGATCACCCAGTCAGCGTCGCTGTCGTACGGCTGGAAGTTCATCGGAAGACGCAAAAAACCAAACGCGTTAGATACCAGAGAGTTGTCGTACTGATGACCTAAAGTGCTCATGTCCTGACCTCGTGTAGAGTCGATGCTTTGAAATAGATGAAAAAAAATCCCTTCCGCGTCGTTAAACCCGACGAGAAAGGGATTGATTCGTTTACTGCTTAATGTTGCGGATTATCGCCGTTAATTCATACAGGTTCAAGTGAGTATAGGGCATTGAGCTTGCAGATGCCCTGGCCTCAGCCATCAAACCGACGAACTGATTACTCGTCTTCCAGGTACGTATAACCGTACAGACCCGCTTCAAACTCTTCCAGGAACTGCTGCTGTAACGCGGCGTCCAGATCGGTGTTTTTCACCTGATCGCGGAATTGAGTCAGCAGTTTTTTCGGATCCAACTGCACGTATTCCAGCATGTCCGCCACGGTGTCACCCTCATCAGAGAGTTCAACTTCAACGTTGCCATCAGGGAAGACAAACACGTCAACCGCTTCGGTATCACCGAATAGATTGTGCATGTTGCCCAAAATCTCCTGATACGCACCGACCATAAAGAAGCCCAGCATTGGCGGGTTCTCTGGGTCGTATTCCGGCATTGGCATGGTTGTGGCGATACCGTCACCGTCGACGTAATGATCAATTGCGCCATCAGAATCACAGGTAATATCCAGCAAGACCGCACGGCGTTCCGGCGCATGATTTAGCCCTTCAAGCGGCATCACCGGGAACAGCTGATCGATACCCCACGCATCCGGCATCGACTGGAACAGCGAGAAGTTGACGTAAATCTTGTCAGCCATACGCTCTTGCAGTTCGTCGATAATCGGGCGGTGCGCACGGTTACTTGGGTCAAGCTGCTTCTGAACTTCATGACACATGTTCAGGTAAAGCTGCTCTGCCCACGCACGTTCTTGCAGGCTATAGGTGCCGGAAGAATAACCGGTATGAATGTCATGCAGATCCATCTGGCTGTCATGCAACCACTCGCGCAGCGAGCGACGCGTGCCCGGCTCGTGCATTTCTTGCCAGGTTTCCCACATGCTTTGCAGCGCACGCGGCGCGTTTTCCTGCGGCGGCGTGGCTTCGGTGTTTTCGCTACGCTCAACGCCGATAATGTTAGAAACCAGCACGGTATGGTGTGCGGTGACCGCGCGACCAGACTCGGTAATCACCGTCGGATGCGGCAAGTTGTTTTCTTCGCAGGCATCACCGATAGCCCAGATGATGTTGTTCGCGTACTCGTTCAGGCCGTAGTTAACGGAACAATCCGACTGAGAACGTGTTCCTTCGTAGTCCACGCCCAAACCGCCGCCCACATCGAAGCACTGAATATTGACGCCGAGCTTATGCAGTTCCACATAGAAACGCGCCGATTCACGCACGCCGGTGGCGATATCACGGATATTCGCCATCTGCGATCCGAGATGGAAGTGCAGCAACTGAATGCTGTCCAGACGACCACACTCACGCAGGATTTCGACCAGTTCCAGAACCTGAGTGGCTGCCAGACCGAATTTGGATTTTTCACCGCCTGAGGACTGCCATTTGCCAGAACCCTGCGAGGCCAGACGCGCACGCACGCCAAGGCGCGGAACCACGTTCAGACGCTCGGCTTCTTCCAGCACGATCGCGATTTCGGACATCTTTTCGATGACCAGATAGACCTTGTGGCCCATTTTCTCGCCGATCAGTGCCAGACGAATGTATTCACGGTCTTTATAACCATTACACACGATCACCGAGCGGGTCATTCCGGCATGTGCCAGTACGGCCATCAGTTCAGCTTTTGAACCCGCTTCCAGACCCAGCGGTTCGCCGGAGTGGATCAACGACTCAATCACGCGGCGGTGCTGGTTAACCTTGATCGGATAAACCAGGAAGTAATCGCCTTTGTATCCATAGGATTCACGCGCGCGCTTGAACGCCTGGTTGATGGAACGCAGACGGTGTTGCAGGATCTGCGGGAAGCAGAACAGCGCAGGCAAACGTTGGCCCTGTGCTTCGCGCGCTTTCACTAATTTAGCGAGATCAACACGCGCTTCCGGAACGTCAGGATCGGGACATACGCTGATGTGACCCAGTTCGTTAACGTCGTAATAGTTGTTGCCCCACCAGGCAATATTATATGTGCGCAGCATCTTGCTGGCTTCCTGCGAGCTCATCGCAACCTCCTGCATGGAACGTAGTACACCTTGTTCGCCTGCTGACGAAGGCGAAAGCGAAGACATGTCGTCAGACATAGCGAACCTCAACTTGTTGTAATAAGTGTAAAACAGTTGACTACTATCGCAGTCTCAAACGGCGATAACAACCCATATACGGCCCGATTATCCAGCACATCATGCTGAACACGAGGCCATGCGACCGGTTTCATATTCATATATTGTAAAACACGTATCCGAACTCTGTATGACAAGGTCCGGCGAAACCACGAGAAAACTCTTGGATTAACAAGAGCGCCCTTGTTCAGTTTTCACAAAGCGTGACCGGCCCTGGAATCCTGAGAAGCGCCGAAATGGGTATAACATCGGCAGGTTTGCAGATTAGAAATGCGGGTAGCGGGGAACAAACGCACGCCAGAGTGGCGTAACTGAGTTAGCGGAAAACGACGGTTCATTATCTCGTATCACCTCCACGGCAGCCCCATCAGGAGCGAACCTACAAGTCAAAGCGAATAGTTCAACTGCTCAACCCGGCTGGAAGTGGCGACACGATGATTTCATCGAGTGCTTTTTGATATCCTCAATCATTCGAGTTTCAGGAAGGCGGCGACGCAGCGAATCCCCGGGAGCTTACTGAAGTAAGTGTCTGGGGTGAGCGAGGAAGCCAACGTACATGAAACGTGAATATGACGGATATGAGCCGCGCGCCGCGTTTTATACCGAGAAGACACTAAAAAAGCAAAGCATTAATGAGGACGTTGCCCATCCCGTCAGGAAAAATTTCCAGCCGCTATTTCAACGTAATGCGAGCGATATCAAAAAAAGCTGGAATTCGGGCCAGAAAGTGACCTAAAATAGACGTCCAGATGTTAATCCATCTATACCGATTAACACTCAGACTGCCAGTGTCATTTACCTGCAGGCCTTGGTAGAATCATCTTCTTTGGCTATTCCGCATAGCAGTTTGAGCTAACAAAATTCCTCTTAGGTGAAATAAAACATGGCAAAACACCTGTTTACGTCCGAGTCTGTATCAGAAGGGCATCCTGACAAAATCGCTGACCAGATCTCTGATGCGGTGCTGGATGCGATCCTCGAACAGGATCCTAAAGCACGCGTCGCGTGTGAAACCTACGTCAAGACCGGTATGGTTCTGGTTGGCGGTGAAATCACCACCAGCGCATGGGTTGATATCGAAGAGATCACCCGTAATACCGTGCGTGAAATCGGCTACGTGCATTCTGATATGGGCTTTGATGCCAACTCTTGCGCGGTATTAAGCGCAATCGGCAAACAGTCTCCTGACATCAACCAGGGCGTTGACCGTGCCGATCCGCTGGAACAAGGCGCAGGCGACCAGGGCCTGATGTTTGGCTACGCAACCAACGAAACTGATGTGCTGATGCCAGCGCCAATCACCTACGCACACCGTCTGGTGCAGCGTCAGGCTGAAGTGCGTAAAAACGGCTCGCTGCCTTGGCTGCGCCCGGATGCAAAAAGCCAGGTCACCTTCCAGTACGATGACGGCAAAATTGTCGGTATCGACGCTGTGGTTCTGTCTACTCAGCATTCTGAAGACATCGACCAGAAATCCCTGCAAGAAGCAGTGATGGAAGAGATCATCAAGCCTGTTCTGCCAACCGAATGGCTGAGCGCGTCGACCAAATTCTTCATCAACCCGACAGGCCGTTTTGTAATCGGCGGCCCAATGGGCGACTGTGGTCTGACCGGTCGTAAGATCATCGTTGATACCTACGGCGGCATGGCGCGTCACGGCGGCGGTGCGTTCTCCGGTAAGGATCCGTCAAAAGTTGACCGTTCTGCGGCGTATGCTGCACGTTATGTCGCGAAAAACATCGTTGCGGCTGGTCTTGCTGACCGCTGTGAAATTCAGGTTTCCTACGCTATCGGCGTAGCAGAACCCACCTCCATCATGGTTGAAACTTTTGGTACTGAAAAACTGCCAACTGAACAACTGACCCTGCTGGTGCGCGAGTTCTTCGACCTGCGTCCATACGGCTTGATCCAGATGCTGGATCTGTTGCACCCAATCTACAAAGAAACCGCCGCTTACGGTCACTTTGGTCGCGAACATTTCCCATGGGAAAAAACCGACAAAGCCGCTGTGCTGCGTGACGCTGCCGGTCTGAAATAATCGACTAACAGGTTTTAAGAAAAGGCCAGCCACGTGCTGGCCTTTTGTATTTCTGCTCTGCCCCCGCCCGACCCACTCCGCTGAAATGTTGTCAGACAAGCACGCCAAATGAAAGCGATTACACCAGTCATCAAGCCATAAGTTTTCAGACTAATCTCTTTGCATGTTCTGCCTTCATCTGCTGTTACATTCCGTTTCAGTTAAGTCTGAAAGTCGCTTTTATGGGATGCGAATCAACAGTTTTACCTCTATATTTTCAAAGCTTTAATAAACATTACAACTTTGAGCGAGTGTAACCGATTACACCAATGTGATTTGTCTCACATATTTTTACGGCACACTCACCTACCCTTTACATCAATAAAACTGATAACCCAACTGGAGGGCATAATGCCTGACAATAAAAAACAGGGACGTACGTCCAACAAGGCAATGACTTTTTTTGTCTGCTTCCTCGCCGCCCTCGCAGGACTTCTTTTCGGCCTGGATATTGGCGTGATTGCCGGTGCTCTTCCCTTTATCACGGATGAATTCCAGATCAGCCCACACACTCAGGAATGGGTGGTGAGCTCAATGATGTTCGGTGCCGCGGTCGGTGCAGTCGGCAGCGGCTGGCTTTCCTATCGTCTCGGACGCAAAAAGAGCCTGATGATCGGTGCCATTCTGTTTGTCGCCGGTTCGCTTTGCTCCGCCGCTGCGCCAAACGTCGAAGTGCTGATTATCTCTCGCGTCCTGCTCGGCCTGGCCGTCGGTGTCGCCTCTTATACCGCTCCGTTGTACCTGTCTGAAATTGCCCCAGAGAAAATTCGCGGCAGCATGATTTCGATGTATCAGTTGATGATCACCATTGGTATTCTGGGTGCGTATCTTTCCGATACGGCGTTTAGCTACAGCGGCGCGTGGCGCTGGATGCTCGGCGTGATCATCATTCCTGCGATCCTCCTCCTGATCGGTGTTTTCTTCCTGCCAGACAGCCCGCGCTGGTATGCGGCAAAACGGCGGTTTAACGATGCCGAACGCGTCCTGTTGCGTCTGCGTGACACCAGCGCCGAAGCCAAAAACGAGCTGGATGAAATCCGTGAAAGCCTGAAGGTAAAACAGTCCGGTTGGGCGTTGTTTAAAGACAACAGCAACTTCCGTCGCGCGGTATTCCTGGGCGTGTTGCTGCAGGTTATGCAGCAGTTCACCGGGATGAACGTCATCATGTATTACGCGCCAAAAATCTTTGAACTGGCGGGATACACCAATACCACCGAACAGATGTGGGGCACCGTTATCGTCGGTTTAACTAACGTGCTGGCGACCTTCATTGCTATCGGACTTGTTGACCGCTGGGGCCGTAAACCGACCCTGACGCTGGGCTTCCTGGTGATGGCCGTCGGCATGGGCGTTCTGGGTACGATGATGCATGTGGGCATTCACTCACCGACCGCTCAGTACTTTGCCGTTGGCATGCTGCTGATGTTTATCGTGGGCTTTGCAATGAGCGCGGGTCCGCTGATTTGGGTTCTGTGTTCTGAAATCCAGCCGCTGAAAGGCCGCGACTTCGGTATCACCTGCTCGACGGCAACCAACTGGATTGCCAACATGATTGTCGGCGCAACGTTCCTGACCATGCTGAACACGCTGGGCAACGCCAATACCTTCTGGGTGTACGGCGCGCTGAACCTGTTCTTCATTGTCCTGACGGTCTGGCTGGTTCCTGAAACGAAACACGTTTCACTGGAGCATATCGAACGTAACCTGATGAAAGGCCGCAAGCTTCGCGAAATCGGCGCGCACGACTGAAAGTCCGGCTTCCTCCCATCCGGGAGGAAGCCTCTTGCACCGCCCCGCCTCACGTTTTATCCTCTGCCCCTATGAAAACATCCCGTCTTCCCATCGCCCTTCAGCAAGCCGTCATGCGCTGCCTGCGGGAAAAACTCGGCCAGGCCAACCTCAAGCTGGAGCGTAATTATCCTGAACCGAAACTGGTTTATCAGCAACGTGGGACTTCCGCCGGCACGGCGTGGCTTGAATCGTACGAGATCCGCCTGAATCCGGTCCTGATGATGGAAAACCAGCAGGCTTTTGTTGATGAAGTGGTGCCGCATGAGCTGGCGCATCTGCTGGTGTGGAAGCATTTTGGTCGCGTTGCCCCCCACGGCAAAGAGTGGAAATGGATGATGGAGGCCGTGCTCGGCGTGCCCGCCCGGCGCACGCACCAGTTCGAGCTGGAATCTGTACGTCGCAATACCTTTCCCTATCGCTGCCAGTGCCAGCAGCACCAGTTGACCGTTCGCCGTCATAACCGTGTGGTGCGCGGAGAAGCGACCTATCGCTGTGTGAAATGCGGTGAACCGCTCGTCGCAGAATAGTCATCTGAACATTCAGGAACTTTCCTGATCTGACTGATTGCATACAAGAACAACTTTCGTTACGTTGCGGGCTCGTTTTGACACGGAGTTCATGATGTCCCGTAACTTTTCTTTCACTGTCGCGTTTCTGGCGACGGTGCTTTCTGGCTCAACGCTGGCCGACGGTATTAATAATTTTTCTCAAGCTAAAGCCGCAGGCGTGAAGGTTAACGCCGATGTCCCGGGGGATTTTTACTGCGGGTGCAAAATTAACTGGCAGGGCAAAAAAGGGGTCGTCGATCTCGAATCGTGCGGTTACAAAGTGCGTAAAAATGAAAACCGCGCCAGCCGTATCGAATGGGAACATGTTGTTCCTGCCTGGCAATTCGGCCATCAACGTCAGTGCTGGCAGGACGGCGGACGTAAAAACTGCGCCAAAGACCCGGTCTATCGCCAGATAGAAAGTGATATGCATAACCTGCAGCCCGCGGTTGGCGAAGTTAACGGCGACCGCGCCAACTTTATGTACAGCCAGTGGAACGGTGGCGACGGCCAATATGGGCAATGCGCGATGAAAGTCGATTTCAAAGAGAAACTCGCCGAGCCGCCCGTTCGTGCCCGTGGCAGCATTGCGCGTACCTATTTCTATATGCGCGATCGTTACGAATTGAACCTCTCCCGCCAGCAAACTCAGCTTTTTAACGCCTGGGATAAGCAATATCCGGTGACTCAGTGGGAGTGCGAGCGCGACAGCCGCATTGCAAAAGTTCAGGGGAATCATAACCCATACGTGCAGCGGGCTTGCCAGGCGCAAAAGAGCTAACCTACACTAGCGGCAATTGTCTATTTCGCGCCGACGCCTGATTTCTCCTCATCACAAAGATGGCGAAATCAGGCGTTAACCCGCACCCTTCATGGAATTAACAGCATGCGCATCCCTCGCATTTACCACCCTGAACTGATTACCGCAGGCAGTGACATTGCCCTGTCTGATGAAGCCGCCAACCATGTTGGTCGCGTCCTGCGCATGGGCGCTGGCCAGGCGGTGCAACTGTTCGACGGTAGCAACCAGGTTTTCGACGCTGAAATCACCCGCGCAGACAAGAAAAGCGTGCAGGTGAATATTCTGCGCGGTGAGGTAGATGACCGTGAATCACCGCTGCATATTCACCTGGGCCAGGTGATGTCGCGCGGCGAAAAAATGGAATTCACTATCCAGAAATCGATCGAACTGGGTGTAAGCCTCATTACGCCACTTTTTTCTGAGCGCTGTGGCGTTAAACTGGATGCTGAACGACTGAACAAAAAGATCCAGCAGTGGCAGAAAATCGCGATTGCGGCGTGTGAACAGTGTGGGCGCAACCGTATTCCAGAAATTCGCCCGCCCATGGATTTAGAAGCGTGGTGCGCCGAAGAAGAGAGCGGCCTTAAGCTCAATCTTCATCCGCGCGCCAGCGCCAGCATCAACACGCTGCCGCTGCCCGTTGAGCGCGTACGACTGCTGATCGGCCCGGAGGGCGGCCTGTCAGCGGATGAAATTGCGATGACGGCGCGTTATCAGTTTACTGATATTCTGTTGGGACCTCGCGTTCTGCGTACTGAGACGACTGCACTCACGGCCATCACCGCGCTACAGGTGCGTTTTGGCGATCTGGGTTAAAGCATTTAACGGAGAAGAACATGATCAAGCTCGGCATCGTGATGGACCCCATCGCAAGCATTAACATCAA
>Ga0308165_1006564_pt1 | contig 10184 bp, 7 predicted proteins | sample PhyWR2_FD_201032 | JGI IMG/M metagenome (GOLD analysis project Ga0308165, IMG submission 201032) | Phyllosphere microbial communities from UC Gill Tract Community Farm, Albany, California, United States - DLSLW.R2 | ecosystem: Host-associated > Plants > Phyllosphere > Unclassified | place: USA... | reverse complement strand
GCAGCTTTTAGGGGCCACTAACCGTAAGTCGATACCTGTCAGCGCAGCGGCTTCCAGCATGGAGTTGCCCATGTTGTTACGTGCATCACCGACATAGGCCAGGGTCATTTGATTAAAGGTTTTTCCCGGCAAGTGTTCCTGCATGGTCAGTAAGTCAGCCAGCAACTGTGTCGGATGGTATTCATTGGTTAAACCATTCCAGACCGGAACGCCCGCGAATTCTGCCAGCGTTTCTACGATTTCCTGGCCATAACCACGGTACTGAATACCGTCATAAATACGTCCCAGTACTCGAGCGGTATCTTTTATTGATTCTTTATGCCCGATTTGGCTACCACTTGGGCCAAGATAAGTGACGCGAGCACCTTGATCATAAGCGGCAACTTCGAAAGAGCAGCGAGTTCTGGTCGAATCTTTTTCGAAGATGAGCGCGATATTTTTTCCAGCAAGCTTCTGACTTTCAGTGCCTTTTTTCTTATCATTTTTTAATTTAGCGGATAAAGACAATAATTCGTTAAGCTGAGCAGGCGTAAAATCAAGTAATTTGAGAAAGTGTTTTTGATAAAAGTGACTCATTTTGACCTCACATGGCACGCGCCATAAATTGAATTAAAATTCAATTTATATGTATGAATATTCAATTGCAACCCTGTGTGAGAAATCTTTACTGTGAAAGGTGGAGGCAAACCTCGCCGTATGTGAGAATAAGCCTGTGTGCCGATACATGTGAGGACAGGTCATGGCAAATTCAGAACAGCTAGAAGAACAACGCGAAGAGACGCGTTTAATCATTGAAGAACTGCTGGAAGACGGCAGCGATCCCGATGCGCTTTACACCATCGAACATCATCTTTCCGCTGATGATTTCGAAACGCTTGAAAAGGCCGCAGTTGAGGCATTCAAGATGGGTTATGAAGTGACAGACCCTGAAGAGCTGGAAGTCGAAGAAGGCGACATGGTTATTTGCTGCGATGTGCTGAGCGAAAGCGCATTAAAATCTGAGCTAATTGACGCCCAGGTTGAGCAACTAATGAATCTGGCTGAAAAATTCAATGTTGAGTATGACGGCTGGGGCACCTACTTTGAAGACCCTAATGGGGAAGACGGCGAAGACGAAGACGAAGACGACGAAGACGACGAAGATAAAGATGACAACGGTGTGCGTCACTAAGTACCAGTAATGGAGCAGCAGCATTGGCTGCTGTACTCCAGGATAAAGCATGAACCTAGAATTACTCCTCTCACCTGTTAATCATTTTCTGCAATGTCCAACGCCCGACGCATGGATAGAGCAAGCGCGTAAACCAGAAAACTTACCCCTGTTACTGACCGATCACTTAATCTGTGAACTAAAAGCGGCCCAGACAGCGATGTTCCTGATCCGCAAATATGTCGCAGATAAAGAGAGCTCAGAAACGCTACTGGCCTTGCTACGCCCCTATGAAGTTTTTGCGTTTGCTGAAGGACCAGAACCGGACTTTCTGGCACTGCACAAGGGGTTCAGTAAAAAGCTCATGCCGAAGACGCAAGGCGCATGGGAGCAGACACTTATCGATAGCATGGTATTGCTTATCAAAGAAGAGCTACATCATTTCTGGCAAGTCCGTGAAATCATGCAGGCGCGTAATATTCCTTATATCAAAATGACCGCCAGCCGTTACGCAAAAGGGCTGCTCAGTGAAACCCGCACGCATGAACCTCTGATGCTGGTGGATAAACTTATCTGTGGTGCCTATATCGAAGCCCGTTCCTGCGAACGTTTTGCGGCTCTGGCCCCCTGGCTTGACGATGAGCTGAGTAGCTTTTACCTTTCGCTATTACGTTCTGAAGCGCGCCACTATCAGGATTATCTTAGCCTGGCACAGCAAATAGCCGGGGGACATATTCAGGATCGCGTGCGATTTTTTGGCGTAGTGGAAGCAAAACTGATCCAAAGTCATGATGACACTTTTCGCTTTCACAGCGGCATACCAGAGCCAGCGTAAAACGGACAGACTGCTGCTGAAACAGACTCATCATTAGGTGTGCAGGATATGGACGCTGGGCAGCGTGAGCCAAAAAGTGTTTACTGCTTGAACAGCCGTGCCCGACTCGCTAAGGTAGCAACGATTTTACCTCCCTGGAAGACAGCATGATTACCCTCGCTCTGATTGACGATCATCTTATCGTTCGTTCAGGTTTTGCTCAGTTACTGGCTCTGGAACCTGAATTCCAGGTAGTGGCTGAATTTGGTTCCGGCCGTGAAGCGCTGGCTGGTTTGCCTGGCCGTGGTGTGCAGGTCTGTATCTGCGATATCTCAATGCCCGATATTTCAGGACTGGATTTACTTAGCCAGCTACCGCAAGGCATGGCCACGATTATGTTGTCGGTACACGATAGTCCGGCATTAATCGAGCAGGCGCTAAAAGCGGGAGCGCGCGGTTTTTTATCGAAACGCTGTAGCGCAGATGAACTGATTTCGGCTATCCATACAGTGGCTACTGGTGGCTGTTATCTGACACCCGATATTGCCCGCAAACTGACGGTGGGGCGTCAGGACCCACTGACTAAACGGGAGCGGCAGGTGGCAGAGAAACTGGCTCAAGGTATGGCAGTGAAAGAGATTGCTGCAGAACTGGGATTGTCACCTAAAACAGTTCATGTCCATCGAGCCAATTTAATGGAAAAACTGGATGTCAGTAATGATGTCGAGTTAGCTCGCTATATGTTTGCTGGCTGGTAATGCAAGCGCTGCTGACCCGTCTGGCGGGGATTATTGCCAGCTTTTTTATTTTTTCTGCGGCATGGTTCTGCTTGTGGAGCATCAGCCTGCATCTGGTAGAGAGCCCGGAACTGGCCGTGCTGCTGTTCCCATTTGGTTTACGCATGGGGCTGATGCTGCAGTGTCCACGTAGCTACTGGTTAGTATTACTCGGTACCGAATGGTTATTGCTGGGCTGGTTAGCCTGGCAGGTTGAACTCCCCCATCTGCCCTTGTTACTGATGGGGAGCCTGCTGAGTATGCTGCCGGTGGTGTTGACCGACCATTATTCTGGTAGCCGAAGCTGGCGCACCTTGTTACGTCAAGGGGCGATACTGATTGCTGCGGCACTGTTGCAGTCATTACCCTGGATTGGACAGGGGGCTGCGGCCCTGAACGTGCTGCTGCTGACGCTCACGGGGAGCTTAACCCTTGCCCCGGTCTGTCTGGTTATCTGGCACTATCTGACCAGTACTGTCTGGCAGCCACTGGGACCTTCTCTGGTGACCCAGCCCATTAACTGGCGTGCCCGCCACCTTATCTGGTATCTGGTGCTGTTCGCTGTCAGTCTCTGGGTACAGTTAGGACTGCCCGCCGATCTGGCACGTTTTACCCCATTTTGTCTGGCTCTGCCTATTATCGCGCTGGCCTGGCATTATGGCTGGCAGGGGGCATTAATTGCCACCTTAATGAATACGATAGCGCTTATTGCCAGCCAGACATGGCACGCTTACCCGGTTGATTTGCTGTTATCCTTGCTGGCACAAAGCCTGACTGGACTGCTGTTAGGGGCCGGGATCCAGCGTCTGCGTGAACTTAATCTTTCATTACAGACTGAGCTTCAGCGTAATCATCGACTGGTGAAACGCTTACTGGAAACCGAAGAGAGTGTCCGACAGGATGTGGCGCGGGAACTGCATGATGATATCGGGCAAACCATTACCGCTATTCGTACTCAGGCTAATATTGTGCAGCGTCTGGCGGTCGAGAATCCCGGTATCAAACAGAGCGCCAGCCATATCGAACAGCTTTCTTTAGGGGTTTACGATTCGGTGCGCCGTCTATTGGGACGCTTGCGCCCACGCCAGCTTGATGATCTCACTCTGGCTCAGGCTATCAGTGCCCTGGTACGAGAAATGGAGCTGGAAGGACAGGGTATTGTCAGCCATATCGACTGGCAAATTGATGAGTCGATATTGAGTGAGAGTCAGCGCGTCACGCTATTTCGCATCTGTCAGGAAGGGCTGAATAATATTGTTAAGCATGCTAATGCCCAGGCGGTGACGGTGCAAGGCTGGCAGCAAGACAGCCAGCTTTTGCTGGTGATTGAAGACGATGGCAGCGGTTTGCCGGACGATTCAGGGCAACCGGGTTTTGGCCTGACGGGTATGCGTGAACGTGTTTCCGCTCTGGGTGGAACACTGACGATTTCCTGTACGCATGGAACACGTGTGAGTGTAAACCTACCGTTGGGCTGGTAAGAGAAATAAATTATGTTCAGCTTGTTAAAAGTACCTAAAAATATCCAGCCTCTTAGTTCGCAAACTGAAATCGATGAGCGTTATCGCTACTGGCGCAAACATATCCTTTTGACCATCTGGCTGGGTTACGCGCTGTTTTATTTTACCCGCAAAGGATTCAATGCGGTGGTACCCGAAGTTCTTGCCACCGGAGTGATGACCCGAACCGATATTGGTTTGCTGGCGACGCTTTTTTATATCACCTACGGACTATCAAAGTTTCTTGCTGGCATCGTCAGTGACCGCTCCAACGCCCGTTATTTTATGGGGCTGGGACTGGTAGCTACCGGGGTGATTAATATCCTGTTTGGCTTTTCCACCTCGTTATGGGCATTTGCTTCGCTGTGGGTACTGAACGCTTTTTTCCAGGCCTGGGGGTCACCGGTTTGTGCTCGCCTGCTGACCACCTGGTATTCCAGAACAGAGCGCGGTGGCTGGTGGGCGCTGTGGAACACGGCCCATAATATCGGTGGTGCATTGATTCCTATGCTGATGGGGGCGGTTGCCCTGCATTATGGCTGGCGTAGCGGCATGATGATTGCCGGCGCCATGGCTATTATCGGCGGGTTATTTGTTTGCTGGCGTTTGCGTGACCGCCCACAAACAGTTGGCCTGCCAGCAGTCGGTGAGTGGCGGCGTGATGCTCTCGATATTGCTCAACAGCAGGAAGGACTTGGGCTGACTCAGAAAGAGATCCTCTACAAGTATGTGCTCGGCAATCCGTATATTTGGTTATTATCCCTGTGCTATGTGCTGGTCTATATCGTACGGGCAGCGATTAATGACTGGGGCAACTTGTATATGACCGAGACGCTCGATGTCGGACTGGTTACCGCTAACTCAGCGGTGACTATGTTTGAATTGGGTGGATTTATTGGCGCGCTGGTTGCCGGCTGGGGTTCTGATAAGCTGTTTAATGGTAACCGCGGGCCGATGAATTTAATCTTTGCTGCCGGTATCCTGCTATCAGTGGGTTCGCTCTGGCTGATGCCTTTCCACACCTATGTGATGCAGGCAGCCTGCTTTTTCACTATCGGTTTTTTTGTCTTTGGTCCGCAAATGCTGATTGGTATGGCAGCAGCAGAATGCTCCCATAAAGATGCCGCAGGGGCGGCAACTGGATTCGTTGGCTTATTTGCTTATCTTGGTGCTTCGCTGGCGGGCTGGCCACTGGCATGGGTGATTGATATCTGGTCCTGGAATGGCTTCTTTGTGGTGATATCGATTGCTGCTGGTATCTCTGCCCTGTTCCTGTTGCCATTTTTACATGCGCAGACACCGCGCAATGTGACTAAAGCGTGACCGGCTTCACCCTTTTAGACCGATTCTTCAGAAACTAGGATATTTTCTCGATCTGACCTGGACGCTATCCCAGGCCAGACAGGTTCCTGATTTTTACAATATCGATATCAGATCGATGTTTTAATCAGGAAAAATAAATGCTGAATTTTTTAAACCAGGTGCGTAAACCGACCCTGGATCTGCCGTTAGAAGTCCGGCAGAAAATGTGGTTCAAGCCCTTTATGCAGTCCTATCTGGTCGTTTTTATCGGCTACCTGGCGATGTATTTGATTCGTAAGAATTTCAATATTGCGCAAAACGACATGATCACGACCTATGGTCTGAGCATGACCCAATTAGGGATGATAGGACTGGGTTTCTCGATTACCTACGGTATCGGCAAGACGCTGGTGTCGTATTATGCCGATGGTAAAAATACCAAACAATTCCTGCCCTTTATGCTGATCCTCTCCGCTATTTGTATGCTGGGCTTTAGTGCCAGTATGGGAAGCGGTTCAGTCAGCCTGTTTCTGATGATAGCCTTCTATGCGCTGAGTGGCTTCTTCCAGAGTACAGGGGGGTCATGCAGCTACTCCACCATTACCAAATGGACCCCACGCCGCAAGCGTGGCAGCTATCTTGGCATGTGGAACATCTCTCATAACCTCGGGGGGGCGGGTGCTGCAGGCGTGGCGCTATTTGGTGCCAATTACCTGTTTGATGGCCATGTCATCGGCATGTTTATCTTCCCGTCAATCATTGCCCTGATTGTTGGCTTTATTGCTCTGCGCTATGGTAACGATTCCCCGGAAGCCTACGGCCTGGGGAAAGCAGAAGAACTGTTTGATGAGCCGCTGAGCGAAGAAGATAAAGAAACCGAAGATTCGTCGATGACGAAATGGCAGATCTTTGTCGAATATGTTCTGAAAAATAAAGTTATCTGGCTACTCTGTTTTGCCAATATCTTCCTCTATGTGGTGCGTATAGGGGTTGATCAGTGGTCAACAGTTTATGCTTACCAGGAGCTGAAACTTTCTAAAGAAGTTGCGATTCAAGGCTTCACTCTGTTTGAAGTGGGTGCGCTGGTAGGAACTCTGCTATGGGGCTGGTTATCTGACCTCGCTAACGGACGTCGTGCGCTAGTGGCCTGTGTTGCCCTGAGCCTGATAATCGTGACTCTGGGTGTCTATCAGCATGCCAGCAACCAGTATGTCTACCTGGCGTCTCTGTTTGCCCTTGGCTTCCTGATTTTTGGCCCGCAATTATTGATTGGCGTGGCAGCGGTAGGATTTGTACCGAAAAAGGCCATCAGTGCCGCAGACGGCATCAAAGGGACCTTTGCTTATTTGATTGGTGATAGCTTTGCTAAATTGGGCCTGGGAATGATTGCTGACGGAACGCCCATTTTTGGCCTCACTGGCTGGGCCGGTACCTTTGCGGCACTGGATGCGGCAGCGATAGGCTGTATTGTACTGATGGCTATCGTCGCGATACTGGAAGAACGTAAAATACGTCGTCTGAAAAAATTGCGCTTACAGACTGCGTGACAGAGCAGATAGGATCTCAGTGATATACAGCCAGGGGAAATCCTCTGGCTGTACTGTTTTATCGGGCAAACATCATATACACCGATTACAACGGTTTAAGCATTCTTACTTCACAGTCCACATGGCCAGTACAGCCCAGTGGCTCGTCAATATGCACAAAGCCTAAGTGCTCATATAACCCAACCGCTTCTTTCAGAAAGGCGGTTGTCTCAAGGTAGCACTGCTTAAAACCTTGTTCCCGTGCGTGATCCATAGCCATCAGCGCCAGCTTTTTGGCTAATCCTTTGCCACGAACGACAGAGGAAAAATACATTTTCTGCAGTTCGCAGATATCAGGCTGGCTACATAACAGGGGGGCAATGCCACCTCCACCGACCACTTCACCGTCATATTCCACTACCCAGAACGCAAAACCGGGTTTGCTATAAACCTGATATAGCTCGTCGAGGTCAGGGTCAGCAACGGTATAGCCCTTATCGGCGGTTAAGCCATATTCAGCGGAAACCTGGCGAATAACCCGCGCTATAGCCGGATTATCATGGAAGGTTATCCGGCGTAACAGGCATTGTGGTTCGGCCGCTATCGCAAGGTTCATACGTAACTCTTTAAAAAATAATAAAAAATCATGACAACAAAATTATCCCATATCGGGACAGATTATGGTGTTAGCCATCACTGAGAACGGGCCAGTTCCCTGGAGAAACAATCGATTTTCTCCAGGGAGTGACTTCAACTCACTACAGGGCAGCAATCACGGACTGTTGCTCGATAAGCTTAGCCTTAGCATCCGCATAACCGTCCAGCTTTTCACGCTCTTTCGTAATTACCGCTTCAGGCGCACGGGCGACAAAGCCTTCGTTAGACAGCTTGCTTTCGATACGGCCAATTTCAGCTTCAACTTTAGCGATTTCTTTCGTCAGTCGCGCCAGCTCAGCGTCTTTATCGATAAATCCGGCCATGGGGATCAGCAGCTCTGCACCCTCAATAATTTTAGTGACAGAAGCCGGCCCTTTGTCACTGGCAGGCAGGATAGTAATACTGTCCAGACGCGCCAGATTTAGCAGGAAGCTACGGTTTTCATTCACCCGACGCTCAACTTCAGCACTGACTCCGCGCAGCAGAACATCCAGTGGTTTGCCCGGAGAGATGTTCATTTCTGCACGAATATTACGTACTGCAATAATCGCCTGCTTCAGCCATTCGGTATCGGCCAGCGCGACGGTATCGTCAAGACTTGCATCAAACTCTGGGAAAGGTTGCAGCATAATGGTATCTGCATTAATCCCTTTCAGCGTTTTCACGCGCTGCCAGATGGTTTCAGTGATAAATGGAATGATGGGGTGCGCCAGACGCAGCAATCCTTCCAGTACGTTAACCAGAGTATTACGGGTCCCGCGCAGCTCAGCTTCAGATCCGCCATTCATTACCGGCTTGGTCAGCTCCAGGTACCAGTCGCAGAACTGATTCCAGGTGAATTCATAAAGAATATTAGCTGCAATATCAAAGCGATAGTTGTCCAGCGCTTCGCGGTAAGCTTTTACCGTGCGGTTAAATTCAGCCAGGATCCAGTTATCTGCCAGCGACAGCACTAATTCCCCGCCGTTAAAGCCGCAATCTTGCTCTTCGGTATTCATCAGCACGAAACGACTGGCGTTCCACAGCTTATTACAGAAGTTACGATAACCTTCCAGACGCTTCATATCCCAGTTGATATCACGGCCGGTAGAGGCGAGGGCTGCCAGAGTAAAACGCAAAGCATCAGTACCGTGCGGCTCAATACCGTTCGGGAACTGTTTTTCAGTACGCTTACGGATTTTTTCTGCCATTTGCGGCTGCATCATGTTGCCGGTACGTTTTTCCAGCAGATCTTCCAGCGAAATACCGTCAACCATATCCAGCGGGTCAATGACGTTACCCTTAGATTTGGACATTTTCTGCCCTTCATCATCGCGGATAAGCCCGGTCATATAGACGGTTTTAAACGGCACTTGTGGTTTGCCATCTTCATCTTTGATGAAGTGCATGGTCAGCATGATCATGCGTGCAATCCAGAAGAAGATAATATCAAAGCCACTGACCATCACGCTGGTTGGGTGGAAGGTACGCAGTGCTTCGGTATTTTCTGGCCAGCCAAGAGTAGAGAAAGTCCACAGACCGGAAGAGAACCAGGTATCCAGTACGTCTTCGTCTTGATTCAGGACTACATCTGCTGACAGATTATTTTCAGCCCGGACTTCGGCTTCATCGCGGCCAACATAGACATTACCTTGGTCATCATACCAGGCAGGAATACGGTGTCCCCACCATAGCTGACGGGAAATACACCAGTCCTGAATATCACGCATCCAGGAGAAATACATATTTTCGTACTGTTTTGGTACGAACTGGATATCGCCTTGCTCAACCGCTTCAACGGCCACTTTGGCCAGCGGGGCAGTACGGACATACCACTGATCGGTGAGCATCGGCTCGATAACCACACCACCACGATCGCCATAAGGCACCGTTAAGTCGTGGGCTTTTATTTCATCCAGCAGGCCGAGTTCGTCAAATGCAGCAACCACTGCTTTACGGGCGGCAAAACGCTCAAGGTTCTGGAAGGCGGCTGGAATATCGCTGCTATAAGCGGTTGAAGGCTCACCTTTGGTATCAAAAATTTCTGCTTCTGCACGGATATCACCGTCGAGAGTCAGAATATTGATCATCGGCAACTGATGACGACGGCCGACTTCATAGTCGTTGAAGTCATGGGCAGGGGTGATTTTTACACAACCTGTCCCTTTTTCCATATCCGCATGCTCGTCACCCAGAATAGGGATCCGACGATTAATGAGCGGCAGAATAACAAATTTACCGATCAGATCTTTATAGCGCGGATCTTCAGGATTCACCGCAACACCGGTATCACCCAGCACCGTTTCTGGACGCGTAGTGGCAACCACCAGGTAGTCTTTACCGTCGCTGGTTTTGGCGCCATCAGCTAATGGATAACGCAGATGCCACATGGATCCTTTGGACTCACGGTTTTCTACTTCGAGGTCAGAAATAGCGGTACGCAGTTTAGGATCCCAGTTAACCAGGCGTTTACCACGGTAG
>Ga0308165_1006562_pt1 | contig 10185 bp, 9 predicted proteins | sample PhyWR2_FD_201032 | JGI IMG/M metagenome (GOLD analysis project Ga0308165, IMG submission 201032) | Phyllosphere microbial communities from UC Gill Tract Community Farm, Albany, California, United States - DLSLW.R2 | ecosystem: Host-associated > Plants > Phyllosphere > Unclassified | place: USA... | reverse complement strand
CGCGCTGGCGGCGCGCGCCGTCGGGCCGCCCCAGGGCAGGATGTTCATGTTGCCGCCGGCCATCATGACCACGCAGGTCAGCACCAGCCGGCTGATGCCCAGGCGCCGGTAGAGCGGCAGCATGGCGGCGCAGGTGATCATGTAGGTGGTGGAACCGTCGCCGTCGAGGGAGACGCAGGTGGCGAGCACGAAGGTGCCCATCACGATCTTGGCGGGATCGTGGCCGACCAGCTTCAGGATCCAACGCACCGCCGGATCGAACAGGCCGGCATCGATCATGATGCCGAAGTACAGGATCGCGAACATCAGCATCACGCCGGTCGGCGCGAGCTTCTTGATGCCGTCGAGCATCATGGGACCCAGATCCATGCCGAAGCCGGCGATCAGGCCGAAGACGATGGGAACCGTGATCAGCGCGACCATCGCCGAGAGGCGCTTGGTCATGATCAACGCCATGAACACGAGGATCATGGCGTAGGCGAGTGCAGTCAGCATGTTGTATTTTTTCTATCGATGGGTTGGAAGCGCGGACAGGCGTGGATCGTAAACGCAGCCCAGGCGGGTCGAAATCGCGACGCGCTCTTTCGACTTACGACTCTGCTTTTTCGCGATCTCTGAGCACTCGCTCGCGAACGGACCCGCGGGACTGCCTCGCGACAAACGCGGGCCGCCGGACGACGAGACGCGCCGGATCGGAAATTCACGAGGGGATGGGCAGGACCATCGAGCGGGTTCGATGGCGGAGAGTGTGAGATTCGAACTCACGGACGGTTGCCCGTCGGCAGTTTTCAAGACTGCTGGTTTAAACCACTCACCCAACTCTCCGAAGCCGCCTCCGGGTGGTGGAGGCAGCCGGCGATTCTAGCGGGGCCTCGCGCCGTCGCGGACGAAGCCGGCTGCGAGGTCCGCCCTATTCGGGCAGGAACAGCGCCTGGAGGTCGCTCAGGAAATCGAGACCGCGCTCGGTCGGCCAGGCATGCCACAGGTCGCGCGCGAGCAGGCCCTTGTGCTCGGCCTCCTCCAGCGGGCGCTGGATGGCGGCGATCGAGAGGCCCGTGCGCTCGCCGAATTGCGCCAGCGTGAAACCCTCCTTCAGGCGCAAGGCGTTGAGCATGAATTCGAACGGCAGGTCGGCCAGCGCCACGTCCTCGCTGCGCGCGACGGCCGCGCCGGCGAGCGCACCCGCCATGTAGCGCGACGGATCGCGCAGGCGCACCTGGCGCACCACGCGATGCGCGAAGCTCAGCTTGCTGTGCGCGCCGGCGCCGATGCCCAGGTAGTCGCCGAACTGCCAGTAGTTCAGGTTGTGCGCGCAGCGGTGCCCGTCGCGCGCATAGGCCGAGACCTCGTAGCGCGACAGGCCCTGCGCGCCGGTGCGTTCGGTGATGCGGTCGAGCATGTCGTAGGCCGTGTCGTCCTCGGGCACGACCGGCGGGTGCTTGGCGAAATACGTGTTGGGCTCGATGGTCAGGTGATAGACCGACAGGTGCGGTGGCGCCAGCGCCAGGGCCTGGTCGAGATCGGCCTCGAGCTGCGCGGGCGTCTGGCCGGGCAGCGCGTACATGAGATCGAGGTTGAAGGTCTCGAACGCGCTCGCCGCCTCCTCGATCGCCGCGATCGCCTGCGCGCCGTCGTGCACGCGCCCGAGCGCCGCCAGGTGCGTGTCGTTGAAGCTCTGCACGCCCACCGACAGCCGCGTGACGCCGGCGGCGCGGAAGGCGCGGAAGCGGTCGCGCTCGAAGGTGCCGGGGTTGGCCTCCAGTGTGATCTCGCAGTCGGGCGCCAGCTTCAGGCGCGCGCGCAGGTCGCCGAGCAGCCGGTCGATCGCCGCCGGCGAGAACAGGCTGGGCGTGCCGCCGCCGATGAAGATCGTGTGCACCGTGCGGCCCCAGATGAGCGGCAGCGCGGCATCGAGATCGGCCACCAGCGCATCGAGGTAGCGCGCTTCGGGAATGGCCAGCGTGTCGCCGCCGGGTCCGCCGCGCCACTCGTGCGAATTGAAGTCGCAATACGGACACTTGCGCAGGCACCACGGCAGGTGCACGTAGAGCGACAGCGGCGGCAGGGCGGCGAGCTGCAGGGGGCCGGGCCGCATGAGGTGCAGCACGTCGTTGGCATGCGTCGCGCCGCCGGCCTCGTCGCCGCCGGCGTCGGCACCATCCAGGCGCTGGATCGGAATGCTCATGGAAGGCCCATCCTGGAACGACGGCTCAGCGCGTGCGCCAGGCGCCGCGCATGAGTTCGACCATGGCGCGCGCGGCCTGGCCGCGATGGCTGTTGGCGTTCTTGATCTCGGGCGACAACTGCGCGAAGGTGCAGCCGAAGGCCGGCAGGAACATCACCGGATCGAAGCCGAATCCGTTGGTGCCGACGGGCTCGCGCGTGATCTCGCCGGCGGCCCGGCCGACGGCCACCAGGGGTTCCGGATCGTCGGCGCGGCGCAATGCGACCAGGGTGCTCACCAGCGCGGCGCGGCGGTTGTCGATGCCGGCCATCTGCTCGAGCAATGCCCGGACGTTGTTGGCATCGCCCTTCGCATAGCCGAAGCGCGTCGCGTAGTAGGCGGTGTCGACGCCGGGCAGGCCGCCGAAGGCATCGACGCACAGTCCGGCGTCGTCGGCGATGGCCGGCAGGCCGGTGGCGGCCGAGGCATGGCGCGCCTTCGCCAGCGCGTTCTCGACGAAGGTGCGGAAGGGCTCGGCGGCCTCGCCCACGCCCAGGTCGGACTGCCGCACCAGCTCGAAGCCCAGTGGCGCCAGGAGCGGTTGCAGCTCGGCGAGCTTGCCGGCATTGTTGGAGGCGAGGACGAGCTTCATGGCGGGATCCGCGTGCCGTTCAGGCCGCCAGCGCCTGACGCTGCAGTTCGACGAGTTCGCCGATGCCCTTGGCCGCCAGGTCGAGCAGCGCGTCCATCTCGGCGCGCGTGAACGCGGCGCCCTCGGCCGTGCCCTGCACCTCGACGAAATCGCCGGCGCCGGTCATGACGACGTTCATGTCGGTGTCGCAGGCCGAATCCTCGACATATTCGAGATCGAGCAGGGGCGTGCCATCGACGATGCCCACCGAGACGGCCGCCACCGGCTGGCGGATGGGCGACACCGGGATCAGACCGGCCGCGAGCAGCTTGGAGACGGCGTCCTGGGCCGCCACGAAGGCGCCGGTGATGGCCGCGGTGCGGGTGCCGCCATCGGCCTGCAGCACGTCGCAGTCGAGGTGGATGGTGCGTTCGCCCAGGGCGGCCAGGTCGAACACGGCGCGCATGGAGCGGCCGATGAGGCGCTGGATCTCCTGCGTGCGACCGCTCTGCTTGCCCTTGGCGGCCTCGCGGCTGCCCCGGGTGTGGGTGGCGCGCGGCAGCATGCCGTATTCGGCCGTCACCCAGCCCTCCCCGCTGCCCTTCTTGTGCGGCGGCACCTTCTCCTCGACCGATGCGGTGCACAGCACGCGCGTGGCACCGAACTCGATCAGGACCGAGCCTTCGGCGTGGATGGTGAAACCCCGGGTGATGCGCACGGGGCGCAGCTGATCGGCGGCACGCTGGCCGCTGCGGATGAAATCGGTCATGGTGGAAGCAGGAGGAACAGGAAACAGAAAACAGGAAGGAGACGGCCGCGGCGGTTCAGGCCTTGCGCGCCGCCGAGCGACGGATCGCCTCGTTGATCTCCGCGATGGAGCGCTCGATGGTGTCCTCGTCGAGGTCGTCGAGCTCGTGGTCGGCGGGAATGCCGGCCTGGATGGTGGAGGCGAAGACGCCGTCGTTGATGCTGTCGGTGGAGATGCCGCGCGCGGCGCCGGCGATACCGGCCATCCCCGAAGTCTCCCACTCGATGGCGACCAGCGTGACGTTGTCGCTGCGCACCCCACCCCGGCGCAGGGCCATCTCCGCCAGATCCGGCGCGGCGTCCGAGACCGGCTTGCCCGAGGACAACGTATGCACGATGAGCGCATCGTCGAGCACGCCCCAGACGCCATCCGAGCACAGCATGATGCGATCGCCATGCAGCAGCGGCATCGGCGCCGAGATGTCGAACACCGGCGGCGTGGGGGAACCCAGGCACGTCAGCAGCAGGTTGCGGTTGATCTGGTCGGGCGAACTGCCCGGACGCGGGCGCTCGGCATGCGAATGGTCGCGCGTGCGCTTGAGCATCACGCCATCGCGCACCACGTAGAGCCGTGAATCGCCGCAATGGAGCCAGGTCGCATGACCATTCTGGATGACCGCCGCCACGAGCGTGGTGCGCGGCGTGTCGAGCATGCCGCGGTTGCCCGCATATCGCATGATCTGCTGGTGCGCCGTCATGGTGGCCGAGGCCAGGAAGGAGGTCACATCCTTGAGCACCGGCCGGGCCTCGCGCTCGAACAGCGCGGCGATGGTCTGCAGCGCCATCTGCGCGGCCACTTCGCCCTCCGGATGTCCGCCCATGCCATCGGCGAGCAGGAACAGTCCCGATTCGCGCGTGTAGCAATACCCCATGCGGTCCTCGTTCTTGACACGCCCGCCGCGACGGGTGACCTGGAAGACGGAGAACTTCATGGCGGTTGCGTCGTGGGCGCGGGTGTCTTGGGCAGGCTCTTCTTGTCGAGCGAGCGCATGTTGTCGATCGACAGGCGCATCTTCTCTCCGACCGTCAGCTTGCTGTAGCGGCGCTCGCCATCGCGGCTGAGCTCCTTCTGGAGCGCGAAGACCGACTGCGGACGCGACATCGGATCGAGCGACATGCACCACTCGACGACTTCGATCAGGTTGTCCGAATAGATGCCGCGCAGCCGCGAGAGCGACAGGCTCAGCCGGTCCTTCTCGATCCGCTGGGGCGCGTCGTTCGGCGGATAGCCCTGCATGCAGGCGTACATGCAGGCGCCGATCGCATAGATGTCGGTCCACGGCCCCATCGAGGAGTCGCGGCGGTACATCTCCGGCGCCGCGAAGCCGGGCGTGTACATCGGACGGATGAAATTGCCTTCCTTGGACAGCACCTCGCGGGCGGCGCCGAAGTCGATCATCACGGCGCGGTCGTCGTCGGTCACGAACACGTTCGCGGGCTTGATGTCGAGGTGCAGCATCTTGTGCTGGTGCACGATGCGCAACCCGCGCAGGATCTCGTCGAACAGCGAGCGGATGGTGGACTCGCGAAACACCTTCTGCTTGCGCAGGTCGCGCGCGGTGACGATGAAGTCCTGCAGCGTCGCGCCTTCCAGGTAATTCATGACCATGTAGACGGTCTCGTTCTCGCGGAAGAAGTTCAGCACGCTCACGACCGAGGCATGGGAGATCTGCGCCAGCGAACGACCTTCCTCGAAGAAGCTCTTGAGGCCCAGGCGATAGAGCGAGAGCTTCTCCGGCGGCACCTGCGGGGCGAGTTCGCCGATGCCGCGCGTGGCGAGCGACGCCGGCAGATACTCCTTGATCGCCACTTGCTGACCTTCTCGGTCGACCGCCAGGTAGACGACGCCGAATCCTCCCGCCGACAACCGACGCACGATGCGGTAATCGCCGATGGCCGTTTCCGGCAGCAGGGGCGAAGGTTTGACCTTTGACATAATCCGGGAGTTTCGCCGAAGGGCAATCCGAGGGCAGTGGTGCCGCCGCCCCGGCGCAGGCTACAAATCACAGTGAGGCGAGATGTCAGTTTACAGCATGACCGGCTATGCCAACGGCCAGAACGGGCCCGTTGCCAACCAGCCGGAAGCCGAGTCCCGGCCCCCGATCGTCGGCCGCCTGGGTGTCGAGATCCGATCGGTCAACAGCCGCTTCCTGGATCTGACATTCAAGCTTCCCGAGGAACTGCGTCAGCACGAAGGCGCCCTGCGCGAGCTGCTGTCCTCGCGCCTGCGACGCGGCAAGGTCGAGCTGCGCGCATCGCTCGAGAGCCTGGCGCCGGGCGGTGTCGCAGAGCCTTCCACGCGTCTCCTGCAACGCCTCAACGGCGTGCAGGACAACATCCGCGCCTGGCTGCCGACGGCGCGCGAGCTGAGCGTGGCCGACGTGCTCCGCCTGGCCGCCAGCGGTGACGCGACGATCCGCGTCGATGCGGGCGCCGAGCTGATCGAAGTGACGCGCCAGACGCTGGAAAGCCTGGTGGCCGCGCGCGAACGCGAAGGAGCCCGGCTCGCCGACATGCTGCGCAGCCATCTCGTCAGGCTGCGAGAGCTCACCGCCCAGGCCACTCCGCTCGTTCCGAGGCTGGTCGAGCAGCAGCGCACCCGGTTCCTGGAGCGCTGGCAGGAAGCCATGGGCCTCACCGGCGGCACGCTGCCCGAGGCTGCCCAGGATCGTGCGCTGACCGAAGCCACGGCCTTCGCCATCCGCATCGACGTCGCCGAGGAACTCGCGCGCCTGGGTTCGCACCTCGACGAGATCGAGCGCCTGCTGCACAAGGGTGGCGAGGTCGGCAAGCGGCTGGATTTCCTGATCCAGGAACTGCATCGCGAAGCCAACACGCTGGGCTCCAAGTCCGCCGCCCTCGACCTGACCCACATCGGCGTCGACATGAAGGTCTTGATCGAGCAGATGCGCGAACAAGTCCAGAACATCGAGTGAAGGCAGGCATGGACTACCCTGGCAATCTCTTCGTGGTCGCCGCTCCCAGCGGCGCGGGCAAATCGAGTCTGGTCAAGGCATTGATGCAGCTCGACTCGGCGGTACAGCCCTCCGTCTCGCACACCACGCGTGCGCCGCGCGGGCAGGAGAAGCATGGCCGCGAGTACTTCTTCGTCTCGCAGCCCGAATTCGACGCGATGGTCGAATCCGACGTGTTCCTGGAGTGGGCCCATGTCCATGGTCAGCGCTATGGCACTTCGAAGAAGGCCATCGAGGAGCGCGTCGCACTCGGGGCGGACGTCATCCTCGAGATCGACTTTCAGGGCGCGATCCAGATCCGCAAGACGTTCTCCAACGCCGTGCTGATCTTCATCCTTCCGCCCAGCTGGGAGGAACTCCGCTCGCGGCTGGAGCGTCGGGGCGAGGACAGCGCCGAGGTCATCCAATTGCGTTTGGGCAATGCGGCCGACGAGATGGCACGCGCGTCGGAATTCGACTTCGTTATAATCAATGAGCTATTTGAGCGCGCGCTCTTCGATCTGAAAGCCATCGTCCACGCGCAGCGCCTCCGCTATTCAGCCCAGCGCCGCGCGCGTGCCGACACCTTCTCGGCATTGAACATTCCCTGAACGTCCTCGCTCAACGATTTTTTTCGAAAGAAGACCCCATGGCCCGCATCACCGTCGAAGACTGCCTCGAGCAGATCCCCAACCGTTTTCAGCTCGTGCTGGCCGCGACCTACCGGGCGCGGATGCTCAGCCAGGGCCATGCGCCCAAGATCGAGAGCAAGAACAAGCCGGCGGTGACCGCCCTGCGCGAGATCGCCGATGGCAAGATCGGCATCGAGATGCTCAAGAAGGTGCCCGGCTGAGGCCGATGCGTCATGTCATAAAGAAGCACCGCCTGGCGGTGCTTTTTTTACGTCCGGGCGCGGCACGTGGCAGCCCACGCTAAAGTGCAAGACATGAGTGCGGTTGTGAAGTCCCTGTCAGAAGCGTCCGATGACGCACCCAGACCGAGCCCTGCGGCTCTGAACGCCGCCGCGGCGAGCTTCGCCGCGCTCACGGCCCGGCTCGACTATCTGAATTCGAACGACACGGAGATGGTGCGCCGTGCCTATCGGTTCGCCGACGAGGCCCATCTCGGCCAGCTGCGCAACAGCGGTGAGCCCTACATCACCCATCCGATCGCCGTGGCGGCCCAGTGCGCCGAATGGAAGCTCGACGCCCAGGCGCTCATGGCGGCCCTGCTGCACGATGCGATCGAGGATTGCGGCGTCACCAAGTCCGAGCTCATCGAGCGCTTCGGGGCCCCGGTCGCCGAACTCGTGGATGGCCTCACCAAGCTCGACAAGCTCCAGTTCGACACCCGGGAGGAAAACCAGGCCGAGTCGTTCCGCAAGATGCTGCTGGCCATGGCACGCGACGTGCGCGTCATCCTGATCAAGCTGGCCGATCGCACCCACAACATGCGGACGCTGTCGGATGCGCCGCGCGAGAAGTGGACGCGCATCTCGAGCGAGACGCTGGAGATCTATGCGCCCATCGCCTATCGTCTTGGCCTCAACCAGACCTATCGGGAGCTCCAGGAACTGTCGTTCCGCCATCTGCGGCCCTGGCGCCATTCGGTGCTCTCGAAGGCCGTCGCCAAGGCGCGCGGCCGGCGACGCGATCTGATCCAGAAGGTGCAGCGCGAGGTCGAGGCCGCGTTCGGCGAGGCTCAGGTGAATGTCCGTATCGCAGGCCGCGAGAAGACGCTCTATTCGATCTACCGCAAGATGGAGGACAAGCACCTGAGCTTCGCGCAGGTGACCGACATCTACGGCTTCCGCCTGATCGTGCCCAACGTGATCAGCTGCTACACCGGATTGGGCATCCTCCACCAGATGTACAAGCCCCTGCCGGGCAAGTTCAAGGACCACATCGCGATCGCCAAGCTCAACGGCTACCAGTCGCTTCACACCACGCTCGTGGGACCTGCGAGCGTGAACGTCGAGTTCCAGCTGCGCACCGAGGCCATGCACGTGGTGGCGGAGTCGGGCGTGGCGGCCCACTGGCTCTACAAGGCAGTCGATCCGAACGCGGCCAACAACGATCGGCTGGGCACCAAGTGGCTGCAGTCGCTCCTGGACATCCAGGACGAGACCCGGGATGCGACGGAGTTCTGGGACCACGTGAAGGTCGACCTCTTCCCCGATGCCGTCTACGTCTTCACGCCCAAGAGCCAGATCATGGCCTTGCCGCGCGGTGCGACGGTGGTCGACTTCGCCTATGCCATCCACAGCAACATCGGCGACCACACCTCGGCCGCGCGCATCAATGGCGATCAGGTACCCCTGCGGACGGAATTGAAGAACGGCGATGTGGTGGAGGTCATCACGGCGCCGGTCTCGACGCCCAACCCGGCCTGGCTCGGGTTCGTGCGCACGGGTCGGGCGCGTTCCAAGATCCGCCACTACCTGAAAACGCTGGCACATGCCGAATCCGAAGGCCTGGGCGAGAAGCTGCTGGCTCAGGCCCTGCGCGCCGAAGGTCTGGGTCGGCTGCCGGCCGACGATGGCGAACACCAGCCCATCTGGGACAAGCTCCTGCGCTTCACTGGAAGCCGCACCCGCTCCGAATTGCTGATCGACATCGGCCTGGGCAAGCGCGTGGCCAGCATCGTCGCCAAGCGCTTGATGGCGCTCCTGGCCGAACGGGGTGAGAAGCCCGATGCCTTGATGCTCAGCCGTGAGCGATTCACGGCTCACGAGACGGTCTCGCAAGGCGCCGTCACCCTCGATGGCAGCGAGAACTCGTCGGTCCGGTTCGCATTGTGTTGCCGGCCCATTCCTGGCGACGCCATCGTCGGCTACCTGGGCCATGGCGAGGGTCTGGTGGTGCACACCGAGGCCTGCGGCGTCGGCCAGCGACTGCGCTACAAGGACAGCGAGCGGTTCTTCGCGGTCGAATGGAGCGACGAGCCGGTACGTACATTCGAGACCCGCATCCTGGCGACGGTCCGCAACGACAAGGGCATGCTCGCGCGCGTGGCATCGACCCTCACCGAAGCGGAAGCCGACATCACGCACGTGGAGATGGCGGACGAGACGCCGCAGGAACTGCTGGATCTGCGCTTCGTCATCGCCGTGCGCGATCATGCGCATCTGGAGACCGTCCTGCGCGCGGTCCGACGCACCACCTCGGTCCTGACGGCCGCGCGCGTCGTGCCGGCGAACTGAGATCCCTCCGCCTGTCCCTGCCCCGACTTCTCACGGACTCCGGTGAGGCTCAGGCGCCAGCGGCCGTCTGGACCGGTGCCGGGTAGCTGACGGCCAGGATTTCGATCTCGTGGCTGCCGCCCGGCGTCGTCAGCTTCACGACATCGCCCTCACGTGCCTTCAACAACGAGCGGGCGACCGGCGAGATCCAGCTGACCTGGGCACGGGCGCTGTCGGCTTCGTCGACCCCCAGGATCGTCACGCTTTTTTCCTCGCCCATCTCGTCGGCATAGCGCACGGTGGCGCCGAAGAAGATCTGATTGCTGCCGTGATGCACCGAGGGATCAGTGACCTCGGCGATCTCGAGCCGTTTGCCCAGGAAACGGATGCGCCGGTCGATCTCGCGCAAGCGCTTCTTGCCATACAGATAGTCGCCGTTCTCCGAACG
>Ga0308165_1006560_pt1 | contig 10186 bp, 11 predicted proteins | sample PhyWR2_FD_201032 | JGI IMG/M metagenome (GOLD analysis project Ga0308165, IMG submission 201032) | Phyllosphere microbial communities from UC Gill Tract Community Farm, Albany, California, United States - DLSLW.R2 | ecosystem: Host-associated > Plants > Phyllosphere > Unclassified | place: USA... | reverse complement strand
ATCGAATCAAAGAAAAACTTAACTGGAAAAGTCCAGTAGAGTTTCGACAGTTCGATCAAAAAACTGCATAAAAAATAGAGTAGAAAAATCCACTCTATAAAAAGTCTAACTTTTTGGGGTCACTACAGAGTAGTATAGGTTGAGAAGCCTTTTTGCTTATAATGATTATGCTTGATACTGCTCCAGTAACTTTTCAATCCGCCTTTTCAGTTCTGCTCTAACATGAATCGGGGCAAGACACTCACACTGGTTGCCAAAGCCTAAAAGTAAATTGTACCCAAACTCATCTTCCATAAAAGGAAAGTGAACGATTTGTTTATCAGGATCATTTGAAGGAGAAAAGGTCAGCTGCCCAAATTTGTCTATTAATTGTTCTTTGACTTTATGCGTCACTTTTAAAGTTGTAAGTGTAAAGTCACTACCGAAAAACGGCTCTTTCCCTAATGGTTTTGCTTGGAAGGCTCTAGGAATAAACGCTTCAGTCGATAACTGCAAATCAACTATTCTAGAAATCTTAAATATTCTGAAATCATTTTTGTTTAAACAGTAGGCTTGTAAATACCAACTGATCTCTTTTAAAACAAGACGATACGGTTCTACATACCGTTTAGTCTTTCGTCCCAGATTGTCTTCATACTCGAAATAAAGTAATCGTTGTTGATCCATAGCTGTCTTGATGATTTCCAAAAATGGCTGCAAGGTATGATTACTAGTCCAAGGTGTTAAATCAATTACAATTTGATTTGTTTTAAACTGAATCTCTTCTGAAAATTGAGTTGGAACAAGAGTTTTTATTTTTTCAACTGTTTGGCTAATCTGAATCGGAGAGATGGTGTTAGACAAACTTTCTAATGCAATCAACAAAGCAGTAATATCAGATGAAGTAAAAAATTGTTTATCTATTTTATAATTATCCATGATTTGGATGCCACCATTGACACCAGGAGATGAAGTTACGGGTATTCCCGCTTCGCTTAATGAGTTAATGTCTCGATAAATAGTCCGAACAGAGACCTCTAGTATGTTGGCTAATCTTGAAGCGCTAATTTGTTTTCGATCTAATAATATCATGATGATTGCAAGTAGTCGTTCTGTTTTCATAAAAGCACCTTCTTTGATTTTCATTGGGAGTTAATTATCTTATTATAACGAAAAATGGGATCGCTTTGTGAAAATGAACAAAAATTATGTTGAATAATGTTGTAAAATTCCAAATTTTTGAATGATTGACTTTAGTAATTTTGGTTTATATAATGTTACTGTTGCGTAAAAACGTGCTAATTAATTGAGAGTTTGTACTAATATTTAAAATTGGCAAATGATGATAGCAACTATTTTTATTAATCTAATGTAAAAATTTAGTTGAGAAAGGAAGTCTAATATGCATCCATCTTTTTTTAGACAAACTCATCCGTTTGCTACGTCCAGTTATTATATAGCGGCATTATTGATCGTTATGAGTACAACAAACCCTGTGATCATTACTTGCTTTTTTTTGAGTAATGTATTACTTCGGCTACTTGACTTAAATGGTAAATCGAAAAAGTCGATGTTGTATCCGTTGTTTTTTATAGGAATGATCACTGTGACGAATCCACTATTTGTTCATAGAGGAGCCACAGTTATTTTCTTTTTTCTGAATAAGCCGATTACTGTGGAAGCTTTTATTTATGGTTTTTTTATGGGAATGACGATTGCTACAGTGATTTATTTATTTCAAAATTTTCAAAAGGCTGTTGACTCAGAACAGTTTTTCTATCTTTTTGGTAAACGATTTCCAAAATCTGGGTTGATTTTAGTATTGGTTTTGCGCTTGCTCCCCTTACTACAAAAATACCATCAAGAGTTGAATCAGATACAAAAAAATTTTCAGCAAACACATAGGCGGCATTTTTTTGAGCGCGCTAGGTATGGGTTAGATTTATTTGGTCATTTATTTTCATGGTCGTTGGAAAATGCGATGGACACAGCCGATTCGATGAGAGCACGCGGATATGGTGTTTCTACTAGAAGCAGTTGTTTAACCTATCGTTGGCAGAAAAAAGATACCTTATTTTTGACAGCGATTGTCCTAGCATGCCTTTTTTTTATGGTTAGTATGATAAAAGGATTTTATCAGTTTAATTATTATCCTTATCACGATAACGTTTATAGACTGATGCAAAAAAATTGGTTGAGTTACTTATTTCTTTTTGGAGTAGCATGGCTCCCCTTATTGAAGCGCTTAAAGGAGGTAATAGTATGGAATATCTTGAAATCAAAGATCTAACATTTCAATATGCCGGAAGCAATAACTTGGTTTTGGACAACCTGTCGTTATCAATCACTCAAGGTGAATTTATTTTGATTTGCGGCACTTCTGGTAGTGGAAAGTCCACGTTATTGAAATTATTAAAGCCACAATTGGCACCAAACGGGAAGCAGACTGGGACAATTTATCTAAATAATGAATCAATCGACGCACTGCCAGCAGACTTTTCGACTGGTAAAATCGGCTATGTCATGCAAAATCCTGAAAACCAGATCGTGACGGAAAGTGTTTGGCAGGAATTAGCTTTTGGGCTAGAAAATCTAGGCACTCCTCCTTCAGAAATCAAGAGTCGGATTGCAGAAATGGTTAATTTTCTAGGTATTGAGGAACTGCTAGAACATCAAACGAGTGAATTATCTGGTGGTCAAATGCAGTTATTAAATCTAACTTCAGTTTTGCTCATGAAACCAGATATCTTGATTTTGGATGAACCGACAACACAGCTTGATCCGATAACTTCACAAAAATTTATCGATCTAATAGTACGATTAAATCGAGAAATGGGTCTCACAATTTTATTAGTTGAACATAGCTTAGAATCAGTATTTGCTTTGGCTGATCAAGTCATTATTTTGGATGATGGACAAGTGATTTTTGCGGGTGAGCCAAGGTCTATTTCTAATGGAATGAAGAAGAACAAAAACGTTGACCGTTTTGTTTATAGTCTACCCAGTGCTGTCCAAATATATCTCAATAGTAGTGTAGATGATGACTGCCCGCTAACTGTGGTTGAAGGGAAACGATTTTTGGCGCGTTATTTTCCATTCAGATCATTTTTGCAGAAAGAAACCTTAACCAAAAAGAAAATGGTAAAAAGTATTCAGTTAAAAAACTGCTGGTTCCGTTATGAAAAAAAGAGTCGAGATATTTTAGCTGGCATTGATTTTGAGGTGTATACAGGAGAAATTTTTTCTTTAGTTGGAGGTAATGGGTCAGGGAAGACGACATTGTTGAAAGTAATCGCTGGTATTTTGGACTGTTACCACGGGAAACTCTCACTTTTTGAGCAATCGATTAAAAAGAATAAGGGAGTAGTAGGGTATTTACCGCAAGAGTCTCAAATGCTTTTTCTGAAAGACTCGGTAATTGAAGAGTACAAAATGTATTTACAGAACCAAAATGTGGCTGAGGAAGACCAAAAAATACGCATTAAAAACGTTACAACGCTACTTGATTTAACGAAGATTTTAACGCAACATCCACTAGATTTAAGTGGAGGGGAGTGTCAAAGGGCAGCATTAGGGAAATTACTTTTAACTGATTCAAAAATTTTATTATTAGATGAACCAACAAAAGGCATCGATAATTTTGAGAAGAAGCAACTGATAAAATTATTAAAGGAGCTATCAAAACAAGGGAAAACTATTTTAGTCGTAACCCACGATTTAGATTTTGCTGCAGAATTATCAGACCGCTGCGGGTTATTGTTCCAAAATAAGTTAGTGACGACAGCCGAACCAACAGCATTTTTTAGTCATCATACATTTTACACAACGGCAGCTAGTCGCATATCACGGGATAATTTTGAGGGCTTAGTCACGACTGAGCAAGTTATCAAGGCATGTAGGCTAGTCAAAGGAGCTTCAGATGAACCAAGAAGAGATTAAACGAGTTGTGTTTAGAATAGCGACTATGCTGTTCTTGTTGATTATTGGTCTTGTGCTATTTCAAGCGAGTCAATACCAGATAATTTCTATGCTGTTAGTGATAGCTGCTTGTTTGCCAATTTATTACCGATATGAAAGAAAGCAGATCAATATTAAAGAATTAGTCTTGATCGCTATATTAACAGCGCTTGCTGTGCTAGGTAGGTTTTTATTTTATATGATTCCGGCAGTCACCCCAATGACAGCGATTATCATAATTTCAGGTATTTGTTTAGGTGCTGAAGTCGGTTTTTTAGTAGGTTCATTGTCAGCAATCACCTCAAATATGTTATTTGGTCAAGGTCCGTGGACACCATTTCAAATGTTTTCTTGGGGACTAATTGGTCTGGTGGCTGGATTGCCTTGGATGCAAACCATACTAAAAAAAAGTTATTTGTTTTTAGTCCTTTATGGAATAGCAGCCGGTTTTTTCTTTTCCTTTTTCATGGATCTATGGACGGTCTTTTCCATCGATCGTTTTTTTTCCTGGCAAAGGTATCTGGCACTCCTATTAAGTGCTGCGCCCTATACAATTTCTTATTGTTTTTCAAATGCTTTTTTCTCATGTTTACTTTTTCGATCTATCCAAACAAAACTTCAACGGATTTTAATTAAGTATGATATAAAATAATTCAAATTAAAGGTGGAACTATTAATGAAAAAAATGATAAAAGCATCGCTGATAGTAATACTACTCTTTTTCTTAGGCGCTTGTGGTAAAATAACGGATAAAAAAAATACAACGAACACAAGTGAAGAATCAATTAAGGTGATGATTATTTTAAAAGAAGATGACAAAGAATTTGATAAAAAAGAATTGGACATAAAAAAATCTGAGTCACTTCAAACGGTCATGGAGACAAACTATACAATTGAAATGGAGAAAGATTTTATCAGTGGTATTGATGGTCACTTGCAAGATGCTAAAGACAGTAAATATTGGCTGTATGATGTTAATGGTAAACAACCAGATGTAGGTGCGGTCGAATATTTTCTGAAAAATGGCGATACTGTTACTTGGACATTGAATAAAATATAAACGAATGAAACAAACCCTGACAATCAGTTGTCAGGGTTTGTTTGTTAGAATGAATTTGTCAGATAAATAATTGAAAAATAAAGGAGCAGACAATGATGAAAACAACAGAAGCATTTAAGCAAATCATGAATGAACAAACAGAAATTGCCTTAGCAACAAGTGTAGAGGAAATGCCCAATGTCCGAATCGTTAACTTTATTTACGATGAAGCCAAGAAATGTCTATTTTTCTCAACATTTAAAGGAAACGACAAAATCATTGAGTTTCAAAAGAATTCAAACGTCTCATTTACAACGATTCCAACTGATAATACGAATCATGTTCGTGTTCACTATGCCAAAGTCAAAAAGAGTGACCTCACTGTATATGACGTTGCAGAACAATGGATTAAAAAAATTCCAAGTTATGAGGAAAATATTAGACAAGCAGGTCCAATGCTTGAGCTATACGAAATTCATTTTTCAAAAGTGATTGTGATTTTAGGTATGAATAGTAAAGAAACGCTCGAATTATACTGTTGAAAAGGAGAGGTTAATATGAATTATTGGATTGGTGTTGCATCTAAAGATCATGTAGAGCTTGGAGTAGCTGGAGGCTTTTGTCAGTTATGTCATGGTAAATCGGCACCTTTGAATAAAATGAAAGCAGGAGATTGGCTAATTTATTATGCGCCAAAGCTGAGTTTACAAACAAGAGAAGCATGCCAGGAATTCATTGCAATCGGTCAGGTTTTACCAGGAGATACGTATTCATTTGAAATGGCACCAGGTTTTGTCCCTTTTAGAAAAGACATAGCTTTTTTAAAAAATATCAGATCGGTTCCATTACGTATTGTATCAGAGTTTCCCTTGTGGCAGAAGTATCGATCCCGTTTAAGATTTGGTCATTTTCAAATTCCAAAAGAGTTGTTTGAATTTATTGCTTCCAGTATGAAACAATCAGATTAAATAAAAAATCAGGACTAGAAGAAATGTTCTTTGTCCTGATTTTTTCGTACCCTAATTTGACTAATTACTCGTAACGTAATGCTTCAATAGGATCAAGTTTAGCCGCTTTTCGTGCGGGATAAACACCAAAGAATATCCCAATAGCACTAGAAAATAAGAGAACAGCTAAAATCGAACTTAATGTAAATTGAGCGGAAATATCTAACGCACTAGCAACACCTAGGGCCAAGAGTGCACCCAATGTCAGACCAATCAAGCCGCCGATCAAACATAAAATCACAGATTCTGTTAGGAATTGGAATAAAATATTGCTGTCTGTTGCGCCCAAGGCCTTTCTTGTGCCGATTTCCCTTGTTCGTTCTGTAACTGAAACGAGCATAATGTTCATCACGCCTATTCCCCCTACGAGTAGCGCAATTGCGGCAACAGCAGCTATGAAGTTGATAAATAAGCCTAAAACATTATTTACTTGATCAAGTGCTTGTAAGAAGTTTGTTGCGGTATAAACTTTTTCACCAACAGCGTTATGACGTACAGAAAGAATATTGACGATTTGCTTAGAAACAGAGTCGATATCATCTTTTGATTTAGCAATGACGGTCAAACTAGTGATTTTAGTTGCATCCGGATTTAGATTGTTCGCTGTTGTGAGTGGAATCGAGATATACCCCATCATTTCCTCTTCGTCAAAGGAGCCGACCATTTTTTCTACAGTACTTTTGGTAACACCGATGATTCTTACGCTGATTTGCCCTTTTTGCCCACGTAAATTTATCTTCTCGCCAACCACATTTTCACGTCCATTAAAAAAATAACGCGCTGTATCAGCACTGATGACAGCGACTTTACTGCCTTCTGAATATTCAGTTGTATTAAAATAGCGCCCATAAACGATCGCTTTATCCATTGTTTGATTCGTATATTGCAAATCTGGGGTTCCAGCCATGATCAAAGTTGCTTTGGATTTTTCATTGGCTGCGCCAACAGCTTGAATCGAAACAACAGGTGAAAGATGATCAATTTGCGGGATACCATCTTTTAAAGCTTTGATATCTTGACTCGTGATTTTTTGGCTATCTGTTGCATCTCGACTGGTTGAAACGGAAATCGTGGAAGCCCCTAAATCACTAAAAGTACCAGTAATTTGGCTCGTTGCACCATTCCCCACAGCTAAAATAGCAATAACGGCGGCAATTCCGATAATGATTCCCAGCATGGTTAGAAATGAACGCATTTTATTGGCTAAAATACTATCGATCGCCATTTTGAAACTTTCAATAATGCCCATAAGAAGGCTCCTTTCTAGACTGTTTTTCGGTCAGTTACAGGCTGATCATTAATGATCTCACCATCTTTAAAAGACACGATTCGTTTTGTATATTGCGCCACATCTGGTTCGTGAGTAACCATTACAACAGTTGTGCCTGCATCATTTAAATCTTGGAAGATTTTCATGATCTCCAAGGTTGTTTTTGAATCTAAATTACCAGTAGGTTCATCTGCCATCAAAACAGCAGGATCATTCACTATGGCGCGAGCAATGGCCACACGTTGTTTTTGTCCGCCCGAAATAGCGTTTGGGCGATGGGTGACACGATCAGCCAAGCCAACTTTTTTTAAGGCTTCTAAAGCTCGCTCCTTCCGATCTTTTGCTGAGATACCAGAATAAACCATAGGCAACGCAACATTATCTAAAAGAGACATCCGCGGCATTAAGTTGAACGATTGAAAAACAAAACCTATTTCTTTATTTCTGACATGAGCACTTTCATTACTAGAAAGGTTAGTGACGTCTTTTCCATTTAAAAAATAAGTCCCTTCATCGAAACGATCCAATAAACCAAGAATATTCATCATTGTTGATTTACCAGAACCGCTAGGACCCATAATAGAAGTAAATTCTCCTTGGGCAATATGTAAAGAAATATTTTTTAAAGCGATCAACTCTTCGCCACCAGTCTGGTAAATTTTTACTACATTTTTTAAATCAATCATTGTTTCACCTTCTATTCTTTGGTTACTGCAGTATTGTTTTTGATATCAGAGCTAGGAGAGAGGATAACTGTTTCGCCTTCTTTTAGACCACTTTTGATTTCAATCAATTTATCCGATTGAATTCCAATAGTGATTTTTGTTTCTTTGGCTTTTCCATCCTTAATAAGATAGACTATGGGATCATTTTTACTATTGTAAGTTAGTGCCTCAATTGGTAAAGCAAGTACATTCTCTGCGGTGTTTGTCGTGATATCAACATCAACATCGAATCCCGAAAACAGATTTTCAGGTGCTTGATCAAATGTCACAATTGCACCTAGGCTAGTAGAGGTTCCTGCAGTTGACTGAGTGCTTAGTGCTACAGGATCTTTCTCAGCAACTTTCCCTGAAAATGTTTGATTGCCGCTTATAATGTTCGCTTTCTGATCGATCGTTACAGCAGAAGCTTCAGAATTTGTTAAGGATAATTGAACCTTTAAAGTAGAAAGGTCATCTAATTGAATAGAGGGTTTCCCTTGTTGGGCATTTGTATCCGCCTGTTTTGCGACAATATTAACTTGGGTAATGGTCCCGCTAAAAGCCGCCGTTAATTGCAATCCGTTATCATACGTTGCTAAAACTTTATCTTTGTCCACATGATCACCAACAGATACGCTGACTTCGATAACGTTGCCCGTCCCCATTAAAGATTGGGTTTGATTCGGAATCAAGGTGCCAGTTGTAGAAAGGGTCTCGACAATGGTTTCTGTTTTGACTTCACCAGTTCGGACTTTACTTGCATTCGTTTTTCCAGAATTTCCTTGAACGAACAAGAGAATAATGATCACAACAGCAAGAAGTGCAATGATACTAAAAATTGTTTTTTTCTTCATGAGTGTCAACTCTTTTCTATTAATTTTCTGACAAGATGTCATTTATGTAAGCTTACCCTTTTTTTTATGAAAAGTCTAAGATTTATTTCAATTTTTTATAAGCATTATCGAAAAAAACGAATAACTGGTCTTTTTTAACAGTCTTTACTATTTGCGTTATAATAAAGAAAAAAAGACTGTAAGGAGAGCTGATAATGAAAGACTATGTCTATGCAATCAGTGATATTCATGGGGAATATGATCTGTTCCAAGCGTTGACGCGATATTATGATCCAGCGCTGCATCAATTGGTATTGATCGGTGATCTTAATGACCGCGGACCAAAAACGAAAGAGTGTTTTCTATTAGGGAAAGAGCTGACTGAAAAATATGGTGCTGTGTATTTAAGAGGAAATCATGAAGAATACTTTCTGCGATTTTTGCAAAGTCCAGAAGATTGGTTTCCTAGTTATATTCGTAATGGAGGGAAAGAAACGCTTGAAAGTTTATTACATAAGGGGGCATTAGAGGAGTATTCCCCTACTGAAATGAGCATGATGATCCGTAGTCGATACAAAGAGTTGATTGATTTTTTAGTCGAACGTCCATTGTATTTTGAATGGGGGAAATACGTATTTGTTCATGCTGGAGTGGATTTAACCAAGAAGGATTGGCATCAAACAAGTCCTCATGATTTTATTTGGATTAGAGAAGCATTTCATCAAGAAAAAAATAATACAGGCAAAACAATCGTTTTTGGTCATACGATCACACCGATGCTTCATGGTGATATGGAGACAACTAATCTGTGGCTTTCAGATAATAAAATTGGGATTGATGGCGGTGCCGTGTTTGGTGGCTCTGTTCATGGCGTGATTTTTGATCAAAATGGTATTGTACAGGATATTGAATATCAAAATTTAACTGGGCCATGGCAGCCAGATTTTTAAACTGATGTGAATTTTATTTGTATCACAGGAATGTAAAACCTTGTTTAAGCTTTTCCTCGTCCTATATTTCAAGTCAAAAATATGCTAAAATGAAAAGGTATGTTAATGAAAAGAGGTATCTATATATGGCAGAAGCTTATAGTCAAGAAGTAGTTGATTTACTTCAAAAAGAATTGACGGAATATCGTTCAAAACAACTAACGACAGTGCTGACTTTATTAAATGAAGGAAACACTGTTCCTTTTATTGCACGTTATCGTAAAGAAATGACAGGTAGTTTAGATGAGGTACAAATTCGTGAAATCGAAGAACGGTATACATATTTAGGCAATCTAGAAAAACGTAAAGAAGAAGTTTTACGTTTGATCGAAGAACAAGATAAACTAACAGAAGACTTAGCCAAATCTATTCAAAAAGCCACAAAAATGCAGCAAGTAGAAGATTTAT
>Ga0308165_1006559_pt1 | contig 10188 bp, 15 predicted proteins | sample PhyWR2_FD_201032 | JGI IMG/M metagenome (GOLD analysis project Ga0308165, IMG submission 201032) | Phyllosphere microbial communities from UC Gill Tract Community Farm, Albany, California, United States - DLSLW.R2 | ecosystem: Host-associated > Plants > Phyllosphere > Unclassified | place: USA... | reverse complement strand
CACCAGAGCGGACCCGGACTGACCGGCGCCATTCACCCGTGGCGTCCCGGGCGCGCCGGTGTCAAAGCCGGGCTGATGCACCTTCATGACGACCGTGTCGCCCTCGGCCATCAGGTCGTCCCAGTCCATCGACGTGACGTAGCGCATCGGCGGCATCTGGAACGTGAGGGCGTAGCGGCTGCCCTTGCGCAGAAGCTCCTGTTCGCCATCCCCGAAAGCCGGGGCCAGGACGTTCTTCGCCGTGATCATGGCGATGCCCATGCTGGCGGGCGCCGGATCGGTCGGAAGAACCAGAACGGCCATCAGCGACGACGCCCCAGTGTGTAGCGGTCAGTCCGCGCCATATCGGAGGGGACGGTCTTGCGAGCGGTGCTGAAGGCTGCGGCGGCCGGCCGGGCGGCGCGGTCATCGACGTAAGCGTTGAACCGGTCGTCGTTCGTGCTGACGACGACGTGAGTAACCCCGCCACCGCCGCCGCGACCTAGCTTTCCAACCTCACGCTTCGGGATCACATCGGTGCCGGGAGCCAGGTTCGCCAGCACCTCGCCGCCGTGAACGTAGGCCAACCCGCCGCCGAAGTTGCTGACGCCTGTCGAGAAGCCGGGAATGCCCTTGCTGAAGAAGCTGGAAATCGCGCTGCCGATGCCCGACAGGTTGATACCGCCGCCCCCGCCCGGATTGCCCTTGCCCAGGGCGTCGAACAGCATCCGTCCGAGGTTCTTCAGACCATCGCGGAAGCTGTCGCCAACGATGGCCGAAAGCACGCCTTGCCAGTCACCGCGTAGGGCGCTGTCGATGCCGAATTCGAAGGCGTCGGCGAACTTCTCTCGGCTCGCCTCGATCCCAGCGTTGATGCTGTCTATAGCGTCCTGAACCGACGACGTGTCGATAGGTGAAATGGTGCCGATAGTGCTCGGCGTGTTCAGGTTTTCACCCGCCACACCGGCCTCAAGCTTCGCGCCGAGAGTGCCGCTAATCATGCCGCTCGCGACGGCAGCCCGAATATTCTTCGTATCTTGGGTAAGCTGACGAGCAGCGCGCTCGCTGTCGGTCATCAGCCTTTCCATGATGGCCGCGACATCGCTGCGTAGCTTTTCGAAAGCTGCCTTTGTTGCATCTGTCGCCGCGACAGCAGGTTGCACCATGTTCTCGTCAAGTTTAGCCATCCATTGGCCAACTTCTACAACAAGATCAGGGATATAGGAGTGGCCGACAACGGCATCATACAAGCGGAAGAAGGCGTCGCTGACGAACCGGACCTTGCGGATCACGCCTTCGAGGACGTCGAATAGTCTGCCCGTCAGCCATGTGCTGACGCCCATCACCATCTTGCGGACGTGGTTCAGGATACCGGGGAACAGCGACTCCACGATCCGCGCGATGCTGCGCAGAACCTCCATGACCAAGGAGCCGGCCGCATTCCAGGCGCCGGACCAGTCGCCTTTTAACAGGGCGCCGATGGTCCGAAGGGCTTGGCCCACGATGGCGAACACGGATGTGACCGTCGCGGCCACGGCCCGCAACGCCGTCAACAGGATTGGTCCCAGCGTCGCGGCCCAGATTTTGCCCAGCTCCACGGCCACCGGCATCAGAGCGACGAACGCATCTTGGATCGCCTTCAAAAGCGGCGGGATCATCGGTCCCAAGCCATCCATGAACGCCTTGCCGACAGCGGCCAGCACCGGCGCAATGTCGGCCGCATATTTCTGAATGGCGGCCATGGCCGGGGCGAAACTCGTCTGAGCGGCCCGCGCAAACTCCATCACCTTCGGGATCATGGTCGTGAACCAATCGACCACGCCGGAATCCATCAACGCGTTGATGGCGAGGCCGCTGAAAGAGGCCTTAAGCCGGTCGATGGCCTGCTGGAATGCGCGTGCCTTCTCCACCTGGGCCTCCGGGATCAGCCCGCCGCCGTCCACGAACTCCTGCTTCATCTTGGCGATCTGGTCGCCGCCCAGGCTCAGAAGCCGCACGAACTGCTCGCCGCCCGTGCCGCCGAAAATCTCATCCGCGACCCGGATTTGCGCCGCTGTGTCCAGCTTCTGCATACGGGCCAGGATGTCGTCGAACATGGCCGAGGGGTCTTTCAACGCCTCCTTGAGCTGCGCGCCGCTCAGGCCGATCCGCTGGAAGGCCTCGGCCGCCGATCCGCCGCCCGTAGTGGCGAACTCATCCGCGCGCAGGGCCATTTCCTTGAACCCGTCGGTCAGGGCATCGATACTGACGTTCGCCTGCTTCGCGACATACTGCCACGTCTGAAACGCCTCAAAGGACATCCCCGCCGTCTTTGCCTCGGCGGAAAGCTCGACCAGATCTTTCGTGATCGTGTTTAGGGCCGAACCCACGCCCGCGATCGCGCCGCCTGCAATGGTGGCCATGCCAGCAAAGGCGACACCAATCCCGACGACTGCTTTGCCGATGTTGGCGCCGACCGCCTTCATGCGGTCGCTGGCCTTCTTCATCTCCTTTTGCGCGCCTGTAAGGCCGTCCTTGAAGGCAGCCGCATCAAGCCCGAGATCAACCCGGAGGGCGCCGACAGTTGCTGTCGCCATGGTGATGACCCTCGACTCGACATTCGGTGCCACCGCCGCGATGCTTCGCGCAGCAGGAGAACGCCATGTTTATGATTGCAATTGCGGCCTTGGCGGTCGTTCAGGGACCGGGTCCGGTGACACAGCGACAGCTTTCTGACGCACGGTCGGCATTTGATGAGCGGCTTTTTGATTACCCCTCTGCTCGCTTCCGCGAGACTTACGGCAATGGCTTCCTGATCTGCGGGAAGGTTAACGCCAAGAACAGGCTTGGGGCATTCATTGGTTGGAAGCGGTTCGCCCTTTTCGCGAAGAGGGACGACGAGCCCGCCACGCTTTATGTCGAGGACACAGACTCATCAGCCGATGTGATGCTGGAAATCTGCGACGCTTCCGCAAGCAACACGGCTGGAAGAGATTGGTCGCCGGAGATCACCTACAGAAGGTGAAGGGCGGCCAACTGACCGCCCTCCCAGCACTGCGTTGCCACGCCGTACCGCGCCTCAACCCGCCGCAACTCGCCCGGCCTTGCCACACCTGCCAGACCAAAACAAACCGCGCCTCGGCGAGCCACGCCAAACCTTGCCACGCCTTGCCTGCCATGTTTTGTCCCGAAGGACCGGCCTCAACAGAGCCGTTACGCTACTCTTGTGTCGTCCATCGCCGAGAAGATGCGGGCGAACTCGGTCAAGTCCCGATGCCGCTCGCGCCACGCTTCCAGATCGGCCCAAGCCTTCGCGACCACCTGACGCCGAAGGTCAGCGTCTGACAATGCGTGCACGGTGCTGGTGTAGGAACGCTGACCTTCGCGCTCGACGCTGACGAAGGCGCGGATGGTCTTGGGTGGCTCGACGTTGGAATGCGTCACGTCGATCGTGATCGCGCGGATTAGGTCGCCAGCCTGACTGATGCGGTGAAGGTGTGCCGCCTTGCCGTCATCCCATTCGAAATGATCGTGGACGGCGCTGTTGGACGAGCGGGCCCGTTCCAGCAGCGCGTCAGGGGTGAGGGCGCCGCCGTTCTGCCGACGCACATCCTCCATTTCCTTTCCGGCTCTTTCCGGGTCCAGACGAACCCGCGAGCCAGGCTTCCAGGCGTAACGGACGGCCATTAAAGCGTCTCCCCATCGCGGGCGACGTGGAAGCGGCCGTACGGCCCGTCGCGCTCGGGGCGCCATTCACCGATGCCGACGGCGAACCCGGCCGTGTCGAACAGGCTGACGACCTGTTCCGCCGACATCAGGTTGCCGTTGAACTTGACCAGAAGTTCAACCGACCAAGCCTGCCACTCGCCGCGATAGCGCAGGTCGGCCACGCCCATGCCGACGCGGGTTACATCCTCACGCATGGACGGCGGGGAGGGTGCCTTGATCTCGACCATTTCGCCCTCGACGTGGAAGGCTTGGCGCGCCGCGACCTTCGTTACGCCGCCGATGCTGGTGCAGGCGGTCACGGCGGCGGCTTTAAATGCGATGGCCGGAAAGCCGAAGCGAGCCGCTTCAACATCGGCCTCGGTCGGTTTCTCAGGCCGGTCGCTGAGCCAGTACATCGAGCCGCAGAAGTCCGCCCACGGGTCTTTTGCTTCCCGACCAGCCGTCGCCTTCTTCTGCTGCTTGTCGGCCATCTGCTTGAGCGCCTTGGGGCTCCAGGCATGGACGATCAGGGGACTGTCGCCGATCAGCGTCAGCTTCAGCGTCTGGATATTCAGCGGAGGCAGTTCGATGCCCGCCGTCTTGGATGCGGCGGCCATCAGTTCACCGCCCCACCAGCGGCGGCATCAAACACATAGGGCCGCGTCACCCCATCCACAGTCTTGCGGAACACGAGAAGCGGTCCGTCGGTCGGACGCATCACCATGTGCAGCTGCTTCGGCTCGAAACCTTGCGCGCGCGCCAGTTTGCCTTGTTCAGCGAGGCGTGGGTCCAGCATATGCAGGGTCTCCAGCAATCCATCCCACTGAGACGGGGCGCTGGCGAGCGTTGCGCTGGGTAGCAAAGCCGCTCCCGCGGCAATGGCGAACAGACTCCGCCTTGTGGTATGGGCTTCGGAAGCCATGACGTGATCTCCAGACGATCCGTTGCGGTTAGGCCCGGCGCTGAGACTGCAATCTCGTGCCGGGCTGTCCGGTATGTACGTAAGCTTGCGTCGGGTGTCAACGGCTGTTACGGACAATACGTCATGGCCGATAAAAAACCCGCTTCTGAGCGTTTTGAGCTGCGCGTCCCGGCTGATTGGCTGGTGCGGGTGGATGATTGGCGGCGGAAGCAGCCAGACATTCCGACGCGCGCGGAGGCTATTCGCCGTTTGGTTGACGCCGCGCTGACCAATCGGCCTTCGACATCTTGAACAGCCTGCGGAGGCCCGCCTCGATCTGATCGGGCGTCTGCTTGCGCACGACCCGCTTGATGCCGAGCAAATCCTTCAAGGTGGGGAAGCGCTTCATCTTCGGCAGGGCCGCGATGTGCCAGGCCAGCCAGGCTCGCCCCTGTTGATCCTGTTCCTTGACCCGGATGCGGGCGCGGATGGCGATGTCGAAGAGGCGCGGCGTTTGACGCCAGTAGGCGTCAGGATCGAAGCCGGCCTCCACCCATAGGCCAAGGCTCCGATCCCACGACCACGCCTCTACTTTGCCGGGGGGCGGGTCTTTCCTCCCTTGGGGGCCTCGGCGGGGAACGACGCCTTGAACGCGTTCGCCACCAGCTCGGCCGCCGCTGCGATGCCGACGATCTGGATCAGATCGCCAGCCTCTCGCTCTTCGATGCCGGGGTGGTGCTTGGCCAGGGCCGAGCGGAACACGCTGCGTACCGCGCGCGGGCTGGACAGTTCGACGCCGCCCGACATGATGCCGGGGAAGTCGCCCTCCAGATCGCAGAGCGCGTTGAAGTCCAAGACCATGGTGTAGGTCTGGCCTTCGGCTTCAAACTCAACCTCGCCGCGAACAGGGTTGGCCATCAGGCGGGCTCGGTGAAGGTGACGGGACCGGTGACCTGAATGGTCGCCGACATGCCGACCTTGTCGTCGATGGCGATGTTGTCGATCGGCTGTTCGGTGACCAGGCCGTCGAACTTGATCGTCGAGCCATCCGACAGGGTGATGCGGAAGGTCGCCGGATCGTCGTCATCGAACATGCCCTCCAGCACCTGATATCCTTCGGGCGTGAAGTTGAACGTCAGCGTGGACTCGCCGCCCGTGCGGAGCGACGAGATGAACTCGCGATAGCCGCCCGGCGACTGCATGTGCGTCGCGTCGATGGTTTCGCGCGACTTCTGAGGCGGCGTCGCGGACAGAAGCTCGCCAATTTGGGCGTAGGTCGAGGGTGCAGTGACGAGGTATTCGGCAAGCAGGCCGAAGCCTTTCACAGCCTTGGTAGCAGCCATGGCGGGTCTCCTTAGCGATGGCGGGTGACCGGCCGGGGCCGGGAAGGGTTACGCCGCGCGGGCGTGATGAACCGACAGGTCCAGGGAGACGCGGTAGAGCGCGCCGCCCGTCTCGTCGAAGGTGTCCTGCCGCTGATCGGCGATCAGGATGGCGTCAAACCGGACGGTGCCCTGAACGAAGCGTTTGCCCGAGACGACCGCCTCAAGAGCGCGCGACACGGCTTGGGCCTCGGACAGGGACGACGACCAGCAATCCGCCTGGATGCGGCTCTCGACCAGACCGGAGGCCGCCGTGGCGTGATAATCGGGAACGCCGTCAATCCGGTGCAGCACAATGGCTGGAAGGGGCTTGCCTTGTTCGCGACGGCCCCATGTCAGGCGGTTGCCTATCAGGGTCATCAGGTTGTTCTGCGCCAGAAGATAGGCGGTCAGGGCGGCTTCCATCGTCACCCCTTCTTCGCAAGCCGGGCAGTCTTTCGGGCCGCGCGCTGCGCAGCCTTCTCGATCTGGGTCCACAACTCGCGGCCGATGACTGACGGCAAGTCGTGCTTGTGAGCGTCCCACGCTGGGCGCATGAACGGGTGTGGCGCCTGATCGTCGGTGCCGAACTCTTCGGTGATGGCTTGGGGCAGGCCGCCCGGCCCAACGTGCATCTCGACCGGCGCCGTCTTCTTGTGCTTCGCCTTTTGCCGGCGCGTCAGCTTCGTGCTGATGCCGCCGCTCTCACGCAGGGCGCCGGTGTCCACGCGGGCTTTGGTGCGCCAGTCGCGGTCGATCGGCGCGGCGGCCATCTTCAAGGCGCGGCGTCCGACGTTCTTCGCTGTCGCCCGCCGTCCGATCTCAGCCAAGGCGCGGTCGATCTCCTTTAGCCCCTCGACCCTGACCGACCGGCTATTCGCCATCGTCGTCGCGCCCGACCACAGTGATCTCCAGCGCCACGCGCCGGCCGACTTCCTTCACGCGGGTGATCGCATAGGTGCGGCCCGCAAAGATCAGGCGATCCTTGGGCGACAGGTCCGCGACCTGGCTGGAATACCGGACGGTGAACCGCGCGCCGATCTCCGACGCGCGCTCGCCAGCGCGGAACTTCTCGCCATCGCTGACCGGCTCGTATTTCGCCCAGACCGTCGCATGATCGCCCCAGGTCTCGACGGGGTTGTTCAGCCTGTCCCGCGTGATCACTGCTCGCTGCAGAGTAACGCGCCGGTCCAGTTCGCCTGCGCGCATGGCGATCTCCTCAAACGCGATAGGGCCGATAGGCCTGGAGCAGGGCCTGGGCTGTGGGATTGATGTCGAAGGTCTGGCCGGCGACAACGCTTTCGCGGTTGGCGTACAAGTCGCCCAGGTTCAGCAAGGCCGCGGCCCTGAACAAGGGCTCAGCGCCTTGGGGAACGAGCTTCCGGTCACACCAGATCAGGCACGACAGGACAGCCGCGTCGGCATACAGCGTGATCAGCTCGTCCTCGTCGGAGCTGTCGACGTGAAGATGCGCTTTCGCATCATCGAGCGTCAGCAGCGGTCCAGTGGTGAGGACGACGACGTCGATCATCAGTCAGCCGCCTTGTTCTGCAGCTTTGGCTCAGCCTTGTTCTGCGGCGCCGGCTCGGCCTTCACTTTGACGAGACGGACTAGACCGCGGGCTTCGAGGCGTTTGGCATCGGCCTCGGAATAGGTCGCCTCGCCGCCCTCGGGCTGGCCGTCCAGCGGGCGCAGCAGGGTCACTTTGACGTCAGCCATTTTCATCTCCTGGCTCAAGGATGAAATGGGCGGAGGCTATCAACTCCGCCCATTCAGTTAGGCCACGCGGCCGAGGTCGCCGTAGACCAGGGCTTCCGGGCGGTAGATGGCGAGCGCGAGGCGCTCTTCCGCACGGATGGTGACCTTGTTGCGGACGAAGTTGTCCTGGTCCTCGGTCGAAACCTCCACCGTCGCGTCCTGACGGTCGAAGATCTGGGCGGCCAGATCGAACGCACCGGTCAGGAACTTGTCGACGCCCATGGCTTGGGTGGCGACGACCGGCAGACCCCAGAGGGTCGGCGAGATCGTGCCCTGCGGGTTGCCGATCAGATAGCGGCCCTCGCCGTCCTTCAGCATCTCGATGAACGCCCAGTCGATGGGGTTCAGCACGGTGCCGTTGGCGGGGTATTCCGCGAGGGCGACCTGCAGGTGGCCCATGCGGATGGTGTCGATCAGTTGGCCGGCAACCAGACCACCGGGGGCGGCATAGGCCGTCGCTGCGGTGACCAGGCCTTCGAGGTTCTGGCCGACGCCGGAGCCGTTCAGAAGTTGCTGCTCCTCGACATAGGCCAGGCCGTAGCGCAGGCGTTGGTCGATGATCGAGCGCAGCGCCGGCGCATCGGCAAGGATTTGCACCGAGGCCCGCATCCAGTGCGCGATGGTCCGCACGGTGGCGGTTTCTTCGGTGTACTGGATTTCGGACTGAGGCTTCAGTGCACCCTCAGCCACCGGGGCGGCGCTATTGGTGAAGCCGGTTTCACGATCGTACTCGATCGATCCGGTGCTGATGTTGCCCGGGGCCAAGAGGCCGCGAACCGTCATACGGCGCTGCGGCAGGGAAACAGGCCCGGCCCGGGCAGGCTGCACCATGGTGCCGACCGAACCGGCGGCGTCGGTCGTCAGGGACGAAATGTCCTTGACCTCGACGATGTGACGACCACGCGGGCGGGTCTGGCCGGCAAAGGCCTTGAAGCCCTCGTCAGCGATGAAGCGTTCACCAGCGGTACGGCCGGTTTCGTCTTCGTTGTTGCCGCGACGAGCCATCTTCTGCTCCATCTCGTCGAGACGGGCCTTGGCTTCGTTCATGCCTGTCAGGGCCTGGTCGGCCAGTTCCTTGGCGGTCTCGGCCATGGGAATGCCCTTGGCGGCTTCAGCCAGAGCCTTCTCAGCGATCTCTTTGACCGCGTCGTGCTTCTGATTGAAGTCCGACTTGAACTCGGCTGCCATTTCGGCAGCAGTCTTTTGCTCGCTCATGGCGAACTCCTTTCGATGGGTGGGTGTGTGGAGCCTGCCGCGCGAAGCGGTCAGGCGAGGGGGGTCAACCGCGCAGGGCTTTCAGGAAGGCCAGCACGTCATCCGCCTTCGCCTCGGGCTCCCCCCGAAGGTGCGGCGTCGCCTTGGCCGCAATCGCGGTCGCAAGGCTTTTCGAGAAACCGCCTGCGTCCCGCAGAAAGTCCTCAAACTCGCGGACGGTCGGCAGATTGCCGCCTTCCAGAATGCTCTTCACGTCAGTGATCCGGGCCGCGCGCCCCAGCGCACCGAAGGTCACTAGGCTCACTTCGCGTAGGTCCAGCTTCAGCAGCTTCAGGACGCCCTGTTTGTCGTCGTGCGGCTCGGTCTGCACGGTGCGATAGCCGATGCTCAACTCGTCCAGAGCACCGCCCTTTAGTAGGCCGTAGGCTTCTGCGGCGAGCTTCGAAGCATCCTTCAGAATACGGCCCTTGACCCAGAGCCCCTTGCTGTCCTCGGCCAGATCATCCCAGACCCCGATGGGTTGGTGACTGTCATGCTGCCAAAGCATCTTGATCGACTTGCCCTTGCGGCGAGAGTCCACCAGCGATGCGGTGAAAGCGCCTGGCTCCACGACCTCGTTGTAGCTATCGACCACGCCGAACGCGGACGCATAGCCCTCGACCACGCCATCGTCGCCTACGGCTTTCACGTCCAGGCCGAGGCCCGAATCCTTCGTCTGAAGCATCAGGGCCTCCTAAGCCGCTGGAGAGGGGAGGGCAGGGACTGAACCGTCCGCGCCTAGTTGCTGGTCCTGCATCTGGACCCAAGGCGCATCACCCCAAGGGACGGGCGGCTTGTTATCCTGAGCGCGAACCTCGTTGATCGTGGCCGTCTTGTTCTTCAGGGCGATGTCGTTGACTTCGGCCCGCAGCTTGCTGTCGGCCCGAAGCAGCCCCTCAAGATTGAACTCGATGCGCATGCCGGCGGCACGCTCGACAGGCGACAGTAGTTGCTTTTCGGCGGCCTGCTCAATGCGCTTCAGGCGACGGCGAAGCGTGAACTTCTGGAAGCCGAGAACATCGACCTCCTTGCCGGTGCCCCAGTTGGACGCCTTGTCGCCGTAACCGACCATAGCTGGCGGAACGCCGAAAATCCGGCATATCTCTTCGCCGCTGAACTTGCGGCTCTCCAGCATCTGGGCGTCGTCTGGGTTGATCGTGAGCTGCTGCCACGTCATCGCCTTGTCGAGCAGCATCGGTCGCCCGGCGTTGATGGACCCGACAAACTTCTCTTGCAGGAGCCGCTCTG
>Ga0308165_1006558_pt1 | contig 10188 bp, 6 predicted proteins | sample PhyWR2_FD_201032 | JGI IMG/M metagenome (GOLD analysis project Ga0308165, IMG submission 201032) | Phyllosphere microbial communities from UC Gill Tract Community Farm, Albany, California, United States - DLSLW.R2 | ecosystem: Host-associated > Plants > Phyllosphere > Unclassified | place: USA... | reverse complement strand
CCTGCTCCGACTGCTCCTAAAATACCTAGAAGGGAACCTAAGAATCCAATCAAAGCCGCTTCTACACTGAAGATCGTAAAGACTTTTCCACTGCTTAGTCCCATGGCTTTCATTAAACCAATTTCCCTAGTCCGTTCTTGAACTGACATGTACAAGGTATTGATGATGCCAAAACTTGCTGCTAATAAGGCAATAGCGCCAAACATTGTTAGAACACCTGTGATAGCATTGATTACATTGCGGATCATACCGATTTGGTCTTCAACTGTTTGTCCCATATAACCTGCTTTGTCCAAACGTTCTTTAACGTCAGCGATCTCAGATTTAGTGACATCTTTGCTCATTTCGCCCATGATCAGGCCATATTGACCTTTCATCGTTTCTGGCAAGCCTTCTTCGTTAGCTTTTGAGATTTCATCAACGAGCGCATTATTTAATAAAGACATCCCACCTTGGATCAAGCTAGTGTTACGCACACCAACAATCGTCGCTTCAATTTCTTTCTCTTCTCCTGTTGCTGAAGAGCTTGCACCAATTTTAACGGTTTGACCAATTGCCTCTTCACTAGATTTGTATCCTAGTGATTTGACATATTCTGGTGCTAAATTGATTTGAAACTCTGAACTCTTTTGATCCGCAGCTTTACCTGCGTCAAGGTCCACATTTAAATCTTCTACCATTGGCATTGCTGAAAATACGTATTTTTCATTATTTTTTCCTGAAATATAGCTTGTCGCAACTGATTTCATCGCTTCCGCATTTTTGATTCCTTTGATTTCTTTGATTTTTTCTAAATCTTTGCTATCCAATGCTTCTTGTTGCTGCATCGAGCTTGATTTTTTATCTGCATCATACTTCGCCGGCTCACCGTCTTCACCAAAGCTGCCACTGATTTTAGGTTGGATCATGATTTGATTTTGACCACCAACGCTACCGACTTGTTTATCGATATAATCATTGACCCCAATATTTACACCTGTTGTAAGTGAAATTGTGAATGCTCCGATAAATATGGCAACAATCGTTAAGATCGTACGTCCTTTATTACGCATTAAATTTGAACTAGCTGATTTTAAGATATCACTAAATTTCATTTACTCGTCCCCCCCTATGATCACGCCATCACGAACGTGGATTTGTCGATCACAACGTGCAGCCAGTTCTGGATCATGTGTGACAATGATCAACGTAATGCCTTTTTCTTTATTCAAATCAAATAGTAATTGCTCGATTTTATCCCCTGTAGTCGAGTCTAGATTTCCAGTAGGCTCATCTGCAAAAATGATTTTAGGATTGTTTACCAAGGCACGAGCAATACACACTCGTTGTTTTTGTCCACCTGATAAATTATTGGCCTTATTATTGACTTTATCCTCTAATTCAACCGCTTTGAGTGCTTCTAACGCCATTTCTTTTCGCTTGCTATTTGAAATACCACCAATCTTCAATGGTAACATCACATTATTTAAAACGGTATCTTTAGGATTCATAAAAAATTGCTGAAACACAAACCCAAATTGCTTATTTCTTGTTTTATCTAATTCTTTTTTACTGATACTTGTCACATTTTGATCATTTAATAAAATTTCGCCCGAAGTAGGCTTATCTAATAATGCTAAAATATGCATAAATGTTGATTTTCCCGAACCACTTTTCCCGATAATCGCAACGGATTCTCCTGCTTCGATTTTCAAATCTACGCCTTTTAAGGCATCAAATCTTGATTCGTTACGACCGTAACTTTTTTTGATATTTCTTGCTTCGATTACAGACATGTTATCCCTCCATGGATTCTATTTACTCGCAACTGTTTCCCAGTCATTTTTTTATTTTTGTTCGCCCTTTTTCATTTTACATCCTCCTTTTCTATTCATTTTGAGGGAAGAAATAACTTTTGTCATGGTACTAGAGACCTATATACGGGATGAATCCGCTTACAATAAAAAACAGTATCAATTTCCCGAAATGGCTAATTGATACTGTTTACCAAACAAATATATAACATATTTTTTGTTTTAATTACTTTACTAACGTCATTAATATACTCGTTCTTCTTACTGCATTATAAAGATTTTTATCCGCATTTTTTAGCGCTTCATCTAGTGTAGTGATTTGATCAATGATTGGAACAATTACCGAAATTCCTTCATTGTAAAATAGTTCAGGTTCACCTTTGACACTTCCAACAAAAGCGATCACAGGTACATTATATTTCTTAGCTATTCGTCCAATTCCTACTGGCACTTTCCCTTGGAGACTCTGGCTATCCATCTTCCCTTCACCAGTGATGACTAAATCAGCGTGCTGGATCATGGTTTCTAAGCCTGTTTGTTCCGAAATAAACTCGAATCCTGAGCAGACGATGCCATCTAAAAATAGTCGGATAGCAAATCCAATGCCACCTGCCGCGCCGTCTCCTTTGAATACATTGTTGGTTGTACCAATAATTTTCTGATAATGGCTCATTTCTTTTTCATAGCTTTCCAACTCGTTTTTGTGCAACCCTTTTTGTTCACCAAACATCTGGACTGCACCGGTTCTCCCAATTAATGGGCTGTCTACATCGGAGGCAATGTAGACAGTCACTGTCGCTAATCTAGGATCTAATTTTTCACTATCGATACGAGTAATTTTCCCCAAGCTACTTCCTATAGGAGGTAGTAGCTGGTTTTTTGCATCAAAAAAAAGAACGCCTAAGGCACTTAGTAATCCGATACCGCCATCAATAGTCCCGGTTCCGCCTAACCCTACAACAATTGTCTCAGCCCCCTGCTCAAGAGCTGCTAAGATCATTTCGCCGGTACCATAAGAGGAGGTATTTGAAGGGTGTGTCCGCTTGCTACCATCCAAAAATTGAATGCCCGATGCAGCAGCTGACTCGATTACCGCTAGCTTCTCAGAAGGTAGCCAAGCAAAATCGGCTGTGACGAGTTGGTCATTTAAGGCTCGTACTTGTACTGATATTTTTTGAGCGTCATTGTTTTTAATAACTGCTGCCACTGTTCCTTCTCCTCCATCAGCGATGGCCACTTCTTTGACCGAGTGATCGTTAGCAGTAAAAACATTGGCAATTATTTGATTGGCTTCAATACTTGTTAGTGAACCTTTCATGGAATCGACTGCTGTGACAATTTTCATATTCAACACCCTTTCGTCCGTTAATCGTCCTCACGTTCTTTGCTTTATTTTACCATCCTTTGGCATTTAAGAGAGTCAATAAGAACTAAATCCTATATCAAAAAAATAGGTTAAGAGCAAAACGTCGTCCGCTTTGTCTTAACCTACACTTGACTATTTTTCCAGCATACGGTAACCAATGCCAATTTCTGTCATAATAAACTCGGGCTCAACTGGATTATCTTCGATTTTTTTTCGAATGTTGGACATGTTAACTCTAAGCGTTTGGCTTTCATTGCTATAGGGTCCCCAAACTTTTTGTGAAATATACGTGTGGGTAAGCACTTTGCCGATATTTTCACCTAAAACTTGAATGATCTTATATTCATTTGGAGTTAGATGAATCTCTTTCCCTTGTTTGCTGACTGTATGATGCTCAATATCAATACATAATTCACCATTAATGATTTTTTTTATTTCTGCCTGAGAACCAGCGTTACTTACAGCATGTCTTAATGCCGTTCTGATTCTAGCTAGTAATTCAGGTGTACCAAAAGGTTTGGTAATGTAATCATCTGCGCCCAAATCTAAGGCTTCGACTTTATTGTTTTCGTGATCACGTGCTGAAATAATAATGATCGGTACAGAGGAGGTTTCGCGAATTTTTTTCAACACCTCGATTCCATCTTGATCTGGTAATCCTAAATCAAGTAAAATTAGATCTATTGACCACATTCTAAAAGTCGATAAGCCTTCCAATGCTGAATGAGCTAAATGGATGGTATGTTTTTCTTTTGCTAACACTGCGCCCATAAACTCGGCAATCACATCATCATCTTCAATGATCAAAATTGTTGCCATTCTCTTTGCTCCTTTCGCTCCAATGGTAAGGTGAATGTAAAAATTGCGCCGCCTTGTGCTCTATTTCCAGCATGAAGCGTGCCATCATGAGCTAAAATGATCGTTTTCACAATAGACAAGCCGATGCCCATCCCACTCTTGGAATCAACAGGTGTACTTTGCTTGGTCATGCCATTAAACAATAGTTGCAATTGTTCTGCGGTCAATCCCTTACCTTGGTCAGCGACTTCAAACTTGATAGCTTTTTCAATTAATGAAATCGTTACAAAAATCGGTGACTCGCTGTGGGAATGGCGAATTGCATTTTCCATTAAATTGAATAATACTTGCTCAATCAGGATCGAATCCATTGGCACTAACACAAATTCATCCGGCAAGGTCACCTTGATCTCGCTTTTCGGATAATTTTTCCTGATCCGCTGAATGGCTGTGGACACAACTTCTTCCGCTGCTTCTTTGCTTTTAGCAACTTTCATGGTTTCTTCATTGATCCGAGTGATTGATAATAAATTTTCGACCATTCGGATCAACCAATCTGCGTCGTCTTTGATCCCAATCAAGAGCTTGCGTTTCGTTTCCTCAGCTAACTTGCTTGCGCCATTGTCATCTAAGATCGTTTCAACTGAGCCAGAGATTCCAGTAAGCGGCGTCCGTAAATCATGAGAGATTGCCCGTAATAAGTTGCCACGCATTCGTTCTTTTTCACTTTCAAATAAAATCTGCTGACGCTCTGAGGTCAATTTATTTTGTTCGATCGCTAAAGCCAGTTGAGTCGAAATCAATTCTAAGAAGGTAATGATTTCATCTGTGATCGGATTCTCTTTACTTTTTTCGATCCCAATCACAGCTAGTGTTATTCCGTTAGACAAAACGGGTAAATATAATGCTTTTGCCCCCATTAATGTATCGGTTCCATAACCAGCTTCTTTTTGATTCACAAAAACCCAATTTGCAACCGCTAACTCTTCTAAACTTCTTAATGGTCCTTTAATCGGTGCCCCAATGGGATTTTTGACGTCTTCTTCACCATATAAAAGGACCTCTCTATCCAACATATTCGATAAATAGTCAGCGGTTGTTGCCAATATTTCTTTTTGATCATGTGTCACGAGGTATTTTTTATTCAGTTCATACAAAATTTCTAATTGATGCTCCCGTTTCATTGCATAAAAAGCTTGTTTTTTGATCTGCATCATTAAATTACTCACTAACAATGCCACTAAAAGCATGAAAATCAACGTCACTGGATAGCCTTGTTTATACACAGTCAATGAAAATAATGGTTCCACAAAGAACCAATTAAACATTAGTACACTGGCAATCGAAGCAATAGCGGCCCACAAATACCCTGTTGTAATACGTGCCACAAGCAAAACAAAGAGAATATAAATCAAAATCAGGTTTTGATCCCCAATATGATAATATAATCCTAGTTCAGAAAGCAACGTGGCAACTATGAGTAGGCCTGATGTCATGTAAAAATCTTTCCAAGTGAAAATACTCTGTAACTTTTTTTTCTTTACAGCGTAGTTATTAAGCAAGTATTTATTTGATTGATACGAAACCAAGTGAATATCCACCTCTGGAATAAGAGCCACAAGTTCATCTTCTAAGTCCGGTCGATATAAGCGGAGAAAGCGCGAGCGTTTGATTATTTTGCCCATTACTAAATCTGTAACGCCACGCATTTTCACGTACTGTACGATTGTTTCTCGTTGATTATCACTTTCTAACGTAACAACTTCCCCGCCAAGTTTAGCCGCTAATTTTGAATTATCCGACTCTGAATGTTCAGACATGTCTTCTAAAATTTCTAATGCGATCCACTCGGTTCCTAAGGCTTGCGCTAAACGAGCTGTCCAACGTAGACATTTCTTAGTCATATCAGGATTTTTTTCATCAATGATCGTTAACAGCTTAGAATGGATGCCAGTGTTTTTTTGCGTTTCTTGTTGATTCGTTGTATTGATATGGTCCGATGCTTTGCGAATCGCTAGACCACGTAATAAGGTCAGATTGTCTACTTTAAAAAAGTTAGCCATCGCTTTTTTAGCATTTTCTGAATGATAGATTTTCCCTTGCTTCAGTCGTTCTAACAATTCTTCTGTTTCGATGTCCACCACTTTCAATGCGCTCGTTTCAAAAAAAGTGTCTGGTACCGTTTCAGAAATGTGTACCCCTGTCACTTGTTCAACTATGTCATTTAAGCTTTCGATATGCTGAACATTCACCGTTGTATAGACATCGATCCCAGCCTTTAGCAATTCTTCAATATCTTGATATCTTTTTCTATTTCTAGCACCAATCGCATTCGTATGGGCCAATTCATCCACCAAAATAATCTCCGGTTTTGTTTGTAACGCTGCCTCCACATCAAATTCATTGATCATAATACCTTTATATTCGTATTGTTTGGTAGGCAATACAGGCAAACCCGACACTAATGCTTCTGTTTCTGGGCGGGCGTGTGGCTCTACATAGCCGATCAAAACCGTTTTGCCTTCTGCTTGCTGCTCATGTGCTTCTTTTAGCATCGCATAGGTTTTACCTACTCCTGCCGCATAACCGAAGAAAACCTTCAGTCGTCCAGACCTCAGGTTTTGTTCGGTGTTCTTCCATTTTGCTAATAGTTGTTCTGGATCTAAACGTTGTTCTTCCATTTTTTGCGCCACCTTTTATTCCGACTCATCTAACGTATGATTGACGCCTAAAACATTCACGCGTTGTGAATCAACAGGTCCAATTTTAAGTCCAGTGATATTTTGTTTGATTATAGCACGGACTTCGCTATTTTTCATGTTCCTAGCGGCAGCAATCCGTTCAACCTGTATCATCGCGCCTGGAATTGATATTTCAGGATCGACACCACTGGCAGAAGCGGTAACTAACTCAATGGGGACTTCTTTCACATCAGCCTTTTGAACTCGTTTTTCCACACGCTTCTGTTGTTCTTTAGACACGGGAGATAGTTGGCTGACTTGATCGGGACGACCATGTAAATAGTTTGCTCCTGTAAAAGGTTGTCCAATCAATACTGAACCTATTATGCTCGTTTTTCCTGTTTCTTGTTTCTTCATTAAACTACCATTTGCTTGTGTTGGAAATAGTAGTTGACCAACAGCTGTAACAGCTGCGGTATAAAGCACACCGCAGAGTAGGGTGAATAATAGAATACTTTTTAGTGAAGCAATCATTATTTTTTTCATCGTTTTCTTCTCCTATTTGATAACTTAATCACCAGTTTAATACAATATAAGCGACAAGATGATGTCGATCAATTTAATTGCGATAAATGGTGCGACGACACCACCTAATCCGTAGACGAGTAAATTGTGACGTAATATTTGACTAGCCGGTTTTTCTTTGTAGGATACTCCTTTTAACGCTAAGGGAATCAAGGCTACAATAATCAGGGCATTGTAAATGATCGCAGATAAAATAGCTGTTGTCGGATTCGTTAGTTTCATAATATTCAATGCTTCTAAAGCAGGATAAATACTGAAAAACAAGACGGGAATGATCGCAAAATACTTGGCAATATCATTGGCAATACTAAAGGTCGTCAACGCACCGCGCGTCATCAATAATTGTTTTCCAATTTTGACAATGCTGATCAATTTTGTGGGACTAGAATCTAGATCAATCATGTTTCCTGCTTCTTTGGCGGCTTGGGTACCTGTATTCATGGCAACGGCAACATCAGCTTGTGCCAGTGCCGGTGCATCATTTGTTCCGTCACCTGTCATAGCCACTAGATGTCCTTTTTCTTGATAGTCGCGAATCAAGCTCATTTTATTTTCTGGTGTGGCCTCCGCTAGAAAATCGTCCACACCTGCTTCTGCTGCGATTGCGGCAGCGGTCATTGGATTGTCCCCTGTGATCATGATCGTTTTGATTCCCATTTTACGCATATCTTCAAATTTTTCTTTAACACCGTTTTTCACGATATCCTTTAAATAGATTACGCCAAGCACTTGGTTGTTTTTAACAACGACTAAGGGGGTACCCCCTTCGTTTGCTACTTTTTGTACGATCGAATCACATTCTTCAGGATAAGGCTGGCCATTTTCTTCCACATATTTTTTCATCGTGTCAGCGGCCCCCTTCCGGATTTCAGCTCCTTGATAGTTGATTCCGCTCATTCTCGTCTTAGCGGTAAATTCAATGAATTCAACCTCAACATGATTTAACTCACGACCACGAATATTAAATTTTTCTTTCGCTAGAATCACAATACTACGTCCCTCAGCCGTTTCATCTGCTAAGGAAGATAATTGTGACGCATCGGCTAAGTCGTATTCACTTACACCTGTAACGGGTATAAATTCACTTGCCCGACGGTTGCCTAAGGTGATTGTTCCAGTTTTATCTAATAATAAAATATCGACATCTCCTGCCGCTTCAATGGCACGTCCACTCATGGCAATCACATTCTCTTTATTTAAGCGACTCATTCCTGCAATCCCAATCGAAGATACTAAAGCTCCGATCGTAGTAGGTGCTAAACACACTAATAACGCAATGATCGTCGTCAAAGTCAATGCTGAACCATTTCCAACGAGCTCACTAGAAAATTGAGTAAAGGGCAACAATGTCGCTGAAACGACTAAGAAAATGATCGTCAACATGATCAAAATGATTTGTAGACCAATTTCATTTGGTGTTTTTTTCCGTTCTGTTCCTTCTACCATAGAAATCATTTTATCTAAGAAGGATTCACCATTTTCAGCGGTCACTTTGATCACTAAATAATCTGAGACAACAGTTGTGCCTCCTGTTACGGCACTGCGGTCACCACCGGATTCTCTGATCACTGGTGCTGATTCTCCTGTAATAGCACTCTCATCGACTGAAGCTGCACCATCGATCACATCGCCGTCCATCGGGATTTGTTCGTTGACCGCTACGTATACAAGATCGCCCTTTTTCAACTCTGACGACTTGATTTGAGTAAACTTTTTGTTTGCAACATCTTCTAACGATGTCACCTGATATGCTATAACCTCTTTTTTAGCTTGTTTTAAACTTTCCGCTTGCGCTTTTCCGCGTCCTTCTGCGATTGCTTCCGCAAAGTTAGCGAATAAAATCGTCAACCATAATATGATTGCAATCGCTAGGATAAAGAAAGGTTCAGCGTCATTATGGCCAGCAAATGTTAGAACATAGAGAACGGTTGTCAAGATTGCCCCTAAATAAACGACTAACATCACTGGATTTTTTAGTTGAATGGTTGGCGCAAGTTTTTTAAAAGAGGCTTGAATCGCCTCTTGATAAACATTGCGTTTACTTTGTGTATTTTTCACTATTTTCCCCTTCTTTCTCCTTATTTTGTCATAAAGTGTTCTGCAATCGGACCTAAGGCCATCGATGGCAAGAAGCTCAAGGCTCCGATCACCAAGATCACAATGATCAACATCGTAACAAATGTGGCATTGGTAGTAGACAACGTACCTGGTCCAGTTGCTACGATTTTCTTTTTCCCTAAATTAGAAGCCAAATATATCACTGCGACCATCGGAACGAAACGTGAAAGAAGCATGATCAGACCACCTACTATATTTAGAAATAAGGTATCTGTCGTCAGCCCTGCAAAAGCACTTCCGTTGTTATTAGCCAAAGAAGAAAAGGCATAAAGAATTTCAGAAAACCCGTGAGGCCCTTGATTGTTTAGCCAGGACATCGCCTGCGGATTCAAAATAAACAGCATCGTTCCAATCAAGGTTAATAACAATGGGGTCAAAATCACGAGACAAGCCATTTTCATATCGAAGGGTTCGATTTTTTTTCCTAAATACTCTGGAGTTCTACCTACTAATAAACCTGCAATAAAAATAGCGAGTAAGATGAAAACGATCATCCCATACAATCCACTGCCAGCGCCACCAAAAATAATCTCTCCCAATTGCATCAAGAACATTGGAATTAATCCGCCTAACGGCATGAAGCTATCCAGCATTGCATTAATCGATCCATTAGAAGCAGCTGTTGTACTAACTGCCCAAAGACTAGACCAACCAATCCCAAAACGAGTTTCTTTTCCTTCCATATTCATTTGACCGATCACATGATTAAATTGTGGTCCGTAATATTCACTTAATACCACGCCAATTAAAGCCGCAATCAGAAATCCAAACGACACAATCATGATCGTTCTACCTTGTTTCCATTCTTTAACAAACAAACCAAAAGCCACGATCAAAGCCGCTGGTA
>Ga0308165_1006557_pt1 | contig 10189 bp, 9 predicted proteins | sample PhyWR2_FD_201032 | JGI IMG/M metagenome (GOLD analysis project Ga0308165, IMG submission 201032) | Phyllosphere microbial communities from UC Gill Tract Community Farm, Albany, California, United States - DLSLW.R2 | ecosystem: Host-associated > Plants > Phyllosphere > Unclassified | place: USA... | reverse complement strand
GAGTGACTACCTCATCAACGGCCTGAAATGGTGGTCCTCCGGCGCGGGCGACCCGCGCTGCGCGGTCTACATCGTCATGGGCAAAACCAACCCCGACGCCGGGCGCCACGAGCAGCAGTCGATGATCCTGGTGCCGGCCAACGCGCCGGGCGTCGAGGTCATCCGGCCGCTCAACGTGTTCGGCTATGACGACGCGCCGCACGGCCACATGGAGGTGCGGCTGACCAACGTGCGCGTGCCCGCGTCCAACCTGCTGCTGGGCGAAGGGCGCGGCTTTGAAATCGCCCAGGGCCGGCTCGGCCCCGGGCGCATCCACCACTGCATGCGCAGCATCGGCATTGCCGAGCGCGCGCTGGAGATGATGTGTCAGCGGCTCAACGCCCGCGTGGCCTTTGGCAAGCCGATTGCTGCCCAGTCGGTCTGGCACGAACGCATCGCCCAGGCGCGCTGCATGATCGAGCAGGCCCGGCTGCTCACGCTCAAGGCCGCCTGGATGATGGACACCGTGGGCAACAAGGTGGCCAAGGCCGAGATTGCGATGATCAAGGTGGTGGCGCCCAGCATGGCCTGCCAGGTGATCGACTGGGCCATCCAGGCGCACGGCGGCGGCGGCGTCTCGGACGATTTTCCGCTGGCCTATGCCTACGCCAACCAGCGCACGCTGCGCCTGGCCGACGGCCCGGACGAAGTGCACCGTGCCTCGCTGGCCAAGCTGGAGCTGGCCCGGCACTTGGTGCTGCCCGGCGCGGTCGAAATGCCGGTGACGCGCGGCTGCTGAAGGCCCCCACCCGCCGGGCGCTATCTTATCAATAGCGCCCGGCCCTTGCGTGGCCTGAACCAGCGGCCCAAGACATTGAATTTTCAGTGGCCACGGCGGGCGGCTTTCTCATTTGCAAGTGGCGCGAACTTGCCACTTGCAAAGGCCGGCGAGCAGACTTACACAAGCTGCTATTTTTTAGTAGCAGCTTGAACATCTTGAAGGCGCAGGGATATTGCAGAGGGAAATTGGCCTGTCCGACAGGGATCGAACCTGTAACCCTCAGCTTAGAAGGCTGAAAATATCCAAATATTTCGACATATCCCAAAATACTTTTTCCTTATAAATCAACATCTTAGCTCATACATCAACAGAACCATAGTAGATTGAAGTTAATTGATATACTGCCATTTTGCTTACATAGGCGCTTACATGGCACGAATCAACTTCACCGCTTCAAGAATCTCAGCCTACGAATGCGAAGCCGGCAAAGACCAGTCCTTCCTATGGGACACGGTTTCCCCGTGCCTTGCTTTGCGTGCGACTGCCAACGGCAGCAAGGCATACATTTTTCAATCTCGCTTGCACGAGAAGAACCTACGAATCACGATAGGCAAGCCGCCAGAATGGACAATTTCCTTAGCCCGTGCAAAGGCTAACGAATGGAAAGTGTTGGTAGATCAAGGCATAGACCCCCGCGAAATTGCAGCAGAGACGAAAGCCAAAAGCACGGCAACAGCGTTAGAGAAGCAATCGCGCAAACTTCTAGCCCGTGAAGCATGGGATGCTTACATGAAGGCACCCCATCCCAAGTGGGGCGAAGCACACTATCGGGAACACCTGACATCCTCGCAGGAGGGCGGCACTGTGCCCAAGATCGGCACTGGCCTTACGCGCCCAGCCCCGCTAGCAAGTCTTCTGGCGATGCCCCTGCACGAAATCACCGCCGATGTTGTGGCCGCGTGGCTCAGGAAGGAACTTCCAGACCGTCCCAGCTTCGCGCAAAACTGCCTGCGTAAGTTCCGCACCTTCATCAATTGGTGCCTCACTCAGCCAACGTACAAGGCCGCAGCACATGCCGACTGCTGCACCGCCAAAGTGGTAAGAGACATAACGCCGCCGAACAAAACCAAGCCGAACGACTGCCTACAAAAAGAGCAATTGCCCCTTTGGTTTGCCCACATCCGCAGAATCAGCAATCCGGTTTTCAGCACCTTCTATCAGGCGCTTCTCCTCACTGGTGCCCGTCGCGGCGAGATGCAAATCTTGAAATGGGCAGACGTAGATTTCCAGTGGCAGAAAATGACCATACGCGACAAGGTGGAAGGCGAACGCACCATCCCGCTTACCCCGTACCTTGCCAGCTTGCTCCAAGCCCTGCCAAAAATCAACGAGTACGTTTTCAGCAGCCCTTCATCAAAAGAGGGCTACATAGTTGGCATGGACAAGCCCCACCGTGCCGCAGTAGCGGGGGCTGGCCTGCCGCCAATATCAATACACGGCCTGCGCCGCTCCTTTGCAACCTTGAGTGAATGGCTATCCATTCCTGCCGGTGTCGTCGCGCAGATTCAAGGCCACAAGCCAAGCGCCATTGCCGAGAAGCACTACATCCAACGGCCCATAGACCTTTTGCGCTTGCACCACACCGCCATTGAGTCTTTCATAATCGGGCAAGCATGACCCCGGCACAGATTGACTACCTGCGAGACTTCGCTATCGAATTCCTGCCCCGTGCCCAAGCTGACAGAGCACAAGTGAGCCGCCTCGGTGGCGATTTCTACAGCAAACTTGCCTTCACGTCCGTGATGGTTCGCGGCAACGCTAGCACAACAGCGGTTGAATATGCAGCCGCGCAAGTGCTTGAATCGGTCTGCCTGCTACAGCAGTCCTTGACAAAGAAGGAACGTGCCGACACGCTGCACAACCTCACAGCCGCCGCCAATGGCTTGTGCCTGCACACGGGCAAAACCATTTCTTGGCTTGCATCCGTGCCAGAGGGCATAGAACCTGAACCAGTGCCAGAGGCTCAAAAGCCTTTGCCTTCAATCGCCGGACAGTTTTTGTCCACGGCAGAGGCCGCTAAAGCTATGGGCTTTGCAGAGCAAACGCTAAGGCAGTGGGCATCTACAGAATCAGGCCCCATCAGCCCCACCAAAGTAGCTAGGCGCTTGAAGTGGGCAGGGGATGACATTCTTGAAATGCTCAGGAATCGGATGTAATGCCATCTTGCACGTGCAGCAGCGGCAGGGTTGCTGAAATCTGGCAGCGCGAACACGTTTTGCGCCGGCTTAACAAGGGCTGCTTCGGCGGCTTCCCAGGCATCGAACACCTGCGCTTGCAGTTCATACGAATAGCTCATTGCCATCAGCATCGCCTCGCGCTTGGGGAAGTTGTAGACCTTGCGTGGGCGACCATAGCTGTCAGGAACATCGCATTCAAATGAATGAGATGTTGCACCAAGCACTTTGGCAACCTTTGCCAGAAAGTTAGGCTGCGTCAGCGCGGGTTCGCCAGCCTTGCGGGTGGAATTGATGTAGCCCACCATTTCCAGGCTGGACATGGTGTTCAGCCCTCTTGACAAATGTAACTTAAGTGATACAATTGGAGTTCAAGTTGAGACACATGGGCAACTCGCCCGCCTCACCTTAAAACCAGTGGCTCCAAATCAGGGGCCATTTCCATTTGCCGCTCAAGTTCTTTGAGCCGGCCCACCGCCCAACCCCCGCAATTATTCAAATTGCCAATTCACTTTTGGAGGACATTCCTATGCAAAAAACTTATCACAACAACACCAAGCGGCCTGACGCCTATTACGAGCAAGTGCTGCAAATCCTCATTGCCTGCCACGCAATGCCTTATGCAGCAACGGCGGCAAAACTCAATGCACAGCAAATTCCAACGCCTACCGGCTTGCAGTGGAGTTCCGAGCACATCAAGCAGTTGCTCAAAAAGCTGCGTAACTACCGCGTCTACCCCAGCCGGATCGCCAGTCGCTTGTTTGAGCTTATTTTTGAGGGCAAGCTGACGATGCCTGAGGCACTGCCTCTATTCCAACCCCGCAGAAGCAACCCTTGAGTTGCTTTTTTAACGCCTATCGAAAGACAAAAATGACCTCAAACACCCCTGACGAGCTTTGCCGCAAGTCCATCTTTTTCACCCCGGCACGCTGGCAAGACTTGCAAAACGTCATGCAAGACCTTCATGCCCACAGCCCCAGCCTCGCCATCGCAGAACTAATTTCCCGCCACAAGAAAGGATCAGCCAATGATCGCCCAACCCACCCTTGCCCTAGTAACTGACGCCTTCCAGCCCCAGCCCCCCAAGCCAGGGCCAAGTGCAGCGGAAAAAATCGTTCTTGCTGATTATGTGAAGGACTTGAAGGCACGGGGATTCTGCAAGCTCGACAGCGCAGCTTCAGACAAGACACAGCTTTACAACAGGTTCGATGGTCAGTCCTTGCCGCTGTCCTTCATCGGCAACGATTTCAACTCTTGGCTGTACCAAACCGGCAAGACTTGCGACTTCTACGAGGCGTCTTACATCCTCAAGACCCTGCGCCATGTGGTTGGCAGCAAATTCATCCCGATCCGCAGCCCGTACTACGTTGACCCCGACACGCGCTGCACTTGGATCAATGTCTACCGCGCCTACGAAGCAACGACTGATTCGGCAGAAGTCTCGCCTCTGTTCCTTGAGTACCTTGAACGTTTGGCGCCTGATCCTGCCGAGCGCAAGGTCATGGTGCAGTGGCTTGGGCATCTCTTTCAGCACCCGGAGCAAAGGCCCAGCTGGCACCTCATGCTGCCCAGCGACACCGGCACCGGCAAAGGCTTCCTTATTGAAGAAATCCTTCACCCGCTGCTGCACCATACCTCGGTCGTTTCCAGTTTCTCAAAAATCACGGGGCAGTTTTCCACGCTGGTCGAGGACAACCTTCTGGTGCTGCTGGACGATTGCAAGGCCAAATCGGATTCGGTTCAAACGCAACTGAAGTCGCTGCTCAGCGAGGAGCGCCAGTATGTCGAGCGCAAAAAGCAGCAGGGCAAGATGGTCAACACTTATGCCCGGTTCATCCTTGCCAGTAACGAGGCCAAGCCTCTGCATCTGGACGAATCCGAGCGCCGATGGTTTGTGCTCAAGTACCTCGCCCACAAGATTGACCGTGCAGAAACTCAGCAGTTCATCAAATCCTTGGCCGACTGGCTGGAGTTGCCGGGGTCGCTGTGCAAGGTCTACAACTATTTTCTGACCCGCGACCTCACGGACTTCAACCACAAGAACCCGCCGATCACGGACAGCTTGCGTGCCATCGTTGAGATGGGCCGCTGCGCGTATGCCGTGTTTCTCAAGGAGTACACCGCTGATCGCAAAGTGTTTACCCGTGCCGAGTTGGTGGCAGCCATGCGCCTTGACGAGTTGTCAAAACCGTCCGACCAGCATCTGCCGTACCTGATACGCGATGCAGGCTATGAACGCTCACGGCCACTCATCGGCGGCAAGCAGCACAGCGGGTTGTATCACCCGGCAGGCATGTCGCTGGACGAGATTCGCGCTGCCCTGGAGGCCGTCACCTTCTGACGCTTGCGAACCTCCTTGCGAACCATTTGCAAACCTGTTTGCGAACCTCGACGGCTCCTTTCCCTAGGGAAAACGTCGATTTGCGAACCTTGCGAACCACCGCACAACTTATTGATTAATGTGAAACAACTATTTTTCCGAAGGAGGCAACATGGCCTTTAAACAATTCACCAGTGCTCACGGCACCATCCACCCTAGCGAAGCAGAAGCCAAGGCAGCATCCCGCTGGATTCCGCTGGGCTTTGATGCCCACGACAACAACCTGCCTGTGGCCTACACCTGCCCTGAAAAGGAACTACGAACCGGCAGGGCAGACTTCCTCGATACGAGCTTTGGCTTCCTTATAGAGCACAAAGTGAAGTCGCTCAATGCTCGAAAGAACAAGACTTTTGCGGATCGCGGCATGGCCCGCCTTGATGTGCAGGTTGCTGCTGGCAAGATCGCGCACGGCTCAAACAAGTACAACTTGGAGGTTCTTAAGACAGGCTGGAATCATGCTGCCGCGCAGATCGCCGCCAAGCAAAGCGCTTGCCACGCCGCAGGCTACGTCTACATCTTGATCTTCAGTCAGCAGCCCGACGAAGCCACGCTCAAGCTATTGACCAAGTACGACATTCTTTGGCTCAAAGAGAAGTCGCATGAGTGGCAGCAGTACATGGCTTGGCGCAGGCTGTCTTCTATCGGCGGCATAAATGTGCAAGGGCTTCCTTTGAAAGATCACCAGATCACGATGCATTGAGCACAACAAAACAATGCGGCTGCACAGCGTCTATTGCCGAGATAGAAAACTCTGCCTTGGCCTAGCAAATGCAGCTTGAACAGTTTAATTTCATATTGTGAAACAACCCCAATTTAACACGAATACTGTACGGACATACAGCCTATAACTGTCAAAAAGTGAACACTTACCAGCAGTCAGAAAATAACTGTTAGAAAGATAGTGCTTGCCTGTTTCTGACATGCCGGTATATACTGACACCACTTTCTAACAGTTTGAGATGCTTGTATGTCCCGTGTCTTCGTTTATGCCCGTGTCTCCACTGCTGACCAGCACACCGACAACCAGCTACAAGAGATTGAGCAGGCAGGCTTTCAAATCACGAAGGGCCGCACCATCACAGAAACCATCTCAGGCTCAGTGGCTGCGAACGAAAGGCCCGGCTTCCGCAAGCTGCTGGACAAACTGGAGGCAGGGGACGTTCTTGTGGTCACTAAGTTAGACCGCCTTGGGCGCAACGCTATGGACGTTCGGGCCACGGTGGAAGCACTAACAAAGATGGGCGTTCGTGTGCATTGCTTGGCTCTTGGTGGCGTTGACCTCACCAGCCCCGCAGGCAAAATGACAATGGGCGTTATTGCTGCCGTCGCAGAGTTTGAGCGTGACCTTTTGATCGAGCGCACTCTGTCAGGTCAGGCCAGAGCAAGGGCAGCAGGTACACATATGGGCCGACCATCCAAGACCAGTCCAGCCGATCAAGCAGCCATTCTTAAGGCTCTTGCCAAGGGTGCAACAGTCAGCAGCCAAGCCGAGAAATACAAGATCAGCCGGGCAACCATCATTAACATTAGAAGTGCTGGGGCTAAAGTCTGATTAACATCAAATTACAGCCTTGCAGACACTTTAACTTTCAAAACGAAGCGTACTATCCAAGCAACTGAAAAAAGCTCCAGTGGAGATATTTGGCTTATTTGAGGGCTCAAAAAGACGCATCTGCCTTCTGGCTGAACTAGCCTTATAACTTTTTATCAGAATTTATAACTGCCAAAAAATAACTTACGTAGGTTTTTAAATTTCTATCCGTAAAATTACGCCTAAGAATTTGCAAGTAACTGAAATTACCAAAAATTTTAAAAATTAACTTGTATTTAATATGATAGACGTTCACTCATTCTCGATCATTTTGTACTCAGCATTAAATAGAGCCAAATTCGTTCGAGCAACATCGTAATTTATTAATAAAAAACGGAATCAAAAATGCGACTCCTTCCTTGGGACCCAGACGTTGAAACCATAACTTCTCGGATTAATGCGGGGGTGCTTGACCTGCAGCCCGATTTTCAACGTGGCGAAGTTTGGTCAAAAAATAAAAAGCAACGCCTCATAGATAGTATTCTTCGAGATTGGCATGTTCCTCCAATTCACGTAGTTGAAAATACTATAACCAAGCGGCAAGAGGTTCTTGATGGGCAACAAAGACTCGTGGCAATACGAGATTTCGCTCGAGACGATTTCGAGGTGGATGGCACTATTGAGCCTGTTGATCCGGAAATCGTTAAATTAGATGGCATGATATACAGCGATTTGCCAGAAGAAGTTAAACGTATATTTAATCAGTTTTCACTAAGAGTTTATAGAATAGTTGACTACAAAAGTACAGAGCCTGCTGAACTATTCTTTCGACTAAATCAACCTACTAATTTAACAGGTGCGGAACAGCGCAATGCTTTTTTTGGGCCTGTAAGACAGCAAATAAAAGAGCTTGTTGAGAAACTGCCTTCTTACGGATTTAATAAAAATTTAATTGGTTTTTCTAATTCAAGAATGGCTTATGACGATGTTCTTTGTCGTGTTGCGCTTACCATAGAGCGTGGTTCTCTTGGGCTAAAACTTAGTTCTAGCGACTTGGTAGCGCTATACCGAAGTGACAATCCTCTTTCAGCCAGGACAATATATCGGCTAGAAAAAGTGCTTGCACTTTTAGGTGAGGCTGGGAATCTTGCGGCAGTACACCCTCGATTTAACAAGTCAACTATATATAGCTGGTTAATATTTGGCGTTAGAAGTCTTTTTTCTGAATTTCAGCCACTGGTAAATGAGAAGTTTTTCGCTGAGTTTATGACTTATTTCGAGGAAGAGCGATTAAGCGCCTCAAACTTTGAATCATCAGGCCAGCAAAGCACTTTGCCTTTTGGCTGGTCGAATGCATGGCTATTTAAAACTTATGGCGATAGATCAACGTCACGTGTTGCGGATGTTTCGTCGGTGATTTTGAGAGATATTGCCATTTGGCTTGCATTTACAGGCTTTATAAATGAGCGAAAAGGCAGAGATGTTAATGGACTCCCACCTGAACCTTTGCGCATGATGCTAAGTAAAGTTTCACCTTTCGACGAAGATTTAATTGCCAAGACTGCTATTGAACTTGGTTGGGGAAATTTGCCATGAGTATTCGTGCTGCAAAATTCAGAGACCATTGGCGGAAAGCATTAAATCGAAAATATTTGCTTGAGTATGTTAGTTTAGATTATTCAGGTCTTAGAAGTCTTCGAGACGATCAAATTAAATTCTCGCCTGGAATCACTGCCATTGTCGGTGGCAACGGTGTAGGTAAGTCTACTCTTGCGCATGCAATAGTGGATGTGCTTTCGGGTCCTGACAGCATTTATGTGCTCCGAGAAAGCGAAATACGCTTAAGTGGAAGCTTATTAACAGCTACTTTGGCAGATAAAAATAGCATTAAACAACTAACACTAGCTCATCGTCCGGAAGGGCGGCACGCTAGTGAGGGATCGTTCGAACATGAGTTTGTATGGCTTGATCCCTCCACAATGGCTATGCTTTGTCAGCAACAGATATTAGGTGACCCTACATTTAGCGATCTTTTAGAAGGCATTGGTTCGCGTGTCATCAATTTAGAAGAGTTGGCGTCAATGTCCTATGTCGTTGGGAAAGATTATACGAAGTGCACCGTTTGTGAAATTCGAGATTATGGTCCGTTTGAAGTATGGCCATATTTCACAGTGACTTGCAGCGGTATCACTTACGGATCGGAAGATATGGGGAGAGGTGAGCTAGCATTGCTTACTATATTATGGGCTCTTGATAACTTAGAAAGTAATTCGATTGTAATTCTCGAAGAGCCGGAAACTCACGTCTCTGCGCGATCGCAGAGTGCATTCATGGATCTCGTGGCATGGTTTTGCGCAACAAAAGGGTTGTGGGTTATCGTTACCACACATTCACCAGTTGTTTTGCAGAAGTTGCCTAATAATCATATGCGACTTCTTGTGAGTGAAAATGGACAATCTAGACTAATCTCTTCTCCAAAACTCCATGAAATTGCTTCAATTGTTGGAGGTGGAGTAGCCTTTAAAAATCTTATTTTGGTCGAGGATGAGTGTGCAAATTACTTTTTGCAATCGATCCTTGAAAAATTGGAGCCTGATCTAAGGCGGCAGTGTGCTTTTGTTGCAATGGACGGGGAATCGTCAATTAGCATTATTCTCAACACTTTGCCAAAAGTTGCGGGATGGACAAACGTTATAGGATGTTTTGATGGAGATATGCGAGAAAAACTAAATTCGACCAAATTTCACTGGCCGCATATTTATCTGCCAGGCACTATTTCGCCTGAATCGATCCTTCGAGCTTGCGTGACAAGAAGACCTGCAGCAGATTTAGCCGCTGAGCTACATGTTCGAGAGCAAACGATTTCAGTTTCGTTGGCGACTGTTGCAGGGCTCGATCCCCATGACTGGCTCAGCAATCTTATCGAGCACATTGGGCGTACAAAACATGACATCGTTAGAGCAATGGTCCAAATCTGGTTGCGTAACGAAGATAAGCACGGTCAATTACTTGTCAAGGATTTGAAGGCTGCTCTTGCATTGTAAAAGACCGACTTTTTATATGTAATTCAAGTCGATATTCATTAGAGCCGCTAACACAACTGGACGAAAAGCCGAGTTTTGGGTACTGTGCCGGTCATGGCAAGAAGAAAAGTTAGGGAAGGTCTGCAAAACTCAAAGTCAGGCGTGCTACTGACCTAATCTGGTTCAGAAGGACAACTGGCTTTCGATTCAGGCTTTCCTGGGCCATATTCCATGTGGCATTGAGGCTTTTTTGCCCTGTTC
>Ga0308165_1006556_pt1 | contig 10189 bp, 8 predicted proteins | sample PhyWR2_FD_201032 | JGI IMG/M metagenome (GOLD analysis project Ga0308165, IMG submission 201032) | Phyllosphere microbial communities from UC Gill Tract Community Farm, Albany, California, United States - DLSLW.R2 | ecosystem: Host-associated > Plants > Phyllosphere > Unclassified | place: USA... | reverse complement strand
GATTTCGCAGCAAACTTCCTGCATATGTGCTTTGCAGTGCCTTGCGACGATTACAAGGTCAATCCGGTTCTCGCTCGCGCTATGGACCGCATCTTCATCCTGCACGCTGATCATGAACAGAACGCATCGACCTCGACCGTTCGTCTTGCTGGTTCGTCGGGTGCAAATCCATTTGCATGTATCGCTGCTGGTGTTGCTTGCCTTTGGGGTCCTGCACATGGCGGTGCGAATGAAGCAGCGCTCAATATGCTTGCTGAAATCGGCTCTGTTGACCGCATTCCTGAATTCATCGCACGCGCTAAGGACAAGAACGATCCGTTCCGTCTGATGGGCTTTGGTCATCGCGTTTACAAGAACTACGATCCACGCGCTAAGATCATGCAGAAGACCTGCCATGAAGTTCTCGGTGAACTCGGCATCAAGGACGATCCGCTTCTTGATGTTGCGCTGGAACTGGAACGCATTGCTCTGACCGATGAATACTTCATCGAGAAGAAGCTCTATCCAAACATCGATTTCTATTCGGGCATTACATTGAAGGCACTCGGTTTCCCAACCGAGATGTTCACTGTTCTGTTCGCACTCGCACGCACCGTCGGCTGGGTCGCGCAGTGGAAGGAAATGATCGAAGATCCTCAGCAGAAGATCGGCCGTCCGCGCCAGCTTTACACAGGTGCGCCAGAACGCGACTACGTACCAACTGCAAAGCGGAAGTAATCATTGTACAAAAGAAAACCCCGGCAAATCGCCGGGGTTTTTGTTTGTCTTAATTTTAATAACTCAACGTTTCCTGCCGTTTTCAGCCAAGTCGAGCAATACCTTCGCACCGATCTCGCCAGAAGGCCGTTCGGTCGCCATAATCGACGTCACCTTATCAAACCCATCAATCTGAGCCTGTCGCGATGCGCTTTTTTGCATAAGCTGTTCAATGTAGCGCGCCAGATTACCCGGCCTGACAGATTCGTTGAAAAACTCAGACACAACTGGCGCATCAGCAATGATATTTGGAAGAGCGGCACTCCAGATTGTAATTTTAGATGCCAAAAACTGCCGCACAAACCAGTCAGCCTTATAAGACAGAACTGTCGGAATATGAGACAGAGCCAGCTCTAGCGAAACTGTACCAGACGCAGCTAACGCCGCATCTGCGCGCGCAAAGGCATCCCACTTGGCTTCATCGCCAGTGACGATAAGCGGCTTGACTGACCAATCCTTAGAAAGCTCCCGCACCATTTCTTCAATGCGTGGCAAGGTTGGCAAAATAATTTCAAGCTTTTCGATACGTGTGGAAAGTTCTGCAACTGCTTTGCCAAATGGCTCCATCAGCATTTCAACTTCACCACGGCGCGAACCAGGCATCAGCAATAAACACCGTGAATCGTCACTCCAGCGCGTCAACTCAAGCGCACGCTGCGCTGCCTGCACCTTTAAAATAGGCGCATAACTACTCAACCGATGACCAACATAAGTCGATTGCGGACCATTAAGCCGCTTCATGACCTCAACTTCGAATGGCAAAATCGTCAAAACGTGATCAACATAAGCACGCATGGCTTTTGCACGTTGCGGACGCCATGCCCAAACGCTGGGCGCGATATATTTAACAATTGGGATAGATGGATCGGCAGCACGTATTTTCTTTGCTACGCGATGTGTAAATTCCGGGCTGTCGATCAACAAAACGCAATCAGGCTTTTCAGCGATAATTCGCTTTGCGGTTTGACGAATGCGGAGCAGAAGTCCCGGAAGATTTTTTAAAATCGCACCGAGGCCCATAAGTGCGATCTCATGGGGGTCGAAAAATGTCTTTAGGCCGCGCTCGCCCAAATGCTCGCCACCAACGCCAATGATATCGACAAGCTTGTCCGTCTGTCTGCGCAGAGCATCAACGAGATCAGCACCAAGAAGGTCGCCGGACTCTTCTCCGGCCACGATTGCTATTTTCAATGGCCGGCTGGTTTTACTCACCCTGTCGTGTCCTTTGTGCTTCGACTAATCGTTTCGATAAAGAGACCTTTTTCATTGGCTGCGGCCATGGTTTCACCAAGCCCCAGAATGAAGGTTCGGCCCGCTTCAATCACAATTCCCGAGAGTCCCGCCCGCGCCGCATTCTCAACCGTTGATACGCCGATAGCCGGCAAATCAGCACGCTCATCTTGCCGTGGCTTCGCCATTTTAACAAGCACGCCGCCGCGTTTGGAGATACGTCCCGCCTGACGAAGTTCATGCACGCGCTCGATCATTTGATCGGTACCTTCGGCACCTTCGAGAGCCACGATACGTCCACCGGCAGCAATTGCGCCTTGCCCGACATCTAATTCACCAAGGCGAAGTGCTGCTTCCATCGCAAGCGCTATATTTTTCCGCTCGCGAGCGTCAGGCACCATACGCGTAATGTTGCGTGGCGGTGTCGGTGATAGCAATTCTGGCACAACTTCATGTGCGCCGACCATGCTAAAACCATAGCGCTCAAGCAAACGCATGAAAGCGCGCAACAACGCATCATCGCCCTGTCCCAGAGCAACGAGCACATAACGCATTGCCCTGATTGTCGGCAAATTCAGCTTCAGATCACTAAGATGTGGGCGGTTGCGAAGCCCGCCTGCGAGTACGACCTGGCTGACGCCAGCAGTTCGCATCGCACGAATGAGCATGCCAAAATCAACAGCTGCGATTTCCTGATGTTCATACTCGTAAAGCGAGGCATCAGCTTCGCCACGCAATGGAAGCAGAAAAGGCGGATTTCCATCCGCCTTTAAAGCTTCAGCCACTTTGATTGGCAAAAGACCGTTACCAGCAATGATGGCAGTGCGCTTGCTCGTTATAGGACCAGCCCCGCTATCAATCGTCGTCACCGTCATTCATCGCTCCGCCTATGGATGAACCAAGCGGTGGCGTGCAATAAGCGCGCTTATTTTCCACCATGATGAAAGAAATAAGATCCGCCACGCCATCAGAATCAGGAAACGCGTTCAATACATCCTGCGCGCGCTCACGAACCGGCTTGCTGCGATCAAACAGCATATGTACGGCATGGCGCAGATTATGGATGTCTTTGCGCTGCATACCGGAACGCTTCATGCCGATAATATTCAGGCCGCCAAGATAAGCGTGATTACCAATTGCGCTTCCGTAAGGAATGAGATCATGCGCAAGAGCTGCCATGCCGCCAACAAAGGCATGATGACCAACACGCGTAAACTGGTGAACAGCAGAACCGCCACCAAGAATAGCATGGTGACCGATTTCGACGTGACCGCCGATCATGACATTGTTTGCAAACGTAACGTGATCACCCACATCGCAATCATGTGCAACATGCGCATAAGCAAGAAACTGGCAGTTATTGCCAACGCTTGTGAAACCACGGCTGCTATCCGAACCGCGATGCATGGTAACGCCTTCGCGCACGAGGCAATTATCACCAACAACAAGCGTGGTTGGCCCACCCTTGTGCTTGCCGTTCTGCGGGTCGCAGCCCAGAACCGCATGCGGATAGACCTTGGCGTTCGCACCTAGGCGAACAGCATCACTAATAACAACATGGCTCATCAGTTCTGAGTTATCGCCAATAACGGCGCCAGTCTGAACATGACAAAAAGGGCCGACGGAAACGCCCTGCCCGAGTTCCACACCCTGCTCAACCAGAGCTGTAGGATGGATGAAAGTTTCTTTCATTGAGGTACTCATGCCTTTTCTTCAGCTACGCCAACCATCGCGGCGACTTCAGCTTCGGCAACCTTTACGCCATCAACTTGAGCTACGCACTCAAATTTAGAGATATTTCCGCGCTGTTTGATCTTCTTCACGTGAAGGTGAAGCTGATCACCAGGAACGACCGGGCGGCGGAACTTCGCTTTGTCAATTGTCATGAAATAAACAAGGCTAGGCTTATCTGAGCCGTTCTTCAGAACCGTAATAGCACCAGCTGTCTGCGCCATAGCTTCAATAATCAGAACACCCGGCATAATCGGCTTATCAGGAAAATGACCCGTAAAATGCGGTTCATTCATCGTGACATTCTTGATGCCAGTTGCAGACTGATCACCATCAATATCGATGATACGGTCAATCAGCAGAAATGGATAACGATGTGGGAGCGCGCCCATAATAGTCTGGATGTCCGCAGTTTCCAGCTTCTGGTTAGCTTCACTCATCAGAGGATTGCTCCTTTCTTGGTTTCCCGATGCTCCGGATATTTGCGATATCGCGGAACCATTGTTTAATGGGTCGAGCGGGAACGCCGCCCCAACGCTCGCCATCGGGTATGTCATTCATTACGCCGCTTCCAGCAGCAATCTGCACACGCGATCCGATGACCACATGATCGGCTAGCCCTACGCTACCGCCGATCATCGTCTGATCGCCAATAACAACACTTCCCGAAATGCCGCAAAGTGCGGCCACAACGCAAAAGCGACCAAATCGAACATTATGTCCAATCTGCACGAGGTTATCGATCTTGGTGCCTTCGCCGATAAAAGTGTCGCTTAAAGCGCCACGATCAATCGTGGTGTTTGCACCAATCTCAACGTCGTCCTGAAGAATGACACGGCCAAGCTGCGGCACTTTTTCAAGGCCACGTGGACCCGGAACATAACCAAAGCCGTCCTGCCCGATACGAACACCCGGATGAAGCGAGACACGATTGCCGATCATGGCAAATTGGACAGCCACGCCCGGAGCGATGTAGCTATCGCGACCAATCTGGCAGCCAACACCAACAACAGCAGTTGCCGCGATCAGCGTGCCAGAACCTATGGTTACATCTTTGCCAATCGAAGCACCGGCTTCAATTGTCACGCCATCTTCAATTCTAGCTGAAGGATGAATGAAAGCAGCTGGTGAAATACCTGTTTCACCAAGCCAGCTTTGCGGACGTACCGAAATAGGAAACAGCATCCGGCCAACAGATGAAAAATCACGCTGTGGATATTTTGTTACGAGAACAGCGACATCGGAAGGAACGTTATCCGCAACATCTTCCGAGCACAAAACAGCGGCAGCTTTTTTGCCTGCCAGTGCTGCAGCATTCTTTTTACCATCGACGAAAACGAGCGCATCCGCACTTGCATCATTGATGGAAGACAAGCGTGCAACAGCACGAGGTGCAAGCTTCGGGTTGCGAAGGCTTGCACCGGTGAAATCTGCTATATCGCCGATCGTGAGTTCACGAGAAGGCTTGAAGAAAATTGGATCTGCCATCTAAGCACTTTCTTGCCCGGGGCATGTCTGCCCCGGGAAAAGGCAAATCTATTAGAACTTGGTCGAAACGCCGAAGTTGAAATTCTGAACCTTATCGGAATCAGCTTTCGCAATCGGGAATGCATAATCGAAGCGCAATGGACCAAATGGCGATGCCCACATCAAGCTGACACCAGCGGAAGCGCGAAGCTTCTTGTCGTCACCTAAGATATTAGGGGTGTTGTTGCCATACAGTGTTGCCGCATCAGCGAACACCGCACCACGGATACCGAGGCTATCTGGAACCAATGGCATTGGGAACTGAACTTCAGCTGTTGCGTTGAAGTAAGTCGTACCACCAAGCCAATAGCGGTTGCCATTACCAGCATCCTGGTATGGACCTATACCGTTGAACTTGAAGCCACGGATCATATCTGTGTTGTTCTTAAACAAATCAAAGATACGGACGCCATCATTGCCGAACTCGTGGATATAACCACCACCTACACCCAGCATACCGACGATATCGGCTTCCTGAGCGAGCGTCTGGTAGTAATTACCCTTGAAGGTCGTCTTGATGTATTTTGCGTCGCCGCCGAGACCAGCAAATTCCTGATTGAACTTCGCATAGATACCATCATGCGGGTTCTTCATGTCATCAATAGAATTATAGGTCAGCGAATAGCTGATCGAAGAACGAATCCATGGGCTATATTCACCAGCTTCAATAAGAGCAGGCGCATAATAGTTTGGATCAGGTTGACCGCTCGCATCAAGCATGTACAGGTCATATTTTTCCTGCACGAGGTTATAAGCAAGACCCGCCGAGAAGTTATCGGTGATTGGAAGACCAAAACGAATCGTTCCACCGGTCTGCTCGACATCATAGCGACCGCCGCTGCTTACGCGGTATGAACGACGGAATACGTCGAAGCCAGCCGACATGCGATAGCCGAGGAAGTACGGCTCAGTGAAAGACAGCGCATAGTTGCGCATCTGATCCTGACCAGCACCAGCACTGATACGAACGAACTGGCCGCGGCCAAGGAAGTTACGCTCGGTAATCGCAGCTTCAACCTGCGCACCCGGCGAATCACCACCTGTTGTATAACCACCACCGATAGAGAATTCACCGGTCGACTTTTCGACAACGTCAACAATCAGAACAACCTGATCAGGCTCTGCACCCGGAGCGGTTGAAACATTGACTGTCTGGAAGAAGTCAAGCGCTTCGAGACGACGCTTTGCGCGCTGAACCATGACCTGATTGAAGGCATCGCCTTCGTTCATGTCGAATTCGCGACGAATGACGTAATCACGGGTCTTGTCGTTGCCACGGATTTCAATGCGCTCAACATAAGCGCGCGGACCCTGATCAACGCTATAAACAACCGAGATCGTGTTGTTCTCAAAGTTACGATCGCCGCGCGGTTCAACCTTCGCGAAAGCATAACCGCTACCAGCGACGTTTTCGGTGATTGCAGTCACCGAGTCTTCGACTTCCTTAGCGCTATAAGCCTTGCCGGAGCGGGTCTTTACGAGGCCATTGAGTGCCTGCGTATCAACACCTTCAACGGTGCTTTCAACCGAAACGTCACCAAAGTTGTAACGATTACCTTCATCAACATTGATGGTGATCGTGTATTCGTTGGTCGAAGGATCAAGCGTCGCATTTGAAGACAGCACGCGGAAATCGGCATAACCACGGTTATAGTAGAAACGACGTAGCGCTTCTTCGTCAGCCTGCAAACGACCTTCGTCGTAAACGTCATTACGGGTCAACCACGACAGCGGGTTCGAACGCTTAGTGGATATGACATCGCGCAGACGACGCGAACCGTAGGTGTTGTTGCCGACAAAATTGATGTCTGCAATCTTTGTACGGCCACCTTCAGTGATCTCATAGACCACATTGACGCGACCCTGACCGAGATCAACGGTACGCGCATTCACGATCGCATCGCTGCGTCCGATATGTGCGTAAGCACCCTTGATAGCTTCCTTATCGGCTTCCATGGTTGCAGCATCATAAGGCGAACGTGCCTTGAGCTGAACAGCACGTGCCAGATCAGGATCCTTGATCTTCTTGTTGCCCTGGAACAGGACGTTATTAACGACCGAGCGCTCATCAACATGAACAACAAGCGTGCTGCCGGACTGGTTGATGCGAACATCAGAGAACAGGCCCATCGCGTAAAGACGCTTTACAGCTTCATCAATGTCATTGCTGTTGAAAGCCTTGCCCGGCTGAATGCCGATATTATCACGGACCGTCTGCGCATCGACACGCGCGTTGCCGCGCACTTCAATGCGATTGACAACAGCAGCATGAGCAGCAGTGACCGATGCAAGAGAAAGCGCAGCCGAACCTGAAGCTACCAGAGCAACTGACATGGCGAGCGCTGAAGCGGCACCAAAGAATTTAGAACTTGCCGTCATGGGCTTTCCGAACCTTCGTTTTTTCTGTCCCCGGGGCGAATTTCCCAGAAATGCACGTACAGATACAACCGTAATAGCCGGTTTTTCTATACAAGCAAGCGTCGCGGTTAAAATCTGTTTACTTAAGCAACCAGCGTGGCATCCGTGCCACGCGATTTAATACTTATGGTAAACAAAACACTACGCTTTTCCAGTCCTCACTCCAAAACTTCATTTCTGATTAACACCTCTGCACAGCTTTCGGCCAAAGAGGTGCTTATGCGGTAGAGAGTCTCGCCAAATTAGTAGCGCGACCCGGTTTCCCGTCAATATCCGGGAAGTGATCTAGCAGGCAAAGAGGTCGTTGAAAAGCACAAACCCCATGAACCCCATAACTACGAGGAAGCCAATACGATAAAAAAGCTCCTGCGCACGAGCTGAGACCGGACTGCCCTTAATTGCTTCCACAGCATAGAAAACCAAGTGCCCACCATCGAGCGGCGGCAGCGGAAACAGGTTCAAAAGCCCGATACCGATGGAAAGCATGGCAGTCAGCTGGATAAGCCAATCGAAACCCTGACTTGCCGCCTTACCCGCCATATTAGCAATCTTTACCGGACCACCAAGCTGGCACTTGTCCTCACGGCCAACAGCGAAGCGCTGAAAAAACTCACCCGTGCGGCTGATAATATGACCAGTTTCTACAATTGCCTGCCCCACTGATTCGAGGGGTCCGTATTCAATACGGCGAAAATTACCGACCGCTTGCGTGGTTTCAACGCCGATAGCGCCCATCTTGACATTGTTACCAAGTGGGTCTGTGCGTTCAACAAGCGCTGGCGTCGCTTTCAGGTCCACCATCTTGCCATCGCGCTCAACGGTAAAGTCCAGTTCATCACCAGAGCGACCAGACACAATCCGCTGCACGTCCGAGAAGGTCGTGATCTTCTGACCTTCAACGCTGATAAAACGGTCGCCCGGCTCAAAACCCGCTGCAGCTGCAGGACTGTTTGGCTGCACGCCCGCGACAAGAGGATCAGCAATCTGCCGACCATACATGGCGAAGAACACGCTGAAAATAACGACGGTAAGGATAATGTTGAATGCAGGGCCCGCAAAAACGGTCGCCGCACGCTTCCAGACGGGCTGTCCGGGGAACGCCCTGCTCTGCTCATCTGGCGAAAGCTTGGAAACATCGACGCCAACTGGCGAACTCGTGGCGTCTTCATCTCCAATGAACTTCACATAGCCGCCAAGTGGAATCGCGGAAAGCTTCCAGCGGGTGCCATGCTTATCAGTAAAACCGATAAGTTCTGGGCCAAAGCCAATGGAAAACGCACTCGCGCCAATGCCGCACCAGCGACCGACGAGATAATGTCCCATTTCATGCACAAAAACGACGACCGTTAGCACAAACAGAAATGGAATTATGGTTCCCACAAGCAGACTTTCGCTGCCGATAAAAAAGGCGAGAGCCTCCTGCAAATTACCACTCCTAAAAACTTGTATGCGGTCAGAAACTAAAAAAGATGGCTGATGGAACATCTGGCTCGGCCATAATGGCTCCAAACAGGTACAGAAGCGCTGCGGCGGCAACCAAACCATCGACACGATCCAGAACACCGCCATGTCCCGGCAGCAGGCGTCCCGAATCCTTAGCGCCAAATTGACGTTTTACCCATGATTCTGCCAGATCACCGATCTGAGAAATGATGGACAACAACAATGCCAATAATGGCACAATCCAGCTGCCAGGCGCTGCAACAAGCGATGCTACCAGAATTCCGCCCGCAACGGCTGCTGCTGCACCACCAATTGCACCAGACCATGTCTTATTCGGCGAAAAACGTGGTGCAAGCTTAGGACCGCCCAAAGCGCGCCCATTGAAATAGGCTGCAATGTCGGTTGACCAGACCACGGCGAAAAGAAAACAGATAGCTGTAAAGCCGAACGGCTCATCGCCACGCAACAGCGAAAGCGAAATTGCAGAGAAACCCGCGTAGAAAAGACCGGTCGCTGGCCATCCGCGGCCATTCTTCCACTGAGTTATCAGGAGAACAGCCGTACCCAATGCCAAAACGCCAATAGTCAGCAAGGCACCGCGATCAAGAATCAAAAGAACCGACGTGATTATCAACCAGCCCCAGCCAAACAGGCGGGAAAACGTCGTCTGCTTCGTCGCACTCAACTCGGTCCACTCATAAAACATCGCAAGGCCAATAGCGATTGCAAACAAGGTGAAACCCAGCCCGCCAACCCAAGTTAGCCAAAGAGCAACAGTTCCAAGAACAATCGCGGTCAGAATACGGGTTTGCAGATTTGACATTGATACCTTTCGATAAAGCGGGCAAGCCGCATCACACAGCTGCACCATTGGTCGAAGGGCATGCATATTCTTCGGATTGTTCAAGGACGTCTACACCACCAAAACGACGTTCGCGCTGACGAAAGACCTCGTATGCCGCATCAAGATCAGCTGGCCTGAAGTCTGGCCAATGCCCCGGCACAAAGAGGAACTCGGCATAAGCCGCCTGCCAGAGCAGAAAATTCGATAAACGCATCTCGCCGCTGGTGCGGATGATCAAAT